>Ga0315268_10004054_pt1 | contig 15977 bp, 12 predicted proteins | sample C1_top_MG_FD_204535 | JGI IMG/M metagenome (GOLD analysis project Ga0315268, IMG submission 204535) | Sediment microbial communities from Yellowstone Lake, YNP, Wyoming, USA - C1_top | ecosystem: Environmental > Aquatic > Freshwater > Lake > Sediment | place: USA: Wyoming | collected 2017-08-01
GTGAGCACCATCGCGGCCGCCTCCTTGGCGACTTCGGTGCCGCCCATGCCCATGGCGATGCCGATATCGGCGGATTTAAGTGCGGGGGCGTCGTTCACGCCGTCGCCGGTCATGGCGACAATTTCGCCATTGGCTTGCAGAGCACGTACCAGGCGCAGCTTTTGTGCGGGTTCGACACGCGCAAAAACCGCGGTTTCGCACACCGCGGCGGCGAGCGCCGTATCGTCAAGCGCGGCGAGTTGGCGGCCGGTCAGCGCATGCCCCGCGTCGCCGACAATATTTAACTGGCGGGCGATGGCCAGCGCCGTATCAGCATGGTCGCCGGTAATCATCTTGACCTGGATGCCGGCGGCGTGACAGGCCTTCACGGCAGCGATAGCGCGCGGGCGCGGCGGGTCAAGCATGCCGACCAGGCCGAGGAAGCGCATACCTGACAGGATGTCATCCGTCTGTAGAAAGTCGGCGCTGGCGGGACGGCAACATAAAGCCAAAACCCGCACGCCCTGACGTGCCAGATCAATCGCAACCGTTTCGATGGCGCGACGCGCACCGCCATCCAGTTCAGTGCAGGCAGGCAGCAGCTTTTCCACGGCACCTTTGGCGTAGATGATGCGCGCGCCTGCACTGTCATGCAGCGTCGCCATCGTCTGGCGCGTTGCATCGAAGGGCAGTTCGTCAAGTCTGGGGTTGCGTGTGGCGACACTGGCCTCGTCGAGCCCTACCTTCTTCGCCGCAACGATGAGTGCGGCTTCGGTCGGATCGCCGGTGATCTGCCATTGACCTTTGTCGTGCCGCAAGGCGGCGTCGTTGCAGAGCAGGCCAGCCAACAAGGCTTCTTGCGCCGCGCAGGGTGCCGCGCCTGATGCCGTACTGTCAGCGCCGACTTTTACGCCATCAAGCCGCAGTTCGCCCTCGGGCGCATAGCCGTGACCGGTGAGTTCATACAAATGTCCGTCAGCCCAAAGCGCGCGCACGGTCATGGCGTTTTCGGTGAGCGTGCCAGTCTTGTCCGAGCAGATTACCGTGGTGCTGCCCAATGCCTCGACAGCCGGCAGTTGGCGCACGATGGCACGACGCTTGGCCATACGCGCGACTCCAATTGCCAGCGTAATGGTGATGGCGGCCGGCAAACCTTCAGGAATAGCGCCGACGGCGAGCGCCACCGCCGCCATGAACATGTCGAAGGCGGTTTCGCCGCGGGCGATACCGATGGCAAAAGTCAGCGCGGCGAGTCCGAGGATCGCCCACAGCAACACGCCGGTGAAGTCAGCCATCTTGCGCGTAAGCGGCGTGGAGAGATCGGGAGCGCTGGCGATCAGCTTGGCGATGCGGCCGGCTTCCGTGGCGCCGGCCGTGGCAATCACCAGGCCGAGACCCTGACCGCTGACGACCGTCGTGCCGGCATAGGCCATGTTGCGCCGGTCGGCCAGCGGCGTGTCGGCGGGCAAGGACTGGAAATGTTTTTCCACCGGCAGCGATTCGCCGGTGAGCGCCGCTTCGCTGGTGCGCAAGGCTTTGCCGCGCAACAGGCGCAAATCGGCGGGCGCCTTGTCGCCGGCGGCCAGCTGAACCACGTCGCCCGGCACGAGGTGGATGGCATCCAACCGCCGCCGCTGTCCCGCCCGCAGCACAGTGACTTCCGTGGCCACGCTTTGCGCCAAGGCGGCTAGTGCGGCAGCGGCCTTGCCTTCCTGTAAATAGCCGATGGCGGCATTGACGATGACGACGCCGAGAATCACGCCGGCATCCGCCCATTCGCCAAGAAATGCGGTGATCAGTCCTGAGGCAATCAAGACCAGCACCAGGGGTGCGATCAGTTGATCGGCGAGTCGTGCCCAGGCGCTCTTGCCGGGATGTTCGGGTGGCCGGTTGGGACCATACCGTGCCAACCGCCGGGCGGCTTCTTCATCGCTCAGGCCGCTGGCGGCATCGGCATCCAGTTGATGCAGGGCGGCTTCGTGCGAGAGAGCGTGCCAGTCAGGCGTGTCGTCGCGCATTTCATTCTCTTCGATAGTGAATCATTCGCGACAACACCCTTGCCAGGGGCAGATTGGCCAAGCCTATGGCGGTGGCTACGGAGGCGTTAGCCTGGTCGGGTTGCCCATCGGCGAGGTCACGTACGGCTTGGCGCACCCATTGCTGAGCCTGACGTTCCGCGCAGCGCGACAAGGACAGATCCACGCCGCAACGCGGACATAGATTTGCGTCGCCGAGACGGGCACGACAGGCCGGGCAGCGTTCCATCAATCAGCTTTCAAGGTAGTAGAGCATGTCCGCCAGCGTCCCCATGGCTGCGTCGATGGCGGCAGCATCGCCACTGGCGATGGCATCACGTACGGCTTCGATGCCATCAACCAGATCCTCACGATCGTCGGCACCCACATTCTGGATCTTGCGTTCAGCTTTCTCCACTAGAGCTTCCGCTTCGACCCGAGTGCGGCGGTTATCAGCCACCGCCGCACTAGTCGCGCCGATGTCTTCGTCTTCAATGTCCTCGTTCCCCGTGACATCAGCACCGAGCATCGAACGAATACGGTCACGTGCCGCATCGAGCTTGCCGTCCTCGAAGCGTGAAATCGCGTTGTCGATGGTAATAGCGTATTCAAGCCCGGTTTTCTTTTCACGGGCGCGCACGTTGAGAATGCCGTTGATGTCAATGAAAAAATCCAGTACCACGGGATTGCCGGCCGGCACCTTGCTGAGGCCCTCGACCATGAAGCGACCGATTTCGATGTTATCGAGAGCATCGACCGATTCACCTTGATAAACCATGACTTCCACTTCATTCTGGTTGTCGCGAACCGTATAAAACACCTCGCTGCGCGAAGCCGGGATCGGCGTGTTCTTGCGAATCAACGGCACATAGCAGAAAGGATATTCCTGATTATGAAAGAAGCCCAAGGTGCTGGTGCCGAAGGTGTAGGGGGTGATGTCGATGAGCACGGTGGGCGATTTTCCGCCAGCGATGGTGCTGGCCTGCACGGCCGCGCCCATGGCCACGCACAGGTCGGGATCGATTTCGCCGTGGGGCTGAATACCTGTCAATTCTTCCAGGCGGCGCGCCACCAGCGGCGTGCGCGTTGCGCCACCAACCAGTAACACTTCGTCGATGCCGGCGACAGCCAACTTCGCGCCCGACAGCGCCACATGTACGGCATCCATGGTTTCGGCGATGTAGGGAGCGATCAGTTCCTCGTATTCGTGGCGCGATATTTCGAGCGACAAATGCACGGGGGCGCCGTCCTTTTCCAGCAGAAACTCTTCCGCCAGCGTGGCATAGGGGTGGTCGGACAGCACAATCTTCGCCGCTTCCGCCGCGCGTTGCAGGCGTGCCATGGCCGTGGCCGATGTCGTGGCGTCGACGCCATGCGCCGATTTCAGGTGATCAAGCGCGAAGTCGATGATTTTTTCATCGAAATCATCACCACCAAGATGGTTGTTACCGTGACTGGCGAGTACTTCGACGACATCGCCTTCCATGTTGACGACTGAAACGTCAAAGGTGCCACCGCCCAGATCGTAGACCAGCGACTTGCGAGAGTCGGCGCGTCCGGCGGCCCCGCGCTGCGCGCCGTAGGCCAGGGCGGCTGCGGTCGGTTCGTTAAGAATGCGCACGACCTCCAGCCCGGCAATCTCCCCGGCTTCACGGGTCGCCTGGCGTTGTGCATCGGAGAAATAGGCCGGCACGGTGATGACAGCCTTGCCCACAGCGGTGCCAAGGGCGGTCTCGCCGACTTTTTTTAGGCGCGCCAGGATCATTGCGGAAATTTCCGCCGGGCTGTAGTGTTTGTCGCCCAGCGCCAGGTGCGTGGCCTCGCCCATGCGCCGCTTGACAGAGCGAATCGTCCGCTCCGGGTGCAGGACATATTGGTTACGCGCCGCCGCGCCGACCAGCAAACTCCCATCGCTGGCGAGACCAACAACGGAAGGCAGGATCGGCCGCTCGTTCTCGACGTTGATGACTTCGATACGCCCGTCCCTGACGATCGCAATTTCTGAGTTGGTAGTGCCGAGGTCGATACCGACGATGATGTCGCTCATGATGGGTTTTCCAATTTATTAACAATGACTTCGGCCGGGCGCAATAATTCATCCTCCCGCATATAACCCCGCCGCACTTCACGCAATACCTCGCCCGAAAAATGCGCCGGCAGTACTTCTATGCTGACCGCACGCATGGTGTTGGGATCAAGGTGACCCCCTACCGCCTCGATCGGTCGCACCCGCCGGTCGACGAGTAGGTCATCCAGCCGACGCAGCGTCAATTCGATACCCTCGCCCAACCCGTGGGCGAGTTTGGTCTCGGCGGATGCAAAGCGGGCGATGAAGGACGGCTGGTAGCCACGAAACACTGAGACGGCAGCGTCAAGCCGGTCGCGCACATCGAGCAGGTCCAGCAACAGGCGGCGTTCGCTCTGGCGTTGGGTGCTTCCCATGGTTTCACGAGCACGCTCCAAGTCGCGCGTCAGCCGCTGGTTTTGTTCGCGCAACAACTCGGTGAGTGCGCGCATGTCGTCGAGCGCAGTCTTGAATTGACGCGCCTCGATGCGCACTTCGTTGCGCAATACCGAAAGTTCGGCGAAGAGCAGGGACAGGTCGACCGGCGGCTCATTGCGAATACCGCCCTCGAGACTTTCCTCTGCCCAGTCTTCGAGGCAGGCGCGAAATTCATCAACCAGACGTTCCTTGGCTTCAGCGTCCATCGCTGCCCCCGCCGAGCAGGCGTAGCAGCGCCGCCGCCGTTGGACGACGTGGAGAAAACCCCGCTGTTAACGCATGGGAAACATCATCTGTTGTGGGCGCCTCGCAGCTAAACAAGTCGTGAGCAAGTCGCGCCCGTTGTGTTGCCAGCGCATCGTAGGCCTGGCGCAGCGCGGCAAAGCGCACGGCATCGCGCTCGGGCGGGCAATCGCGCACGGCAACCAAGTAGGCTGCCCGAATAGCAGCATCGTCGGCATCGCGAGAAATGCCAAGTACGCGATAGGGATCAGTCATCGAACAGGCTTCCTTGTCCTGGATCGGTCGGTTTCTGGGCGGGTTTTTTCGTCGCCGGGACGATCCTGGCAGGCGCAAAGGGGGGCATGAACGGTGGCATGAAGTCTGCGGATGCACCCGCCGCCGCTGCGAGCAAATCGATGAGCCGATCCACTAACACCGCACGGTTGCCGTCGCTGTCCTTTTCGGCCTGGATGAAGGCCGCGTTGCCGAGCGCATTCTTCGCCATCTTCAGGAATGACTTCTCGCCTTCGATGCTGACCATCATTTTGATCATCGACTTTATTGCAGACCCGCCCAGGGCAGCGGGAATGCCCGGTGCGTTGAATTCTGGCGGCGGGTTGTCGGCTTCAAACAGGGCATCGATACGCATCAGCAGTTTGCGATTATTTTCCTGATGTGCCATTCGATGCGCATTCTCCAGAGCGTCATAGTCGCTATCGCTGTCGATATACTGGTGTTTTTCAAAGCGAGCGGCGACGGCGTGGTAAATGAAAATGGGCTGTTGCGGCCAGCGTCGCCGCCCCGCCTCGGCAAACTTTTCGAGCAAATCATGCTCGTGGTGGCGGTTAAAAGCTTCACAAACCCTGATTGTCTCCGTCGCATCGGGCAAGGCATTAAATGCTCGGCCATGCGCCAGCTTTTCGATGGACTTGCGCCAGGGGCTGAGCGGATCCAGGCCACGGCGCGTACGCCTGCCTTCGGTCTCGAAGAGTTGTACGAGAGTGAGCAGGTCGGCCCAGATCACGGGCTGCGTAGTATTAATCTCGGCATCTTGTAGCAGTTGCGCTGGTTTGCCGCGAGGAAAAACATCCTGCGCTTCGCGCAGCAGGCGCCAGCCCGCCGCCAGATTGCCGCTTCCCCAGCAAGCGATGGCCTCCCGGACTATCTGCTGGCGTTCGGGGCTGCTTGCCGGGTAGGTCCAGGCACGCAAGGCCAGCATTCTGCCGCGTTCGACGGGGGTGCTTAGCCAGTCGGCGGCTTCGGTAATTTCATCCCTGGCCGCCTCCAGCTTGCCGGCGATGATTTGCTTGCCGGCGTGGGAGAGGTGCGCATTGCCGACCAGCATACGCACCTGCGCATTGAGCGGATCCAGTACCAGCAGGCGGCGCGCCCAGGTTGATGCCTTTTTGAAGGCGCCACCCGCCAGCGCGGTAGCGACGGCCTCGGCCAATACTGCCGTGTCATCCGGAAAGTAGGTCAGCGCGAAATCCAGCCGCGCACGCGCCTTTTTTAGGTCGTTGTGCAGGCGCCAGAACGAGATCAGACGGACATGCACGTCGCGATCATAAACATCGTAGGCGAGGCTGCGTGTCAGCATGTCCGCACCGGCATCATCGAGCGTGTTGTCGCGGGATAGGTGGTCCGGGGAAAGCGCCATATGGCGCAGGATCAGTGCGGCGCGCAGTCGCCCGTCTGTTTCCCCGTTGGCCGCGAACTGTGTGGCGGCATCTTCCCATTGATGCTCGGCTTCGCGGAATGATCCCTTGATTTCATCGGCCAGCGCGCGTACGCAGGCCTCGGCCCCCGGCGGTTGTTTGCTGCACAACCGCAGGCTCTCGCCAATGCGCTTGGGCGACCAGGGGGCCAATTGCCGCCACAGGCGACTCGCACTGGTAGCGGGTACGCTGCGGCAATGGCGCAGCAGCAGGTCGAACAATGTTGCAGGGTTTGCCTCCTTGCCTAAGGCGGCGAGCGCGTGCAGCAAGGGGCCGAGCGATTCTGGCACGCCCCACAGATCAGCGGCGATGCGCTGCTGGGCGGGGGATAATTTGGCCAAGGCAGGCAACTGTGCGTCCGGCGGCAAAGCAAGCACGCGCAACGGCGCGGCGAGTCGCTCGAATGGCCCGTCGGTCGGCAGGCGCTCGATGGTCGCGCGTGCCGCGAGCACATCGGTTTCCAGCAGCAGCATCGCCTTTAGGATGGGCCGCAAGTCGCGATAGGGTGAGCGGAAGGGTATCTCTGTCAGCGCTGTATCAAGCGCCGTCGCATCGTGTTGGGCATACGCTAACACGGCAGCGTATGCCGCCGGATGGTGCCGTAACAGTGGCGACGCAGCAGGTAGCCCGGCAACTGCCGCAGCTTCGGCAGACAACAGGGCGGGCGCCAGAAGTGTTTCCAGCGCGGTGAGCTCGTCTGGGGGGGCGTCAGCGGCGTAACGTGAAGAAAGGTATTTCAATACATCAGTCAGCTTGCCCTCAGCCACCATCCACGCCAGATAGGGGCCTTCCCAGAGCGATTTTCCGCAGAGATCGGCGCGATTTTTCCAGATCGCGATGGCCTCACGCCGCATCGACTTGTCGGCCAAGGCTTGCGCACGACCGGCATACGCGGCGGCGAGTCCATCGATCCACTCCGGACAACGGACCTGTTTGAGCAGTTTTTTGTAGGCTTCGATGGCCTCGCGATAGCGGCCCTTCGCTAGATGAACGCCTGCTTCGTCTGACCCGGTGGTTGTTCCTTCTATTTCCGCAGAGGCGTCAGATGGCTGTTTTGCGGTGCGGGGATGCTTGCGGGACATGGAAAAGAAACACTATCTAACTGACGATGGAGGCGCAATATTAACGCAGTCAGAAATTGCCTGGCGTGTCTCCCGCCGGAGGTAATGGTTGCTGTGGCAGGCTCATCTCATACAGCACGACAGCAGCGCTGAAGAAAAAGAAGGTGGTAGCGAACAGGCTGCCGGTGTAGACGTGCTTGCCGTAGGTCATCCACGACCAGAACGACAGGCCGAGCGTGAGGAGTGCGCAAGTGACGCTGGCGCCAGCGCAGACAAAGACGAATTTTTTTACCTTGCTGCGTTGTGTCATATTTTCTCCGTGTGGGGTTTTCTTTTGACTTGCCCCGAGGCGCCATAGTACTCGCGTAGCGACGCATAACGCTGAGCGCGGGCGGTGCGCACCTGGCCGATGGCGCGCTCCATTGGTACGCCGACCTGGGCGAGCGTTTCGGCGGCGAGCATCAGACCGCCTTCCAGTATTTCCGGGATCACCTCGCTGGCCCCAGCATCTTTTAGCCGTACCACATCGGTTTCGTCGGGCACCCGCACCACGACGGGAAGATCGGGGCGGCTTTCGCGCACCTTGCGCACCACGCGTTCGGCCGACGGCACGTCTGGATAAGCGACCACCAGTGCGCGCGCGCGTGCCACGCCGGCGGCGAGCAAGACTTCTGTGCGGTCAGCGCTGCCAAACACCAGTTTGCCACCCGCCGGCACGCTGAGTTTCAGCTGTTGCGGGTCGATATCGAGGGCCAGAAAGGGAATCTGCTCATCGGCGAGAAATTCGGCAATGAGTGCGCCGGTGCGGCCATAGCCACAAATGATGACGTGGCCTTGCATGCCGAAACCGGCGACGGCGATTTCATGGATCGCCTTGGCCTGGTGCGCCCAGTCGCCCTTGGCCATCCGCCCCGTGACGCGTGACGCGCGGTCGATGAGGAAGGGTGCGATGAACATCGAGATCAGCATGGCCGTCAGTGTCACCTGAAAAATATCCGCGCTGATCAACTTCAAATCGAGCGCCAGGCCGATCAGCACCAGGCCGAATTCACCGGCCTGGGCGAGTTGCGCGGCGGTGCGTACCGCCACATTCAGCGGACTTTTTGAAAGCAGCGCAATGCACAGCACGATCAGCCCTTTGCCGCCAACCAGCAGCAGTACCGCCAGCAGCAAGCGGTCGAGATTGGCAATGACGAAGCCGAGGTCGAGTTGCATGCCGACGGTAACAAAGAACAGCCCGAGCAGCATGTCGCGGAAAGGGCGGATGTCGGCTTCAACCTGGTGGCGATAGATGGTTTCCGAGATCAGCATGCCGCCGACAAAGGCGCCCAGCGCCAGCGACAGACCGGCACGGCCAGTCGCGTAGGCCAGGCCGATGACGAGCAGGAGTGTTGCCAGCACAAAAAGCTCGTCGGAACGATGACGTGCCACGCTATCGTAAAAACGTCGTACCCAGGTCTGGCCGACCCAGATCAGGATGGACAGCATCACCACCGCCTGGGTCAGGGCGATGGCCAGCGAACGTGGTAACTCGGCGGTCGATTGCGCCAGCGCGGGGAGCAGGATCAGGCAGGGCACCACGGCAATGTCCTGGAACAGCAGCACCCCCATGGTCTGGCGGCCCGAACGTGAATGCAACTCGAAACGCTCGGAGAGCATCTTGGCGACGATGGCGGTGGACGACATGGCTACGGCCAATCCTACCGCCAGCCCGGTGCGCCACTCCTGGCCGTAGCCGAGCCACGTCACCAAAGCGGTAGCCGTCGCTGTAAGCGCTAACTGCGCGGCGCCGAAACCGAATACCAGCTGGCGCATGGCCTTCAATTTTTGCAGGCTGAACTCCAGCCCGATCGAAAACATCAGGAAGACCACGCCGAATTCGGCGATGGCTTCGACCTCGGTGTTCTCTTCCAGCGCGCGCAAGCCGTGCGGCCCCAGCAGCCCACCGACGACCAAATAGGCCAGCATGGCTGGCAGACGAAAGCTCCGCGCCACCGCCAAAGCCACAACGGCGGCTGAGAGCAGCAACATGATCAAGAAAAGATTTTGGTACACGATGGATAGATGATACCTGCTGGAAAAGTGGCGTCGGCTAGAATTGCGCCTTACGAAAAGTCGGCGCTGGCAAGACGGCGCCCCGCCCATGTCCAAGAAGTCGATCACGCTTTACCTTGCCGGAGGCTACGCTTGATCGCCGACGGCAACACTCAGGAAGTCTTCCGCCGTGCGCGGCGGTCGATCGCCTTCGCGCTCGGCGGCTTCACTGGCGTCATGGTGGCGGGCACCATTGGCTACAAGCATCTGGGTGGCTTGGATACCGGCTGGATTGACGCGCTCTACATGACCTTCCTGATGGTTGCCACGATCGGCTACGGTGCCGGCGTGGATATCTGGCACCGGCCGGAAACCGAAATCTTCACCATGGTGATCTCCTTCTCGGGAATCGCCGTGATGACCTACTTCTTTTCAAGCGTGACGGCCATCGTTCTGGCCAGCGATTTCGACAAATCGATGCGGAGACGGCGCATGGACAAAATGATGAAAAAGGTGCACGGGCATTACATACTCTGTGGCTACGGGCGAGTCGGCCGCAATGTCGGCCAGGAGTTGGAGGCCACCAACCGCCATTACATCGCCATCGATGAAAAGCTTGAGCTACTGGAATCATATGCCGAGAAAAAACCGGGCATGCTCTATATCCACGGCGATGCCGTAGATGACGACATTCTTCTCGAAGCCAACATCCTCGAAGCGAAAGGCGTGTTCGCGATTACCGGCGACGACAGCCGCAACCTGATGATTGCGCTCACCGCCAAGCAGCTTTCGCCCGCTGTGCGCGTCGTGGCGCGCTGTAACGAGATGCGCAACGCCGAAAAGATGCGCAAGGCTGGCGCCGACTCCATCGTTTCCCCCAACTTTACCGGCGGCATGCGCATCGCTTCGGCGATGATCCGGCCGCACGTGGTGTCATTTCTCGATGAGATGCTGCGGTCGGATCACAAACTGCGCGTCGAGGAAGTTATCGTACCCTCCACTTTCCGGCCGCAACCGCTGGGGGCGCTCAACCTGCGGGGTTCGACCTACGTGCTGCTCGCAGTGCGCACGCGCGGTGACTGGGTGTTTAATCCCCCCGTTGATTTTGTCGTCCATCCCGGCCATACCCTGATCCTGATGGCCTCGCCGCACGGTCGTTTTGAACTGGAGTCGACGCTTTACCTGATGGATGGGAACTGATCAGCGCACCTGAATCGGTCGTCCGGTCGTCACGAACAGTAGCGTGCGCGCCTCGCGGATATCGGCGTGCAGCGCTTCGACGAGCGGCGGGTTGATCGGCTGGGCGGCGCTCCAGTCGATGATGAAATTGGCGCCCGAGCCGCCCGAGGCATCGGAGCGCGGCACAAATAATTCGTAAGTGCCCAGCGGCGCAATCATCTGTGGCGCTGGCAGATACTCGCGCAACAACTTGCCCTCCGTGTTGAAGTAGCGCGCACTGGCAAGCTTGAGCGCCATTTTCGGGTCGGTATTGCGGATGCTGATATGCGTGGAAACCAGCGTTTCCGAAGGCTTGCCGGTCTTGGCATTCAGCTCGCCGTGATAGAGGTGCGAATACACCGGCAAATAATAGGATTGGCCGGTCGAGAGGGCGGGCGCTTCCTGAGCGGGCGCAGTGAGGGCGGCACAGGCCAGCACAGCGCCGGCCAGCGCGTGGCGGAATGAGGGTTTTGGCATGATTAAACGCATCCTTAAGTTAAGTAAATTCGCCGAAAATTGCTGCCGTAGGGTCAGCGCCGACTTATTTTTACACTGGTTGCTATCAATTGCTGCTTGTAAGCTGAATGTAAGTCTTATAACCTAGAGTTCGCCCGCCCCAGTATTACCATAGTTATGGGTGGTCCCTTCATTACAAGTTCAGGAGGCAACATGTCACAAGCAACCTACGAGCGGATTCGGGCTAACCCGAAGTTCCAGGCGTTCGTTAAGAAGCGGAATTCCTTCTCGATCGTCATGAGTATTCTCATGATCATCGCCTACTACGGTTATATCCTGTTGATTGCCTTCGATAAACCTTTCTTGGCAACCAAATTGGGTCCGGGTCTGGTGACATCAATCGGTATCCCGATGGGCGTTGGCGTGATCCTTTTTACCATCATCCTGACCTGGATTTACGTGCGCCGCGCCAACACAGAGTTTGACGTCGAAGCTGAAGAAATTATCAAGGAGGCCACCAAGTGAGCGTTTCCATCAAGCAAATCCTCAGTGGCCTGGCCCTGCTGGCCCTCGCCGGCGGCGCTCTCGCTGCAGGTGCCGATCTCGGCCAAACCACCAAGCAGGCCACCAACTGGACGGCCATCACCATGTTCGCCATCTTTGTCGGCGGCACCATGTTCATCACCAAGTGGGCGGCCAGCAAAACCAAGTCGGCGGCTGACTTCTACACCGCGGGTGGCGGCATCACCGGTTTCCAGAACGGCCTGGCAATCGCTGGCGACTACATGTCGGCAGCCTCCTTCCTGGGTATTTCCGGTCTGGTCTTCGCCTCTGGCTTCGACGGTCTGATCTTCTCGATCGGTTGGCTAGTCGGCTGGCCCGTCATCACTTTCCTGATGGCAGAACGCCTGCGCAACCTTGGCAAATTCACCTTCGCTGACGTCGCCTCCTACCGCTTCGCCCAAACGCCGCTGCGCAGCTTTGCCGCGACCGGCACGTTGGTCGTCGTCGCCTTCTACTTGATCGCCCAGATGGTCGGTGCCGGACAGCTCATCAAAGTGCTGTTTGGTCTCGAGTACATCTATGCGGTGATGATGGTCGGTGTCATCATGATGATGTATGTGCTGTTCGGCGGCATGACGGCAACGACCTGGGTACAGATCATCAAGGCTGTGATGTTGCTGATCGGCGCCTCCTTCATGGCCATCATGGTGCTGATGCAGTTCAATTTCTCGCCTGAGATGCTATTCGCCAAGGCTGTTGAAGTGCACTCCAAGCACGACGCCATCATGGGTCCGGGTGCGCTCATTAACGATCCGATTTCGGCGATCTCGGTCGGTATGGCATTGATGTTCGGTACGGCTGGCCTGCCGCACATCCTGATGCGCTTTTTCACCGTACCTAACGCCAAGGAAGCCCGCAAGTCAGTCGCTTGGGCGACCACCTGGATCGGTTACTTCTACATCCTCACCTTCATCATCGGTTTCGGCGCTGTCGTCATGCTGATTCAGGATCCGGCAGCCTACTACGTGCCGAAGATGGTTGATGGCGTACAAGCACTTGGCGCCGATGGCCTGCCGGTATGGGATGGCCTGAAAGGCGGCGGCAACATGGCTGCTGTGCATCTGGCTAACGCCGTGGGCGGCAACATGTTCCTCGGCTTCATCTCCGCCGTGGCTTTCGCGACGATTCTGGCGGTAGTGGCTGGCCTGACGCTCTCTGGCGCTTCGGCTGTGTCGCACGACCTCTACGCTTCGGTATGGCGTCATGGCAACGTGGATAGTGCGACTGAACTGCGCGTCTCGAAGATCACCACGGTGATCCTCGGCATCATCGCCGTGCTGCTCGGCATCATCTTTGAGAAGCAGAACGTTGCCTTCATGGTGATGCTGGCCTTCACGGTCGCTTGTTCGGCTAACTTCCCGGTGCTGTTCATGTCCGTGCTATGGAAGAACTGCACGACGCGTGGTGCAGTCGCGGGCGGTACTGTTGGCCTGATCATGTCCGTCGCACTGACGATCATGTCGCCAGCCGTATGGGAAGTGGCTCTGGGCCACCCGAAGGGCACAGCGATGTTCCCTTATGCCTCAGCCGCGATCTTCTCGATGACTGCAGCCTTCTTCGTCATCTGGCTCGTGTCGATTCTTGATAACAGTGCGCAAGCGCAAAAAGAGCGTGCATTGTTCGGCGATCAGCTGACCCGCTCCGAAACTGGTGTTGGTGCTTCCGGCGCTTCCGGACACTAAGCTTTCATTGCTTCGCCAAAAGGCCGACCCTCGGGTTGGCCTTTTTTCTGTTGCGCCGGGGTGTTTTGTGATGGGTGCCTGGTGTCTTGACGTCGCGCAAGGCAGCGTCGCTGACCGTGGCTACACTGCGCATCACTTTCCCAAGGAGTTTTCCATGAAATTGTCTTGCCGCGCCGCGCTTTGCATATTGCTGTTATCTGCCACCACCTGCCATGCCGCAGGCTTGGGCGACCCTGAAATGAATGTGCCACAGCGCCTGGTCGAGGCGAGCATTAATCAGCCGGTGGCGGCTAGCGATCCACGGGTCGCGAAAACGCGCGACCAACTGGCCAAGGTGACGAAAGCTACGGGAGAGAATGAGCAGGCGGTGGCGGCGAGCTGTGTCCGTAACGCACGCTTTATTTTCGATTCATCACGCCAGCGCACCAGTCCGCTTGAAGTGCTCGAAGCGCTGGCCCAATTCGCGACGCCGGGCAAACCGCTCAGCGATACTACGCAGCGCTACTCGTCTTTGCGCGTGCAGCAGCAAATCAGCCACGCGGCAGCAATGGCGCAAATGGGGACGGTGGGGAAATAGGGTAGTCCCCGCAGGCGACCGGGAAGCGATGGGGGCTTTGCCGGCCCGCTCTTGCGCTATATTGTGCGCGGCAGGAAGCCGCAGCAAAATATCCAGCCTACGATCCGGGAGCGCCAGAGTGTCATGAAGATTCACACGTTGCTTTATTGTCTGCTGGCCTTGCTCCCGCTTCCCGCTTTTGCGGCCGGCAGCGGCGTGGTCGGCGAGAACCTGCTCTGGCTGGCGATTATTCTGATGAGTGCGCGCCTGTTTGCACCGCTGGCTGGCCGCTTTGGTTTCCCGGCCGTCCTTGGCGAATTGCTGCTCGGAGTGCTGCTCGGCAACCTCACTTTGTTCGGCATCGACTACTTCACCTTCATCGCCAAAGACCCAGTCATGGCTTTCATCGCCGAACTCGGCGTGATCGTGCTGCTCTTGCAGATCGGCCTGGAAACGCGGCTGGCCGATCTGGTCAAGGTCGGCGGGCGGGCGTTTGCCGTCGGCAGCGTCGGCATTGTCGTTCCCTTTACCCTGGGCGCTTTTCTGGTCGGGCCGCTCCTGCTTCCCGGGCTGGCGCATAACACCTATCTGTTCCTCGGCGCGACGCTGGCGGCCACCTCGGTCGGCATCACCGGGCGCGTCTTCCGCGATCTCGGCAAGCTCGGTACGCCGGCAGCGCGCATCGTGCTCGGCGCAGCGGTGATCGACGATGTGCTCGGACTCGTCATTCTCGCCGTGATTTCCAGCCTGGTGCAGGCCGGCTCGGTGAGCGTCGGCGAGGTGAGCTGGATCATCGCCGAGGCGGTGCTGTTCCTCGCCGGCAGCATCTGGCTGGGCCGCAAGATTGCACCGCATTCCTCGCGCTGGCTGGCGCGGCTGGATTCCGGTCATTCGATGTTGTTCGCTCAGGTGCTGGCGACCGGATTGGCGCTGGCCTGGCTGGCGCATGCCATCGGGCTCGCGCCGATCATCGGCGCGTTTGCTGCCGGCCTGTTGTTCGAGCCGCTGTTCCTCAAGGATTTCGAGACGCCGCGCATCGTGCAGGAGATCGAACCGCTGATGCGCGATCCGCAGAATCGCGGCCTGCTCGACAAGCTGATGCCGATTCTCGTAAAGCATACCGGCCACCAGCATGAGCACATGATCGAGCCGATCGGCTATTTCTTCGTGCCGGTATTCTTCGTGCTCACCGGCATGCAGGTCGATCTGCAAACCATGGCCGATCCGGTCATCGTCGCCGTGGCGCTGGGCGTCAGCGCCGCCGCCATCGTCGGCAAGCTGGTCGCCGGTGTGTTCGCCGGCCAGGCGGGCAAGTGGATTGTCGGCTGGGGCATGGTGCCGCGCGGCGAGGTCGGGTTGATCTTCGCCATGGTTGGCAAGCAACTCGGTGTGATGGACGAGGCGATGTTCTCGGTGATCGTCATCATGGTCATCCTGACCACGCTGGTGACGCCGCCGGTGCTGACCTGGCTGCTGAGCCGCCGTCCCGCCAGCGCCGACTTTTGATATCAGGCAGTTGGCCGGAGCGATTTCCCGAGCTTCAATAGCCCCTATTGCGGCACCCATAAAATTCAAATTTCAGTAAATAAGAATATTCGAATATGCAAGTCGTTCATGGGGGTACATTAGCGTCCGCTAATGCTTCATCGATGGTCGTAAGCCTCACGAGATTTCACTCTCGGCTTTCGCTAGGCAAAAGGCAGAGATGACCAGGTGCAGGCAGCCAGGCCAAAAAATTAGACAACAATTCATAAATGAGGGAATTTTAATGAAAACCACAATCAAGGTTCTAGCTGCATCCGTCGCCATCATTGCCAGCAGCGTTGCATTCGCTCAGCAGCAAATGCCCCAACAGCAGCAACAGTACAACGGCCCGCAAGGCGCGCAGCAGTATGGTGGCCCGGTTGGCCCCTACGGCAATGTTCCCGCCTACTACAACGGCAACAATGGCTACTACAACGGTGGCAATGGC
>Ga0315268_10004055_pt1 | contig 15977 bp, 13 predicted proteins | sample C1_top_MG_FD_204535 | JGI IMG/M metagenome (GOLD analysis project Ga0315268, IMG submission 204535) | Sediment microbial communities from Yellowstone Lake, YNP, Wyoming, USA - C1_top | ecosystem: Environmental > Aquatic > Freshwater > Lake > Sediment | place: USA: Wyoming | collected 2017-08-01
CGCCGGCGATCGGCGAGTCGACCAGCGTTCTCGCCTACCCGGAAACCTTGGACGCGGCCCAGCTCGCGGCCCTGCGCGGACTGCTGGCGGACATGGCCAAGACCGGCAAGTGGGTGGACGGGTCGCGCGACCTGGGCTGGACCGAGAAGCTGTACGTCGCCCGCGCGCTGGACGCGGTCGACGCCGCCGCGCGCGCCCACTACCCGGCGACGGCCCCCGCCGCGCAGAACGGCTTCGAGCGCCCCGATCAGGACGGGATCGCGCTGGCGCGGCTGTCCCAGGAGATCGAGGCGAACCAGCAGAACGGCGACGCGGTGCTGGCGCTGGAGGCGAAGCTGCTCTCGCGCCTGGCGGGCCCCCGGGGCGCGACGATCTCCGCCGACGACATGAAGCAGCTCCTGCCCCAGCTGGTGAAGACCTTGGACGTGAACGGCCGCGGCCCGGCGAGCTGGGCGGTTCTGCAGAAGGCGCTGGATGAGGGCCGGCTCACGCCGGCCGCCAAGGAAGCCCTGCGCCCGCAGGCGTACGAGTCGCTGAAGAGCCTGGGCGCCGACGTCGAGAAGGCCTTCGACGCCCAGGACGCGAAGATGCGCCTGATGGAGGCCGACCTCAAGGCCATCGACACGGTGTGGCGCACCGAGTTCACTTTGCGCCACTACGACGCGCTGGTGAAGACGACGCGCGAGCTGGCCGAGGCGGCGCGCAAGAGCCCCGCGGGCCTGAGCGCCGAGCAGGCGTCGCTCCTAGCGCGCGTCGAGGCTCAGGTTCCGCGGATGAAGGTCTTCGCGGCGAAGCTGGGCGCGCCCGCGGGCGACGAGCCCGGCGCTCTGGACCGGGCCAACCTGCAGAAGTCCCTGCACCTCCTCTATATGCGCCTGCCCGGCAGCGAGTTCTACGAGGCGATGGCCAAGCAGGGCCTGGCCGTCCCCGGCGGCTACTCCCAAGAGAAGTCGTGGTTCCAGACCTACACCCCGGCTCAGCTCCAGCAGCTGCGGACCTCCCTGCAGGCGACCTTGGACTCGGGCAAGTGGAGCAAGGACCGGGACCTGACCGACGAGGAGAAGGCGTTCCTGCGCCTGGCGATCCGTTCCGCCGACCACCTGCGCGCCGCGCCGGCCAAGTCCGCGCCGGCGCCGCTGCACGGCGTCGCGCCGCTGGGCCTGATCCTGGCCGCGTCGACGCTGGGCTCTTGGGCGATCGCGGCCGCCGTCGCCGCCGCGGCCGCGTGGCTGATCTGGACGTACGCCTTCCGCGAAACGCCCGCGGCGCCGGTCCCCGAAGCGGAGCGCGCGGCCGCCTTGGACGCGCGCCGCACGCGCATCGCCTTCGCCGCGCGGCAGATGGCCAACTCCGTGGTCGGCGGGGCGTTCCGCTCCCGCTTCATCGGCGCCGGCGGCCTGGACTTCGCCGAGGCGCGTCCGTACGAGAACGACGACTACCGCGAGATCGACTGGAAGACCAGCGCCAAGAAAGGCGAGATCTATACGAAAAAATTCGAGCAGGAAAAGGACATGCCGCTGATCCTGCTCGTCGACGTCAGCGGCTCCGGCCGCTTCGGCACGCGCGGCCACGACAAGAGCGCGGTGATCGCGGACGTGGCCGCCGCGCTGGCCCTGGCGGCCGCGCGCACCAACGTGCGCGTCGGCGCGGTGCTGTTCAGCGACCGCGTCGAGGCCGTGATCCCGCCGCGCGGGGGTCTCCAGCACGCGGAGCGCCTCTTGGACGCGCTGACGACGACCGTGCCCGCCGGCAAGGGCACCGACCTCGGTCCCGCGCTGGACGCGGTGCGCGCGCTGGCCAAGTCGCGCGCGATGGTGGCCGTCGTGTCCGACTTCCTGGCCCCCGATTTCCGCGACGCGCTGGCCGCGCTCGCCGCGCGCAACGACCTGCGCGCCATCCGCGTGGTGGACCCGGCCGAGACCAAGCCGCTTCCGGGCGTCGGCCTCCTGCCGCTGGTGGACGCGGAGAGCGGCGCCGCGCGCACCTTGGACACCGGCTCGTCCAAGGTCCGCTCCGACGCCGCGGCCGCGATCGCGCGCCGCGAGCAAAAAATCGCCGACGACCTGCTGTCCGCCCGCGCCCGTCCCATCGTCTTGTCGACCGAGGGCGACCCCCTCGAAACCTTGGCCGCGCACTTCAATCCCAAAGCCCGCAACGCCGCCCCGTAGGAGTCTGAATATGAAGAAACCTCTCGCCGTGAAATCTCTCGCCGCCGGACTGGGCGCGCTGCTGGCCGCGGGGCCCGCGGCCGCGCAGGTCGTCGCGGCCGGCTCGCTGCGCGCGTCCTTGGGCGCCTCCGCCGCGCCGTCGGCGCTGTCGGCGTCCGCGCCGTCGATGCTGGCGTCCGCTCCGCTGAGCGCGCCGGCCCTGGTCTTGGCCCCGGCCGCGTCGCTGTCCGCGGCGCCGGTTCCGGCGGCCGCTCCCGCGGCGGCGCCCGCCGCCGTCCCGGCTCCCGCGCCCACCGCGGTCGGCCGCTTCCTGGCCCGTGTCGGCCTCACGCGCGCTCAGCCGGCGGCCGGCTCGACCGGCGCCGCGGCGAAAGCCGCGTCCGACGCGCGCTTCGACGGTTCCACGGCGCGCGCGGGCGCCCTCGACGCCGTTCCCGCCGCGGCCAACGACGGCGTGAACCCGCGCGAGGCGGGCGCGCGTCTGGCGGCCTCGACCGCGCGCTTCTCGAAGGGCGCGTCGCCGGAGCTGCAGGCCCGGGTGACGGAGAAGGCCGAGTTGATCCGGACCTTGCGCGCGGAGATCGGCAAGGTCATCGTGGGCCAGAAGGAGATGGTCGAGTCCATCGTGATGGCGATGATCGCCTCCGAGCACGTGTTCCTGGAGGGCATGCCCGGCGTGGCCAAGACGCAGGCGGTCAAGGCCTCCGCCGACGCCGTGTCCGGGGACTTCAAGCGCATCCAGGGCACGCCCGACAAGCTCCCGTCGGACATCATCGGCGCGGAGATCCTGCAGGACGACGCGGCGCATCCCGGGATGAAGGTCATCGTCGTGAAGAAGGGGCCGGTGTTCACCAACATCCTGCTCGTCGACGAGATCAACCGCATGCCGCCCAAGACGCAGGCGGCGCTGCTGGAAGCCATGGCCGAGGGCCAGGTCACCATCGGCGACACCACCTACAAGCTGAGCAAGCCCTTCATCGTGCTGGCCACGCAGAACCCCATCGAGCAGGAAGGCACCTACCGCCTGCCCGAGGCCCAGCAGGACCGCTTCATGTTCAAGGTCTCCGTCCCGCGCCCGTCCATGGACGAGCTGCTGGAGATCATGGACCGCTTCGCCAGCAAGGACAACCAGCCCAAGGCCGGCCGCGTCAGCAGCCTGGAGGACTTGGACGAGTTCCGCCGCCTGGCCGACCAGATCCACGTGGACCCGGCGGTGAAGTCCTACATCGCCAACCTCATCGAGGCCACGCACGAGCCCGCGAAGTACGGCGTCGAGCTCAAGCCGGGCACCATCGAGAAGGACGGCGGCGCCTCTCCGCGCGCGGCGATCTACCTGCTCAAGGCGGCGCGCATCCACGCTTTGCTCGACGGCCGCGCGTGGGCCGGCCCGGCCGACGTGGAGGCCGTGGCGCACCGCATCCTGCGCCACCGCATCATCCTGGGCTTCTCCGCGCCGCGCGACCTGACCACGGACAAGGTCGTGTCGGCGATCCTGGAGCGCGTGCCGGTTCCGGCGCGCTGACGCCGTGAACGTCCTCGTCCTCGCCGCGGCCCTCGGGGCCGCGGCGGGGGCCGGCGCCCAGCAGTTCTCGGCGCGCCCCGCGGCTCTCCCGTCGGCCCCCGCGCTGCGCGCGTGGGCCGCGCCGTCGTCGGGGGCGGCGCTGCCCGCGCCGCTGCCGCCGCTCGCCGCGCCGCCGGCGGTGATCGGCCTTCCCGGCCCGGGCGTGGTTCATCCACGGCAGCCGCCAGACCGGCGTGCGCCGCCGCGACGGCGCCGCCTTCACCGCCGCCTCGGACCTGAACCTGGGACTCGTCGGGCGCCCCGAGGACTTGCCGGCCGCCTCCGCGCGGCTTTGGGACGGCGTGCCGGACGCGTCGCGCGGCCCGGCGGCCGTCGCCCCGTCCGTCGAGGAGGCGGCCGCGCGCGGCCACTTGGTCGTGACGCCGCGCCGTCCCGAGCCGGGCGGCGAGCTGGGCGCCGCGCGGGCGCTGGCGGCGCCGGCGCGCACGGCGGTCCAGCTGGCGCGGCTGGCGGCGTCGCCGCGGCCTCCGGGCGGAACGTTCCGCTTCTCGATCATCGGCGACGCGGAGCCGGGCCGGTTCTGGTTCTCGCGCGCCCTGTTCAACCGCGCCCCGGACGCGTTCTGGACCCTGCTGGCGCGGGCGGACCGCTCGGGCGCGGACTTCATCGTCCAGCTCGGCGACATGGTCAGCCGCGGCGTCCTGCGCAACTTCCTTGATTTCCTCGCCCGCCTGCGCGGCGCGGCCGTGCGCACGCCGTACCTGACGGTGATCGGCAATCACGACCGGCGCAATCCCCACGGCGTCTCCGACGACCACGCCTACCGGGCGCTGTTCGGGGGCACGAACTACGCGTTCGAGCGCGGCGGCTGGCGCTTCGTGGCGGTCGACACCAGCGCGGGACGCCTGCTCCCATCCCAGCTCGAGTGGCTCAAGGAGGTCCTCGCCGGCGACAGGCCGACGGTGGTGTTCACGCACATGCCGCCCGCGCCGCTGGGCGAGTGGACGGATTTCGCCGGGCGCAAGGGCGCGGGGGGGTTCCGGATCGGGGCCGAGGAATTCATGCGCCTGATGAGCGAGCGGCGCGTGGCGCGCGTGTACATGGGCCACGTCCACGGCTTCGGCGTGCTGGACCGCGGCGGCGTGCGCTACGTGCTGACCGGCGGCGGCGGCTCGCCGCTGTTCCCCGGGCCGGTCAAGGAGCGCTTCCATCACTCGCTGACGGTGGAGGCGGGACCCGACGGTCTCGTCGAGACCGTGCACCCGCTGCGCGGCGCGCCGTTCCCCCTGCGCTGATCGACGGGATTTCATATTCTGACCGCGTGACGCGCGAGTTCGATTATCGAGAAGACGCTCCGCGGCTGGCCCTGCTCGCCGCCGTTTGGGCCGGCCTGTTCCTGGCGGTGGACCCGCGCGGCCAGTTTCCGCTCAACGACGACTTCCAGTACGCGGAGTGCGCGCGGCGGCTTCTGGAAGGGCAGGGACTGCGCCTGCCCGAGTGGGCGCTGTCGTCCACGGTCTCCCACGCGGCGCTGGGCGCGCTGATGACGGCGCCGTGGGGCGCGTCGAACCAGGCCCTGCGGATCTGGATGATCGTTCTGGGCGGCGCGGGCGCGGCGCTGGTGTACGCGCTGGCGCGGCGCTGGCGCGCGGGGGCCGACGCGGCGCTGCTGGCGGCGCTGACCGCGGCGCTGTGTCCTTTATACGCGGCGATGAGCGCGAGCTTCCATTTGGACGTGATGGCCGCGGCGTTCACGTTGGCGGCGCTGCTGGCGTTCCTGCGCGGGCGCGAGCAAGGCTCGGCCGGCTGGCTGGCGGCGGCCTCGGCGCTGGTGGCCGTCTCGGGCTTGGCGCGGCAGACGGGATTTCTGTGCGTGATCGGCGGGGCGGGGGCGCTGGCCCTGGAGCGACGGCTGACGCCGCGCGCGGCGGCGGCGCTGTTCCTGCCGTCGGGGCTGGCGGCGGCGGTATTTTGGTATTGGCTGCGCTTCGTCAACGGCCCCACGTGGGCGTGGAGGTCCGGCCTTTTCTCGCCGCCCACGGAGCTCCACTATTGGCTGAGAGTCGACGTGTGGGGCACGGTGCTGGGGCGGATCAGCAAGTCGATCCAGACCGGCGCGCTGTGCCTGGCGCCTCTGGCGCTTCTGCGCGCGCGCGACGCGGCGAAGCGCCCAATGAAGCGGGCGGAGTGGGCCGCGTTCGCGCTGATCGTCGGCGCGGCGTTGATCGGCTGGGTCTTCGCGGGCGGTCTGCCGTTGATCCAGAACACGCTGACGCGCTCGGGACTGGGGGCGGTGACCTTGCTCGGCGCGCAGGGCAAGCCGGCGGGCTGGTGGGGGAGCCCGTGGCTGTGGAGCGGGGCGGCGGCGACGGCGCTGCTGTCGTCTTTGATCCTGACCCGCGGCGCGGCGGACTTATTCGACGGACCGCTGGGCGGGGAAATCCGCGCGGCGGCGCTGTTCGCGGGCGCGCCGTACGCGGCGATGCTGCTCATGCCCGCGCTGTACGACCGCTACCTGCTGACGGTGCTGCCGGCCGCGGCGGCGGCGTTCGCGGCGGGGCGCGCGGATTCGGGCAAACGGTTAATTCCGGCGCGCATTCTTCTCGCCGCGATGGCGTTCTTCACCTGGGCGGGGCTGGCCGACTATTTCGCCTGGAACCGGGCGCGCTGGGAGGCGGGGATGGGGGTGGTGGCGCGCGGGGTGCCGGCGGAGAACATCGAGAACGGCTTCGACTGGGACGGGGAGTTCTCTCTGACGCGCAACCTGGCGCTCCTGGAGTCGCGAAAGTCGGCGCGCGAGATCGGGATGTGGGACTGGGAGCATCTCAACCGCATCGTCCTGGAGACGGCGTTCACGGCGGCGCCTCCGGCGGCGGGCTGGACGCTGGTCGGGCGCTTTCCGTACCGCACGCCGCTGGTGCCGGGCGGGGGCGAGGTGAGGATGTACGCGGCCCCCGGGCGTGCTACTCTATATCGGTAGGACCACATTCTCGGCACCGGAGCTTCCATGGCGAACCTGAATAAAGTCATGCTGATCGGCCGTCTCACGCGCGATCCGGAGATCAAGACCTTCGGCAACGGGGGCAAGGTCGCGAACATCGGCTTCGCGGTGAACAACCGCCGCAAGAACAAGGACAGCGGTCAGTGGGAGGACGTTCCGGTCTGGGTGGACCTGAAGGTCTTCAACCGCGACACGGGCCGCAAGATGGCCGATCTCGTCGAGTCTTCCCTCAAGAAGGGGCAGCAGGTCTACGTCGAAGGCCACCTCGTCCTGGAAGAGTGGTCCGGCAAGGAAGACGGCAAGAAGCAGTCGAAGATGGTGGTCTACGTCGACGACTTCCAGTTCCTCGAGAAGCGCGAGGGCGGCGCCGGCGGGATGAGCCGGCCTTCGGGCGCGGCGGCCAAGACCGGCGGCGACGACTCGATCGAAGAAGTCCCGTTCTAGGGCTGGCTCTCGTGATCCGCTGGCGCCCGGCCGTCGTCTGCGTTCTTCTGCCGTTGACCGCCTGCGCGGGTTTCGGCGCTTCTCGCCGGGCGGGTCAAGAGCCCGACCCGAACCGCATCGAGCGCGATCTGGGGCGGGTGGTGATCGTCGAGCATCGCAGTCCGCTGGCCATCGACCAGACCACGGTGCTGGCGCGCACGCCGGAGTTCAAGGCCTTGGCGGAGGGTGTCTTGAAGGGCGTCTATCCGGAGAAGATGGGCTTCTCCATCGACGATCGCTCGGGCTTGGCCCTGGCGCTCGGCGTCGGGCCGGAGTATCCGGTGGTCAAGACGATCGACGAGTACGTCGACGGCATCGTGGCGTCGGACCGGGCCGCCCGCGCGCGCGGCGACAAGCGCCCCTTCCCGCCGCAGGACCGCGCCAAGCTGATGGCCGACGTGAAGAAGGACCTGGGCGCTCACGATATCCTGGTCCTGCGCTACCGCGAGAAGCCTTAGGCACCGGGCCTAGCGCGTCACTTTCGCCCGCAGAGGGTCCCTTGGTGAAAGACCATTCGCCAGCGCCCCTCCGTCCGTTTCCAGACGGAACTGCGCAGGGAGTCGGCGGCGGGGCGGTCGCGCGTCGCGTCACGTGAAAGGCGGAAGGTCGCCAGGGCGACGTCGGGCGCCAGCGGGACCGCCTTGAAATCCGAGAGGGTAAAGCGGGCGGGCGCGGAGTTTCGGAGCGCCTCGATGATTTGAGCCTTGTCGTAGGCCTGCCCCGTGCTGGCGAACTCCACGAAATCGTCGGCCAGCAGGGCCCCCAGCTCGGCCGCGGACTTGCGGATTTCCGGTTCAAGCAGGCGCTGTTCGAGACGCTGTTTTATTCCTCGGTTATCGCCTAACTGTAGCCGGCTACAGCTGCCAATTCACTTCAGGTGCCTTTGTAGATTAACGCCAGGCTGAACGGCGGCAGCTATTGGAGTTCCTCACTTGCCGCCGTCCGTTCAAGCCGATGTTAGACGCTGCGTTTACACGCTGTCGAGAAATCATCGTTTTCCCGGGGCCTCCCGTTGAAAAGGTTCGGAGATCTCTGCGGAAAGGACAATCATTCCGTCGTGTCGCACGGAACAGCCCGGCCCACCCATCGTTTCTGAGATGGGAACGAAGAAATGGAAATTTCCATCTGTCGTATCGGGACGGCCTTTCACCCATTCTTGATCGATTCCATATTTCAATGCCATCGCTGGAAGTGACGAAACAGCAGTTCCCGGAGGGATGTTTGCGCAGAATCGCCGGACTTCCCATGTTTCCCAAGCCAGGAATACGAGGTAGAAACAAAACCCAACGGCGAACGCCGCCCGTACCCTCGCAATGATCTTCAGGAGAGTCTTCAATGGAGATTTCCCCATTCGTTTAACGCGTGATTCGGCCGGTCAGCCTAGCGCGGCTATCGATAATGCGCATCTCCCGAATTATGGGGGGAAAACAGGCGTTCCGCCAGGGCGGGCCGGCGTGTGGGCGGGGACAAACATTGCGAGCTATGTCAGCCTAACATGGCCTTGCCGAAAAGCGGGAGCCTCAGACGGACAGCGCCGCGAGAATGGAGCGCGCCCGCGCCGCGCGGCCAGGACCCGCGGACGGCGGCAGGTGGCCCTCAAGCCCGTCCAGAAAACGCTCGTCAGCGAGGAGTTTTCGGAACTGGTCCTGAAGATACGACTTCACGCTTTTGGGCGCCGCCGCGATCTGCCCTTCGAAATCCGCGGCGCCGTCGAGGATGGCCACGATGTCCTCCATATCGGAGCTTCCCATGAAGTCGTTCCGGCCGCGGCCTTTGAACGCCTCCAGCTTCGAAGCGACGAGGTACGGCAGAGAGAAAATTCTGATGTCCTGGCCGTCGGGCAGGCGGACCGGAGCGGAATGCTCGAAGCCCTCGGGATACCAGCGGTTCGTGAAACCCAGGACCGCGCCCTCGATGGGCATGACGTCCACGATAATTCCCTGATACTCCCACCGGCAGATGGGCGCCTTCGCGTCCAGAGGATGGCGAAAACCGCGCGCGCGAAGTTTTTCTTCCAGCTTGTGGTAGTCGGTCCGGGTGGTGATCGCGACCACGCAGTCCACGTCGTCCGTCGCCCGAACCTTGAGCGCCGGCTGGCCGGCCAGATAGAGCTCGATGGTGGCGCCGCCGACGAAGACGGCCTCGTCCTTGAGCGGGCCGAGGCCCCGCGCCGCCAGCGACAGCATCTTTAGATTCTTCATCCCTTCTTCGGCCCGATCCTCTTCTCGAGCTCTCCCGCGGCGAGAGACCGCTCCCGCGCGCGGCCGACCCTCAGAGCGTCGACGAGCGCCAGGAGTTCGTGCAGCTGCGGGTCCTTTCCCGCCGCGAGCGGCACGGACGCATAGAGAGGCTCGATGGCCTGCCCCCGCATCGTCCCCGCGCCGGAGGGCCAGACGTACTGGTCGTGCTCGTCGGAGACGATTCGCTTCGACAGCGGCGGCGCCGAGTGGGCCGTGGGCACGCCGCGGCAGAGGGCGCCGGGCTGGACCGGGTAGACGTACTTGAGCCCGTGGGCCAGGAACTCCAGCAGCGCGGAGCGATTAACGCGCTTCTTGGCCTGGTCCAGGAAGCCGGAGGCGCGGCAGCGCTTCAGCGCGAAGCTGATCTCCGTCTGCGACAGCCCCAGCTCGAGCGACAAGTCCATGTGCCGCCACTCGCGCTCTTGCCAGAGGCAGAGTTTGAGCAGAACCAGGATGTCCTGCGGCTTGATGCCTTGAAGAACCCTCATGCCCGCAGTATAACACGACAAATTGCAATATGCAATACTCGAAAAGGTGCCGTACGCCGCGGCCGGGCTGTCCTGCGTCCTGCGGCTATTTTAGGGCTGGTCTTCGCCGTCGAAGCCGTGCGCCGCCGAGGTTTCCTCTGAGGTCTTCTTGCCGTCGAGTGTGACCTTGACGATCTGGACCTTGTCGCCGCGGACCACCGCGATCTCGATGGTGTCGCCGGGCTTGGCTTGGGCCAGGATCGCCGACAGGTCGTGGACGGACTTCTTGCCGCCCTCGGCCTGGATCATCTCGCCGGCCGCGCCCACGATCACGTCGCCGGGCTGGAGGCCCGCCTTCGCCGCGGCCGAGCCGGGGCGCACGTACTCCACGGCCACGCCCATGTCGGGCTGGTCGGGGTTCGACAGGTCGGCGATGATGCCCAGCGCCGCGGTGTTGATGTTGCCCACCGCCTCGAACTGGATCATCGCCCGGACCACGCTGGGCGCCGTGATGCTGAAGCCGATGCTGCCGGCGTTCTCCGGGCCCATCGTGTTGATGCCCAGCACCTCGCCGCGCGCGTTGTAGAGCGGGCCGCCCGAGTTTCCGTGCGTGATGGACGCGTCGGTCTGCAGATATTGGATGTACATGTTGCCGCGCGCGCCCAGGCCGCTGACGATGCCCTTCGTGACCGTGAACGGCAGGCCCAGCGGATGGCCCATCGCGAAGACCTCGTCGCCCTCGCGCGGCGCCGTCTGCGCGAAGCGCGAGATCGGCCAGGCGTAAACCTCGCCGGTCTTCTTGTTGACGATCTTCGGCAGCTGCAGGTAGGCCTGGTCGCGGTCGTGGTTGACCGCCACGATCTTGGCCGGGATCTTATGGCCGTCGATGATCTCGACCATCACCGTCTCGCCGACCTGATGCGGCCCGACCACGTGCGCGTTGGTCACGATGCGCCCCTCGGGCGTCACGATCACGCCCGAGCCCAGCGCCCAGCCGCCGTCCATCGTCACGATGATCTTGACCACCGACGGCTTCACCCGCGCGATCATGTCCTGCTGCGACTCGGCCTTCGCCGTGTCGGCCGCGGACAGCGCCCCGGCCAGGGGCTCGACGGGGGTGGTGATGTCGGTCGCCGGCGCGACCTTCGCCGGGCTCTTGGCCACGATCTGGGAGACGGTCGCCGGGCTGAAGCGCGCGTTCGACATCGCGGAATGATCGATGCCCGTGTTGAGGGCGCCGAAGGAGAGCGCGGAGATCAGCCCCGCGACGAGAAGCGTCTTGGCCCCGCCCGCCAGGCTCTTGAGCTTGAACGCCCGGTCCTTGCGCGCCGAGCGCCAGTTGTACCACAGCGCCCCGACGCCCACGAGGGACGCCAGCACCGAGTAGATCGACGCGGCCAGCGGCATCCCCAGCGCCGCGCCGAAGATCGCCGACCCCAGCATCGCGACGTTGAAGACCAGGTGCGCGACGAACGGCGCCGTCAGCCCGCGCGTCTTGTACGCCGCGCGCGCCAGGACGTAGCCCGCAACCATGTTCAGCGCGAACACGTACGGGTCCACGCCCCACGCCGCGAAGTGCGCGACCGCGAAGTTGAAGGACGAGCGAAGCGCCGCCAGCGGGAAGGCGAAGTAGGAGACGAGCGCGCCCCCGTTGCGCAGCACCGACTGGACCTTCGAGCGCAGGCCCGAGGCGTCGGGGATCTGCTCGAGGCCCTTCGCCAGCAGCGCCGTCACCGGCTTGACCAAGGCGAGCAGGCCGAACACCACGCCGAAGCCCAGGAAGCGGTAGGTGAACTCCTCCATCGCCGTGGACATCGGCAGCGCGATGCCCAGGAACTGAAGCGGCGCGTGGGTCAGCGCCGCGCCGATCGCCGCGGGGCCGAACTTCGTCAGCAGCTCCACGCGGCCGAAGCCGGCCAGCGCCGCGGGCGACAGCGCCAGCGGCCAGGCGAAATGCGAGAGCAGCGGCGCCACCGTCCAGTCCATCAAAGCGCTGATGCCGACCAGGTTCAGGCCCCACTTCACGCCGTAGCCCACGCGGCCGGCGAAGGTCATCGGCTCCGACTTCGGACCGCCGAACGCGTCGTGCTCCACGGCGCGCTGCGTCTTGTAGGCCTCGACGCGGCGCGCGGCGAAGCGCGCCAGCCCCGCGCCCATACGCGCGATGCGGCCCCGCGGCGCGGCGACGGCGTCGGACGCGGCGGCGGGCTTCTCGGCCGCGCCGTCGAAGGCCGTGTCGGCTTGGGCTTTCGCGGCGGCCGGCGTCTCGGGTTGGGCGGAGGGCTGGGGCGCGGCGCGGCGCGTGAACAGGCCGGCGGCGCGCGACAGCCACGAGCGGGTCGCGGCCGGGGCGGCGGCCTTCGGGATTTTCGGCGCGTCCTGGGCCGGGCCGTCGGCGGCGGCGGCGGGCACGGCGGCGAAGGCCAAGGCCGGCGCGGGAGCGGAGGCGGTGAAGCCCGCGCTCGGCGCGAGCAGGGGCGCGGCGGAGGGCGCGCCCAGGGTCAGCGCGGCGTTGACCCCGGCCGCGGCGGACGAACCGGCCCGGCCGGCTTGGCCCCCGAGATTGATGAGGATGGGGGCGGCGGCGCGGGCGGCCTCCGGAGGGATCAGTCCGCCGACGAGGGCGGCGCACAGCAGGAGACCGAGGGATCGGCGCGTGTTCTTCATAGCTCTATTCTACCGGTTGCCCGCGGCGCCGCCTCGAAGCAGAGGTCCCAGCCGGGCCGGTTATATGGTCCAGGCGGTCTTAGGCCGTAGGTCCTACCCCTTCCTTTATGTAGGGCGGGACGGCTATAATCGCGGGATGAAAGTGAAGATCTACGAATACGAAGGCTGCTCCACCTGCCGCAAGGCCCTGAAGTTCCTGGACGCGCGCGGGATTGCCTATCAGCGGGTTCCCATCGTGGAGACCCCGCCCGCGCCGGCCGAGCTGAAGGCCATGCTGGCCTACGCGGGCGACCTGCGCCGCCTCTTCAACACGTCCGGCCAGCTCTATCGCGAGCTGGGCGTGGGGGAGAAGCTGAAGACCATGAGCCAGGCCGATGCCCTGGCCCTGCTCGCCAAGCACGGCAAGCTGGTCAAGCGCCCGTTCGTGCTGCTGAAGGATCGCGGTCTCCTCGGCTTCAAGGAGGACGAGTGGGCGAAGGCGTTTAGTCTCTGAGACCGAGGGTCAGGTAGACGATCGGCTGGAGATTTCCGAACCAGTCCACGAAGGGGCGGATTTTGGTGTAGTTCCAGTAGTTCTTGATGTCCGGATAGATCTTCGTGACGGGAACTTCGCAGACCTTGTAGCCGAGCGTGAGGACCTTGAGCTGAAGGTAGTACTCCAGCTCGCCGCGGTTGAGCCAGTCCTGGTGCAGCTTGATCCGCGGGTCGCGCAGAACCTCGGCGCGGATCGCGCGGAAGCCGTTCGTGGCGTCGGTGATCGGGAAGCCCGTGACCAGGCGCACCAGCCACGGGTAGGCGCGGGTCAGGATCACGCGGTGCAGCGGCATCTTCCCGGCGTTGCCCCCCGCGCAGTAGCGCGAGCCCTGGACGAAGTCGAAGCCGCGCGCGACGATCGGCTCGACCAGCTTCGGGATCTCGGAGGGGCTGTCCTTGTTGTTCCCGGCCATGACCACGATCACGTCGTAGCCTTTCGAGAGCGCATAGTCGAAGCCCGTCCGTATCGCCGCGCCGGGGCCCAGCACGCGCTCGTGGCGCACGACGGTCGCGCCGGCCGCGCGCGCCTCCTCGTCGCTGCCGTCGTCGGAGCCGTCGGAGACGACGACGATTTCCGAGACGGCGTCGCGCGGCACCTTCGCCACGGTCGGGCCGATCTTGCCTTTCTCGTTGTAAACCGGCGCGAGCGCCACAATACGCATCGCGGGATTGTACTTTTTCTTATAGAATCTCGTCATCGTGAGATTACCCCGTGTTTTCCAGGGATTTCGGGACATCGTGTCCTGGGAAACCGCGTGGCTTTTACTGGCGCTGATACTCCGGCTCGCCTTCGCGCTCAAGCTCGGCGGCCGCTTCTCTCAGATCGACGAGGGCCTCGTCGACACGCAGGCCTGGCGCCATCTGAGCGCCTCGGGACATCTACTGATTCCCAAGCCCGGCCCGGCGCTGTTCTCGGCCGTCTTCTACGCCGCGTTCGGCTACGACCGGATTTTCCCGCGCCTGGGCCAGGCCTTCGTCGCGACGGCGACGGCCGGGATGATCGGACGCATGACGGCCGAGCTCTCGGGCTCCGCGCGCGCCGGGCGCTGGGCCCTCGCGCTCGCCGCCGTCTATCCCTTCTTCGTTTATTATTCGGGGCTGCTGATGAGCGAGACCTTGTACCTGGCTTTTCTCGTTCCCGGGTTGTGGTGGCTGTGCTCGAGCCTGAAGGACGAAGGCCGGTCCGCGTGGAAGGCTCCGGCCGCGGGGCTGGCGCTGGGCTTGGCCGCCTTCTCCCGCTCGGAGGGCGCGCCGATCGCCCTGCTGATCTGGGCGGGGGCGTTCGTTTACTGCCTGCGCGGGCGCTGGCCGTGGCGCGCCTGGGTCCTGGCCGTCCTGTGCTGGGCGCTTCCGCTGGCGGGCTGGTCGGTTTACATGAAAGCCGCCACGGGAGAGGCCAGCCCGGACAAGCACGGCGGCCTGACCTTGCTCATCGGAACCATGTTCTTCGACGAGAACGAGGTCGACACGACTTTGGCCTTCAAGGCCCTCGAGAGCACGCCGCTGTACGCGCAGGCGATGGCGCTCGACGAGCAGTCGCGCGACGCCTTCTACTACCGTAAGAGCTTCGACTTCATGCGCGAGCATCCCGTCACGATCGCGCGGCAGGCGGCCCGGAGGTTCTTCAATTTCTGGCGCTTCTACCCGCGCCCCGACAAGGTCTTCCTCACCTCCTCGGGCACCGATCCGAGCGCCGGCTTCCCGCGCTGGCTGCTGGCCGCCGTCAGCCTCGCCTTCGAGCCGTGGCTGATCGTCCTGGGCCTCTGGGGGTTGGCGAGGCTCGCGCGGCGCGCGGAGCTGTTCCCGATCCCGCTGTTCGTCCTGGCGACGATGGGCGTCCACCTGATCAGCGTCAGCCAGATGCGCTACCGCCTGCCCGTCGCGCCCTTCCTGATCCTGGGCGCCGTCAGCCTGCTCGCCGGCGTTCAGCGCTTGCGGAAGGCGTAGAGCTTCAAGAGCGCGAACGGCCCGGGAAGCGGGAGCGAGCCCCGCCCCACGCACTCGAACCCGGCCGCGACGATGTCGCGCTCGAGCGTCTCGCCGCGGTGATAGTGCGGGCTGTGGTCGGAGCCTTCCGACTTCGTGAGCTTGCCCTTGAGCAGAAGCCGGCAGAACATGTGGAAGGCGTTCTCCGACGGGGCGGAGAGGATCAGCAGGCCGCCGGGCTTCAGCGCCTTCTTCAGGGTTTGGATCGGCCCCTCGACCTGCTTCAGGTGCTCGAGCATGTCGAGGCAGAAGATGCGGTCGAAGGCCTCGGCGGGGAGGCTGGCGGGGTCGGTGATGTCGGCCTGGCCCATTTTGACGCCGGGAATGTCGATCGTCAGGACGTTGGGGTTGTAGTCCATCCCGGTGATCTCGTGGCGCGGGTCGGCCGCGCGGAGCAGGCGCAGCATGCGGCCCTCGCCGCAGCCCAGGTCCAGCAGCTTCAGCGGCGCGGGCCCGTCCAGCCGGGCCAGCTTCACGCAGATGTTGAGCCGCTCCAGGAAAATCCAGCGCACCAGCGGATTGCGGCTCTCGTATTCCGGGACGATCTCCGACAGCTCGGCGAACTTGGGGTCTTTGAACATGGGGTCCCGCAAGTCTAGCGGAACCTTCGCCCCGGCGCAATATGCGCGCCGGGGCGCCCCGCGTCGGCGCTTTCGTCATTTTGATATACTGGCGGCGATGAGCACGACCAAAAAAAGCGTCCGCGGCACGCGCCCGGGCGCGACGCACGTGACGGGCCCCGGCGGCCTGGACGCGAAGGGTTTCGCGCGCTGGTACCGCGAACGGACCGTCGAGCAGTGGAAGGCCCTGGACCTGGACGCGCTGGCCCGCGTGGCGCGCGTCGTCGAGGGCGCCCAGCGCTCCGGCCGCTTCGTGTGGGTGTGCGGTAACGGCGTCTCGGCCGCCAGC
>Ga0315268_10004057_pt1 | contig 15975 bp, 18 predicted proteins | sample C1_top_MG_FD_204535 | JGI IMG/M metagenome (GOLD analysis project Ga0315268, IMG submission 204535) | Sediment microbial communities from Yellowstone Lake, YNP, Wyoming, USA - C1_top | ecosystem: Environmental > Aquatic > Freshwater > Lake > Sediment | place: USA: Wyoming | collected 2017-08-01
CCAAGATGTCGGCCGAGGAAGTGACCGCGCTCTACAAAAAAGGCGTTCAGCAGTTCATGAACGAGGAATACTCCGGGGCCGAGAAGACCTTCAAGCAGGTGCTGGCCTCCGATCCCGGACATGCCAAGGCCAAGGAGTACCTGGGCAAGACCAAGGACCGCCTGAAAAAAGGCAAATGAGAGATCTATGAAAACACTGCTCCGGTCTTTATACCTGATCCTATCCTTTGCCGTAACCGCCGGCATCGGAATATCCCAGCAGCAGCCCGACTTTAAGAAGGACAACTTTTACCTAGGACAGAACCAGCAGTTGGAGATAGAGATCCACGTTTGGGGCGAGGTGAACACTCCCGGGGTCTACCGGGTGCCGGACGGCTCCACCGTGCTGGACGTGATCTCCAAGGCCGGCGGACCGACCCAGTATGCGGCTTTGGGACGGGTCAAGATCTCGCACGCATTGGGGCAGATGCCCCGCACCCAAAAGATCAACCTGGACAAGTACCTGAACAAGGAGCGGGCCGATTCCCTGGTAGTGATGCGGCCAGGCGATGCGGTAATGGTGCCCCGCAACGCCCGTTTTTTTTGGAAGGACGCCATCTCGTTCGTGGCCGACCTGGCGGTCATCGCCAATGTTTATTACCTGATCTCCAGGAACCGCTAAGAATAGATGGAACCGCGGGAATGGGCATGGCAGCCGGGAATACCAATAAGATGACCGCCGTTTTATCAACTTTCAACAATTTTGATTAAGGCCTGCCTTTGAACCAGGACGCAAAACCCCGGACCAGCGAGTCCAATATTTACGAGCTGATAGACCTTTTATGGCGGCGGCGGCTGTTGATCGCGGCCTGCCTGCTGGGAGTGGTGCTGCCAATCGCCCTGGCCAATTTCACCATGCCCCCGGTTTACGAGGCCCAGACCACCATCATATTCGAGCAGAGCCGGGAGCCTCTCCCCTCCTTTGACATCTCCGAGGCTTTTTCCCGCAAAAGCTACATTGTGAACCAGATCGAGGAGATCAAGTCCCGCACCCTGGCCGAGGAAGTGGTGCGACTGCTTGACCCCGAATACTTCCAGCTTCTGCTACGGGGGCGGGACCGCAGCCTGAACCCTGAGCAGCAAAGCTACAAGCTGACCCAGATCATCAAAAAGAGCATCACTGCCGAGCCCATCCGGGATTCCGACGTGATCCTGGTCAAGGTCCAAGGCCCCACTCCGGAGGCTTCGGCCCATATCGCCAACCTGGTGGCCGAGGTCATCAAGGAGCGCAGCGCATCGGTCAAGCGGGAACAGGCCTCCTCCACCCGCAAATTCATCGAGGCCCAGCTGCCCTCGGTGGAGGCCACCCTCAACAAGGCCGAGGAGGCCATAAAAAGCTTCAAGTCCCAGAACCAGGTGGTCTCGCTCTCCGACGAAGCCAAGGAGATCCTGGCCCGGGCCACCGAAGCCGACAAACAGCTGATCGCGGCCTCCACCGAGCGCCAGAGCATTGAAGGCCGGCTGACCGCAATCTACGACCAGCTTAAGGCCCAGGGGGCCCTGACCGAGACCAGCCTGCCCCTGAGCGCCGGCTCCATGGCCGACAGCCTGCGCAGCAGCCTGGTCAGCCTGCAGATGGAGATCATAAAACTGCAGGTCAAGGGCTACGCGCCCGACCATCCCCAGATCAAGAACCTCAACGCCCAGATCTCCAATGTCAAGTCCCGGCTGCTGGAGGAACTGCAGAAGATAACCCAGAAGAGCCTGCTTTCTCCCATGCCTCAGATCCAGTCGCTGCTCGACCAGATCCCACCGCTGGAGATCCAGATGGCCACCGCCACGGCCCGGGAGACGGCCTTAAAGGCCATACTTTCGCAATATGATTTCGGCCTGTCCAAGCTCCCCAACAAGGAGCTGCAGCTGGCACGGCTGCTGCGGGCCAAGGAAGTGGGCGAAAGCGTTTACCGGCTGCTGCTGGTGAAGCACGAGGAGGCCAAGATCACCGAAGCCGGAAAGATCGGCAACGTCCGGGTGATTGACCAGGCCCAGCCCCCTCAGTTCCCCATCAAGCCCCGCAAGGTGCTTAACTTTGCCATCGGGCTGGTGGTAGGGATCACCCTGGGAGTTGGGCTTTCATTCTTTTTGGATTCCCTGGACAATTCGGTTAAAACGGTGGAGGACATCGAACACAGTTTCGAGGTACCGGTGCTGGGCTTGATCCCGGCCATTCATTCCGAAGGAGGAAAGTACAGCCGCAAGAACGGGAACGACGAGGTGGCCCGGATATCAGCCACCCTGGTCACCAAATACACACCCCGCTCTCATGTTTCGGAAGCCTACCGGTCCTTGAGGACCAATATCCAGTTCTCCCGGATCGACGATCCCCTAAAGACCGTGGTCATCTCGTCGGCTGCGCCATCGGAGGGCAAATCGACCTCGGCCGCCAACCTGGCCATCACCACCGCCCTGTCCGGCATCCGCACCCTGCTGGTGGACGCCGATCTGCGCAGACCGGTGGTCCATTCGCTGTTCGGACTGGAGCGGGAGCCGGGGTTAAGCAACCTGCTGGCCGAGCGCCTGACCCTGGATAAAGTGGTCAAACCGTCGGGGATAGAGAATCTTTCCATTTTGACCTGCGGGGCCATCCCGCCCAATCCCTCGGAACTGCTGGGTTCGCAGCGGATGCGCGACCTGATCAAACTGCTAAGCCAGCAGTACGACCTGGTGCTGTTCGACAGCCCGCCGGTGATCACCGTCACCGACACCGCGGTCTTAAGCCCCCAGGTGGACGGGCTGGTGCTGGTGGTCAAGTCGCACTCCACCGACAAACGGGCCTTGCTTAGGGCCAAGACCATTCTGACCAACCTCAAGGCCAATATTTTGGGCGTGGTGCTGAATAAGATAGAGCTCTCCGGGCTGGCCGGCAGTTATGACTATTATTACCATTACAATTATTATTATGCCGATGATGGTTCCAAGAAGAAGCGGGATCGGCAGCATAAATGGTGGAATATTTTGAAGGGCTGAACTAATTTAACAATCTATCTTGTTTATAAGCATGAGTCCGTCAATATTCCGGGAAAAAGGGTATCGCTTTTATTTCCTCTCTAATGAGGAAGAACGCATACACATCCATGTTACCTGCGAAACCGGAGAAGCCAAATTCTGGCTTGAGCCCATCGTCTCGCTGGCAGTAAATCATGGATTAAACCAAAGAAAACTGAAGGACATTCAGAATATTGTGGAGAAACACAAAGATGAGATCATTAAAGCCTGGCAAAAACATTTTATTGAGCGTTGAAAATATCACGCCTTTCGGCATTTGGCTCTTTGTAAAAGAAAAGGAATACTTTCTGAGTTTTCAACAGTATCCTTATTTCAAAGACCAGACATTGAATTCCATACAAAAGGTCCAGTTGTTGCATGGCTACCACTTATATTGGCCAGACCTGGATGTTGATTTGGAAATAGATAATCTCGAAAATCCTGGAAAATATAAATTACATTCTAAACCCAATACACAAATAGCAAGAAAACAATCGATTCCTAAGTTACCTGTGCGTGATGTTCGTAAAAGCAATGCCACAAGATCAGTCTGATTTAGTAAAAGACAGAAAGACAGCAACTACAAAACCCGGCGTTTAATATAAACGTCGGGTTTTTCGTGATTTTTCTAATCAATCAATTTATTTTATATCAGACCATTTAAGGTCAGAGCCACAGTTTTTACATTTTATTGCGCCCTTAATTATATCGCCTTTACAAGCTGGACACTTTGGTCCCATATTCTTGCCGAGTGCAATTATTAACCAACCAATAGGTCCAAGTAAGGCCCCAAGAATCGCACCTTCGCCAGCTCGGTGTTTTGTTTCACCAATGGCTGCACCTATACCAACACCAACAATAATCCAAATAATAAGCATAGTCATGACTATTTATTCTCCTTTTCAAACTGTTCTATTAACTTATCTAATTTTTGTTTGTGTTCAATTAGCGCTTCCCCTTCCAACTCTTTATATGCTGTCATGGTCATGTTTCCTATTTTAACGTCATAATGATTGCTACCATCGGACAACGTAACTGGTACTAATTGGCATCTGCAAGTTTTATGGAGACCTAAAGTAAATATTTTTGGGTATAAGCGAAGCCATTCCTTTTTAGTGCTTATAATATTTAAAGCTTCATTACATATTTCACAATTACGATAATCATCCGGACCAACAAGTTGGTAATATTCATACCCTAATTCATCCCCGGTTTTTAATTGTGCTTGTCGGTAACGGGCCATATCACTAACACTCATAAGGAATACCTCCTGTTTCAATTTGCGTTAATATAAAACCCGAATTATTGTTAAAGTTACCTTAACTTAAATCTTTATATCTTCCTGACGGTCTCCTTGACCGCAATCCCCCGTTTCTTGAAATCCCTGATGAACAGCACCGGATCAATGGACTTCTCCAGCGGTACCGCCCCTTTGGGCGCCAGCCCTTGCACTAAATGATGGGCCACGATGGCCGCCGGGAACCCGGTGGTCCGCTCCATGGCGGTGAATCCGGTCCGGTCGTCCTGGAAGTCAATGATATCTATCTTGGCCTCCACCTTTTTGCCGTTCAGCTTTCCCAGGGCTGTCACCCGCAGCACGATCAGGTCCTTGTCCTTGGGAAAATCTATGGCTTTGGTGATCAGGGCGTGGCTTAGGCGGCGGGGGATGACCTTCTGGCCCTTGACATCCAAAGGTGCCTGGTCGAAGAAGCCCAGTTCCAGCAGGGTCTTGATCTTCTGGTGATGCCCGGGGTAACGCACCGTCTTGTAGTCGTATTCTTTGACTTTTCCGGCAAAGGTCCAGGGCGCGGTGGAGGTGCCGCCGCTGGTGACGAAGGCCTCGCACCTGCCCACCGGTTTGGGGAACTCGATGGACTCCAGCCCGTCGAAGGTCGGGACCTTGGCCACCTTGCCGTTCTTGACGATGTAGGCCTCGCCGAAATATTCGTTGATCAGCCCTTCCACCGAGAAGACCAGCTTGTAGTTCAGCGGGCCCTTGGGCTTTTGGGGCAGGCCCCCGCAGCGCATATGGATCTCATCCACCTGGTCCAGTTTGTTGATAAAGTAGGCGGCCAGGGTGTTGCCCATGCCCGGCATCAGCCCGGTATCGGGAACGATGGTGATGCCCTTGGCCTTGGCCTGCTTGTGGAGCGACAGCTCTTTAAGCACCACATCCGTGTTGCCGCCCAGGTCGCAGAAATTGGCCCCGGCCTCAACCGAGGCTTTGGCCACGCCGTAATTGTAGTGATAGGGCACGGCGCTGACCACGCAGTTCGCACCGGCGAAAAGTTTTTTGAGCGCGGCCGGGTTCCCGGCATCGGCCTGGACCGCCTTGGAGATCCCCGGCTTCACCAGCTTGTTAACTCTGGCCGCACCGGTCTGGGCCAGTTTCAGGTCGTAGTCGGCCAGTATCACCGATTTGGCCTGGCAGAATTTCGCCAGGTCATAGGCTATGGCCACGCCTTGGCGGCCAGCCCCCAGGACGATATATTTGTATTTCATGTTTTGATTATAACCCAAGGACCGTGATTTGTCAAAATTTTTTTTGTTTTGGTTGCATAATTTGCTCCGGCCATATATAATTAGAGGATAATGCTTAAAGTTCTACGGCAAAAGGCCGAAGACCTCAAGAAAGAGACCTGCGCCCTGTACCTGGCCTATCAGGACCCGCGGGTCCCCTGGTACGCCAAGGCGGTGGCGGTGGCCACCGTGGCCTACGCCGTCAGCCCCATTGACCTGATCCCGGATTTCATCCCGGTGATAGGCTGCCTGGATGACCTGGTGCTGGTGCCTTTTGGGATCGCGCTTTCGATGAGGCTGATCCCGCCCGGGATCATGGAGGAATGCCGGCACAAAGCCTATCAGAAATTACAGGAAACAGGTTCGCTGGGCCGCAAAGCTGCGATCGTGGTGGTGCTGGCATGGCTTTGGGCGGCAGCCTTGGGCATTTATTTTGCAATCAAATTGTTAGTCTGAACATTAATTATCATGAAGCATATTGCCGTGCCTGATCCTAAGTCCATAAAAAATAATGCTGTTCTGATCTTAAACTCCGTTTGGTTTCCGTACCTGTCAATAGCCGGCGTTATTCTGATCGTTTATGCCAGGTCCTTGTTTTTTCAGTTCGTGGGCCTTGACGATACCCACCTGATATTGGAGAGCGGCTCCCGCCTTTCCAGCTTCAAGAATATCGGCCGGGCCTTCGCCGCCGATGTCTTCTGGAAGACGCCCGGCACCTACTACCGCCCCGTTTTAAACCTTTCCCTGATGTTGGATCATTGGTGGGGAGGACCCAGGCCATACATCTATCATTTGGGGAATATTCTGCTGCACCTCACTGCCAGCTGCCTGCTTTATCTGAACTTAGTCAAGCTTCGTTACAAAAAGCATGCCGTTCTTTTCCTCGCCTTGCTTTTCGCCGCCCATCCGGCCCTGTCCCAAGCGGTGGCCTGGATACCCGGACGCAACGACACCCTGTTGGCCGTCTTCATACTGCTCTCCTTTTACAGTTTCCGTAGCTATCTGAATAACGGAAAAGTAGTTTGGCTGTCAGCCCATGTGCTGTCTTTCGTCCTGGCCTTATTTACCAAGGAAACGGCCGTTCTCTTCCCGGCTTTGCTGGTCGCTTATATCATGTTGTCCGGCAGTGAAAAGCAGGGATGGCGGCAACGGGCGGCGCTGGCCGCAGGCTGGGCCGCCTCGCTGGCGCTGTGGGCCATAATGCGGAGTATGGCCCTGCAAGGCGGCTCCGGGTTAAAGGGATTGCAGCTGGGGCCCTGGAGGGAACTGCTGCAGGGGCTGACGGCCTACTGGGGAAAGATATTATTTCCATTCGATCTGTCGGTGCTCCCCTTTCCCGCCGACCTCAGCCCCGTTTACGGTTTCCTGGGCCTGGGCCTTTTCCTGCTGCTGGCACTGGCCAAAGGCATCGAAAGTAAAAAGCACTTCTTATGGGGAGCTCTGTGGTTCTTCCTGTTTCTGCTGCCCACCGCCCTGCGCGACAGTCCTTACATCCATTTTTTGGAACACCGTCTGTATCTTCCCCTTTTCGGATTCATTATCATGGCAATGGAGACAAATTTCGTCTCCCGGTGGAGCCTTCCCCTTGAAAAAACCCTTCTTATAACCGGGCTCTGGCTGGCTGGCTGGATCATTCTATCGCTGGCGCACATCGGGGTTTTTGCCGGACCGAATGCTTTTTGGGGAAACGCCGGCAAAACAGCCACTCATTCATACTTTGTTCATCAGATGCGGGGGAAACTCCACGCCCGGCAAGGGTCCTGGCAGGCCGCCGAGAAGGAGTATTTGTTGTCGCTGACGCTGCGGCCGGACCAAGCCGTAGTGTATAATGACCTTGGTTCTTTGTACGAGGTTGCCGGGCAGTCTGGGAAAGCCGAGGCGGCCTACCTGAAGGCGGCAGACCTGGAGCCATTCAACAGCCTGTTTTACAATAATCTCGGAAATTATTATCTCAACAACCTTGATCTGGAGAAAGCGGAATCATACCTCGCCAGGTCCTTGTCGCTGAAGAACGATTCCGGAGAAGCCCACGCCAATCTGGCCATGGTTCACATAAAAAGCGGAGATTATCCGAATGCCAAAAAGGAACTGCTGAGCGCCGCTTCACTGATCCCCGGCAATCCCAATATCTACGAACAGCTCTCCAAGGTCTGCCTGGCAATGAACATGGCGGATTCGGCTGCCTACTACCATAATCTCGCCCTGAGATGCATAAATACAACTAAATGAAACCCTTGATGCGGGACCACTCATGCTGACAGCAGAAAAGATCATCCGGCTGTTGAAGCTCAAACCCCTGCCCCAGGAAGGCGGTCTTTACCGTGAGACCTACCGCTCGGCCTTGAACGTGTCCAGCGGAGCAGGGATCAAACGCAGCGTTGGAACCTCAATTTACTATCTGATAACCCCGGATAGATTTTCATCACTGCACCGGGTATCCTCGGACGAGATCTTCCACTTCTATCTGGGAGATCCGGTGGAGATGCTGCTGCTCTACCCCAACGGTAGGTCCCGGAAAGTGATCCTGGGGCCGGATGTTGAAAAAAGCCAGCACCCGCAGTTCCTGGTGCCCAAGAATGTCTGGCAGGGCTCGCGGCTGATAAAAGGTGGAAAGTTCGCTCTGCTGGGGACTACGGTTTATCCGGGGTTTGATTTTACCGATTACCGGCAGGGCTGCCGTAAGGAGTTGTTGAAACGCTATCCGAAATGCAAACAATCAATAATTGCATTGACAGCCAAATGAAACAATATTTTCTTTTAACCTTGTCGCTGGCCTTGCTGTTGGCCGCGGCTCCAGCCCAGACCGGCTTTAAAAGCGAGCAGCTGCGAAGCTCCCGGGTGCGGCAGGCCTATGTCCAAAAGGAGCCGGGAGTAAAAGCACTGTTCAAATCCCATGAACTTACCTATCCCCCAAAGGAGATCTTGATCCGGATATTCAAAAAGGAAGGTCTGCTGGAACTCTGGGCCGCCGACTCTGCCGGAAGGGCCATGCTCCTGGTAAAAGAATATCCTGTTTGCGCAGCCTCCGGGGTTCCTGGCCCCAAGCGCAAGCGCGGTGACGGCCAGGTGCCGGAGGGCTTTTACACCATCAATCATTTTAATCCCCAAAGCAATTTTCACCTTTCCCTGGGCCTGGATTACCCCAACCGTTCCGATCAACTGCTGGGAGACCGGGACGACCCCGGCAGCGCAATTTACATCCACGGGGACTGCGTGACCATCGGCTGCATTCCGGTCACCGACGAGGGGATCAAGGAGCTGTACCTGATCGCGCTGGAAGCCCGGAACGGCGGAAAGGAAAAGATCCCGGTCCACATATTCCCCTGTAAAATGGACGGACCGGAATATCAGGCATTATTGAATGACCGCCAGGAAGACAAAGTTCTTTTAAGATTCTGGAACAACCTGAAACAGGGTTATGATTTCTTTGGAACGACCAAAACCGTTCCCCAGATAATGGTGGACCGCAAGGGGAGCTATTTTTTCAACCAACCGTAATACGCCATGTTCAATAACCTGAGCATTCCCGTCAAACGGCTGTATCTTCAGATAGCCGCCGTCATCGTCACCAACAGCTATTTTTTGGCGCCTTATCTGAAATACCTGCCCTGCCCCTCGCTGAACTGCTATGCCTGCCCGGCAGCCAGTTTCGCCTGTCCCATCGGGACCCTGCAGCACTTCGTGATCATAGGGGTTTTTCCTTTCTTCCTGCTGGGGATCCTGTTCCTGGCGGGCGGCCTGGCGGGACGCTGGGCCTGCGGCTATCTGTGCCCCTTCGGCCTGTTCCAGGACCTGCTGGCTAAAATAAGGCGGGCCAAGCTGACCATGCCGTCCTGGCTGGGCTGGGGCCGCTACGTGTCCTTGATCGGGGTGGCGATAGTGATCCCCGCCATCACCAAGGAACCCTGGTTCAGCAAACTCTGCCCGGCCGGCACACTGGAGGCCGGGATACCTATAGTGGGCTGGGCCTTTTTCAAGACCAAGGCGCTGGGACAATATTCCACGATATTGGGCATGACAGGCTGGCTGTTCTGGGTCAAGATAGGGCTTTTGGCGGGAACCGTTGCGGCCGCCATTTACATAAAAAGACCGTTCTGCCGGTTCATCTGTCCGCTGGGGGCCATCTTCGGGCTGTTCAACCGGGTTTCCCTGCTGCAGATCAAGGTGAACCATCACGCACCGCACCTGCCGGCCGACTGCCGCAAGATCTGTCCGGTGGACATTGATATCAGAAAGGATCCGGTCTCGGCCAAGTGCATCCGGTGCATGCAGTGCACCAAGTGCCCGGGGGTGTCGCAGAAATAGTATTGTGAAACAAGAAAAGCCCGAAGGATAAAATCCTTCGGGCTTTTTAATTTTATATTTCTATTGTGTAGTGTACCTGAACGCATCACCAAACATAAAATACAGCGCTCCGGACAGATCATCCCTGCTCTGCCTTCCCCCGCCTTTCCGCAGGTAATCGTTGATTATCTCGCCCCGGTCATTCTTGTAATCATAGGGATGCCGCAGGTTCATCTTGATCCGGCCCACCCGGCCCGAACCGTAGTGCAGAATGACCACTGTCCCGTCCTCCTGCACCTCCTCCACTAAGCCTACATGGGTGATCTTGTCGTAGCTGTTCTCCAAAGTGTTCTTGAAGAACACCGCGTCGGCCGGCCGGGGCGGCATGTCTACATATGACAGATTCTTGTCTCTTAAGGTAAGGAATAGGGACTCCGAAAGCGGCCGGCCCTGGCGGACGAAATTGTATTTGATCTTGCGGCCCATCACGGCATAAACGCCGTTGACATATCCCGAACAGTCGTTCTTGAACCTTCCGTCAATCTCGCTCAGCCGCTTCACGCCGATAAGACTTTTGGCATAATTGATCAAAGCCAGCCGGGCCTGCATCTCATCGCCGGCCGGCTCTTTTCTTTGGACATAGGCCGGGGAGCAGGACACCGCCAGAGCTGCGGCGAAGAGTATCAGACCATGACGCCAGTATCTCATGCCTTCTTCCCGTAAGGAACATATTTCTTGAACCAATGGAAACCGAATTTTTCCATCAGCTTCAGGTAATGGTCATTTCCTTCCGTCATATAGTCTGCGCTGTAATGCAGTCCAAAGTAGCGCTGGGCCGGGTTGATGTAACCGTCCTTCTGAATTCTTCTCAATGTCGCCTTGACCAGGGCCGGGCCTCCGGTCTTGAGACAGACCCGCTCTATGTCCTTGAGCCTTTCCGGGGTGATGGCCACCTTCATCCCGGGATATTTTTCGTCAAAAGCCTTGACCAGTTGCTTATCGCTCGGTTCCCGGTATCTTTCGGAATGGACCATGACCTTGACCGGGAGTTTTTTGCGGGGCACAGGTTTGGCCTTGGGATAACCGAGACATAAAAGAACCACCGGAAAGACCCCTTTGGGAAGATTGAACATCTTTTTAAGAGTGGGAAAGAACTCCAGCACCGTCCCGATGTAGCAGCATCCCAGGCCCAGGGCGTCGGCCGCGGTGCAGATGTTCTGGGCGCTGATGATGGTGTCCTGGAACGATATCCAGAAATGGCGGAAGGAGCTGGCGGCGGTGAAGGGGGCGTCGGAGAGTTTTGACCAGCGCTCCAGTCTGCGCCAGTCTATGCAGAAAAGCAGGCTGACCGGGGCCTGGCCCACAAAGGGCTGCCCGCAGAGCTTGGCCAGTTTGGCGCTTGTTACTTTGTTCTCTATCCTGATGATGGAATAAGGCTGTAGGTTCCCCCCGGTAGGCGCTCGGATCCCGGCTTCGAGCACCTGCTCCATTACCTTGGCTGGGATCTTCTTGTCCGTAAAGATACGGCAACTTCCCCGTTCCAGCAGCAGCCGGATGGTGGGGTCGGAGGCCCGGGACTTGACCACCTGTTTTATCCCGTGGTGCGAAGGCATGGTTTTAAGCTTGTCTGTCATCTTTTATTTTCTCCAGTTCCGTTTTCATCCGCTTATAATCATGATCGAATGTCTGATCGTACAACACCTGCAACATCTCAATTGCCCGTTTTTTGGGGGCTATCTCTCCGGTGAGGCCACTTAATTCGTAGTAAACCAACGCTTCCAATATGTTTCCGGGTTGTTTGTCGAAAATCTCCAAAAACATATTTTTTAACCGGGACAGGTCGTTCCCAGCCGCAATTTTTATTTCCAATATTACTGATTTGGCCAGAATGTCCTCGTTTTCATTGTTTTGGGCCGAAAGCTTTGCCTTTTCCAGATATCCCAAAGCACCTGTTTGATCACCGTCCTTATAACATATTTCGGCCAGCTGGAAATAATTTGAGTCCAGCTCCTTGTCAAACCCGGCCTCCAGATCTATCTCCACTGCTTTCTGAAAATATTCCCGGGACCTGCCGTACTCCCCGGTCTTGGCGTATACCGTTCCCAGCCCGCAGCATCCCCCCTCCCGGCCCTCGGGGTCTCCGGCCTCTTCAGAGATCTTAAGCTGCCTTTCAAAATATTCCAGCGCCGTCTGATACTGCTCCTGCTCGGTATGCACTATGCCCAGGTTTCCGCAGGACTGGCTGATGCCGGTCTTGTAATCCAGTTTTTGGGAGATCTCCAGCTTGGCCCGGTAACAGTCCACCGCCTCCCGGTACTTCCCCTGGCGGTAGTAGATGTTGCCCATATTGCCCACTGCTATGCTTTGGTTGGCGGGGTCTCCCAGCCGCCGGGCCAGGTCCAGCTGTTTCTTATAATATTCATGGGATCTGTCCAGCCGGTCCTGGAAAAAATAGACGTTGCCCATGGTCCCGTAGGTGATGCTCAGGAACAGGCTGTCATTCTCCCGCAAAGAGGCCTCGGCGCACTGTTCCAGGCATGCCAGGGCCTGGTCGAACCGGCCCCGGCTGATATGAACCTGGCTGAGGTTGCCCAGCCCGCTGATCAGATGCTTGCTGTCCCCGTAAAGTCTGCTCCTGGCTATCAGATCATTGAAACATTTCTCGGCCTTCTGATGCCTCCCCTGGGCGGCATGCACCAGCCCGATGTTGTTGATGGTCTGGCTGATCCCGGACTGGTCACCAAGTTCGGTATAAATGGCCAGGGCTTCGTTCAGCGAGACCAGGGGATCATGGACCTTTCCCATGTACCGCATTATCCGGAACAGTTTTATCTGGGAATCTGCCGTCTGGCTTTGGGCTCCGGCCAGTTTGGCGAATTCCAGGTTCTTCCGGAACAGCTCCTCCGCCTGCTGCCACTCGCCCGACAGCTCCAGCACATCGGCCTTGCTGAGACAGACCCAATAGGGGTAATAGCACCCGCCGGCTTCCAGCCACAGTTTTTTTATGTGATACCGGGGTTTGGGCATCTGTTCCTTATAAGACGTTTTCAGAAAAACCGGGCCTGTCAGTCGCCTGAGTTCCCAACATTTTTTCGCATTAACTTGGTCTGTCCTTTTTTCTTTTTGTCATCCACCCTCCTGGCCCTGGAAGCATAGGTGGGCTTGGTCTGGCGGCGGAGTTTGGGCCTTATGGCCGCCAGCCTGATTAACTCCGCCAGCCTCTCCCTGGCCTCCAGCCGGTTGGCCTCCCTGGTCCGATGGTTGCGGGCGTCGATCACCAGATAACCGTCCAGGTTGATCCGGTTCCGGTAAAGGGAAAACAGCCGCTGCTTCACCTCCGCCGTAAGTGCCAGGCTGCCTGCCGCATTGAACTTAAGTTTGACCGCAGTGGCCACCTTGTTGACGTTCTGCCCGCCCGGGCCCGAGGCCCGGATGAACTCTTCGGCCAGCTCGTCCTCGGCTATGGTTATGTACTGATTCACTGTCAGCGCCATTTGGCAGCACTTGCTAAATTTAAGATATTAGTGCTTTTTTGCGGAGAAAAGCTTTGGTATTCCATTCTATTTCACCGCTTCAAACTTCCCGCCCTTGACCACCCACATCACATAGGGGCTGTTCTTCAGGTCTCCGTTCCCGTCAAATTCCAGGAAACCCCTGGCTCCGGCGAATGAATTGCTGTGTATGGCGGCCGCCACCTTGGCCCCTTCCGGCGACCCGGCCAGCTCCATCCCCTTCAGCACCACGTTGGCGGCGTCATAAGCATACAGCGAATACGGCCCCAGCTGGCCGTATTGGGCCTGATAGGCTTCCACGAATTTCCTGGCGCTCTGGATCCCCTCCACCGGCGGACCGTAGGAAAGATAGCTGCCCTCGGCGTCCCGGCCGGCGATGTTGAGAAACTCCTGTTCGATGGTGGCATCCCCGGAGACGAACAGGGCCTTCATTCCTAGCCGCCGCATCTGGGTGACGATCAAGCCGCCCTCGGGATAGTAGCCCCCGAAGTAAAGGACCTCCGGGGCCTGGGATTTGATCTTGGTCAGCACCGCCGAAAAGTCCTTGTCGCCCTGGGTGATGTGCTCGTAGGTGGTGACTTTGACCGACGGGTCCAGGTTCTTCTGGAATTCCCCGGCCAGGCCCTGGCCGTAAGTGGTCTTGTCGTCCAGGATGGCCACCCGCTTCTTCTTCAGGGTCTGCCCCACGAACCGGGCGGCCATGGCCCCCTGCTGGTCGTCCCGGCCGCAGGCCCGGAATACTGTGGTCCGGCGGTCCCTCAGGGTCAGGTCGGGGTTGGTGGAGGAAGGCGTGATCTGGACCACTCCGGCCTCATAATACACGGCCGAGGCCGGAATGGAGCAGGATGAGCCATAGTGCCCGATCACCGCCGCCACGTTCTGGTTGACCAGCTTGTTGGCCACCGCCACCGCGTCCTTGGGATCGCCCCGGTCGTCCTCATAGATCACTTCGATCTTCTTGCCCAGCACCCCGCCCCTGGCGTTCCACTCCGCCGCCGCCAGCTGGACGCCGTGCAGAAAATCTGTTCCCTGTTTGGCCTGGGGACCGGTCATGGGCCCGGCCACCCCGATCTTGACGGTGCGCGGCCCCAGGCTGCAGGAGGCCGACACCAGTGCGCAGGCCAGGACCAATGCCAGCGATAACGACCTTTTCATGCTCGGTGCTCCTTTAATGGTATTGATGATATTTTATTCTTTATTTGTTCTTTAAGACTCTGGCAAACGAGAATACCGTCAGAAATATTATCAGCCCCCAGGAGAAAGCCATGAATATTATTCCCCAGATGTTCATAACAACCTCCCTGCTCAAACCGTTTCAAACGATTCAAACATTCTAACCATTTCAAACTTTATGTTTATGTTTCCAGGCCCAAGCCACCAGCCCGGCGATGGCCGCCCACAGCGCGAATATCAGCAGCCGGGCAGCCCACTGGTATGGCTGGTCGGCCGGGGCCACCCCCTGCATGGCAATGAACGGCCAGAACTGCTGGTAGGACCACACCCCCAGTAGCAGCAGCAGATAGAGCGGGGTGACGTACTTGATCACGAACTTGTAGAAGCCTGGTATCTTTAGCTGGGCGCCCTGGTGCATCTCGGCCCAGCCCTTTTCAATGCCGAACACCCAGGAGAACAGGATGATCTCGATGGCGGCGAATACAACCAGGAAAAGGGTGCCGCCCCAGAAATCCAGCTCGTCTACGAAGCCGTGGCCCAGAAAGAAGATGGCTGGCAGGCAGGCCAGCAGCGAGACCATCCCCAGCACCATCACCGATCTATTCCGCTTCCACTTAAGCTCGTCCTCCAGGAACGAGATGGCCGGCTGGATCAGGGAGACCGAGGAGGTGATGCCGGCGATGAACAGCAGCAGGAACCACAGCCCGGAAAAGATGAAGCCCAGGGGAATTTTACCGAAGATCATGGGCATGGTCACGAAACCCAGGTTAAAGGTCCCGCTCTGGGCCGCGCTCAAAGCTCCCGAGGCTCCTCCCAGGAAAATGAAAGCCGCCGGTATCACTATGGAACCGCCCAGGATCACCTCGCAGAACTCGTTGGTGGCCGATGCGGTCAGCCCAGAGAGGACCACGTCGTCGTTCTTCTTGAGATAGCTGGCATAGGTCAGGATCACCCCGATCCCCACTGAAAGGGTGAAGAATATCTGGCCGGCCGCCTCGATCCAGACCTTGGCGTTTAAAAGCTGCGAGAAATCGGGGTTCCAGACGAAGCCCAGGGCGTTCTTCACCGACAGTTCCGGGAACAACGGATCGGGTGTTCCCAGGGACAGCACCCGGGCGGTCAGCAGTACTCCGATGACGACCAGCACCGGCATCCCGTACTTGGAGAGCTTTTCGATCCCGCCCTGCACACCCTGGTAGATGAAGTAGAAGTTCAGCAGGAAGGTCAGGATGAAGAACACCAGGGCCGGGGCCAGCGAGGTGAAGTACTGGTTCTGGGCCAGACCCTGATAGCCGGACAAGAAGGCCTTCATCTCGGCCTGCCCGGCCCCGAACGGCAAGTGCCCGGTGAAGGAATACCAGGCGTAGGCCAGGGTCCAGGATTCGATGTACATATAGTAAATGAGGATGACGAACGGACCCAGCACTCCGATGGTCCCCAGATATTTGGCCCAGCGCCCGGTA
>Ga0315268_10004059_pt1 | contig 15972 bp, 10 predicted proteins | sample C1_top_MG_FD_204535 | JGI IMG/M metagenome (GOLD analysis project Ga0315268, IMG submission 204535) | Sediment microbial communities from Yellowstone Lake, YNP, Wyoming, USA - C1_top | ecosystem: Environmental > Aquatic > Freshwater > Lake > Sediment | place: USA: Wyoming | collected 2017-08-01
CGCATCGATGCAACTGTAGCCAGAACGACAGTCCGCCACGCTCTCGCACAGGTGGTAACAGGAGGCCGCGCGGCATCTGAACATGCCAAGGTCTTCGCACGCGCAGTAGGCGTTGGTGCCGCAGTCCTCGTAGTTGTCCCAGTCGCACACCTTGTCGCAGTAGCCGCCCGGCCAGTCGGTGTAGCAGCGCGCGCCGCTCAACTCCGTGCACTGTGCGCTGTCGGTGCAGGGCGCGCCGACCTGTCCGGGCTGCGCCTGGGTGCCGCCAGCATCCGCCGTGGCCGCATCGGGCCGCCGCGCGTCGTGGCCGGAGCTGTCGGGTTGCCGGGCGTCGTGCTGTGCAGTGTCAGGCCGGCCAGCGTCGTAGGGCGTGCCCGCATCGGTCTGGACCGAAGACCAGTCGCAGTCGCAGGCCGCCTCGTCAAAATCCATGTCATTGACCCAGCAGGCGATGAAGCCGGTAAGCGCATCGCACACGCAGGTGTTGGATGTCGCGTCGCAGGTGAAGAACATGGTGGGCGAGGTCAGCATGCAGCCCGTTGGATCGGCTGGGTCACACGAACCGGTCACCGGCACGCAAGTGGTACCCTGACAGACCGTGCCCACGCTGCACGGTGGGCTGCAGTTGCCGCCCGACAGACAGACGCAGTTGGTGTTGTCCCACTGGCCGCCCTGCTGGGTGCAGACCGCGGCCTGCTGCGCATCGCACTCGCCGGTGGTCGAGACACAGCCATTGCCGGCCGCGTTGGGCTGGTAGCCGTCGTCGCAGGCGCACTGGTTGTTGACCGGGTGGGCATGGCGCGGACAACCGTTGGCGCCGTAACAGACGCCCTGCTGGCAGTTCTCGCCCGAGACGCACGGCGGATTGCAGTCGCCCGCGATCGGCACGCACTGATTGATGTTGCAGGTGTAGCCAGACTGACAGGCCGGCACGCAACCGCTCGCGCCGCAGGTGCCGTTGGAGTTGCAGGCGCCGCCATCGCAGTCGGCGTTGGCCATGCAATCGACGCAGCGGCCCACGCCACCCGCAGTGGCGGAGCACTTCTTGCCCCCGCACTGGGTCGAGTTGCGGCAAAAGCCAGGCTGCAACTCGATGCAGACCTGGCTCTGAAAGTTGCAGAACTGATCGTCCGGGCAGTCGGTGGTGACCGTGCAGCCGGTTGTGCCCTGGAAATCGCACAGACCCGACGAGTTGCAGAACATGTTCGGGTTGATGCGACGGCACTGCTCATCGCTGTAGCAGGCCGCGGTCACCGCAGCATCGCCAGTGCTGGCCACGCACTTCTCGTTGACGCAATTCTGGCCGGACGGACAGTCGCTGCGCGTGGTGCAGGTCGTCTCGGTCACCTGGGGCGGACAACCGGTAATCCAGACCGCCAGACCCAGCCCTCCCGCGATCATCGCCAGACCCGCCGCGCGCGCCATCATCCAACCTGCCATTTTCATCTTTGACCCCACAACATGACGTGATCTGTGCCTTTTTCTGGACCGTTCCAATTTGCCTTCAATGTAGGCAAAGGTACGATAACCCTTTGAAATTGCGATTATATTCAGATCCGAAGTGATTCGTCAAGCCCACGACGCAGTGCGTCATGGAATCAGACATCGCGGTCCTCTTCGAGATTCTCGAACCGGGTGTACTCCTTGTGGAACATCAGGCGGATCGCACCGGTCGGGCCATTGCGCTGCTTGCCCACGATCAACTCGGCCACGCCGACCAGGTCGGGTGGCGTCTCGTCGCGTTTGTAGTACTCCTCGCGGTAGACGAACATGACGACGTCGGCATCCTGCTCGATGGCACCCGACTCGCGCAGGTCCGAGAGCATGGGGCGCTTGTCGGGCCGCGATTCGAGCGAGCGTGACAGCTGGCTGAGCGCGATCACCGGGATGTCGAGTTCGCGCGCCAGCGCCTTGAGGCCGCGGCTGATCTCCGAGATCTCCTGCACGCGGTTGCTCTCGTTGCCGGGCGTGCCCTGCATCAGCTGCAGGTAGTCGACGATGGCCAGCCCCAGCCCGTGCTCCCGCATCACGCGACGGCACTTGCTGCGCATCTCGGTCACCGTCAGCACGCCCGAGTCATCGATGTAGAGCGTGGCGTCCGAGATACGGCCAGCCGCCTGCGCCAGCCGCGGCCACTCGTTCTCGTGGATCTTGCCGCGCCGCAGGTCGCCCAGGTTGACGCGCGCCTCGGCGCCGAGAAAACGGCTGACCAGCTGCTCGGCGCTCATCTCCAGCGAGAAGACCAGCGTCGGGATCTTGGCCTTGGTCGCGGCGTGGCCCGCGATGTTGAGGGCGAGCGCCGTCTTGCCCATCGAAGGTCGCGCCGCCACGATGATCAGGTCGCTCTTCTGCAGGCCAGCGGTGATGTAGTCGAGGCGCTTGAAACCGGTCGGCACGCCCGTCACCGCTTCGCCGCGGTTGTAGATCTCCTCCAGGTTGTGGAAGGTGGTCTTGAGCACCTCTTTGATCGGCTTGATCGCGCGCCGGCGGCGGTCCTCGGTCGCCTCGAAGATGGTGCGCTCGGCCGAGTCGATAAAGGTCGCCAGCTCGGTGTCCTCGCGAAAACCCTGGCGCACGATCTCGGTCGCTGCGCCGATCAGGCGGCGCTGGGTCGCCTTGTCGCGCACGATCTTGGCGTAGGCCACGACGTGGGCGGCGGTCGGCACCGCCTGCGACAATGCTGCCACGTAGGAGAGGCCGCCGGCCTGCTCCAGCGCCTCGCTCTGCTTGAGCTGAGCGGTCAACGTCAGCTCGTCGACCGGATCGCCGCGTGCATTGAGCCGCTGCATCGAGTCGAAGATCACGCGGTGCGACTCCTTGTAAAAGTCGTCGCCGGTGATGATGTCCGCGACCTTGTCCAGTGCCTGGTTGTCGAGCAGCACGCCGCCCAGCACGCTGCGCTCGGCGTCGAGGTTCTGCGGTGGCACGCGGTGCGCGTCGGTCATCGGGCCTGGCCCCGTGTACTGGGCCAGCGAGTTGTCGGTGCTCGCCATGTGATCTCTCCGCGAGGGCAAGCTATGCACAGGCCTGCGCCGATCGGAAGCCGCGCGTCAGCCCCCCGAGACCATCGGCAGCAACTCGACCACCGCGCCGATCGTGGGCACCTCGCTGAAGTCCTTGGTCACCGCACCGCGATACACCACGGCATAGAACTCGTGGGCGGGGATGCCGATGTCCTGCACGTAGTCTGCAATGGTCGCGCCGCTGCGGAAGGGCAGCTCGACGCGCTCCCGATCAGCGGTGTACCGGCTGAGATTGGCGTGCAGCACCAGCGTCACGGAGGGCTTCGGCGCGCGATCGCCGGCTGGCAGCGACCGGGCGACGTCATACTTCTCCAGTCCGAATTTCTCGACGGTCTCTCGCGTCGGCAGGCCGTCAGCCGCCCAGCCGCGCAATTCGTAGAGGCGCTTGAGCATGAGCGGGGTGTCGGGCAGCACGCCGCCGCTGCGCCCGTCAGGACGCGGTTCGGTCTGCAGCCGCTTGGGCAAGCGGTCGTCCTTGGAGCGCACGCCGCAATGGGCATTGTAAAGCCGCTTGAGCTGGACCAGCCGCTCGCCCATTCGCAGCACGCCGTCCAGGTCGACCTGGAATCCCGCCACCTGGCTGACCCAGCGCGCCAGGGCCGACGGCCCGATGCGGCCGATGTAGAGGAACTTGCAGATGCCCAGCGAATTGTGGAGGCCCTGGAAGTTTTGCATCTGGTAGACGACGTCGCCCTTCTCGGGTGTGCTCTTGAGGTCTTCGAGCGCGCCGTCGAAGCCAAAATCGGCGACGGGTGTGCCGCGGGCCAAGAAGTAGGTCAGCGCGTCCAGGTGGTCGCCGCCGCGCGAGGCGGTAGCGTAGTTGGCGGCCATCGACACGTGGGCGCGCGGGTCGTGGAACGCAACCTCGAGTCCCTTGACCTCGACGGTGAAGGCGTCGCTGCCGTGGCCGATGCTGGCCGCGGCACGCTTGGAGCCCTCGCCGAGCAGCGTTGGCAGCGCTCCTTCGCGCAGCGCAATGCGCCGCACCAGCTCGAGCATGGCCGCGCCGTCACCGAAGCGCAGGACCTGACCGTCGAGGTCGGCCTGGCTGAGGATCCCGCGCTCGAAGCACTCGAAGGCATAGGCCACGCAGGATGCGGTCGACATGGTGTCGACGCCGAGCCGGTTGCATAGCGTGTTGGCGTGGATCACGTAGAGCGGATCGTCGATCAGCAGATTGGAGCCGAAGCCCGCCGTGGTCTCGTACTCGGGGCCGTGCCCGTACAGGCCATCCATCGGCTGCCCGTCGACGCGCAGGATCTTGCCGCAGCGGATCGGGCAGCTGGCGCAGGTGTGATGCTCCACCAGCCACTTCGGGTGGTAGCTCTGTGCGGCCAGCTTCTTGGCGCCCTCCTTGTACGAGCCGAGCCGCCAGTTGTTGATCGGCAGATCGCCAAAGAACTCGACCGCCTCGACGCCACCGGCCGTGCTCCAGTCGTGCAGGCCCTTGGCGTACTGGCGCATGCTGGCGAGGTCAGCAGCCACGCCGGCCTTGTACGCAACCTTGTCGGCCATGGTGAGCTTCTTGCGGCCGGAGGCGTAGATCGCCTTGAACCGCTTGGAGCCCATGACCGCGCCCATGCCGGTGCGACCGCAGGCCCGGGCCACCGGCCCATCGAGCATGACCGCGGCATAGCGAACCAGGCGCTCGCCAGCCGGGCCGATGGCCGCCACCGAGCCCTTGTCGCCGTGCCGCGCCGTCAACTCTGCGTGCGTCTCGAAAGTGTCGCGTCCCCAGAGGTCATCGGCGTCGCAGATCTGCTGGCGCTCTTCGGTCACCAGCAGATACACGGGTCGTTCGGACTGGCCGCGGACAACCACGCCATCGAAGCCAGCTGCGCGCAGACAGGTGCCAAATTCGCCCGAGCCTGCCGATTCGCCCCAGCCGTTGGTCAGCGGCGAGCGGGCGCAGATGTTGATCTTGCACGCCGTGGGGACGCCGGTGCCGGTGAACAACCCGGCCATGAAGATGAGGGTGTTGTCGGGTCCAAGCACGTTGACCGTCGACGGGTCGGCCTCGTCGAGGAGCATGGCGCAGGCCAGGCCCGACCCACCGACGAATTTTTCCCATCGCTCCGCAGGCAGCTCCCGGCTGGTCATCTGGCCAGTGGAGAGATCGACATCGAGGTATTTGCCATGGGCGCTGTGCATCGGCCGACTCCGCAAAAAAAAGAACGTAGCACAACTGCCGCCGCGCCGTTACTTGGCAGCCCGCTTTGAGCAGGCATGCTGCCCTCGACTCGCCCACGGTCAGCGGCCAGGGCCAGTGCCTAGACCGACATAATTTGAACGGCGCATTGACATCGCCCATCCCATCGATTATCGAAACTTGCGCTTCTTGGCAGCCAAGCACCGGGGAGGATCTCGCCGTGACACCGACGAAGCTGCGCTTCCTTGCCATCGCCGCGCTCGCGATCACCGGGCCCGGGCGCGGGTTCGCCGCTGAATCTGCGACCACGGCACCGCACAGCGGTCGCCACGCGGTGATGCTGATGGCGTTGCGCGCGCAGGGCGTCGACGCGGACACCACCCGCACCATCGACGGCCTGATCGCGGTCGAATTGTCCAAGGTGCCAGAGCTCAGTGTCATGTCCAACGCCGACGTCAAGGAGATCGTCGGTCTCGAGGCGCAAAAGGGCCAGCTTGGTTGCGACAGCGAGGACGGTTCGTGCCTGGCCGAGATGGCCGGCGCCATGGGCGCCGAGCACGTCATTTTCGGTCAGGTCGGCCGCCTCGACCGTCTGCTCGTCATCAACCTCAACCTGTACGAGGCGCGCTCGGCGCGTGTGGTCAAGCGGCTCACGGTGCAGACCGAAAACGTTTCGACCGTACCGACGGCGCTGCAACAACCGCTGCGCGAGCTGATCGCGCCGATCCTGGGCGTCCAGGCGCCGGCGGCCGAGGTCGCCGCGAACGAGCAGGGTGGCGGCATCGGCTGGCTGCCGCCGGCGTTGGCAATCGCCGGCGGGGTCACCGCGGTGGCGGGCGCGGTTGCCCTCGGGATCGGTCTGGTCCCCTGGTTCAGCTATCGGGCCGGCCTCGACCAGGTGAACACGATTCGACGCGAGATCGGGGAGATGCCCAACGACGAGGGGATCCGGCGATTGGCAGCAGCCGGGGCCGCGGCCGAGGAGCAGCGCCAGGCCTGGAACGATTGGGGATCGCTGACCGCGATCGCGGGCGGCGGCGTGGCGGGGGTCGGCGTCGGGGTGGCCGCGGCGGGCCTGGCCTGGTGGCTGTTGACACCGGCGGCCGAATAAAGATCGTCACCAGAAGGAGGACTCGGGTGCGCGTTCGACGGGGTCGACGAAGGGCGCCGTTTCTATTGGCGGCGCCATTGCTGTTGCTGCTCGGGGGCTGCCCTGAGAAGCCGTTTGACTATGGCCGGCCCTGCGAGGTCGACCGCGACTGTCCCGAGGGCTATCGCTGCGCCCGTGTGCTCGACGAGACGGCCACCAACGGCGTCTGCGTCGAGTTGCTGAGCGACGCCGGTACCGGCACTCCGGATGCGAACGCAAATGACCACAACGTCGCCGACACGGCAGTCGCGGACAGTACTGGCCGCGACCAGGTGCGGGTCGACAGCGCGGGACCGGATCAGACGCGGCCCGACGCAGGTGGCACCGATCTGGTCGCCACCGATCGCGCCGGCACCGATACCGCGCAACCACCGGTCAGTGGCCGTGGACGACTCGACCAGAGTCATCGGTTGTCGCCGGCTGCCGGCGTTCTGCAGAACGGCTCGGTCAAGCTGCGCGGCCGGATCGTGACCGGTAGCGACGCCAAGCTGCAAAACGGGACCACCACTCTCAACGGCCGCATCAGCGTCCTGGCGCGCTAGCGCGGACGACAGAGGATCGACGATGGCAAAGCACAACTGGATTTTGGCTCTGCTCCCCCTGCTCGGCTCGTTGCTCGTCGTGGCAGACGCGCGCGCGCAGATCCCCGGCACGTTCCTCTACGAGGGCTACCTCGAGGAGAGCGGCGCGCCGGTCAACACTCCGCGCAGCATGTCGTTTGCTCTGTGCTCGGGCCAGACCGGCGCCAATTGCATCTGGAACGAGGCGGCGACCAGCGTGACGGTCAGCGACGGCTACTTCACCGTCGTCGTCGGCGATGGCACGGCGATCGACCCCGCCGTCCTGCTCAGCTCCCCCTGGCTCGAAGTCACCGTCGGCGGCACCGCGCTGGGTCGTCAGGCGCTGCTGGCGGTACCGTTCGCGCTGCAAGCCGCGGTCGTTGACTGGGCTGACATCGCCCACATGCCAGCCGACTTCAGCGACGGCGTCGACAACGTCTCCAGCGGAGGCGGTGGCGGTACCGTGACCAGCGTCAGCGTCGGCAACGGGCTCACCGCCACGGCCGCGCCGATCACGATCAGTGGCACCATCAGCGTCGACTTTGGCCCGGGTGCCAGCCAGGTCGCGGCCGGTAACCACACCCACGACGCGCGCTACTACACCATCGCCAACGCCGACGCGGCCTTTTCGCCGGCCGGCCACAATCACGCTGGCGTCTATTCGCCGGTCGCCCATGGCCACGACGGTGCCGCCATCAACGCCGGCACCATTGGCACCAATTTCTACTCGGCGTACGCAGACCTGGGGGCCGAGGGCTTGCTCGACAACAACAACGGCGCTGACCTGCTGACCCGCGCGCAGTCCGACGGGCGCTATGTTCAGCCGGGAGCCGACGTCAACCTCGGTGCCGTGACCGCAGCCAGTCTGACCGTGACCAATCCGCCGATCGTGACCAATCCATTTCTCAAGACGATGTCATGGTGGGCAGGCGAGAGTTGCTGGGAGCGCGAGACGAACCCGAGCGGACCGGCCAACAAGATCGGTCAACTGGTCAACAACACCAAGCTTGCTTGCGTCTCGACGGCCGGACTGGTGCAGCCCGAGGTCCGCATCTTTCTCTCGGGCGTACCCGACCACATCGCGATCAAGGAGTGGGGCATGTTTGCCGGTCAGGGCGGCGGCGCCGGGCCCGACTGGACCTGCGAGCTCAAGAAGGATCATATCGAGGGCACCAACCTCGATACGCTGACGTGGCCAAACCTGACGACCTCGAACTGGGAGTACCGGATCGATCGCGTCGGCCTCAACATCGTGGTCGACAACGCGTCGAGCAACGCCTGGCGAGCGCCGTGGCAGGTGCGCTGTACCGCGGGTGCAGCCAACCCCAAGGGGCGTTACTTCATCGGTGCCTTCATCCGTTACACCGAGCTGTAGCGCAGATCCGTCTCGACCTCTGCTTCGCACGTCCCCGCACACTGATATGCTCGCTGCGGCAGCGTCCTCAAGACGCTCGTAAGAGGTGGACCATGAATCGCTACAGTGGCCTCGTGCTTGCCAGCGCGCTGCTGGTCGCGACCGTCAGCCGGGCCCAGGACGTCGCCTACGAGAAGTACCAGCTGCAAAACGGCCTGACCGTGATCCTGCACCAGGACCACAGCGCGCCGATCGCCTGCGTCAACCTCTGGTTCAAGGTCGGCTCCAAGGACGAAGCGGCCGGCCGCTCCGGCTTTGCGCACCTGTTCGAGCACCTGATGTTCATGGGCACCCAGCGGGCGCCGGGCAACGTGTTCGACACGCTGATGGAAGCGCGCGGCGGCCAGAACAACGCTTCGACCAGCGAGGACCGCACCAACTACTACGAGATCGGACCGGCCGAGTTGCTGCCGACGCTGCTCTGGCTGGAGGCCGACCGCATGCAGGCGCTGGGCAAGGCAACCAACCAGGAAAAGCTGGACCGCCAGCGCGAGGTGGTGCTCAACGAACGGCGCCAGAGCAGCGAGAACGAGCCCTATGGCCGCGCCGAGCTCCGCATCCCGGAGGCGATGTACCCGCCCGGCCACCCGTACCACATCTCGGTCATCGGACTGCCGGCCGACCTCAAGGCAGCCACGGTCGACGACGTGCGCAGCTTCTTCGCCACCTACTACGCGCCCAACAACGCGAGCCTGGTCGTGGCCGGCGATTTCGATCCGGCGGCGATCAAGCCGCTGATCGACAAGCTGTTCGGCACCCTGCCACGCGGTTCCGACGTCAGCAGCGTCCAGGCCAGACCGGCGTCGATCGCCGGCGCGCAGCGGGTGACCATGACCGACGCGGTCCAGCTGCCGCGCACCACGATGGTCTTTCACAGCGTACCGTTCTACGCCCCGGGTGACGCCGACCTCGACGTGCTGGCGTCGATCCTGGCCGACGGCGTCTCGAGCCGGCTCTACCAGCGGTTGATCTACCAGCAACCGCTGGCCGTGGACGTGCGCGCCTACCAGGCCTCGATGAAGCTCGGCTCGCTGTTCCGGGTCGAGGTGATGGCGCGACCCGACGCCGACCTCGGCGCGATCGAGAAGGCGGTCGACGAGGAGCTGGCCAAGATACGCGCAAAGGGACCGACCGCGGCCGAGGTGGAGCGGGTCAAGTCCAAGATCGAGCACGACAAGCTGGACGCCATGCAGCACCTGCTGGCGAAGGCGGACGCGCTCAACAACTACCAGGACGCGTTTGGCGAGCCCAACTCGTTCAAGCGCGATCTCGATCGCTATCGCGCGGTGAGCACCGCCTCGGTGCAAAGGTTGGCCAGGCAGACCCTGACGCCCGAGGCGCGGCTGATCCTGCGCGTGCTGCCCGAGCTGTCCCTCGACGGCGCCGACCCGCGCGATCAGCGACCGGACGAGCGCGCGGCCAGCGACTTCGTGGCGCAGGCGCCGACCCAGCTGACGCTGCGCAACGGCATCAGCGTGCTGCACTGGCAGCGGCGCGAGCTGCCACTGGCCAAGATCTGGTTGCTTTTGCCGCGCGGCGGGGCGAGCGATCCGGCGGGCCAGGCTGGCCTGATCGAGCTGACTGCGCAGATGCTCGACGAGGGCGCTGGCCGCCGCAGCGCGACCCAGTTCGCCGACGAACTCGGCCGCCTGGGTGCGCGGCTCGAACCGACGGTGTGGTCCGAGTCCACGGCTATCGAGCTATCGGTGCTGGCGCGCAATGCACGGCCGGCACTCGCGCTGCTGGCCGACGCCGTGATGCGGCCGCACCTCGACGAGAAAGAATGGCAGCGCGTGCGCCAGGTGCAGGTCGAGACGCTGCGCAGCAACCTCGACCAGCCCAGCCTGGTCGCGCGCCAGGTCGCCCTGCGCGCGCTGTTTGGCGACCGGCACCCGTACGGCCGGCCGGTCGAGGGCACGGTCGCCAGCGCCAGCACACTGCAGTTGACCGACGTCAAGCGCGCCTTTGGCCAGCTGGCGCGGCCCGACGGCGCGGTTTTTCTGGTCGCCGGCGACCTCAGCGCCGACGAGACCAAGCGCCTGCTCGACGAGAGCTTTGGCGACTGGACCGCCCCGGCCGGCGGCCAGGCCGCGCCCGCCCCGCAGTTTCCCGACGTCGGCCAGGCTGCCCAGCGGGTGGTGATCGTGCACCGGCCCGACGCCGTGCAGACCTCGATCGCACTGGCCATGCCCGGCTTTCGCTATGCCGACCCGGCGCGAACGCGGCTGTGGCTGCTGTCGACCATCCTGGGCGGCAGTTTCACCAGCCGGCTCAATTTCAACCTGCGCGAGCAGCACGGCTACACCTATGGAGCGTACGGCGGCCACGAGCTCCGGCGGTCGGGCGGGGTTCTGTTCGCGGCGACCGAGGTGCAGACCGAGGTGACGGGCGCGGCCATCAGCGAGTTGCTCAAGGAGTTTGCCCGCCTGCGTTCGGGAGACGTGACTGCCGACGAGACGATCAAGGCCAAGGCGTTGCAGCGCATGCAGGTTGTCGAGACCCTCGCGCTGCTCGAAGGCACACTCGGCACCGCGGTCCAGCTGGTGCGCAACGGGCGCCGGTTCGACGAGATCCGCGACGACCTGACAGCCATTGCGGCCGCCACTCCGGCCGAGCTCAACCAGCTTGCAGCCAAAAGCATGCCGCTCGAGCGCAGCGTGCTGGTGCTGGTCGGTGACCGGAAGCAGATCCTCGAGCAGCTCAAGGGGCTCAACCTGCCCAAGCCGATCGAGCTCAGCGTGACCGGCGACCCGATGACCGCGAAGTGATCAGACCTTGTCCCGACTCAGCATGACCCGGTTGTGCGGGTCGCGCGACTCGCCCACCGACGTCACGCGGATGGCCGCCTGGTCGAACACCGGGCAGCGCGTCTCGCACACGCCGCAGCCCCAGCACAGGGTCGGGTCGACATAGGGTTGCTTGAGCAGGCGCAGCGCGCCGTCGCGACCCGCCACCTCGACCTGCTTGAAGTAGATCGACTTGGGCGCGGTCGGGCAGACCTCCTCGCAGACGATGCACTGGGTGTCCATCGCATAGGGCAGACAGCGGCCACGGTCGATGAACGCGGTGCCGATGCGCACCGGTTGCAGGTGCGGCGGCTGACCGATCTTTTCGGCCACGCTCAGCTGGCGGATGGCGCCGGTCGGACAGACCTGGCCGCACAGCGTGCAGGCCTGCTCGCAGTAACCCAGCCGCGCCATCAGGATCGGGCTCCACAGTCCCTCGAGACCGGCCTCGTGCAGCGCCGGCTGCAGCGCCACGGTCGGGCAGACCTTCATGCAGGCGCCGCACTTGATGCAGCGGGCGAGAAATTCCTGCTCGTCGAGCGCGCCCGGTGGCCGCACGCGTAGCGGGTGCGGCCGCGGCTCCACGCCGTCGGACGCCCGCAGCAGCGGCACCGAAGCGGCGCCAGCCACGGCCGCGGTGATCCAGCGGCGGCGGCCGAGGTCGATGCGATCGGTGGTCAGGTCGGGCGACGGCAGAAACCGGAAACTGATGCCATTCTTGGGGCAGCTGTAGACGCAGTTCAGGCAGAGCAGGCACTCGGTCGTGCGCAGCGTCGAATGAGGCTCTGCCGCGCCCGCGCAATCGGCGCCGCACAAGTTGCAGTCGGTGCAGACCGACGGCTCGCGCACCAGTCTGAACAGCGACAGCTTGGCCAGGCCGCCAAGCAGCGCCCCCAGCGGGCACAGCATCCGGCAATACAGCCGCGGCACCCAGAGATTGAGCGCGAGCGCGCTGACGAACAGCGCGGAGATCAGCGTCGACACGTGAAAGTGCCGCTCACCCTGGTACAGACCGAGCGCGCTGTTGTCGATGGCAGGCACGATCGACGTCGCCAGCGCGCGCCAGGTGAACGCGATCGGATCGAGCAGGCCGATCTGGGTCGAGCCGAGCGCGGCCGCACCCAGCATCACCAGCAGCACCAGGTACTTGGTCTGGTAGAGATTGCGCCAGCGGTTGACCTTGATGCGCTGTGACGCCTTGCGCGGGCGGCCAGCCCAGCCGATGGCGTGGTGCAGCACGCCCAGCGGGCAGATCCAGCCGCAAAACCAGCGGCCGAAGATCAGGGTGACGACGATCAGCGGCAGCGCAAACACCAGGTGGTGGTAGAACGAGTGGCCGGCCAGCGTCGTGGTCAATGCGACCAGCGGGTCAAAGGCCAAAAACCACCAGACCGGGGTGCCGCCGATGAGCGAGGCGGTGGTGACCAGCACGAGATAGAAGAACAGCGCGAGAAAGACCAGCTGATAGGCGCGGCGCATCCACAAGAACATGGCTACCCCGCGATCTCTTCGAACTTGAGCGTCTTGTAGTCGGCGCGGCCGAGACCGCGGCGCGCACCCTCGACGACAAAGCCAACGTCACCGGGGGTCAGCCCGAGCAGCGTGCAGCCAAAGGCGTCTAGGGCGACCTCGTCGATGCCGGCGGCCACTGTGTCCAGCCGCTTGACGTCGTCCAGGCTGCCGCCCGACGGGCCGTTGGCGACCAGCATGCGGGTGGCGTCGAGCACGGTCAGCGTCGGCTTGAACAGCGCCGCCAGGTCGACGATCGAACGGTGGATGTCCTGGTGCAGCCGCACCCGGTGGCCGCCGATCGCGCCGTACCAATTTTTGAGAGACAGCGTTGCGCCCGACAGCCCGTGCTGCTTGACGCATGGCAGATTGATCACTCGGTCGGCGTCGCAGAGCGGCCACAACACGTCGACCGCCTGCAGGATCTCGCCCCCCGCCGCCACCTCGCGAAAACCAACCTTGTCCGGTAGCACCACGCGCGCACCGGCCGCGCGCGCTGCGTCGGCGATGCCGGACCGGGCGAAGCAGCGCTCCGGGTCATTGACCGAAAAGTCGGTGACCCAGACCTTGCTGGCGCCAGCGCCAATGCACAGCCGCACCACCTCGGCCACCACCTCTGGGTTGCTGTTGGCTGCTTGCTCGGGCAGCCGGTTCCAGCCGACGTTGGGCTTGATGACGACGGACTCGCCGCGCTTGACGAACGACTCGATGCCGCCCAGCGCGGCGATGGCGCGCCGCACGTTGCTGGCGGCGTCGGCTCCGCGCGCAACAGCCAGCGCGACTGCGCCGGCCGGACGCGACACGCGGTGATCGCGGATCGCGCGCTGCTTGCTGCGGCGGCCGCTGATCTTGTCCTCGTGCAGCACGCCGGCGAGTCCGACCGTGGCCAGCGCCGTGGCCGAGGTGGCCGCGATGCGGCCGATCACCTGGCGCCGGGTATAGAGGCGGGGCGGCGCCGCCTGCTCGTCGTGCTTGCTCACATGCGCCCCACCAGCGCGCGCGCCAGCTCGGGCAGCAGCGCTTCGGCCGTCTTGTCGAACGCCGTCAGCTTGACGTAATAGCGGTCGCGCCGGAACACCAGCGACATCGAGCCCTGGTGCGCCTGGTCGCCGATCGCCACCGCCGTCGCGGTGGGCGACTTCTCCTTGGTGTAGATCGAGGCCGCGTTATCGGCGCTGCGCATGTCGTAGATGTCGCAGGTCAGCGAGCCAGCGCCCACCAGCAGGTCGGCCGCGGCCAGCTTGCGAAAGTTACGCTCGATGAAGATCGGTGCCGCGCCGTCGATGTAGTCGAACAGCCCCTGCTGGTCGTACAGCTTGACCTGGCCGTCGATCTTGACGCCGACCAGCGGCAGCCTGAACAGTGCGCGCAACTTGCCGTCCTCGTCGAGCACCGGCTTCTTCTGGTCCGCTGTCGGCTTGCTCACCGCTGCCGCTGCGGTCTGCGCCAGTGCTTGCACTGCCGCCGCGGGAGCGCTGGCGGGCGTGGTCGCCGGTGCCGATGCCGTCGTCGCCAGCACTGGAGCGTTGCTGGCCTGACTGGCCGGCTGCGCTGCAGGTGCGGTCGCTGATCGGCTCGCGGCCAAAGTCGCCGGCTCGACCGGCCGCTGGGTCTGTCCGTGCCAAACGATCCAGCCGATCAGGATGACCGGGAACAGGATCAGCGCGATCAGCAGGACAATGCGCACGGCAACCTCGTCGTCTGGCACTCTAGCGATCCGATCCGGTGCTGACAAGGTGCGCCGATCCAGTGGTGGCGATTGACACCTCGACGACACCGACCCGATACTGCCGGTGTCCAATCCACGCTGGAGGTTGCACCATGAGGCGGTTGATCGGTGTTGGTGGCCTGGTCATGCTCGCGGCTGTCAGCGGTTGCACGCAGCCGGAACCGACCTGCGAGGCGCCGGGCAAGCTGACGACCTACTTCCCGGCCGACAACGAGTACGGCAGCTGGCACGAGAACACCGCGGTGCACGAGACGGGCGTGGCGCTGGCTGACGCCGACACGGCGCGCGAGCAGGGGATCACCATCAAAAAGGTGGCCGAGAACCTGGTCGATGGCGACGCCGACGCCTTCACCTCGCGCGGCATGGTGGCGTTCGCGCGCCAGGACTACACCGACGGCACTTACGCGCTCGAACTGCGCATCTGGCAGATGCCCGACGAGGCTGGCGCCAAAGAAGTCTACGAGTGGACCCAGACCAACGACGTCCACTACAACGGCAACACCTGGACCGAGATCGCCATCGGCGATGCTGGCCGCGAGACCTCGGTCACCGGCCTTGGCTACCGCTGGATCAACGCGCGCCAGTGCGCTTGCCAGGTCGAGTCGCGCATCTCGCCCGACGACGCAAACGGCCAGACCGCGCTGCTCGACTTCATCAAGAAGGTGCTCGAGAAGTTGCCCAAGAAGGCGTAGCGGTCCGTTCCCTCCGTTGAATTAATTTCCGGCCGGGGGCACTCACTCAGTTGAGTCAATTTCCGGCGGGGCCCCGCTGATCTGCGGAACCCTTCTCGTCGTTCCTGAAGGGAACGCCAAAAAGGCTTCCTCCGGCCCCCCGCCGGACAGTTGGACTGCGGAACGTGACGGCGTTCACTCAACGCAACCAGCGCTCCCTGTCGTCGTCGTCACACTGAAATGAAATTCGCGGCTGGGGGGCCGGAGCAAGGCTTTTGGCGGTCCCCTTCAAGGGACCGACAGAAGCCTTGCGCAGATCAGCGGGGCCCCAGCCGAAAATTGAACACCGTGAGACGGCGTACCGTCGACCGCCGCACAGGATGCAATAGAGTCGATCAGCGTCGACGTCGGGACAGAAGCGTCAGCAACAGCAACCCCGAAATGCAGATCGAGCCAGGCGCAACCGCTGCGCTCGCACAGCCGCACCCGTCGTCAGCCACGCCGCGGTCGCCGCCAGCCGCACCGCCGTCGAGTTGCCCGTGTCCGCCATCGCTGCCAGTCGCGCGGTCGAGCCCAGCCGCATCGCGCCGGACCACGGTCGCGTCAGTGCCAGCGGCATCGACCCGCGCTGCCGTATCGACGCCATGCGCGTCCCGCTGCAGCCCGCCGTCGGTCTGTGCGCTGGTGGCATCGAGCAGCACCAGCTCGCCAAACAGCTCCGGCACCTTGGCGTTGCCGATACCGGGAGTCCACTCGATCCAGCCCTTGCGACCCGCGCCGTCGTCGTCATTGACCAAAAACGAGAAACCGATGCGGGTACCCGGCGTCAGGGTGACCCCCGGCAGCGCGGCCGGCGGCAGCAGGATCTCGTAGCGGGTGAAGCCGCTGTTGCGAGCAACCGTGGCCTGCCAGCCGTCGGTGGCATTGGCCGGGCCGCGAAAACGAAAGCTCGAGGTGGCGCTGCCGACCAGGGCGAAGTTG
>Ga0315268_10004060_pt1 | contig 15969 bp, 15 predicted proteins | sample C1_top_MG_FD_204535 | JGI IMG/M metagenome (GOLD analysis project Ga0315268, IMG submission 204535) | Sediment microbial communities from Yellowstone Lake, YNP, Wyoming, USA - C1_top | ecosystem: Environmental > Aquatic > Freshwater > Lake > Sediment | place: USA: Wyoming | collected 2017-08-01
TCCCTCGAACTCGACGCATCTTTTCCTTTTTGACCTTCTTGATGAAACGTTCGTTCTCCCTTACTCCCTTCGCACCTTCGGCGTGGGTCCTTCGCTCCGTCGCCTCGAACGCTATGATGCCCCTGATGCCAGATTTATCTACTGCATCAGCGATCCTATCTAGCACTCCGGTTATCGAATTCGGACCAGAGAAAGTATCGGCGAACAAAGTCGTTCCAGTCTTGACGAATTCCAGACAAGCGATCAAAGCGCTTGCATACGCATCGTCACGAGTCATCAACTCATCCATCGGCCACCAGACGCGCTGCAATATCTGAGAAAAATCTGTTGGGGCATCAATCTTCAGGGGCGCGCCATGCAAAAGCATTCCATAGAGGTGGGTGTGAGAGCATATCAAACCCGGCATGACTATCTTGCCCTTCGCGTCGATGACCTCCTCCGGCTTTCCCTTGACCTTTATGCCCCGCCCGACGGCTGTGATGCGCCCATTTTCCACAGCGAGAGAACCATCCTTCAAAATTCTGCGATCTTTATCCATCGTTACTATCAATCCGTTCTTTATCAAAAGGTCGACCAACCCCACGCCTCCTTGCGACGAATTTAGTGCGACGTATTTTAAAACCTTCGGTGAATGAAAAGGCAAATAAACCCTCCCGTAGTATTCGAGTTAGAGGTTGAAGATGCCAGAATTCCCACTTGCTGCCATGGATAGGATAGTCCGCAAGACCGGAAAAGTTCGCGTTTCTCGTAGCGCCGCTCTCGAGCTGAGCTCCATCTTGGAAGGCTACGCCTTGGAGCTCGCAAAGGAGGCCATCAAACTAGCTGAACACAGAGGTGCGAAGACCGTAAGCGAGGTAGACGTCAGAGCGGCTGCGTCGAGGGTACGATCATCGCTGCCTCGGTGAATTTTTTTGGCCGATATCGTCATTCGAGACGCGCGCTTGGTACTGTCTAAAGGTATTGTTCGTGGAAGCCTAGCCGTCGAAGGCGAACGCGTCTCCAAAATTGCTAAAACTGGGATACAAAAAGGCGAGAGAGAAATCGACGCGAAGGGAAAAATATTGATCCCGGGGGTCATCGACGCCCACGCACACATCTACGATCCGAAGTATCTACATCGCGAAGATTTTCGCCACGGGACGATCGCTGCTGCGGCTGGCGGCGTGACCTGCGTCATCGCGATGCCACTCGACACGCCGATGCTCACGCCTGAAGAAGTCAAAAAAACTATCGTGGCCGGAAAAAGGGAGAGTTTGATAGACTTCACCCTTCACTGCGGGAACATGACAACGGAGGCAATCAAGTATATACCTGAAGTTGCAGCGCTCGGCGTAAAATCATTCAAGGTCTTCACCTGTGCCCCATACCACCTCTACGGTGCCTCGATCGAGAAAATGATGAGAGTTGTAAAAAATGTGAAAGGTATCGCGTTCGTCCACGCTGAGGACGATGAAATACTATGGGCGCAAGCTCAAATATTACATGTGAACGAGAGAAAAGACCCGCTCGCCCACGTCGAAGCGCATCCGAACTCCGCGGAGGCTAAAGCGGTAGAACGCGTCATATCGTACGCTCGCCAAACTGGATGTCGCTTGCACTTGGCGCACATCACGACGCGCGAAGGGGCCAAGCTTGTCGCACAGGCAAAGGCAAAACGCGCAGATATCTCGGCGGAAGTCTGCCCCCACCACTTGATATTCACGAAAGATGACGTGCGAAAGCTTGGGCCATACCTCAGGTTCAACCCGCCTCCGAGGGGCAAACAAGACATCGCGGCGCTCTGGCCGGCTCTCGCCAGAGGAACGCTCAACATCGTGGCCTCGGATCACGCCCCTGGGACAAGAAAAGAAAAAGAAATTGGTTGGAAAAATATTTGGGATGCTCAGATAGGAATCCCCGAGATAGAAACGATGCTGCCGCTGATGTTCAGCGAAGGCGTCATGAAAAAAAGGATCTCGCTAAAGCGCTTGGTTGACGCGATGTGCACATCGCCAGCAAAAATTTTTGGATTGTACCCGCGCAAGGGAGTGATACAGATCGGCTCCGATGCTGACCTCGTCATGATCGATCCTAAAAAACAAACCACCATCAAAGGAAAAAAACTCCACTACAAGGTTGGGTGGACGCCATACGAGGGGCGGAAGATCAAAGGAACGCTGACGCTGACGATCTCAAGAGGAACCGTAATAGCTGAAAATGGGGAAGTAATAGCTAAAGCTGGTCGTGGAAAATTTTTTGCTAGATAAAGCATGAAAAATGTCTTCAACGCTTTCACGCAGCTTTTGGCTTTTTCGTGGCTTTGGAAACAGGAGGTATCTTACTTCTCTCTTTAACCCGCCCGTACATGCGAAGCGCCTTCAACGCGCGCGAAGCCCTCTCGGGTGAATCGTAGGCGGGCACATTCGTGTCCTTCAACACGTCACGAACTAGCGCGTAACTTTCTCCGCCCATCGCCACGTCGACGACTGGCTTCTTGAACTTCTTCAGCACCTCAGCAATCACGCGCACGTCATCGACATTGAGCAAGCTTGACTTCAGCATGTTGATGACCATGACCCCATCGACGTTCGTGTCTGCAAGCACATTTTTCAAGACGAGTTCATATTGCTTAGCGCTCGCCTCCATCCCCAACTCGATCGGGTTGGCGACATCGATGCCAGTGTATCTCTGCGATATCCCCCTCACAGTTTTCTCATCAAGTTTCGACAACGTCAAACCCTCACGATGCACCGCATCCGCCGCCAAAACTGCTGGACCGTGAGCGTTGCTGATTATCACTATCTTATCACCCGCCATCGGAGGCTGCTTCGCGAGAGCGTTCGCCGCGTCGAGCATCTCCTCGACATCTCGCACGCGTATGGCACGAGCCTGCTTGAACGCCGCGTCGTAAATTTTATCCTCCAACCTTGCGATCCCCGCCCTTAGGACGACGACTGGCTTTTTCTCAGCCGCCGCCCGCAATGCATCCACGAACTTTCTCCCCTCTCGAACGTCACCTATGCCGACGCATATCACGCGCGTGCCATTATCATTGGAAAGATAGTTGATCAACTCTGCCTCATCCACATCCATTTTGTCGCCGAGCGAAACGAACTTGCTGATGCCGATCCCGTGAAGGCACGCCAAGTCGAGCACCGCTGCGCCGATGCTATTGCTCTGCGAGACGATCGCTATCCCACCCTGTTTCGGCATCATCTCGCGCTCCAAGCTCGTGCACAGGCCGGTGCGCGTGTTTATGACTCCCATCGCAGAATTTGGTCCGAGTATCCTGACGCCCTGCTTTTTCGCCCCCAATAGCTCTCTCCGCTGCTCCTGTCCATAGCTCGGGGAGACCACCATCGCTCTGACGCCCGCGTCCGCGACCTTCTTGACATTCTTGAGCGCGAGGTCCTGAGGAAGGGCAAGCACCGCAAGCTCCACCTTTCCACGAACTTTTTTCACGTCTTTGAAGGCGCCCTCCATCTTCCCGCTGAGATCGATGATGTAAGTTTTGCCCTTATACGTGCGCGACATGTTATCGACGGCAGATCTGAATAGGGCCGGTGCTGTCCCCGCCCTTGCGCCAGATGCGCCAACTATCACCACGCCCATCGGCTCGAAGAGGGCCTTGATGCCATCGCCCTTGATCGGCGCCACCCGTTTCGGCACCACCTTGGGTTTTATCGGTCTCTTCCGCATGGGCTTGGGTTTTATTGGTTTCTTCCGCATGGGCTTTTTCTTGAAGAATCTGAACATCTCAACCCTACCTCAGGACTATCCTCGCATCCACCGCGATCGCACCTTTATCCTTGTCGAAGACGAACACAGGGTTGAGGTCCATCTCCACTATCTCTGGCACTTCCACGGCGAGCTGCCCAACCTTCTGTATAATATCCGCGAGGGCCTCGATATCTGCCGGAGGAGCACCCCGCGTTCCCGTAAGCAACGGATAGCCCTTCACCTCCGATATCATCTCGAGTGCATCGTCCCGCGCGAGCGGCGCAAGCCTGAAGCTGACATCCTTCATAACATCCACCCAGACGCCACCCAACCCGAACATCACGGTTGGACCGAATGTTTTGTCATGTATCATGCCGACCACCACTTCCCTCGCAGGAGGCACGTACTCCTGAACCGTCACCCCCAACACGTTGGCGTTCGGCTTGTTCGCGCGAACGTTTGCCATTATTTCTTCGAACGCATGCTTCACATCGATCTCGGAGCTCAGCCCAACCTTCACCCCGCGAACATCGCTTTTATGGATTATGTCGGGGGACGCGACCTTCAGCACTACTGGATACTTTATTTCCCTCGCCAGCTTCACAGCCCCCTGAACGTCGTGGGCGAGCTCGGCGCGCGTCGTATGGATCCCCCAGAGAGAAATAAGGTTTTTTGCCTCAAATTCAAGCAATTCGCGCCTTTTTTGAGCTTTAATTGAAGAAATAAACTCCAAAACGTTCTTTTTTGCTGCCACGCATGTGCCCCCTGAACGCCCCTATTTACACGGGGGTGGCTATAAAGATTTTCTAACAAATAGCAAAAAATCTAAAGAGGTTTTATAGGTCTTCGACATGTGAATGATTGGAGCGTTCGTTCGTGAGGTATGCATTCAAGGTAGCCTACGATGGCGTGCGATACTTTGGGTTCGCCAGACAGCCAGGTCTGCCTACAGTCGAGGGGGAGCTGCTAAAAGCCCTAAAGGAATGCGGGCTATGCCGTGAACCAGCTGAGGCCCGCTATCGCGTGGCTGCTCGGACGGACCGCGGTGTGAGCGCGATGGGACAAGTAGTGGCGCTCGACGTGCTCAAGCGGCCAAACATCAGCGCAATCAACGCTCACCTGCCCGACGACATCTCCGTCCTTTCGACGACCGAAGTTCAACCGTCGTTTGACCCCTGGCGGATGGCGCTGCGCAAACATTACCGCTACAAATGCGGAGCTCCAGAGGGTTTCGATTTGAAGAATGCACGGGACGCGGCAAAGCTGTTGCTCGGTGTGCACGATTTCTGGAGCTTCTGCAAGCACGAGCAGGGCAGGCCGACGCTAGGAGAGCTTGAACAGGTGAAAATCGGCGGAAGAAAAATCCTTACATTCGATTTTGTGGCGCCGGCTTTCCTATGGCAACAGGTGCGCCGCATGGTTGGTGCGCTGCTCACGGTAGGGGTGGGAAAGTTTGCTCTAGAAGATTTTAAGCTGATGCTAGAACAGCAGATAGATCATCTGCCAAGGCCTGCGCCCTCAGATGGTCTGGTACTTGTGCAGGTAAAATATCGCAGAATTTTTTTCAAAAATCAGCGGGTTTCAAAAAGATATGCAAATTTACTCAAAAGAATCAAAGCCAAGAAATCTACCTACCACTAAGCAAGGGAATAAAAAGGAACCACCCACTTACTTTGTGATCTTCGACACATGGAAGTGGGTGATGGTCCTTACCGCTAGCACGATGATTGCTGCACCGGCAAACACTGCAATATTCGTTACCATGCAGTTCAACGCGGTTCCCAAATTGTTGACCGCCGTGTTAAGACTTGTGAAGATTCCTCCAGCAAATTGACTTAGTACTAGCAGTACGAGCGAAACCAAAAGAATGCCATAGATTTCTTCCTCGATCTTCTTTGAAGTTATCATCAATGCCCCGATTACCACTCCTAGCACGACGAGCAAAGTTGAAATCCATGCTTGAGTGTTCGCTCCAAGTCCTTCGAAGCCCGCATATAAGCCAGCGATTACGGCTATGACCAGACCTATTATAAATAGATACCCAGCTATATGAGATACATCCATCTTTTTAGCCATTTTTTCACCTCCGTTGGCTTTTAATTAATGTTATAAAAGCCCCTTTTATAAATCTTTCTGTTTTAAACGTTTATATTAAATTTGCAATAATCTAATTGCCATAAACTTCAATTTAACAATTTATAGGTAAAAAATAGCGCATAGCTCTTCCAAGCATGGTGCTAATAAGAAGCATACCTAAAAATCGCTGGATGGGCTTGCGATCAACCCTCGGCGCGCGAATGTTGGCCGACATGCTAAGGGAATAAAGAAAAATAAAAAAGAAAAAAGTTGTGGTCCTTGGCCCTACCTTGCCCTAGCCAGCTTGTACACCGCCTTCAGCGACGGAATAATTGCTGCTGGTGCAACGAATGCCATTATATTCATCACTATGCCCAATACCGTCCTAGCGTAGTCAACCGCAAGCGGGGCGACTATAACCGTGCCTAGAACTGTCGCAGCTGCCAAGCTCGCGATCAGCAATGTTGCGGAGGCCGTCATGAACGGGCCAACTTCCTTCTCTGTTATCGTAGTCAAGCTGACTATTACTCCAAGAATCATTAGGACTATCCAGACCCACCCTTGGTTCACAGAGAATAGTTGCGGGGGATAATTGGGGTTAAGCTTTACTGTTAGTAACCCCGCCACTACGGCTATCACAACGACGAGTATGAATGCGAGTTCGCCGATTTTCGCCAGAGGCAATGCCTTTGCTACTTTACCTTTTGCCATTTTTTCACCTCCGTTGGCGTTCTATCCTCACTCTACACTTACATTTAAAAAATAGGGGCTTATAAAGGTTTCTTTTAGCAGTTATTTTGAAATAAAAACCCAAATTTTGATATAAACCTCATAAAGCTAGCTGATTTTGATATGCATGACTTTAATCCAGATCATCTATCTTGAATAAATCTTCCAACGAATTTTTTGATAATTTCTAGATAAATCCGCGATTTCTCTAATTTCAGCAATTTAAAATGTTTTAATGTTAAAATCACCCTCAAATGTTCCATTAAATACGCTATGGAGGGGGAAAAACTCAAAAGGTAGAACGTATAACCAACGGTGGGCCACATATGCGAGGATTATCAGGGAAAGAGATGGCGGCGATAGCGCGTTCATTCGTGCGCAATTCGATGAAGATCGGGCGGCGAAAAGACGGGAAGTTTGAATCAGTTCGCATCCTGTACAACGCCACCGACCCGAGCTGCGAGCGCATGGCGTTCAACATCGAGGAGGAGTGTTGGCGAGTCGGTGCCCACACGCTCCTGCTCACCGAGCGCTGCTGGCGGGCCAGGCGACACTACAAAATCACCCCCGAGAAATCCATAAAGGAGATGAGCCCGTTCGCCGAGGCGATAGCGAGGCGGGCCGATGTCACGATCTACCTGGGTGAGGATGACGATCCCACGTGGGCGCGGGGGCTCTCGGGAAAAATAAAGCTCACCGGGCCGATCAGGCAGAAGCTTCACGAGATCTTGGACAAACGAAAGGTGAGATGGGCGTACTTTGGCTGGCCCGTGCCTGGGGCTGCGAGAGGCTACGGCTGCCCCGTCGCCAAGTTCAGGCAAATTTTCTTCGACAGCATCAGGGCAAGTTTTACACCCGAGTTGCTGGAACTCTGCGGATACTACCGCAAGTCGCTCGCTGGCAAAGACAAAGTGAAAATAACCGACGACGACGGCACAGACTTGAGGTTCAGGATAAAGGGTCGCCCGGTGTTAGTCGACGATGGTTTCATCTCGCGGGAGGACATGGCGCGTGGCGATGTAGGGCTAAACATCCCCACTGGAGAAATCTTCGTGGCTCCCCTCGAGACCACCGCCGAAGGTGAGATTTTCTTTGAAAATGTAGCAATTCACGGGTTCGGCAAGGTCAAGGGGCTATGGTTAAAGTTCCGCCGGGGAAAGATCGCAGATTACGACGCCATTAGCGGCAAGGCGAACTTCTCAAATTTCCTTAAGGCGAACACAGGCGAAAAGGACCGAATCGCAGAGTTCGGCGTGGGGTGCAACCCCGGTGCCAAATATACGGGCGGCAGCATCATCATCGACGAGAAAATTTTTGGTACCGTCCACATCGCGATAGGCAACAACACGGGGGCCTACCACGGCAAAAACAAGGCCTCCAGCCACCTCGACCTCATCAAGGACATGCGTCGTGGACAATTTTCGGTAGACGGGAAGTTCGTCATGGACCGCGGAAAACCTGTGAGCTATCGCGCCCGAGCCAAATAATCGAACTCCATCAGGAGTCCAAGCCCTGCCATGGGACTCCTGAATTAAACATTCTCATGGTGATTGTACTCAAAACAGAAAAGGAGACGTGTGCTATTCGTATGTGATTACACAATTTAATTGGGTGATAAGTATGGAGAGGACAATTCAAATTTCAGATGGACTGCGAAAAAGGTTAGAAACACTTGCTAGTTATAGAAAGGTAACCTACGATAAACTATTCAACGATTTGCTATCTGTATGTGAAGATGCTGTTTCCCTCAAAACTGAAAAAGAATTCGCTAAATGGTTTGAAAAAAATTATGGATCTTTTGGTTTCAAGCGCATTATTAAGAAAAACAAGTTTGGGGCGGACTATACTCTTGAGGATTTCGACGGAAAAAGTATCCGAGTTGAACTGGAGTTGTTAGCCCAACACTTTTTTTCCATAAACATGAGCCCCGGGATGTAGATTTAGTTATCTGTGTGCATGCAAGGCCAGATGAGCAAAAAATAGAAGGTATCCCAATTTGGGCACTTGACATCTCAGAATACGGTTCAGCATACAAGGGGATGGTTACCATAGCGTTGCCCGAAGGAACAGCCAAGGAGCTGAAATTGCTCAAGTTAGAAGAGGGTCGTGCAAGCTTGGATGAGGTAATCCAGAAGATATTGGTTGAGTACAAGAAAATGAAGTTCTTGGAAGCAAGTGAAAAATTCATGAAGAGGATGGAAGAAAAAGGCCTAAAGCTCGCTGACCTCACGAAATAACATCCGGCGATTCAATGGATTTGATAGTAGACACAAACATTCTTTTTTCTGCACTTTATGATACAAACTCGAACGCTGGTAAACTTATCATTCAAGCCATCGAAGGAAAATTCAACCTTTTTGCACCTGAACATGTCAAAGACGAACTCGAACGCAACATCATGGAGAAGCTTTCGTGCACGAAAAAAGAAGCACGCGAAGTGATCGCTGCCCTGCCGGTCAAGTGGATTGAAAAGGGCGTGTACACAACGGCAATTGGAACTGCTCGACGCTACATAACCCATGAAGCTGATCTGCCTATCCTCGCATGTAGTTTAGCAACAGGTTACAATGTCGCGAGTGGCGACAAACACTTGCTCTCGATCAAACCAAAGATCGCAAAGGTATGGAAACTCGGGCGATTGATACAGATATCCTGATTCAATGCGGCAAAAAAGCAATATCCACGCTATATCGTGGCTAGATAGTCTACTTCAGCTTCCCCAAGATCGAGCTCTGCTGCGATCTGCTGGGCTGTTTTTTTGTCGCGCCTGAAGATCACACCCAAGCAGGGCAAAAAATCTTTTCGTGCAGCATGACTTGAAGTGTGGCAGCGCCCTGCAACTTTCTTCGCAACGCTGTCCCGCGTCGCCCTCGCGGCCCTCGTACGGGACATCTTCGTGATTGCGCTCGGCAGCTGGAAGCGAACATGCTTCAGCTCACCTCGCCTCGACATCGCCACGCCAGCCGTCATCATATCGCTCGCGTACTTCCACATTCCATAGGCCTGCCTCCGCTTGGTCCTGCCCAGAAAGATATCGGCTCGAGCGATGGCCTCGTAAGCCTCAGCTAGGTCGGCCGGGTCCGCCAGCACCTTGGGTATATTTTCGTCTATCCAAGCGAGGACATCCTCCGGCGGCATGTCCAGCGACCAAAGCAACTCTCGCGCCTGCTTGGCCGTGGTGGCGCGCATGAGCTGCGATAGGACATCGAAAATATTTGCTTCACGGTCACGTTTGTACAGCACCACATCCTTCATGGCAAGATGCTTCTTCCCCTCGGCCAACGCCTGCAGGTCGTTGATCGCTGAGCGCAGGTCACCGTTCGACGTCTCGGCGATGATTTTCAATGCCATGGGCTCGGCCTCGGTTTTTTCCGCACGACATATTTTTTGGAGGGCGCCGACGATTGCGTCCTGTTGCACGCGTCTGAAATTTATCATCAGGCAGGATGCTCGGATCTGCCATGGTATCCCATACTGGTCGTTCGCGATTAGCACAACTGGATTTCTTGGATCTTCGATGAGCCCCTCTATCGCGCGATAGCCACCGCGATCGGCTACTCCATAGACATTATCGACCTCATCCAACACCACTAACCGTTTGCCCATCGTGCCCAAAAAAAGGGTCCCAGCGGCGGCCGCGGTACCAGCTACATGTTTGATAACATCGAACGATCGTTTGTCGCTCGCATTCATCTCCACGAGATCCCACCCCATCTGCCTCGCGAGCGCTTGGGCAGCAGCCGTCTTTCCAGTTCCGGCTGGGCCGTAAAGCAAAAGCGCGGGCTTGCTCGGCCTCCCTTTGCGCCAACTCTCAGCCCAGCTGAGTATATCTTTGACGGCCTGTGATTGGCCCACGAGCTTTCCAAGCTCCTGCGGCCGATATTTGTCCGCCCAGAGCTCAGACATTTACATCACCTAGGTCGTCCTCAGGCGATCGCCGAGCAAACTGAAATGCGCGAGAAGGGCCTCGAGCTGAATGCGCTCGTTCGCGCCTTCCGTCAGCCTGAAATCCACCTCGCCGACTTTATCCATCAGCTTCACCTTCGTCGGCTCTGGAATCTCCAAGCTCAGAATTTCTCGATGCACTTGCTGCAGGATGTCCTCGCCCGAGAGCCCCTGATCGATCAGCATACCGATGAGTTTGGAGCGTGCATCATCAAACTTTCCTGCGAGTGCTGCCTCAAGCATCTCCTTCACTTCCTCCGGGCGCGCGGAGGCGCTCACGTCATATACCGCCTTCTCATCGACCTTTCTCTTCACCGTCGCTGCAGCTTGGAGAACATTTATCGCGCGGCGCATGTCTCCTTCGCTCATGTAGATTATCGCTTGGATCGCGGCTTCTTCAAGCGTCAACTTCTCCGCGCGAGCGATCCTCTTGAGCATCATGGCTATGTCTTTATCGACTAGCCTCCTGAACCTGAAGATGGAGCAGCGCGACTGGATGGGCTCGATTATGCGGCTCGAGTAGTTGCACGCTAGGATGAAGCGCGCGGTGTGCGTGAACATTTCCATGGTGCGGCGCAAAGCATTCTGGGCGTCCGAGGTCAGGGCGTCCGACTCATCGAGATAAACAATTTTGTATGGAACGTCGCCTATGGGCATCGTACGCGCATAGTCCTTCACCTTCGTTCGAATGGTGTCGATGCCCCTCTCATCCGATGCGTTGAGCTCGAGTATGTTATACCTCCACCCTCCTCCGAAGAGTTCTCGAGCGATGCAGAGCGCGGCCGTCGTCTTCCCTGAGCCTGGAGGCCCAGCGAAAAGCAGATGAGGCAAAGACTTTTTATCAACAAAGTTTTGGAGCCTGCTGACTATCTCATCTTGCCCGACCATATCCGAAAGTTTCTCTGGGCGGTATTTCTCCACCCATATCCCTTCTGCCTCAACCAAGCTCACACCCTTCTGAGCTTCTCCTTCATCTTCTTCTGCGCAGTCCTCTTGTAGGATTCAAACAGACTATCGATGACTTTGTCTACGACCTCGCGCTCGAACCTACCACGGGAGAGCTTGATTCGATAAATGTATCTCAGCCCACCTTTCCCCTTGCTGAGCTTGGTGCTGAGCAATCCCCGCTTGCACAGGCCGTTCATCGTAGCGTTCACCGCCGAGCGGCTTATGCTGTGCTTCACCTTCAAACGATTAAAGACGTGACGCGCAGTAGCCTTCTTTTCTTTCCACAATATTTCCATGATTTCTGATTCAAGAGGGCTGAGCACTGTTTGGGCGCCTTGTTTGAATGGCCTGTATTCGGTCCAGCGGAACAAATTCACCACCAAAGACTGTGGAAAGATTGTTTTAGCCTATTAAAAAGTTTGGGGAACGAATTTTATACTATTGGATATACGGTAAGATGTGGTCTTGACATGATTCAACCAGCTCAGAAAGTTTACGATGCGAAAAAATTTGAAACAGAAGTCCACGCGAGGTGGCAGGCGGGCAACATTTACGAAAAAGTGAAGCTCGCACATGCAAAAGATCCCGCTTGGTTCTTCCTGGACGGGCCGCCGTACGCGAGCGGAGCAATCCACCTTGGCACCGCTTGGAATAAAATAATCAAGGATGTCATCATCCGCTACAAAACGATGCGCGGCTTCAACGTCCGGCGACAGCCTGGGTGGGACTGCCATGGGTTGCCGATAGAGGTCAAGGTTGAGGAGAAGCTTGGGGTAAAGTCGAAAAAAGACATCGAGCAGACGATAGGCGTGGAAAAATTTATCGAGGAGTGCAAGCGCTGGGCGCTCGAGCACGTCGACATTATGACGAAGCAGTTCAAGCGCCTCGGCGTTTGGATGGACTGGGACACGCCATACATCACCATCACCAACGACTACATCGAATCAGCCTGGTGGACTATCAAGCGCGCCCATGAGAAAGGGCTGATGCAGAAGGACATGCGCGTGATCCATTGGTGCCCCAGGTGCGAGACCGCGCTCGCAGAACACGAGGTGCGCGGCGAATATCTCGAGGTGAAGGACCCATCGCTGTACGCCCGCTTCAAGCTCGTCGACAAACCAAACGAATACATGCTCGTGTGGACGACCACGCCTTGGACTTTGCCTGCCGACATGGCGGTCTGCGTGCACCCCGAGTACTCCTACGCGAGGGTGTCAGTCGGGAGCGACATCTACATCATGGCCGAGCCCCTCGTCGCGAAAGTCATGGGTGAGCTGGGCATCGCGGAATATAAAATCACGGACCTCGTGAAGGGGGACAAGCTCGAGGGCTTGCGCTACGAGCATCCTCTCCTCGAAGAAGTGCCGAAGCAGAAGGAGTTCACACAACATCATCGCATCATCTGTGGCGAGCACGTGACGCTAGAGGGGGGGACGGGCTGCGTGCACACCGCGCCTGGACATGGTGAAGAAGATTTCGTGATAGGTGCAAAATACGGCCTACCTGTCTTCAGCCCTGTCGGCTCGGACGGGAAATTCACGAGCGATGCCGGGAAGTACGCCGGACAATTCGTCAAGGATGCCGACTCTGTGATTTTGGATGACCTGAAGCTGAAGGGAATCCTAATGAAGTCGGACACCATCACCCACACCTATCCATACTGCTGGCGCTGCCACACTCCGCTGATTTTCAGGGCGACCGAACAGTGGTTCATCCGTATCTCGGACATCAAGACGAAGATACTCGAGAAAAATTCTGCGCGCGTACAATGGGTCCCAGACTGGGTGAAGATGCGCTACATCAACGGCGTGGAATCCGTGGGCGACTGGTGCATCTCGAGGCAACGATACTGGGGAATACCTCTGCCTATTTGGTCGTGCAGCGGTTGCGGCAACATCGTCATCGTCGAGAGCAAGGAGGAGCTCGAGCAACTAGCGCAGATCTCGCTCAAAGACGTCGACCTCCATAGGCCCGGCGTCGACAAGCTCGTGATTAAATGTACAAAATGCAACGGCGAGATGCATCGCGTGCCCGACGTCCTCGACGTTTGGTTCGACTCCGGCATCGCCTCATGGGCCAGCCTCGACTATCCGAAGAAGCGGGAACTCTTCGAGAAGATCTGGCCGAGCGACTTCATCACGGAGGGCGAGGACCAGGTCACAAAGTGGTTCTACAGCCAGCAGGCGACATCTGTGATAGCTTTTGACGATGTTCCGTACAAACAGGTACTAATGCACGGCTTCGTGCTCGACGCCAACAGCAGGAAGATGTCGAAGTCGCTGGGCAATGTAGTTGAGCCAGAAGAAGTAACCGGAAAATTCGGCGCTGACGTCCTTCGGTTTTACACGTGTTCAGCGAACGCCCCTTGGGAGGATCTGAGGTTCAACTGGAAGGGCATCGATGCCGTCAACCGAATGCTCAATGTGCTGTGGAACGTCTACGTCTTCGCCACGACGTACATGGCGCTCGACAAGTTCGACCCCACCCGCGTCTACCTCCTCAGAATCCGAAACAGCTTCACGCAGGAGGATGCTTGGATACTCTCGCGCGTCAACAGCCTCGCGCGCGACGTCGAGCGGGCGTTCGAGAGCTACAACATCCACCTCGCGGCACGTGAACTCTCCTCCTTCGTCCTCGAGGACCTCAGCAGGTGGTACGTGAAGCTCATCAGAAATCGAATGTGGATAGAGAGCGAGGATCCATCGAAACTCGCGGCTTACGTTACCCTTTATCAGGTGATGCACATTCTGATGAGGCTGCTCGCTCCTCTGATGCCACACGTGACCGATGTGATCTATCAAGGTTTGGTGAAGTCGATATATGAAAAATCTCCGGAGAGCGTACACATGCTCTCTTGGTTCACCGCGCAGGAGGACATGATCGACCTAGAGCTCGAGCGAGGAATGAACGCGGTGAGAGCCTTCATCGACGCGTCTGCAAACATAAGACAACAGGCGAGCCTCAAGCTGCGTTGGCCGGTGCAAAAGGTAATCGTACAAACTTCGGCACAAGAGCTCAAGGTGCTTCTCATGAGGCTCAACGATGTGCTCAAGTCTCAATTGAACTGCAAGGAGCTCGTGCTCCTCGGTCCGAACGATGTAGCTGGTGAGCTGAAGTGCAAGCCAAAGATTGAAAACTTGACAAAGAGGTTCAGGAGCCTCGCACCAGCGGTCGAGGAGACGCTCAAGAACATGGAGGCCCTGAGGCTGCGCGCGGAGCTCGAGCGCTACGGATTTTTTGGCATCCAAGTGGTCGGGCAGAAGGTGAAGCTGACGAAGGACGATGTGGAGTTCGAGGAAGGGTTGCCCGAGGGATTCGTCTGGGTCTCTACGGACGCTGGAAAAATCATGATCGACGTTCGATTGACGCCGGAGCTTGAAGCCGAGTGCTTGGCTCGAGAACTTGTCAGGCGGCTACAGACGATGCGAAAGGAACAGAACCTAGCGATGGAGGAGCGCGTCGATGTCGAGATCGGTAGCGACAACGCTGAGTACCTGAAGCTCCTTGTGACTCAACGAGATTACATAACTCGAGAAGTTCGGGTGCAAAACTTGAGGCTATGCACGATCGCCGAGGTCGGAGCGCAGGGCTATGTCAAATACTGGGAGATCGATAGCGACAAGTTCAAACTCATGATCAGGCGGCTCGCAACCTGAAGCTTATTTATCTCCCATCGAAGTTTGGGTCAACGCTCACCTGCGGTCTAGCATCACCGGCTAGCCTTTGTCAACAGGGGTGTTGACAAGCCCGAAGCTAAACTTTATACCCTCTCCGACGATTTTTCTTTTCTGGTGGTGAACTGAACAAAACATCACAAATTCCCGGCTTCTACAAACTTCCGCTCAACGAAAGATTGAAAATCGTCAAGGAGTTCGCGGAACTCACGGGCGATGAGGTAAATCTTTTAAAGAAGGAAGGCGCGCTCAAGCTCGAGCGGGCCGACCGCATGATCGAAAATGTTATAGGCATAGTTGGCCTGCCCCTCGGCATAGCGACAAACTTCCTCATCAATGACAAAGATTATCTGATCCCGATGGCCATCGAGGAGCCGAGCGTCGTCGCGGCAGCTTCGAACGCGGCGAAGATGGCGAGGGAGAAAGGCGGCTTCAGGGCGAGCAGCTCAGAGCCGCTCATGATAGGGCAGGTTCAGCTAGTCGACGTGAAGAACACCACGAAGGCAAAGACAGACATCATCGCGCGCAAAGATGAGGTCATCAAACTGGCGAACGAGCAAGATCCCGTGCTCGTGAACCTCGGCGGCGGGGCGAAGGATATCGAAGTGAGGGTGCTCGAAACTCCCGCTGGCCCGATGCTCGTGGTTCACCTAATCGTGGATGTGCGCGACGCGATGGGGGCGAACGCGGTCAACACCATGTGCGAGGCCGTCTCACCTCTGCTCGAGCGCATCACGGGCGGCAAGGCGCGGCTCAGGATAATCTCGAACCTCGCAACCCTCAGGCTCGCGCGGGCCGAGGCCGTCTTCCAGAAGGAGGTGCTCGGCGGAGAGGAGGTCGTGGACGGCATCATCCAAGCCTACTCGCTCGCTGCTGCCGATCCATACAGGTGTGCGAC
>Ga0315268_10004061_pt1 | contig 15969 bp, 14 predicted proteins | sample C1_top_MG_FD_204535 | JGI IMG/M metagenome (GOLD analysis project Ga0315268, IMG submission 204535) | Sediment microbial communities from Yellowstone Lake, YNP, Wyoming, USA - C1_top | ecosystem: Environmental > Aquatic > Freshwater > Lake > Sediment | place: USA: Wyoming | collected 2017-08-01
AGCTACGGGCTACGCAACGAGGAGCATCTGCGTCTCAAGGTTCTCACGTGCATGCTCGATCCGATCTGAAATCAGGCGAAAATTACCCACTCGCCAGGACGAAGACCCAAAAAAAGAATGGCAAAGGTCGCCGCGCCGAAAATCAGTTTAGTCATAATCAAATATTATGTTATTCATGGGTAATCGAATATGCTGTTACTCACGACCTCAAATCACCCACTAAAATCATCCAATTAAGCGCCAAGGGGCCCTTGACGACTTCTTCGCGTCTCTTTACACTTTGGGCACGGCATCCTCTTATATGAGACGAGTCCTGACCCCTCTCCTCCTCTCGCTGCTCGTCTGCGCGCCCGCGCGCGCGGACGACGACGCCGCGAAAGACGCCCCGGTCGGCACCCAGTCGCCCGCCGTCGTGGGCTGGCGCGTGCCCCCGGCCGCGCTCGCCGCCGCGGGAGCGCAAAGCCTCTCGCGCGCCCAGCCGTCAGGCGCCCTGCTGACGTCCTTCAAGACCGCGCTCGCCGCCCAGCCCGACGGCAAGGCCAAGGCCGACCTGCTCGGCGCTCTGGCCGACCTGGAGGACGGCGCGGCGAAGGCCGCGCCCGAGGAGCGCCAGGCCTGGATCGACGGTCATCTGGGGAACCTCAACGAGACCGTGCGCTCGCTCGGCGCCGACGCGCCCGCGCCGCTGGTCGAAAAAGCCGCCGCGGCGGCCGCCAAGCTCAACGCCGCCGCGCAGCGCTGGGACGACGCCCGCGGGCTGGCCTCGAAGGCCCTCGAGGTCGACCCCGACGACCGCGACGCGCTGATCACCCGCTCGCAGGCGAACGCCGGCCTGGCCGATTTCGCGCGCGCCTACGCCGACGCCGAGCGCGCCGCCAAGGTCGCCCCGGAGGAGGCCGCCGCCTACACGGCCCGCGCCGCCGCCGCGTACGGACTGGGCAACTACCTGCAGGCCGTCGAGGACGCCCGCCGCGCGCTGGCGCTGAATCCGGAGGACAAGGACGCCTTCGCGCTGATGAAGCTGTCCGAGGGCCGCACGCGCCGGATACCCGATTTCGAGAAGAGCGCCCAACCCCAGCTGGCCGATTCGGTCGAGCGCGAGTACCACGGCATGATCCAGCAGCTGAACCAGGTCGAGGAGCGGCGCCTGGCCCCCGTCGAGGAGCCCGGGCCGGGCGCGGTCGTCCGCCTGGTGTCCGAGGCCGGCTCCAAGCTGTCGGTCAAGGACTACTGGGGCGCCATCGAGGACGCCGACAAGGTCCTGGCGCTGGACCCGTCCAACGCGCGGGCGCTGTACTACCGCGCCGCCGCGCACAACCTGACCGGAGCCTACGGCGACGCCGCGATCGACGCCACGCGCGGGCTGACGGTGAAGCCGTCCGACTCCGCCCTGCACGACGCGCGCTCCTGGGCCTACAACCGCATGGGCCGCTTCGTCGACGCGATCGCCGACGCGCACCGCTCCCTGGAGGTGGATCCCAAGGACTCCTACGCGTTCGCCAACCGCGCCTACGCCGACGAGCAGCGCGGCGACTACCAGGCCATGGCCGAGGACTACAAGGCCGCGGCCGAGCTGAATCCGCAGTTCGAGCCGACCTACTTCGACGCCGCGCGCCGCCACGGCCTGGCCGCGCCGCCCTTGGCCAGCGGCGCCAGCGCCCCGGAGCTCCCGCGCCGCCGCCACAACCGCGCGCGCGTGTTCGCCGTGATGATGCTCTCCTCGCTGCTGGGCGGCCTGCTGATCGCCCTGGGCATCCTGCACGTCAACCGCTCCGCGGAGGCGCGCCGCGCGCCGCCGCCGGCGAAGACCGGCATCGAGGCCGACTACGCGCTGGGCAAGCCGCTGGGCCAGGGCGGCATGGGCGTGGTCTACGAGGCCGTCGACCTCAAGCTGAGGCGCCCGGTGGCCATCAAGATGCTGCGCGACGAGTACAAGCTCGACGACTCCGCCAAGGCCGGCTTCATCGCCGAGGCGCGCACGGTGGCCGAGCTCCACCATCCGGCCATCGTCGACATCCACAACATCATCGAGGACGAGCGCGGGCTGTACCTGATCTTCGAGCGCCTGGACGGCCGCACCTTAGACCAGGTGATCGGCAACCAAAAGCCGCTGCCGCTGTCCGAGATCAAGCGCGTGCTCAAGCCCGTGTGCGAGGCGCTGGAGTACGCGCACGGCCAGGACGTCGTCCACCGCGACCTCAAGCCGTCGAACATCATGCTGACCGGCGACGGCGGCGTGAAGGTCCTCGATTTCGGCATCTCCCGCCACGCCGCCCGCGCGGGCAAGGCGACCACGACGCAGACCGTCACCGGCACGCCGCACTACATGGCCCCGGAGCAGGAGTACGGGTTCGTCCAGAAGGAGAACGACGTGTTCTCGCTGGGCGCCGTGCTCTACGAGATGGTGACCGGCGTGCGTCCCTACGAGGGGCCGCACCAGGCCAAGCTCTCGAAGTCCTACCTGCGCGTGTCCGCGCGCGTGCACGCCGCCCCGATCGAGCTGGAGGCGCTGATCGACCGCTGCCTCGAGCCGGACGCGGAGAAGCGCCTGAAGTCCCCCGCCGAGTTCTGGCGGGCGCTGTCCCAAGTCCGGGACTATCCCGCCCCCGCCGCGGCCTGAGCCGGCGCCCCGGCCCCGAGCGATGACCTCCTTCTTCCGGACGCCCGCGTTTCGTCAAAGCCGCCCGGTCCTGCTGACCACCTTCACGAACAAGGTCGGCTCGATCGGCCTGAGCCTGATCGCGATCCTGCTCGTCGACCGCGGCGTCTCCACCGGCCAAGGGACCTTCGTCCTGGCGACCCTCAAGACCGTCATGCTCGCGGGCACCTTGGCCGGCGGCGCGCTCAGCGACCGGGTCGGCGCGCGGACCCTGGTGCTGACCGCCCTGCTGATGTCGGCGTCGGGCCTAGGGCTGCTGCCGTTCCAAAGTTCGCTGTGGTTGATCCTTCTCTGCGGCGTCCTGGCGCAGTTCGCCGAGGCGCTGATGAACGTGGTCCAGCGCATCCTGCTGATGGACCAGGTCGATCACGCGCATCAGAAGGAAGCGCTGGGCTGGATGCGCATGGTCAACAACTTCGCCCAGATCTTCAGCTTCAGCGTCGCCGCGCTCGGCTCGGGCCTGGGCGTGATGCCGCTGATGCTGTTCGACTCGTTCACCTCGCTGGCCGCGTTCTTCCTGGGACGCGCCGTCCTGCCGCGCGAGCCCGCCGCCAAGGGCCGCGGGCTCTCGGGAACCCCGGGCGCGGGCGCGGCCGCAAAAAGCGCGTTCTTCCGCTGCGCGCTGGTGCTGATGGGCTGGTCGTTCTTCTACGAGCTTTTTCTGGAGGGCGGCGCGGGCCGCCTGGAGGTGCTCCATCCGGGACAGGGCCTGCACCGCTTCTCCACGATGATGATCCTCAACACCGTGCTGTGCGCCGCCTTCGCCGTGCAGGCCACGCGCCTGTTCCGCGAGGCTTGGCGCGCGATGACCGGCGGCATGCTGCTGACCGCGGCGGGCATACTGATCGCCGCCTGGGGCATGAGCTCCCAGCTCTGGGTCTTCGGCGGCATGCTGTTCATCACGCTGGGCGAGATGATGATCGGCGCCGTCGCGCAGTACACCTTGATGCGCCTGACGCCGGGCGACCGCAACGCGGGCTTCTACTATTCGCTGGGCATCACCTTGATGCAGTGCGGCCGCATCGCGGGGGCGTCCTTGGCCTTCCCGCTCTTGATCCACGCCGCCGGCCTGGCGCCCTTCACGATCCTGATGCTCGCCGTCCTGGCGCTCCAGCTGGCCGTGCTCTGGTCCCTGCGCGGCGACGTCGCGCGCCTGGCCTAGCGTCCCGCCAGCGCGACGATCGCCCGGTACTGCTCCAGGGTCACGGGCTGGACCGACAGCCGCGAGCGCTGGAACAGCGCCATGCCGGCGAGGGCCGGCACGCCGCGCAATTCATCCAGCGAAAGATGGCGCGGCAGCTTCTTCACGAAGCGCACGTCCACCTGAAACCAGATCGGCTTGTCCGGCAGCGCCTTCGGGTCGTGGTGGCCGGCCTTGGGATCGAACTGCGTCGGGTCGGGATAGGCGGTCTTGGCGACCTCGGCCAGCCCCGCCACGCCGGGAGGCGCGGCGTTGGAGTGGTAGAACAGTATTTTATCGCCGACGCGCATGTCCCTCATGAAGTTGCGCGCCTGATAGTTCCTCACGCCGTCCCAGCCGGCGACGCCTTTCTTCTTGAGATCGTCTATCGAGAAGACGTCCGGTTCGGATTTCATCAGCCAGTGGCGCGCGTTCATGACGGGATTTTACAAACTGTTGGCGCCAACAGTTGAATGGTGAATAATGTGGATAACGCCCATCAAAGCCGCGACTTCAATTGCGATAGTAGCGCCGCCGCCCGCCGGCGCTGCGCCGCGTCCGCGGTTTCTCCGCCGTAGCGCGTCCGATAGTGCCCCTCGGCCAGTTCGAGTATCCCCGCCAGCTCCGGCCGCGCGGCCGCCGTCTCGCGCGCGAACTCCCGCGGCGTCTGCCAGCCGCGGCGCGGGCGGCCGGCGCGGGCCAGCGCGCGCTCGGCGCGCTCGTACTCGTCGCCGCGGCGCAGCAGCGCGGGCGCCGCGCGCAGGGCCCAGAACAGCAGGCCCAGGGCGAGCGCGGCGGGCAGGGCGCGCGTGAGCAGGCGCTCCAGGACGGAGCGCACGGCCTCGAAGCCGCGCGCGAAGGTCAGGCGCAGGAAGGCGTCGCGCTGGGAGTACTGGTCGTAGCCGATGACGCTGCGGTACCAGCGCGCCTGGAACGCGTCGGCCCAGCGCTCCACCCGCCGCGAGAACTCCCCGGCGGCGGCGGAGAATCCCGACTCGCCGGGGGTGGCGTCGACCAGTATCCAGCCGCTCTCCGGGATCCAGGCCTCGATCCACGCGTGGGCCTGGCTTTGGCGCACGTCGTAGAAGCGGCCCCACTCGTTCCAGTCGTCGGCGCGGAAGCCGGTCACCAGCCGCGTCGGCACGCCCGCGTGCCGCAGCAGGATCGCGGCTGCGGTCGCGAAGTACTCGCAGTTGCCGGCGCGCACGTCGAACAGAAAGTCCCCCAGGCCCGTGCGCCGGCCGTCGGAGTGCGTCGAGTAGCCGTACTCGCGCCGCAGGCGCGCCGCGATCGCGTCCGCCTTCGCCTTCGAGCCGGTCAGGCCCTTGGTCCAGCGCGCGGCCAAGGCCGCGACGCGGCCGTCGGGATCCGGCGGCGTGAGCAAGGCGCGGGCCAGCGCGCGGGCGCGAAGGTCGAGGGCCGCGTCGGTGGGCTCGGTGCCGGGCGGCGCGGTGTAGACGCGGTAGCGCGCGCCCGAGGTCATCGCGGCGGCGGCGATCACGCTGTCGGTGTGGTCGAACCACGCGGGCTCGCTCAGGCCGTCGACGGCGCGCGGCGCGCCGACGGTGAACACGACCGAGACCTGCATCGGGTACTGCTCGACGTCGTAGTAGGAGCCGCCGCCCCTCGCGGCCGGGAAATTGAGCGTCGAGCCGGCGCGGACCGCCCAGGCGCGTCCCGACGCCGTCGGCCGCGGACGTCCGCCGGGAAAGCGCCAGCGGAAGTCGAGAGGCGCCTTGGTCCACGCGCGCCCGTCGAAATCGTCGAAGGCCGCGCCGCGCAGGTACACGTCCGGCGCCGCCGCGGCCGAGCGCGGGAGGAACTCCGGGCGCAGGCGCAGCGCGCGCGCCGAGGAGCGCCGCAGGGTCCCGAAGTGGCCCAGCGACACGCGGTCGGTGAAGCCCATCACGGCCGCCGAGCGGATCTGGAGCTTGTCCATGCCCGACGCGACGAACGGATTGAAGCGGCGCAGGCCCTCCACGCGCGGCACGACGACGAACACCGCCGCGCCGAAAAGCGCCCCGGCCGCGAGCAGGCCTCCCAGCGCCGGCAGCCAGCCGCGGACGCGCCCCGGGTCCGCTCCCGACTGCAGCATCAGCCACGCGCCGCCGAAGACCAGCCAGGCGACGAAGAGCGGGAAGTACCACGGGCTGATGGTCAGCCCGGAGACGAGGAAGAACGACAGGTACAGGATCAGCAGGACCTGGCGCAGCTCGCCGCGCGGCCAGGGGCTGAACAGCCGGTTGATCAGCAGATAGCCGAGCAGGTGCGCGTTGGCCAGCGCCACGCCCGAGCGCCTCCAATCGAAGAAGATCAGGAACAGCAGCATGCCCAGGGACAAAACGTTCCAGGCGGCCTGCGGCGGGAACGGACCGCCGCGCTCCCGCAGCCACAGGCCCAGGGGCAGCAGCGGCGCGAAGGCGAGCAGCCAGGTCGGGCTCAGGTCGTCGATCAGGAACAAGGCGGCGTAGACCAGCACCCCGCCGGCCAGCGCCAGCCGCCGCAGGGCGGGCGAGTCCGCGGGCCCCTCGTCGCGCGCGGCCGGCGCGCGCGGAGCGGCGCGCGGCGACGCGCCTTCCCCGGCCAGCGCCAGCGCGCGCAGGAGCTTGTCCAATTGCCCCAGCCCGCGCGCGGGCGCGACCTCGACGCCGCTGCCGGCCAGGCCCGTCTCCAGCCCCGCGTCGATGTACCAGCGGCAGGCCGCGGCCGCGCGCTCGACGGCGGCGTCGCCGGTCCCCTCCAGCCGCACCAGCGCGCGGCCCTCCGGAGCGGCCGCGTACTCGGCGACGACCGGCCGGCCGGTCTTCGCGGTCAGCTTCCAATGGATCAGGCGCGCGTCGTCCTCGGCCGTGTACGGGCGCGGGCCGAAGAAGTCTCCCTCGCGCGCCTTGCCGCGCGCGCCGGCGCCGGCGGAGCGCGGGTCGGCCTCGAGAGCGTCCTGGGGATGGAACGGCCCGGCCTGCGGGAGGACCAGGATCTCCTCCGGCGGCACGCGCCGCCGCAGCGAGAACAGTCCGAACGGGTACAGGCTCTCCAGAAACACGCCGTCCACGCGGTTGCGGCCGCGCGCGGTCAGGATCAAGCGCAGCTCCGCGCGCCAAGTCCCGCCCGGCGCCGCGTCGCCCGGGGCCGACGCGCCCGAGGGGCCGACGGCGCGCACCAGCCGCGCCGCGTCCGAGCGGCCGTTTTCGACGACGACGTGCGCGGTGAACGGCGCTCCGCGAAAGACCCGCTCCGGCGCCTCCAAACGCGCCGTCAAGCCGCGCAGGTTGAGCAGGCCGGCGACGAGCGACAGCGCCAGCGCGGTCAGGGTCGCCGCGAAGAGCAGGTACAGCAGGTTGTTGCCGGTGGAGCCGGCGGCGAACAACGTGAAGCCCGCCATCAGCGCCGCGGACACGCCCAGGCGCGTCGGGCGCATGGCGCTAAGGCGCGCGGACCGTCTTCAGCAGGTCCGCGACGGCCTGCTCGGCCTCGTCGACGCGCGCGACGCCGTACAGGCTGGTGTCGAGCAGGAGACGGTGCGCGGCGACCGGAACCGCGACGGCCTTCACGTCGTCGGGCACGCAGTGGCCGCGCCCCTCGACCATCGCGTGCGCGCGCGCGGCGCGGATCAGGGCCAAGGTCCCGCGCGGCGACAGCCCCAGCCTGACGCCCTTGCCGGTCCGCGACGCCTCGGCGAAGCGCACGGCGTAGTCGAGCAGGGCCTCGTCGACGCGTACGGCGTCCACGCGCGCCTGCAGGGCCAGCACCTCCTCGCGCGACAGCACGGGCGGCATGTCCTTGAGCGACGCGGGACGGTCGCGCTCGCGCAGGATGCGCAGCTCGTCGTCGTGCGTGGGGTAGCCGATGCGCACGCGCATCAGGAAGCGGTCGAGCTGGGCCTCGGGAAGCGGAAAGGTGCCGTGGTACTCCACGGGGTTCTGCGTGGCGATGACCAGAAAGGGATCGGGCAGGGCGTGGGTCTTGCCGTCGATGGTGACCTGGCCCTCGCTCATGGCCTCGAGCAGGGCGGACTGGGTCTTCGGCGTGGAGCGGTTGATCTCGTCGGCCAGCAGGACGTGGCTGAAGATCGGGCCGGGCTTGAAGTCGAAGCTCCCCTCCTTGGGATCGAACACCGACAGGCCGAGGATGTCGGACGGAAGCAGGTCGTTGGTGAACTGGATGCGGCGAAAGCTGACCCCGAACGCGCGCGCCAGCGCCACGCCCAGCAAGGTCTTGCCGATACCGGGAACGTCCTCGATCAGCAGATGGCCGCGGGCGATCAAGGTCATGACCGTCAGCTTGACCGCCTCGGGCTTGCCGACGAACACCTTGGCGACCGACTCGATCAGCGGCCCGACGGACGGCTCCGAGGTCTTCGGCGTGGACATGGCTTCCTTAGTATGGGGCCCGGGGACGCCGTTGTCAACGCCGGGGGGCGGTCTCGGCCTTCGGGGCGGGACCCGGGACGGGCTTCGGAGCGCTCCAGGTGAAGTCGTCGTGGCCTTGAAGCCGCCGGTTCGACAGGTAAGCGGTCATCCCGCCCAGGAAGATCAGCGCGGCGGCCCAGCCGAAAGGCCCGGACAGGCCGGCGACGGCCACGTAGGTCATCAGACCGACGCCCGCGACACCGGTCCCCACGCCCGCGGCGCGGACGGTCTTCAGCGCGCGCTCGGTCTCCGGGGCCGGCGCCGTGACGACGATCGGCGCGGTCTCGAGCACCGTCGCGGCCGAGGTCGACGCGTCGACGGCCGTCTCCGCCGTCCAGCCGGGGGCGGGAAACGCCAGCAGCAGCGCCAGGACGCCGGCGAGCATTCTCATGACAGCTTTCATGCTTGCAACACTACGGCGGGGCGAGGGATGCTACTGTCCGGTCATCGCCAGGGCCGCGCCCATGTCGGCGAGGCGGAAGGCGGTCCAGCACCAGGCGCGGTAGAACGCGGCGAAGGCCTTGCCGCGCAATCGCGACCAGGAGGTCGCGGGGTCCGGTTCGAAGGAGTCCTTCGACAGCGCGGCGACGGCGGCGGGGTCCGGCGAGATCACCTGATAGCCTTCTTTAAAGCTCTGGACGACGACCTCGCGCGACGGGGGCAAGGAGAACTGGAAGGCCTCGATCTTCTCCAGACGGTTCTCTTTCCAATTGCGGTCCAAGGCGGCGGAGAACGGCGCGATGGCGGCGGAGCTTCCGTCCTGGGTCATCAGCTGGTAGTCGATGTCGCTTTTCGGCGTGGACTGGCCGATCGAGTAGCTCCCCAGCAGGATCGTCGCGACGATTTTCTTGCCCTCGGGCAAGGCCGCGTTCACCTCGCGGATGGAGGCCAGCGCGGCGGCCTTGAACGACGCGAGCACGGCGTCCTGGCGCTCCTCGCGGTGGCGCGCGATCTCGGCGGAGTGCGCGCCGGTCAGAAGGGAGTCGAGACGCGCCGGCAGCTCCGAGACCGGCAGGTTGGCCAGGTCGAAGGGCGCGGCGAAGGCGTGCTTGCGGTAATTGCTGGGCCGGGACAGCGGGACGGTCGCGTCGACGCGGTCCATGTAGCGCCGGAACGCGGCGCGCGACGCCTCGTCCTTGCCCCAATGGCGGTCGAAGAACGTCAGCGCGTCCTTGCGGATCGACGCGCGGTCGGCCACGCCGAAGCCGGCGGTGGTCACGCGGCCGGAGTAGCCCTGCACGCGCCAGTCCAGCCACATCTTCTCCAGGTCGTCGACGGCGCGCTCCCCGCTGACGGACTGCGATTTCTGCTGCTCGATCATCTCGCGCAGGAGCGTCACGCGCGAGGTGAAGAAGAACTTGGTCGTCTCCCAATGAGCGGCGCGCAGCTGACGCTGGGCGGCGGAGGCGGGCATGCCGCCGGTCCACAGCGTCCCGGCTTCCGGCGCGGCGGCGAGCGGCGCGGCGGCGGGAACGGGGGCGTCGGGAAGGGACGGGGCCGAGAACAGGGGCGAGACGGTCAGCGCCGGAGCGAGCGGCGGCGCTTGAAGAGATCCGGCGGCGGGAGCGAGATAGGCCGGGGCGGAGAGGCGGGTCTCGACCGGGACCAGTCGAATCTGCGCGGAGGCCGCGGCGCACAGCGCGAGAAGGCCGCACAACGGGGCGGCGAACCGGAGCGAACGACGGACGAGGCGGACGTTCATGGCGCTGTCCTTATTATGGCAGTCGCGCGCGCCGAGCGCCCGGGCCGGAGGCCCTAGCCGGGGCGGTCCGTTAGGCCCGGGCCTAGTCCTTGTCGTTCTCGGCTTCGGCGGCGGGCGCCGCCGTCGCGGCGCCGGAGCGCAGCTCCGTGTGGCGCACCAGCCCGCCCAGATGCGCCGCGTAGGCCAGAATCCCCAGCACGGGCAAGGACAGCGCGAGCAGAACGGGCGCCGCTTTCGGGTGATGGGCCTTCATGCGGAACGCCTGGATCAAGGCCGCCAGCGCGGCCGCGCCCAGGAACAGCGCGCCGGCCAAGGCCTTCTCGGCCGCTTCCTCATGGTCGTGAATCAGGCCCTTGGTCACGTCGGGCAGGCGCTCGACGACGTGCTCGGCCCCCTCGCCGGTGAAGTAGGCGGGCAAGGCGGACAGCGCGGCCAGCACGAAGGCCCACAGGCCGGCTTTCTTCAGTTCGTCGCTGCCGCGGACGACCCCGGCCAACGTCAGCGCCGCCGCGAAGGCGACGCCCAACACCGGGACATGGTTCGTCAACAGATGAATTTGAGCTCCGTTCATGGGGCCCTCCTCGCGATAGCCCCATTGCAACGGATAGACCCGGCTAGGCGGGGCGCCAGGCCCCGTCGGGACCCGCGATCAGCGGGGTCAGCCCCGTCTCGCGAACGGCGGCGGCCGTGGCCGCCAGCGCGGGGCCGAGGAGCTCCGGGATCAGCTCGATCGCGTCGGCGCCGCCGGCGCGGCAGCGCTCGATCTGCCACGGGTCCACGATCAAGTCGCGGGCGATCAGCAGAAGCTCCGGGCAGGCGGCGCGGACGGCATCCAGGTGCGCGTAGTCGCCGGCGTGGAAGTTCCGCTCCACCCAAATGGAAACGGCGGCGGCGCCGGATCTAGCGGCCTCGGCCGCCAGGCGCACGGCTTCTTCGGCGGTGGCGTCCTCGCGGGGAACGAGAAGTCCCCGCTCGGGATCGGCGAAACGAATCTCCACGACGCGCGCGCCGGGGGCCAACGCGGGCGCGAGATCCCGGCCGAGACGGGCGTACAGGGGCTTGGCGCGCAGCGCCTCGACGGGCTCCTCGCGCTTCAGGCGATCCACGCGGCGCGCGGCGTGCGCCGCGGCCCCGCCGAGCCAGTTCATCGGCACCGGGCGAGGAAGTTCTTCAGCATCCGCGCGCCCAGCGGGGTGGCGACGGACTCGGGATGGAACTGCACGCCCTCGATGGGGCGATCGCGATGGCGCAGGCCCATGAGGGAGCCGTCGTCGGCGCGGGCCGTGGAAATCAAGCTTGGCGGGAGAGGCTCCGCCGCGACCAAGCTGTGGTACCTCGCGACGGTTAATTTTTTGGGCAAACCCTTGAAGACGCCTTTTCCGTCATGGGTGATCGTGCACGTCTTGCCGTGCATCAGGTGCTTCGCGCGCACGACGGGGCCTCCGTGGGCCTGAGCGATGGCTTGGTGGCCGAGGCACACTCCCAGTATGGGCAGTGTCACGGGAGCGCGGCGGATCAACTCCAGGAGCACGCCCGCGTCCTCGGGACGGCCGGGGCCCGGCGACAGAATCAAACCGCTCGGCTTGAGCGCCAACAACGATTTGACGGACCTAACGTCGTTCCGTACGACCTTGCATTCGGCCCCGAGCGCGCGCACGGCTTGGTATAGGTTGTACGTGAACGAATCGTAATTATCGAGGAGGAGAATCACGCGGCCAGCCCCCCCAGCGCGCGGCGCAGGCCCTTGAGCTTGTGCTCGACTTCGCGGTGCTCGAAGGCGGGCGTCGAGTCGGCCACGATGCCGGCCCCGGCCTGGAGCCGGGCCTTGCCGCCCTTCGACAGGGACAGCGAGCGGATCGCCAGGCAGCTGTCCAAGTTCCCGGAGAAATCGTGCTGGATGACGGAGCCGGCGTAGAAGCCGCGCGAGGCGCGCTCGATGTGCGCGATGATCTCCATGGCGCGGACCTTGGGGGCTCCGCTCACGGTGCCCGCCGGAAACGACGCTCCCAAGGCGTCCCACGCCGTCAATCCCTTGTCGAGGCGCCCCTCGACCTCGCTGACCAGGTGCATCACGTTGGTGAAGCGGCGCGTGATCATGAAGCGCTCGACCTCGACGGTGCCGGGCGCGCAGACGCGGCCCAGGTCGTTGCGGGCTAGGTCGACGAGCATCAGGTGCTCGGCGCGCTCCTTGGGGCTGGCGCGGAGTTCGGCTTCCAGGCGGATATCCTGCGCGCGCGTCCGGCCGCGCGGCCGCGTCCCGGCGATGGGGCAGTTGCGGGCGACGCCGTCCAGCACGCGGACCAGACGCTCCGGCGAGGCGCCCATGACGGCGTCGTGGCCGCCCATCAGGCAGAACAGGTACGGCGAGGCGTTGGCGGCCCGGATGGCGCGGTAGGCGGCCAGCGGCCCGCCGCTCAGGCGCGCGGAGAAATCCTCGGAGAGCACGGCCTGGAAGATGTCGCCGGCGCGGATGTGCTCCTTGATCTTCAGCACGCCGCGCACGAACGCTTGCTTGCCGCGGCCGCCGCGCACGGGCAGCAGGCGGATGGATTTCGGCGTCGCGACGGGGCCGGCGCCGTTCAAAAGCCCGGACAACAGGCAGGCGCGGACACCCGCGGCCTTGCGGCTTTTCGCGCCGGTGACGAGGGCGCGGAGGGACGCGCGGCCCTTCTCGACGATTAAAACCTGGTCGAACAGCATGAGCACGGCCTCGTAGGGCTCGGGCTTCACGGGCACGCGCTCCAGATGGCGCACCATCTCGTAGCCGAGCAGGCCCACCGCGCCGCAGTCGAAGGGCTCGCCGCCCCGGGCCTTGAACGCCGCGATGCGCTTGCCCAAAGCGGCGAAGGCGTTGCCGGGAAGCTCGCGCTTGCCGCTTTTCGTCTCGCTGTAGGCGCGGCCGCGCTGGACGGTCAGAAGCTCGAAGGGGCCGACTCCGATCCAGGCGCGGCGCCGTCCGTCCTCGTTCTTCTCGATGATGAAGCCGCGGCCGCCGCGCGGCAGCAGGCGTTCCAGGCAGGTGACCGCGTCGAGGCCGGTCAGGCCGAGGTCGATCTGGAAGACGGTGAAGGGACGCGCCACGGGACTATTCTACGAAAACGCGGCGGTCCGCTTCCGGAGGAAGTTGTCCACGTTATCCACAATTCGACTGTTGGCGCCAACAGTCAATTTGTTCCTGGCCTCTTCGTTGCCACTTAGCATCGGATGAGCCTCGACACGCGCGCTTCTCTTCGCTCGCGCCCCCGCCCAGCCCATTGCTCGGACTGCGGCTGGCTGGTGACGCGGACCGCCGCTCACGGGCGGACGGTCCAATTCTGCGTCAAGCACGGAATCCCGCGCACCCAACGCGAACTGCGCGGCCCGGTCTGCACCGATTTCCGTCCGTTGGAAACCACGGGCGCGCTCCCGGAGCAGGTCCCGGGCGCGCGCGACCTCCCGGCCGCGAAACCGCCGCTGTTCCAGCCGCCCGACCCGGACGGCCTGCGCCGCTTCCTGCGCGACGAGAAGGACTTTTCCCTGCGCTCCAAGCTCACGACGGAGCGCGAGGCGGTCAAGCGCTTCATCCATACCGGCGACTACATCGGCTTCGAGCTGTACGGCACGGTGCGCTGTCCTCTCTCCGTCGTGCGCGAGGTGGTGCGCCAGCGGATCGGCGGCCTGCGCCTGATGGGTCAAGGACTGATGGACGCGGATTTCCTGATCGCGGCGGGGCTGGTGACGGACATGGACATCACCTACGTGGGCTATGAAGCCTACGGCCTCTCCCCCATCCTGCGCCGGGCCGTCGAGGGCGGCAAACTGCGGCTGGCGGAGTGGTCCAACGCCGCCATCACCTGGCGTCTGAAGGCCGGCGCGATGGGCCTTCCCTTCCTGCCGGCGCGGACCATGCTGGGCACGGACACGCTCGCGCGCAGCCCGGCCAAGACGATGCGCGACCCGTTCACGGGCATGCCGCTGGTCTTGCTGCCGGCGCTGGTCCTGGACACGGCGGTGATCCACGTCCAGCGCGCCGACCGCTACGGCAACTGCCAGATCGACGGGATCTCGGGCTTCGCCGTCGAGATGTCGCGCGCGTGCAAGCGCCTGATCGTGACGGCCGAGGAGATCGTGGACACGGACGTGTTCCGCGCCAAACCGGAACGGACGATCATCCCCTATTTCCTGGTGGACGCCGTGATCCACGCGCCGTTCGGGGCGCACCCAGGCGAGACCTGCGGAATATACCGCCGCGACGAGCCGCACATCCGCGAGTATCTGGAGGCCTCCCGCTCCGAGGAGGCGACCCAGCGCTATCTGGACCGGTTCGTCCACGGCGTGAAGGATCACCGGGGCTATCTCAAGCGCGTGGGGGCGTCCCGACTGCGCGCCCTGAAGGTGACCGATGAAACCTGAAGCGGCGTCCCCCACCGAACGCCTGGCCTGCACGGCGGCCCGGCTCATGAAGGGGAGCACGACCGTCTTCATCGGCACGGGCGTCCCCATGCTGGCCGCGGCGCTGGCGCGGGCGCTGTACGCGCCGGCGCTGATCCCGGTCTTCGAGTTCGGGGGCGTGGGGTCCACGCTCGAAAAGCTGCCGCTGGGCGTCGGCGAGTTCAACAGCTTCCGGCGCGGCGTGGCGGCCATGGGCATCTGCGACGTCATGGAAGCGGCCCAGCGCGGCGTGGTCCGCGACGGTTTCCTGGGCGGGGCGCAGATCGACGCCTACGGCAACCTGAACACGACGGTGATCGGCGGCTACGACAAGCCCGCGGTGCGGCTGCCCGGCTCGGGCGGGGCCAACGACGTGGGCTCGCTGTGCTGGCGGACGATCATCATCATGAAGCACGACCGCAAGCGCTTCGTCGAGAATCTCGACTTCCTGACGACGCCGGGCTACCTGACCGGCCCCGGCGCGCGCGAACGCGCGGGCCTGCCGCCCGGGACGGGCCCCTACCGCGTGGTGACCGACCTGGCCGTCTTCGACTTCGAGCCCGCGTCGAAGCGCATGCGCCTGATCGCGCTCAACCCCGGGGTGACGGTCGAGCGCGTCTGCCGGGAAACCGGCTTCTCCTTCCCTGTGGCCCGCCGCGTCGCGCTCAACGCCGATCCGACGCCGCGCGAGCTCGAGACCTTGCGCCGCAAGATCGATCCCGAAAAGGTCTTTCTCTAAAAAATAGGATTCGACTTACTCCGGAGTAAGCCGACCGGGTCAGCGGCGTTTGGCGCGGGCGATCAAATCGTCGATCGCCTCGAGGTACGAGTCCGCGCCGCGGCCGTAGCGCCGTCCCGCGCAGACCGGCGCGATGACCGACACGCGGCGGAAGGGCTCGCGCTTGGTGACGTCCGAGAGGTGCACCTCGATCGTCGGAACTTGTATTCCGGCCACCGCGTCGCGCAGCGCGTAACTGTAGTGGGTGTAGGCGCCGGGATTGAAGGCGATGCCGTCCGCCCATGTGCGATGAGCGTGAAGTATGTCGATCAGTTCGCCTTCTGAGTTGGACTGGCGCGCCCGAAGAGTCGCCCCGCGCTTGCGCGCGTAAGCCGCGAGCTTTTTGTTCAGCTGGGCCAAGGTCATCGTCCCGTACACCTCCGGCTCGCGCTCGCCCAATAGATTCAGGTTCGGACCGTGCAGGACGAGTATGTTCATAGCAGCTCCCGGACCGCGCGCAGTACGACTTCATCGGGCACGAACGCCGTCGTGGGACGCCCCAGCGCCCGCAGGAGCACGAAGCGCGCGCGGCCGCCGCGCGCGTTCTTATCTTGTTTCGCCAGCGCCAGCAGGCGCTTCGGATCGACGCGCCGCGGAAGCGGCACCGGAAGCCCCGCCAGGAAGCGGTCGGCCTCCAGCGCGACGGACGGCGACAATCCGGCGCGGCTCACCGACAGCCGCAGCGCCGCGCGCATGCCCCAGACCACCGCCTCGCCGTGGCGCAGGGAGCCCAATCCCGCCGCCGACTCGAGCGCGTGGCCCAGAGTGTGCCCGAAATTGAGGAGCTCGCGCGGACCCTTGGTCTCGAACTCGTCGCGCGCCACGATCTTG
>Ga0315268_10004062_pt1 | contig 15966 bp, 14 predicted proteins | sample C1_top_MG_FD_204535 | JGI IMG/M metagenome (GOLD analysis project Ga0315268, IMG submission 204535) | Sediment microbial communities from Yellowstone Lake, YNP, Wyoming, USA - C1_top | ecosystem: Environmental > Aquatic > Freshwater > Lake > Sediment | place: USA: Wyoming | collected 2017-08-01
GCGAGCCGCCACGTCCTCCAACTCCCGCGCCCACGTTGCCGCCAGTCGCTGCTCGCGCATCGCCTCGCTCCGGTCGTCGTTACCTCTCAGACGACCGAATTGTCATACTTGAAACTGTAGTACTAGGTTGGACGGATGCCGTATCGGGACAAAAACGACTGCACCCGATACTGCCAGATCTGAAAATGGCTGAACTTCTCAAAGAGGGTCGCCGTGTTCTTGAGCTCGGTGCGCAGATTGAACCGCGGACGGCGGATGCTCTTGAATCGGGCAACGAACGCATCGGCGTCGTGGACGTGCAGCGCATTCCCGGTTTCAGAAAACTCGATGCACAGGAAGTCCTTGGACACCCCACGGAACCGCATCAGGAACGCGCTCGTCGCACCGTCGACGCGGGAGTAGGTGAGCTTGTCCCTGACCTGCGCGCGCAGACGGATGTGATCCTCTTCCGACAGGGCCACGGACGCGTCGACAGCCTGACCGATGTAGCGGAGCCAAAAATCACGCCGATGATGCGGATCGTCCCGGATGATGAACTTGAAGAAGAACAGCAAGTCGCCTTTCGCCAGCCACCCCACGACGCGCTGCCGGGCCGCCTCGGCGCAGAGATCCCAGTTCGCATTCCGGTTCGGCAGTCGCGGGTCTCTGAACCGGGGGTCTTCAAGGAGGAACGTCCGCACGGCCTCCTGAATCTGTGGGTCCTGTTCACATTGATCCCACATGATCAGGGCGCTGACGGCGCGCGTCAGTGCGACCGCGCCCACCATCGATGAGGTGAGCAAACCCTGCGTCAGCTGCCGGAGCCAGCGCAGCGCCAGGTCGCCGCGCAGGGCGTGTTTCTCCTTCTCGTGTCGTTGCCGCCAGATGTTGACCGCCTCGTTGGCGATCGCTTCGCCGAGCCCGCTGGCCGGGTCAATCTTCCAATGGTGCATAAATGCGGCGGTGCCATACCCCCGGTCCACAATTGCAGTGCCCATTGTCGTCGGGGCCGCGGCCGAAAACAGGTTGGCTACCACCTTGCGATACATGGCGAGACGCGGGTTGTGCCGCGGGAATGCCCCGACCGCCTTTCGGAGGACCAGCTCCAGCGTCTCCGGGTCCTCCATGGTGCGCCACTTGGCGAAATACGCCAGCACGAGGCCCTCAATCCAGCGCCGCGTCTGCACGAGGTCAGGATGCTGGCTCACCGCGCGGACGAACGTGGGATTGACCGCACTGTCGATATCCCAACAAAGGGCGCGGATCTCGCGACCGGTCAGGTGCTCAATCTCGCCGTCCGCGGCGGCCCAGGAAGCCTTCGCCTCGATGAGCGTGGAACGGGAGGGGCGCATCTCGCGAGACGGGGCCCGCTCGAGGACTTTGAGGGCCTCGAGTAGTCCGCCGATCGCCTGGTCACCATCGAGCGCGACCGCGAGCGTTCCTCCAAACTGCGCTCGCTCGGTCGCTCGCAATCGAGCCAGCGCATCGGTGACGACGGTCATGGGGGTGGCACACCCGCGCTCGGCGCCGGCGACACCTCCTCGCCCGTGGGAACGCGCGCAGTGAACGCGCTCGCCAGATCTGCCTTCACCCGGATCTTGAACACCACCCGACGCTGACGGTCATCGTTCCCCGGGACACCAGGCAGCGGCTCCTCTTGCCCGCGCCCGCTGGCCGAGAGCATGCCGCGGAAACACCCGCGCTCGGACCGATCCCGCAGCGACTGCAGCGCCATCTTGACCACTTCCATCGAGCGTGCCTGACTCAATTTCAGGTTGTAGGCCTGTCCTTGGTCGGGCGTCAACGCACCGCCAGCACCGGTGTACGTCGTATCTGTATGCCCTTCCACCACGACGTTGTCGATGTTCTGCACGAGTTCGGACGAGCACAGAATTTCGGCGAGCGACGGGATGACGTTCAACAGGTACGTGTGGCCGTTCTCGCGGATGCGCGACGAATCGCGGTCGAACAACAAGCTGGACGGCATCACGATGACAACCGCGTACGGGTCCCGCGCGTCGGTGTGGATGTCTTCGGGTTTGAGTTCCTTGGAGTGCAGTCTCGCCCGCAGCGACTCCAGAAGGTTGTTCTGTATCGTCGTGCGGTTCGTAGACGCGTTGTTGACGGTTGCGACGAACAGGAGAATGAAGATGACCATCAAGGAGGCCATGAGGTCCGTAAAGGACGCACTCGAATGGCCCCCATGGCCTTCGTCCTCCAGGTGGTCGTCGCTCATGCCGATTTCGACGGCCCGATGCGCGCCGCGCTCTTCTCAATGACGTCGCTCAACTCGTCCAGGTGCTCCTTCAGCTCGTCGGTGGACACCTTGATCACGTTCGCCATGCGGGGCATGACGTTGTTGGCCGAATCGACGATGGCCTTGAAGTTGGACTCCACACTGCGGTTGTAGCTCTGGAGACGCTCCAGGATGGTCTCGAGCGTCCGCCCGATTTCCTTGTCCATCCCTTCGAAGACGCCGCGATACTCCTCAAAGGTCGCGTGGTACCGGGCTAGGAACTCCTCATGCCGCTGACCGGCATCGGCGAGTTTGCCAATCGATTCGCGTGCAAGGGTGGCGACCTGGAGCTGCGCTTGCTGCCCCTCGCCCAACTGCCGCTGAACGCCAGCAAGTCCGGCCGTGTACGTCTTGACCTCCCCGGCCGCAGCGGCGAGCGCCGCGAGCGCCTTGTGGTTCTGGTCCAGGGTACCCTGGAGCAACCCCTGGGCCTCCAGCAGCGTGTCGCCGGCCTTGTCAAAGCGGTCCGATTTCTCGCGGAGTGATGCCAGGAGTTCCGCGATCTGTTCCTTGGTCGTGGTGGACCAGTCGTTCGCCTGCTGGAGCGTGTGGGTCGCGGCGTCCTGCGACCGTTCGGTGGCGGCACCGACCGTCTTGACCAGATCGTCAGACAACTGCGTGACCTTCTCCGACAGCGCGGTCACCACGAGCGTCAGGGTGCCGCTCATCTGGTCGTAGTTCTGGCTCGTCGTTTCGTTGAGCCGCACCATGAGGCCCTCGACGAGCGTGTTGAGCCGCTGCGTCTGCTCAAAACCGGCCGCCATCTGCTCTGAACTGGACTGCTTCGCGGAATCCGCGACCGCCTGCAGCGTGCTCTGTACGAGGACCAATCCGGCGTTCATCTCGCCGACGACGGACGCGCTCCCCTTGATGACATTCGCGAGCTCGCCGAACTCGTCCTTCGTGGAACCCGACAGCGCCTGCTGGAACTGCCGCCCCATGTCGCCGAGCGTCTCGCGCAGAGTGCGCTCGAGTGCATCCACCAGGACCTGAATCTCGCCAACAACCGATTCTTGTTTGCCTTGCTCCAACCGTTCGACGGTCGCCGTCAGGCTGTGCATTGCGTTGCGCAGTTCCAGTAGCGTCGGCCCAAGCTCGGCCTGGAGCTCATTCGCCATCGAGGAGGAGATGCCCGCCGCGAAGAGCGGCGCGAGGTCGTTGCGGAAGACCTGGGAGAACTTGTCCACGACATCGGCACTGATGTGGCTCAAGGCCGTGGCCTGCTTCGCGCTGTTGCGCTGAATGTCGAGCAGGATGCGCGCTTCGGTGAGCAGGGGGAACGCGTGGCCCACCGCGCGGACGATCTGCTCGCGAATGCGGCGGAGTCGCGGCTGGCAGTAGATCACCTCAACCAGCAGGAACAAGACGCTCAAGGCCAAGGCCACGATCGATGTCAGGAACTTGCCCGACAGGCTGCGAATCAGTTGGGCCAGGCCATCCACGGTACCCGACTTGAGCATGACGAGCCCGTCCAGTCCGACCAGCAGCGCCAGGAACGTGCCGAGGAGCCCGAGCGACGTGAGCACCCCCGGCACCGCCCGGTAGAACGACGCCGGGTACCCATCCCAGGCGTCACTCGCAGAGACCAGATCGGCTGCGGGGTGCGTGAGGAAGTATCGCTTTTCCTGGTCGGTGAGGGTGCCCGGCCGCTCCGGACTGTCGTAGGGCTCGATCGCCTGGACGATGCGCCCAGCAAGATGCGCGTGTTCCGTCCCGAGGGCAGCCAGGGCGTCGGCGATCTTCTCGAACGCCACCTGTGCACGCCCGAACCGACGCTCTTCGCTCGTTGCTGGTGGCGCGACGGTGAGGGCCCCGACGGCGAGATCGGCGCGCCGCTGTGTCGCGCGAAGTTGGTAGAGCATGCGACCGAGCACTCCAAGGAACAGCACCAGGAGTGAGCCGCACCATATCTGAATCCAGAGGTCCAGTTTGTTCCAGAAGACCAGCAGCGCGGCCATTCTACAGGAGTTGTTGAAGGAACCAGTCACGGCCGCTCACGCGGCGCACCCGGGAGTTGCAGGTCCATCCATGTAGGGCGGCGCGGTCTGAAAGTCGGCGGCCTGTGCGAGCTCCACCCGACGGCGGGTCGTGCCGACACCGCGTGCCATGGCGTTCGATAGGGGGAGTGTCGAACACGACAAGATCCCATCTCGGGACCCCCAAGTTTGCGACCGCCCCCATCGTCCCGCCACCCTGTTCCGTGCGGGCGTGTGCGGGAATCGGAGTGAGATCGTCGGCGCACACGCGCATTCGGTGATGCCCGCCTGGCGCGCCGCTCGCGTGCATGTGTGACGTGGACCGGGTGTCACGCAACGCGCGGCGTCCTTACGAGCGCGACCGACGCGCGTACCATCGAAAGAACCAACAACCGACGAGATTTCGCGGGCTCATGTTCAGGCTATTCGCGATCCGGCGCAGCCTTCGGAAGCACAGCCGGCAGCGTCTGGTACAAGACTGTCGAGGCTGACGAATCGACGGGTTGGCCTGAGGTTCTCTAGAAGTTGCCTAACTGCAACAGTATCAATACGTTATACGCCTTCGTTGGTTGCGGATACCGTTGGGACTTGCGTATGATACTATACTATGATATCATACTTCCTCAATGAGCAAACAGAAAGACACCCTCGTTGCGATCTTCGCGGAACCGACCAGAGCCAATCTGGCTTGGAGGAGCATCGAGTCTCTGTTCACGCATTTGGGGGCGGAAGTGACATCTGGCAACGGCTCGCGCGTGCGCGTGAGGCTAAACGGAGTACGGGCGACCTTTCATCGCCCACATCCACAGAGCCAGGCGCACTGCCCACTAGTGCGATCAGTCCGTCGTTTTCTCAGCGCAGCGGGAATCGTACCTTGATCGGGAAGAAGGCAACGGAGGTTAGGCAGCATGGATTACAAGGGCTATAGAGCGCGGGTCGAATTCGACCACGATGCGGGCATCCTCTTTGGCGAGGTTGAGGGTCTCAGGGACGTTGTGACGTTCGAGGCGACCACTGTGGAGGCGCTGAAGAAGGCGTTTCACGCGTCGGTCGATGACTATTGGGAGATGTGTTCGGAGCGAGGAGAGGAGCCCGAAAAGCCGTACTCTGGCAAGTTTCTCGTGCGAATGGACCCAGTGCTGCACCGAGAGGTAGCCGCGGCGGCTGCCCGATCCGGTAAGAGCCTCAACCAGTTCGCGAGTGAGGTGCTCCGGTCCTGGCTCGCTGGTGCTCGGCCCTCGCGCAATCGAGTAGCTGAGCCGACGCTCTATCCTTCCGCAATCATGGCAGCATCAGGACACTTGCCAAACGCGGTGATGGCGCCGGCCTCAGCCCCGACCTTCTGGTTTGGAGCCACTAGGCAGACACCGTCGGCGCTCACGCCAAGCACGCCTAATGCATCCCTCATCCCTCAATAGACGACGCCGACAACAGAGCGGCGTAACAGGAGTCAATTCCATGCCAAAGAAAGAGATCGTCGATGTCCAAGTCGTGGTGTCCGGACAACCGACCACGATTCACGCCAACTTGCATCAGACTGTAGAACATCTTGTCAAAGAAGCGCTGAAGGCGTCGGGAAACAAAGGTCAGCCGCCGTCCGAATGGGAGCTGCGCACCACGGACGGAACGTTGATCGACCAAGCTCTGACGGTGGCTGCCGCTGGCATCCTGGAAGGGATGACGCTGTTCCTGAGCCCGCGCGCTGGCGCTGGCGGCACGCAGTAACGCATGCTCAACGCGGAGTCGGTAGTACTCGTCGATCCCACAATTTCGCGAACGAAACTGAGTCGCGAGATCGAGCATTGGATTGCCAATGCCGCCCATCGCGAGCGCGGCTGGGTACTGCTGCGTCACGACATCGACGCGTTGACCGTTGAGTTGGCGTTCTTGGGTAAGGTGTCAATTTCAACGGGATCGACGCCTTTGCCGGTCGTTGCGTGCGCAATTCGACTCTACTACGACAACTATGATCTATGGCCGCCTTCGCTGACCTTCATCGACCCCTTTAGTGGAGACGCGACGCTGCCACATGTCCGGGCGTTCATGGCGTTGCCAGATGGTCCTCGCGATGTGCTCATCGACGCACATCCCCTGACGGGACGACCCTTTCTGTGCTTCGCCGGCATTCGAGAGTACCACTCCCATCCGCAACACACCGGAGACAGTTGGATGCTTCACCGCGCGGCGGGAGAGGGTAGTCTCGCTACGATCTGTGATCGCGTCTGGCGATATATGGTCCGCAACGTCGTCGGATTGCGCCTCGAGGTCCAAGGCCTTCCGACGGTACCTCTTCAAGCCAGGTTGGTAGTTGTCTTGGCGCAGGGCGACGTGGCAGTGCACGCTGTAGGTGTCGCAGCCGAGGACGGCAGCGTTCAGCCGGAAGCAGGATGAAGAACGGTCTATTGGCGGTGCGTACCTTCATCATCCCATCGCACGTACTCGTCGAGACGATCAGTTTTCTCCGACGTGTTGGAGGCGAGGGCTGCGAGGGCTTCGTGGTCTGGGGAGGTCAGTTCGTCGATAATGAGACATTCCGCTTCAGGACCGCGATAATTCCGGCCCAGCACGCATCGATGACGGAGAGCGGACTTCTCGTCACCGTCGGAGGGCAAGCGCTCTTCGAAGTTAACAGGACGCTACACGAGCAGTCGCAGATTCTGGCGGCACAAGTGCATAGCCACCCGACTGAAGCCTATCACTCGTCAACCGATGACACCTTTCCACTTGCCACGCTCGTTGGCGCACTGAGCATCGTCGTACCTGACTTTGCCCGCAACGCACCGGACGACATGGATCAATGGGCATGGTATCGATTGTCCAAGCAAGGCAAATGGATACTGCCCTCGGCCGACACGCAGGTCGACATCGAATGAGCCTCCCGCGGTTCTTCTCTCGCGTCAAGGACTCGATCGGGCCGCTACTCGTCGGGGAGGCAGACACAAGGGAGCTACTTGCGTCGACGTCGGTGCTCCTGGAAGCACCGACGTCGATAGAGGAGCATCCGTATCACGTTGCTGGCCTAATGTTGCTCGCCAATCTTTGCGCGCGACTCTATCCGACCATACGGATCGTCGCGCCTAGCAGAGTCGTAGACGATTGCCGAGTGCTCGTGACTCAGATTAACCCGCACTGCGAACTGATCCCGGAATTTGGTGCCACGAACGGGACTGTGGCTTGGGCGTGCGCGAGCAGCAACGTCAACGCCGTCCACGTTGCGCCGGCTGGATGGGAAGTTCTCATTGACTTGCCCGAGGCCTCGCGAATCCACCGTACAAATATGCTCGTAGCTCTCGCCGCCGCGACTATCGGAGCCTCAGAGCTATTTCGGGACGTGTTCGCGGCATATCTGGCGAAGCCTCGGAGGCGTGCCACGCCCGGTAGATTCAACGTTCTGACTCACTCCCCGACGGCGGCAACGCTGCCGGATTTGCCTCCCGATATCGCACTGGGGCGCGTGCATCTCGTGGGCGCGGGGGCGGTAGGCCAGGCAGCACTCTACGCACTCGCGCGAATCTCGGCGACGGGTACCATCACCGTCGTAGATCCGGAAGACATCGAGTTGTCGAATCTCCAGCGATACGTGCTAACGACAGATGCTGACGTGGGCATCGCCAAGTGCGAGATTGCCGAACGCACGATGAGGAAGTCGAGGATCGATGTCGTCTCGGTTCGATCAACGTGGAGCCAGGACCTGCCAGGGGTGCAAGGCGCAGAGGTTATCTGCGCGGCCGTCGACTCAGAGGAGACGCGGATAGCAATTCAGGCCGCGCTGCCTCGCAGAGTCTATAACGCGTGGACGCAGCCTGGCGACATTGGTTGGTCACGACACGAGCGCTTTGGTCTCGATCCGTGCGCAGCATGTCTATACTGGCCGATGAGTCGACGGCCGAGTTACTCAGAACTTGTGGCTCGTGCAATACACCAACACGAACTCCGCGTCTTAGCGTATCTCATACATAAGATCCCTGTTGGTGCGCCGCTCCGCGTTGAACAGATTCCAAAGCTTCCGCAGATGTCTGCCCCACCGGACGCAGGAGAGTGGACGGAGAGGACGTTGCTAGCAGATGTAGCGATCGCGATGAGAGTCGAACCTGAGGAAGTTGAGAAGTGGAAGGAGAGTAGGTTGCAGGACTTGTATCATGAAGGTGTCTGTGGCGGCGCGCTTCTCGCCAAGCTGCAGGGCGTACTATCACACGACGTCGCCGTACCATTAGCTCACCAATCTGTCCTCGCTGGCATCATGCTGGCTGCGCAGTTAGTGGTCGCCGCTCATCCCGATCTGCGGGCGTACCGGAGCATCGCGACAGAGGAGCGATTGGACTTGCTGGCGGGATTTCCGCAATTGACCAGTAGACCGCGAAAACGTACGCCAGCCTGCATATGCTCCGATCCCGACTTCATCGAAGTGTATCAGTCGAAATGGCCTGGGCCTGGCCCAAGGTTGGCCGAGGATGCTGGCTCGCACGCTGCTGAGTGAATTGAGCACCACGCCGAGTCGATCATTCCTCATGAGTGTCCCCCACACAACCCCCCTACTGCACCGCATTAATCATATCAAAGATCGGCAAATAGCACGCCACCACCATGCCACCAACAACGACACCGAGAAACACGATCATGATCGGCTCCATCGCCGCCAACAGCGCGCCCACCGCGGCGTCCACTTCCTCGTCATAGAAGTCGGCGATCTTGCTCAGCATCTCGTCCAGGCCGCCGGTCTGCTCGCCCACGGCGATCATCGAGATCACCATCGGCGGAAAGACGTTGCTCTTGGCGAGCGGCGCCGCAATGGTGTCGCCACCGGCAATCGACGACCGCGACTGCATGATGGCGTCCTGGATGACGCGGTTGCCCGCCGTCTTCGCCGTGATCTCCAGCCCGTCGAGGATGCTCACGCCCGAACTGATCAGCGTGCCGAGCGTGCGCGTGAACCGCGACACGGCCGACTTGCGCAGCACGTCGCCCAGCACGGGCATGTGCAGCATCAGCCGGTCGAGCGTCAGCCGGCCGTTGGCCGTGGCGTAGTAGCGCTTGATGACGAAGACGATGCCATACCCGGCGCCCCCGATCAGGTACCAGTAGCCCTTCAGCACGTTCGACATCCCGATCACGACGCGTGTCGGCAGCGGCAGCGCCAGGCCGACGCTCGCAAACATGTCCTGGAAGACGGGAATCACGAAGATCAGCAGCACGACCACGGCGATCACGGCGACGCTCATGATGACGCCGGGGTAGATCATCGCCCCCTTCACCTTCCGCACGAGCGCGTCGTTCTTTTCCATGAACGTCGCCAGGCGCATGAGGATGGTGTCGAGAATGCCGCCGGCCTCGCCCGCCGCCACCATGTTCACGTACAGGTCGCTGAACGCCTTGGGGTGCTTGGCCAGCGCGTCGGCCACCGTGTGGCCCGACTCGACGTCGAACACGACCTGCCGCGTGACGGCCGAGAGCGTCTTGTTGTCGGTCTGCTTGCTGAGGATGTCGAGCGCCTGGACGAGCGGCAGGCCGGAGTTGATCATCGTCGAGAACTGGCGCGTGAAGATCACGATGTCGCGCATCGGGATCGACCCGCCCGTCTTCTGCTTGGCCTTCCCCTGCTCCTCGACCTTGACGACGCTCATGCGCTTCTGACGCAGTTGCGTCATCACGTCGTCTTTGCTGTTGGCCTCGAGCGTCCCGGTCTTCAGGTCGCCCTTGGCGTCGCGTGCGGTGTACTGGAAGGACGGCATCGGCGCTCGTTGGTCGGTACGGCGTGAACAGGCCCTACTACAGGACGGTCAAGCGGTCACCGGCGCAACCCGCCGCCCTGAGCGCCCGGCCGCCCGCCCGACTCGGCGTCGCCATCCACCGCGCTCTTGCCGATCAGCCGCATGAACTCGTTGGGATCGCTCGACACGCGGAGGCAGTCCTCCTCCGCCACTTCGCGCGACATGTACAGCTGATACAGCGCGTCGTTCATCGTCTGCATGCCGAACTTCTTGCCCGACTGCATGGACGAGTAGATCTGGTGGATCTTGTCGTCGCGGATCAGCGCGCGGATGGCCGGCGTGACGACGAGAATCTCGGCCGCCATCGCCCGCCCCGTGCCGCTCTTCCTCGGCAGCAGCGTCTGCGTGATGATCCCCTCGAGCACGAACGCGAGCTGGGCGCGCACCTGCGACTGCTGATGCGCGGGAAAGACGTCGATGATGCGGTTGATGGCCTCGGCCGCCGAGTTGGTGTGCAGCGTGGCGAAGGCGAGGTGGCCCGTTTCGGCGATGGTCAGGGCGGCCTGGATCGTTTCGAGGTCGCGCATTTCGCCGATCAGGATGACGTCGGGATCCTGGCGCAGGGCGTACTTGAGCGAGTTCTGGAACGACTTGGTGTCGGTGCCGACCTCGCGCTGGTTGACGATGCACCCCTGGTGCCGGTGGATGAACTCGATCGGGTCTTCCACCGTGATGATGTGCCCGTGGCGCTCGCGGTTGATCTTGTCGATCATCGCGGCGAGCGTCGTCGACTTGCCCGACCCCGTCGGCCCGGTGACGAGCACCAGGCCGCGAGGCTTCTCGGCCATGCGGGCGATGATCGGCGGCAGGTGCAGGTCGTCGAACGTCTTGATCGTGAACGGAATCTGCCGCATCACGATCGACACGCAGCCGCGCTGCTTGAACACGTTGCCGCGGAAGCGCGCGAGATTCTGGATGCCGAACGAGAAGTCGAGCTCGTCGTCCGTCTCGAACCGCTTCTTCTGGTTCTCGGTGAGCACCGAGTACGCCAGTTGCAGCGTGTCCTTGGGGTTGAGCAGGTACTCGCTGCGCGAGTTGGTGATTTCGCCGTCGATGCGCATCTTGGGGCGCTCGCCGGCCGTGATGTGCAGGTCGGAGGCGCCGCGCTCGATCATCTCCTCGAGCAGCACGCGGAGATTGATGCCCTGCGGCGCGGCAGCGCCGGGAGCGGCGGGGGGTGCACCAGTCATGGAGAGATCCGGGTCATGGAAGGTCGGCGCCGCGCATCGCGCGTCAGGCGCTCGTCTCGCGCAGCACTTGTTCGAGCGGCACCACGCCCTTGAGGACCTTGAGCCAGCCGTCCATGCGGAGCGTGAGCATGCCATCCTCGATACCGCCCTCCTTGATCTCGGCGGCACCGACGTTCTGCAGAATCAACCGGCGCAAACGCGGGGTCATGAACATCACTTCGTACAGGCCCTGCCGCCCCTTCATGCCGTTGCCGCCGCACTGGTCGCACCCCGTGCCGCGCCAGCACGGCACCGAGGCAATCTTGGTGTCGAGCGTGAGGTTCTTCAGGAACGGCGCCGCTTCCTTCGTGGCATTCCGTGCCGCGTCGCGCAACGCTTCCTCGGTGAAGCGGAGGTCGCGGTACGTCGTGTCGCGCGTGATCTTCGCCGTGGACAACTCGATGTCGTCCATGATGTAGTGTTCCTTGCAGTTGCCGCAGACGCGGCGCACGAGGCGCTGCGCCAGCACCAGGTTGAGCGCAGAGCTCACGTTGAACGGCTCGAGCCCCATATCGAGCAGTCGCGTCACCGTTTCCGGCGCCGAGTTGGTGTGCAGCGTGGACAGCACCAGGTGGCCCGTGAGCGCGGCCTTGATGGCGATGCCACCGGTCTCGAGGTCGCGGATCTCGCCGACCATGATGATATTGGGGTCCTGCCGCAGGAACGCCTTGAGCGCCGCGGCAAAGGTCATCCCGATCTCGTTGCGCACCAGCACCTGGTTGATGCCGAAGATGTTGTACTCCACGGGGTCTTCGGCCGTCATGATGTTGGTGTCGATGCTGTTCACCTTCGACAGCGCCGAGTAGAGCGTGGTCGTCTTGCCCGAGCCGGTGGGGCCGGTGACGAGCACCATGCCGTACGGGTTGCTCACCGCCTCCATCAGCTCGCGCTCGGCGCGCGGCTCGATGCCGAACTTCTCGAGGTCGAGCGTCAGGTTGCCCTTGTCGAGAATGCGGAGCACGACTTTTTCGCCGAAGATCGTCGGCAGCGTCGACACGCGGAAATCGATGACCTTCTTGCCCATCTTCAGCTTGATGCGCCCGTCCTGCGGCACGCGGCGCTCGGCGATATTGAGCTGCGACATGATCTTGAAGCGCGAGATCAGCGCCGCCTGCATCTTCTTGGGCGGCTTCATGATTTCCATGAGCGCACCGTCGATGCGGTAGCGCACGCGGAGCTCGGTCTCGAAGCACTCGAAATGGATGTCGGACGCGCCCCGCTTGACGGCGTCGGTGAGGATGGCGTTGAGCAGCTTCACGACCGGCGCGTCGTCCACCAGCTGCGCCTGCGCGGCGGCGTCCTCGTCCTGGTTCTCGACCACCTCGATGTCGGCGTCGGGGTCGAGGCCCTCGATCTCGTCGAGCAGCGCCCCCATCTGCACGTCGCTCGACTCGTAGTGCTTCTCGATCGCGTTCTTGAGCGTGAACTCGCCGGCGATGACCGGGAAGATGTCGTAGCGCGTGATGAACTTGAGGTCGTCCACCACGCCCATGTTCGTCGGGTCGGCCATCGCGACGGTAAGCGTGCGGCCGTCGCGCTTGAGCGGCAGCACGAGGTGCTTGATCGCCAGGTCGGCCGGCACCAGCTTCACGATGCGCGGGTCGACCTCGAACTTGGAGAGGTCGACGGCCGGCATCTTGTACTGGCGGGCGAGGACCTTGGTCAGCTCGAGTTCGGGGACGAAACCGAGCTTGACGAGGTTGTAGCCGACGCGGGTACCGTTCGTCTTCTGCTCGGCGAGCGCCTTTTCCAATTGCTCCCTGGTGATGATCCCCTCTCGCAGGAGGAGGTCACCGAGGCGTTCGGAGCCGGTCGCGGCCGGGTTGGCCATGTCGGAGGGAGACGGTGGACGGTGGACGGTAGACGGTAGATGGGCACCGCCGGGCCTCGCGGGCCTCTAATGAGTAGACTAACCAAACAACCGCTAGTCGGTAAGGGTGGGAATAGGCATGCGGCCGGCCTGTCGGCCAGAGTGCGGTTCGGGTCGCATCTCGACTCGCCGTTTGGCACACGTCGCCTGCGTTTGGTAGCTTCCGCTGCAGGGATTCGGCTCCGCAGGGAGCGTTACCTCGTCCTCAAGCACCTGTGAGGCGCGGGAGGAAGCTGTGCTCGTAGCGGAGTTCATGACCCGGGGGGCCATCTCGGTCACGCCGGACACGACATTGGCCGAGGCAATCCGGATTCTCGTGGATCGTCGCATCCGGCGCCTGCCCGTCGTTCGGGGAGACACCCTTGTCGGCATACTGGTCGTCGGCGACGTGATCCGGGCCTGCCCCGGCGACCTCAACCCGTTTTCGGCGGTGGCCGCGGAGAATCCCATCATGAAACGGGCGGTGGGCCACTTCATGACCAGATCCCCGTTGACCATCGCCTCGAATGCGCCGCTGGAGGCGGCGGCGCAGATCTTCGTCAATAAGAAGATCGGCGCGCTCCCCGTGATGTCGGGGGAGTCCCTGGTCGGGATCATCACCGATTCCGACGCGTTTCGGGCTCTCATTGCTCTTCTGGGCACGGGCGAGGGAGTCCGCATCACCTTCGATGTGTTCCAGGACGAGGAAGACGTCTTTGCGTTCGTCCTCGACCTCTCGCGCCGCCACGACATGAAGGTGGGAGCCATCCTGTCGCGCGAGCATGGCGGTCACCGCCAAGTCCTGGTGCGCCTGATGGGAAGGGAAGACGAGAGCCTCATGGAGGATATCTGGAAGACCGGCCATCGCGTGACCAGCGTCGCGCGCCTTTCGGTGTTGTCATAGAACCACCGTCGAACTCGGTGCAGGCTATTCCTACGGGGCCAAGCGCTTCGCCTGACCGGCAAGCACCTTCTGAATAGCCGCCGATCTCGCGCGACCGACCCCGCGCTCTGCTGCGAGCTTCGGCCACTGAGCAAGCGCTTCCAGCAACTGGTCGAGGTCCTTCTCGGCTTCGACCTTCTGCAGGCCGACTTCGTCCGAGAGTCGGAGCAGATCAACGCGGCTCGGGGAGCGACTCTCTCCGGGCCCTCCCCGATCTCGAGCAGCACGCTGAGTCGGTGATCGTACGTGCCATCAACGCCGGCGCGCCCGAACCGGTGGAAGCAGTGCTGGAGTTCTACGGGATCGATCGCGTGCGGGCGGTCGTGCAGGCACGAGTCAATACACTCGATCGGCCGGCCTATCGTGCATGGAAGGATCGGTCGGACCTTCCCGCGCGCGATGAAATTGTCGAGCGCTTCCACTTGATGTGGCGTCCGTGACGGGCCCTTCGGACGGGCACGTTCCCTCCCTGGCTCGCTCGGCGGTGTACATGCCTGCGGTGGGGCTTGCGGGCGCGATGAGTTCGGCGATGGACCTGTGGGCATACCGATACTGGGCGGAGCGCGGAGCCTCTAACATGCTGCCCGACCGGCAAAGGGTCGCAGGCGCGCTCGCGTGCCCGACTCCACACATCTTGCTCCAGGCACCCCTGGGACTCCAGGAATTCCTATCGCGCCGCAACGCAATTCAGTGTTTGAAATATTCAGCGGCTACATCCCTCATGGTCCGTACGCGCGCCCCGTTATTCTTGAGAAAGTCGAACCACTTTATATATGAATCTCTTCTTACGAAATAGTCGAACTCGTGAAAAACGGTTCCGAAGACTTCGGTTGGAGACATCTTGACGTATTGATCTTCAAGAATCGGAATTGCCTCATCAACCGTCAGACACTCCATCACGGTTGAAAGCACGCGGATCGTGAGATCCACTTTGTAACGGTCGAAATTTTGGAGATATGACCTGACCGGAACAAGACTCCTGAGTTGCTGTCCAGAGGGGAGGCAGGCGGGATACGAGTCAAAATAATTACCGTTGCCGAAAACAAAATCCGTACCGGCAGGTGGAGTCATGAGTGAAGGATGATCATCCGGAATCCCGCCCATTGTGCTGCTGATCACGTTTTCCGGTGAACCAAGGTTTCTTACGTAAGAGAATCCCTCGTTCACCGTCCCCAGAAGCGGCACCGGATTAGCACCAGTATTTGCATTCGAATAGCCGTTCCAATCTGGGTGATTTCTCGCATGGTGGTGAAATCCTACCTCGTGGCCTGCCGCTTGCCATTGTCGAACCAGGCTCACTTTCGCCGGATCGAGGAGGATGAACTGCCCCCATTGCGGATTGAAAGCAAGAGTCAATTTGAATCCGTATTGATCTGCCTTTTGCACCAAACTTATCACTGTCGGCCAAAGATATTCCTGCCATCCCAATTCTCTTTTTCGGTACTCATCGGGTAAGACAATACCTGGCGGCAGATTGTTATCCAAGCGGGACTGATACCCCGCTTCAAGGTGAATCATGACGAAACTGAGTCTAGACAATGCGGCATCGCTGTCGGGTATGGAGACAGCGGTCTCTCTACAGCCCATAAAGACCATCGTCAAAATGGTCAAGAAGCCAGTCCAACAGTACGTCTTCATCTGCCTGCTCCTATTTTGATAGCCTAAAGATTAGACGCTGCAGATCAAGAGAAGTGCGGCTTGAATGTAATGGCGCACCTGCGCACGCGAGCCGCCGCAGGGGCTGCTCGGCCTGGGTCCCGGAGCCCACCAGCAACCGCCACTACCGCCGCCGCTCGGGCTACTCACCAGTCGGTAATTTAGGAGACATTGCGTGACGCCCGGCGATGTGCGACTATCCTGTGCATATGAAACGCGACGGACGCACGCTGGATCACCCGACCTTGGAAGCGTTGCGCCGGCTTGCGG
>Ga0315268_10004063_pt1 | contig 15964 bp, 12 predicted proteins | sample C1_top_MG_FD_204535 | JGI IMG/M metagenome (GOLD analysis project Ga0315268, IMG submission 204535) | Sediment microbial communities from Yellowstone Lake, YNP, Wyoming, USA - C1_top | ecosystem: Environmental > Aquatic > Freshwater > Lake > Sediment | place: USA: Wyoming | collected 2017-08-01
GGTCGAGACGAGCAGGTCGGACCGCTTCCAGCCGAACTTCCTGATCAGCCTGCCCAGCGTGATCTCGGCCTTGCCCTGGGCATAGGCCTCGGCCGCGTCGAAGAAATTCACCCCGGCCTCGTAGGCCGCCTTCAGGCAGGCCCCGGCCGTGTCCTCGCCGATCTGGTCGCCGAACGTCACCCAGGTGCCGAAGGATAGGGCCGAAACCTTGACCCCCGACCTTCCGAGAAAATTATATTCCATGGTGGTTGCTCCCTTCTCCGCGTCCGTCGTTTCTCATCCATTATATCCGCTTCATTCGGGGACACAATATTCATTTCCGATTGACTTCCCCGCCGGGGCGTCACGGGAAAGTCCTCCGCCGGCCCCGCCCCTCGATGAGGCGGGAGGATGCAGGATGGGATGCCGGGTCTTATGCGTCGCCCGTGAGCCGGCGCAGGAACTTTCGGGCGGCCCGGGACGGAAGGCCCGGCGGCTCCCATTGGAACGCGTCGAGGTCGATGCGGCCGGCCACGTCCGAGGGCACACCTTCCGACCGGAGCAGCCGCTTCTGCGTCTCGAACCCCCGTCCCTTAGGGAGCGAGATCCCCCCGCGGCTGTTGATGACCCTGTGCCAGGGCAGTCGGTCCGTATCGGACGAGGAATGGAGGACGCGGGCCACCTGCCGGGCGGCGCGGTAATTGCCGGCCAAGGCAGCGATCTGGGCGTAGGTGGCGACCCGGCCCCGGGGGATGGCCCTGATCAGGCCCTTGACCCTGTCTTCAAATTCCATGACGAGCGCCGGCGAAATTCGGAAATGAGTATTGTGTCCCCATTCTAATAGCGGAAAGTCCAGGCGTCCGTCGCGTAGCGGGAATCCCGGAGGGCCGATACGGCCTCGCGCTCGCCGGGGCCGAGCTCGAAGGGTTCGAGCCCGACGCCGAAGAACTCCGAGAAGCCCCGGCAGAAGCGATCTACGGCCCAGCCGAACTCCGCCGGCCGGCCCAGGGCCTCGCGGAGCGAGGTCATCCCGATGCCGCCCGGGGGCGCGGCCGCCGGCGCCGTTACGGCCGCCAGGAGCCCCTCGTCCTTCTCGAGCGGGATCGACCCGTGCTGGAGGAAGGCGGCGCCCGTCCGCTTCTGGGCGCTGCCGATGATCTTCCGGCCGCCGATCTCGATCTCGTCCCGGGCGGGCAGGGCGAAGCAGGGCATGGTGCCCCGGACATAGGCCTCAGGCGATGTTTCGGCCATGCCCGCGGTGAGCCCCATGAGCTCCAGGCCCTTCATCAGGGCTCCGGAGATGAGCCGGTAGGAATCGCGGAGGGTCTCGGTGAAGACCGAAGCGTCGGAAGAAGCCGCGGCGTAGGTGATCTCCCGGTCGTGGAGGACGACCTTGCCGCCGGTCAGCCGGCGGACGATGCCGATGCCGCGGCGGCGGCAGAATCCGACATCGATGACCTTGGCCGTCTCCTGGGCGTACCCGAGCGAGGCCGTGGGTTTGTCCCATTGATAAAATCGAAGATACGTGGCGGCGCCGGCCTCGGCGCGCCGGAAAAGGAACTCGTCCACGGCCATGTTCCAATCGCCGGGGAGCGGCGCCGGGTCGATCAGGAGCTTCCAGGGTTTCATGGGCTTGAGAAAAAAATGGAGCGGGCAATGGGACTCGAACCCACAACACCCGGCTTGGGAAGCCGGTACTCTACCATTGAGCTATGCCCGCTCGCGTGTCCCTCCGGGGAAGTGGAATTCTAGCACAATTCCCGGCCGTGTCAAAGAGAGCCGGCGGCGACCAGGCGCGTTGACACTCCGGCCCCGGACCATTATAATCGGCCAGCACGGGCATCAGGGAAGGAACGACCATGACCAATGAACAGAACCCCGCCAAGCCGCCGGCCCCCCAGCAACCCACGCTCCATGGCGTGACCAAGGTCGGCCCGGCGAGCTTTTTCAACGGCAGCCTCGAAGGCCACGAGGACGTCATCATCGAGGGCCGGTGCCAGGGGAAGATCACCCTGCCGGCGAACTCTCTGACCGTAGGACGCGGGGCCAAGGTCGAGGCCGAGGTCCGGGTCCGCAGCCTGGTCCTCCATGGCGAGCTCACCGGCACTGTCGCCGCCTCCGAGAGGGTCATGATCTCCGAGACGGCCCGCATGAACGGCGATATCCAGACGGCCCGGATCAGCATCTCGAACGGCGCCCAGTTCAAGGGCGGCATCAGGATCGAAAAACCCTGAGCCCCAGCTCCAGAAGGGGTCAAATCTACGCAATGCCAGAAAAGCGCGGGTGGGATTCCGTTTCCCGTCCCGAAAAACTGGCATTGCGTAGATTTGACCCCTATAATTAGCTTATGCGAAGGTTCGAGCTCGTATCCGATTTCACCCCCAAGGGCGACCAGGTCCAGGCCATCGACCGCCTCGCCTCCGGGCTGGATGCGGGCGAGGGCCACCAGGTCCTCAAGGGCGTCACCGGCTCCGGCAAGACCTTCACCATGGCCAACATCATCGAGCGGATCAACCGGCCCGTCCTCGTCATCTCCCACAACAAAACCCTGGCCGCCCAGCTCTACCAGGAGTTCCGCCGCTTCTTCCCCAAGAACGCCGTCGAGTACTTCGTCAGCTACTACGACTACTACCAACCCGAGGCCTTCATCCCGGCTTCGAACACCTACATCGCCAAGGAAGCGACCATCAACGACGAGATCGACCGGCTGCGGCTCTGCGCCACGAACTCCCTATTCGCCCGCCGCGACGTCATCATCGTCGCCTCGGTCTCCTGCATCTACGGCATCGGCGCGCCCGAAACGTACTACTCCATGAGCTTCCGCCTGGCCCGCAGCGAGACCCTCGGCCGCAAGGCCCTCCTGGAGAAGCTCGTCTCCATCCAGTACGAGCGGACGGAGGGCGAGTTCAAGCGCGGCAGCTTCCGCGTCCGGGGGGACATCGTCGAGGTCTTCCCAAGCTACGAGGACTCGGCCTACCGGATCGAGCTTGAGGACGGCCGCGTCCGCGAGATCTCGGCCGTCGACCCCCTGCTCGGCAAGAAGAGGGACAGCCTGGACGAGGTCATGATCCACCCCCGGACATTCTTCTCGACGCCGCTCGAGACCCTGCGCGGCGCCGTGGCCGGGATCGAGCAGGAGCTGGCCGAGCGGGTGGCCTACTTCCGAGACCGGGGCCGGTTCGTGGAAGCTGAGCGCGTCGAGGAGCGGACCCTCTACGACCTGGAGATGCTCCGCGAGTTCGGCTACTGCCCCGGCATCGAGAACTATTCCCGCCACCTCAGCGGCCGCCGGCCCGGCGAACCGCCCTACACCCTGCTCGACTATTTCCCGGCCGACTTCCTGACCATCATCGACGAGTCCCACGTCACCGTGCCCCAGATCGGCGGGATGTACTTCGGCGACCGCTCCCGCAAGACGACCCTAGTCGAGCACGGCTTCCGCCTGCCCTCGGCCCTGGACAACCGGCCGCTCAATTTCGACGAGTTCGAGAAGCGCATCGGCCAGCTCCTCTACGTCTCGGCCACGCCCGGCGTCTATGAGCTCAAGAAATCCCCGGGACACGTCGTCGAGCAGCTCATCCGGCCGACCGGCCTGACCGACCCGGCCCTCGAGGTCCGGCCCATCAAGGGCCAGGTCGACGACCTCATGGGCGAGATCCGGGACCGGGCCGTGAAGAACGAGCGGACCCTCGTCACGACCCTGACCAAGAAGATGGCCGAAGACCTGAGCCGCCACTACCATGAGCTCGGCCTCCGCGTCCGTTACCTCCACTCGGAGATCGAGACCCTCGACCGCGTCAACATCCTGAGGGACCTCCGGAAGGGGGCCTTCGACGCCCTCATCGGCATCAACCTCCTCCGCGAGGGCCTGGACCTGCCCGAGGTCTCGCTCGTGGCCATCCTCGACGCCGACAAGGAGGGCTTCCTCCGCTCCGGGACGTCTCTCATCCAGACCTTCGGCCGGGCCGCCCGCAACGTCGCGGGCAAGGCCATCCTCTACGCCGACACCATGACCGACTCCATGAAGGCGGCCATCGAGGAGACCAACCGCCGGCGCGGCATCCAGGAGGAGTACAACCGGCGGAACGGGATCACGCCCCAGACCATCATCAAGGGCATCGACGAGGTCCTGACCAGCGTCTACGAGCGCGACTACCTGGACTACACGAAGATCTCGGAGGACAAGGACATCTACCTCTCGCCGACGAAGAGGAAGAAGAGGATGGAGGAGCTGGACAAGCTGATGAAGGAGGCGGCCAAGGCCCTCGAGTTCGAGAAGGCGGCCCAGTTCCGCGACGAGCTCAACAAGCTCAAGAAGCGCGAGCTCGAGCTGGGATTGTAGGACGGCCCGGAAGAACGGACCATGGCGGACCTCGACGGGCTCAAAGCCAAGGCGGCCGGCCTCCCCGACAAGCCCGGGATCTATTTCTTCAAGAACGCGGCCGGCCAGGTCGTCTATATCGGCAAGGCCCGCTCCCTCCGCGACCGCGTCCGGTCCTACTTCCTGCCGAACCCGGACTACAAGGTCCGGAACATCCTCGGCGAGACGACCGCGATCGACTACATCCTGACCGGCTCGGAGAAGGAGGCGGCCTTCCTCGAGAACAACTACATCCAGCAGCACCAGCCCCGTTTCAACCTGCGGCTCAAGGACGACAAGAGCTTTCCCTACCTCAAGGTCACGGCCGGGGAGAAGTTCCCGGGGATCTATTTCAGCCGTAAGGTCGGCGAGGGCCGTTCGCGCTACTTCGGACCCTTCAGCCCTGCCCACCGGGCCCGGACATCCATCCACCTGGTCAACAAGTACTTCCGCGTCCGGGGCTGCCAGGACGCCGTGTTCCGGACGAGGAAGAGGCCCTGTCTCGACTACGAGCTCAAGCTCTGCTCCGCCCCCTGCGTCGGACACGTGTCAGAGGAAGATTACCGGAACGATGTCGAGAACGCCTGCCTTTTCTTGGAAGGCCGGACCCGGGAGCTGGCCGGGGGGCTGAAGAAGAGGATGGAAGCGGCGGCTGCGGCCGAGCGATTCGAAGAGGCGGCCCGCTGGCGGGACATCCTGCGAACCGTTGAGGACATCAAGGACCGGCCCCGGGCCATCTCTATCGCCCTCGAGGACCGCGATGTCGCGGGCTTCGCCCGGCGCGGGGACCGGTCGGCCGTCTACCTGTTTTTCATGCGGCACGGCAAGATCAGGGACTCCCACAGCACCGTGCTCGATGCGCCGGGCGACGCTCCGGACGGCGAGGTCCTCGGCCGGTTCCTGGCCGGCTTTTACGGAACCCGCGAGAAACCGGCGCGGCTGCTCCTCCCCTTCCCGGTCACGGGATCGAGCGATCATGAATCTCCGGCTGGTCCGGAGGGGAGGGCGGCCATTTCCCCTTCTCAGAGCGCCGGCGCGACACAAGTAACCATTCCCCGCTCGGGCAAAGGCCGGAAGCTCGTCGAGCTCGCCAACCGGAACGCGGAGGCTCTTCTCGACAAGCCGGCGGCCGAACGGACGCCGGTCGAAGAGCTCCAGCAGGCCCTCGGCCTGGAGCTGCCGCCCAGGTGGATCGAGGGCTTCGACATCTCCAACACCGGCGGCGAGGAATCGGTGGGCTCGATGGTCGTTTTCAAGGACGGCCGGCCGGACAAGGACGAATACCGGAAATTCAGGATCCGGACGGTGGAAGGGCCCAACGACGTGGCCAGCCTGGAAGAGGTCATCGGGCGCAGGTATCGAGGCCTGCTCGACGAAGACCGGCCCCTCCCCGGCCTCGTCATGGTGGATGGCGGCAAGGGCCAGCTCGCCGCGGCGGCCAAGGCGCTGGCCGGGCTCGGGATCTCCCAAGTTCCCCTCGTCTCCATCGCCAAGCGGGAGGAGGTCCTATTCACGGCCGGGCATCCGGAAGGCCTCCGGCTCGAGCGGACCTCGCCCGCCCTCAAGCTCGTCCAGGCCATCCGCGACGAGGCCCACCGTTTCGCCATCTCGTTCCACCGCGGCCGCCGCGAGAAACGGAGCTTCGAGTCCGAGCTCGACGGCATCGCGGGCCTGGGCCCAAAAAAGAGAGCCGCCCTTCTTGTGAAGTATAAAAGCCTGGAGGAAATCCGGGGGGCGCCGGTCGAAGAGCTAGCCGGGGTCGTCGGTGAAAAACTCGCCCGCGCCGTTCTCGGCAAATTGCACGACCGCTGATCGTCTTAACGCGTTGAGATGACCCGGCGGACGTTGCCGCACCCGAAAGGCTAGGGCGTTCCTGAAGCTTTCTTGGAGTCGGACGCCGCCGAGATGAACATCCAGACCGAGGTGTAGACGACGACCGCCAGCACGACCCATTTCATGACCGTCAGCGGCAAGGATTTCACAATATAGGTCGCCACGAGCACGCCGACGATCCCGCCCAGCGTCAGGGCGATCGCGGCCTTGGGATCATAGGCCTTTTCCTTGACGAAGCGGGCGCTGCCCGCGGCCATTAACATGGCCGTGGCCGTCATCATGATCGGGAAGGCGGTCTTGGGGTGCATGCCCAGGGCGTAGACCGTGGCCATGCAGGGCGCGTAAAAGCCGACGCCGATCGTCTGGAGGGCGCCGAAGACGAAGCTCATGCCCACGGCGACGGCGAGCTTGACGCCCGTGAGACCGATGGCCTCCCCGCCGACGGGGAACCAGTTCAAGAGGCCGGCCAGGATGATGGCGGCGATGGCCAGCAGCCCGAAGCCCATGCCGAGCTGGATCCTCCGGCGGGACAGCTTGGAGACGACCCCGGCGCCGAGGACGGCCCCGGTCGGGGCGGCCACGGCCATGGCGGCCAGGGTCACCGGCTCCACGCTGACGACGGTCATGAAGATGAAAGCCTGGGCGACTGTCGGCAACGTGTTGCCGACGTTCATCGTGCCGGGGATGATCCGGTCGTCGACCATTTTGAAGAACTTGAACAGGGCCGTCTGCTGGGCGAAGCTCCCGATGCCAAGCGTGTCGAGAAGGTTGGTGACGGCCCCCGTGCCGAGGAGCCCCGGCCACGGCGTCGCGGAGAACTCCCGGCGGCTTTTCCGGACGTCCGAAAGGTAGTAGAATCCGAAGAGCGAGGTCAGGAGGCCCAGGACGGTTTTCAGGATAATGACCATGGCCGCCCATCCTATACGAGCCCGCCCATCCCGTCAAGCCCTCCCCGGAGGCCCAGGGCGGGGTTGTTAACAGCCTTTTGACAAAGTCTTGACAAATTATTGACAACTTCCCCCTGGTGAGGAGGTAGATTCTCCCTGGAGACTCGAAGACCGTGCACAGGGAGGGAGAGGCCATGAAAACCTGGATCGTCCTGAATCCTGAGGCCAAGTCCGGACGCGCGGCGAAGACGGAGCCCGCCCTGAAGAGAAGCTTCCCTGGGGCCGGCATCCGTTTCGCCAGGACCTCCTATCCCGGCCACGCCACGGCCATCGCCCGCCGGGCGGTCGCGGAGAAAGCTGAGGCCATCGTGGCCGTCGGCGGGGACGGCACGATCCGCGAGATCGTCAACGGCATCCTCGGCTCCCCGGTCCCCGTCGGCATCATCCCGGCCGGCACGGCCAACGACCTGGCCGCCTACTACAACCTGCCGGCCGACCTCGGCAAGGCCGGCGAAGTCGTCCGCGGCTGCAGGACCCGGCCGGCCGACGTCATCCGGGTCAACGGCGAATATTACGTCACGGCCGGGGGACTGGGACTGCCGAGCGAGGTCGCGTGCCTGGCCAACCGGATCAAGAGCCGCGGCAGGATCGGCCGGTTCATCGGCCGCTTCCTCTCGAGCCAGCTCTACGTCTTCGTGACCCTTTGGACCGTGCTTGTCAGGCCCGGGGCCCGCCAGTCCGTGATCGTGCGCTCGCGCGGCCGCCGCCTGGTGGCGCCCGACATCCTCTCCCTGACCATCAACAACCAGCCCTTTCTGGGCAAGAGCTTCCTGGTCTCGCCCGGCGCCGCGAACGACGACGGCCAGCTCGACGTCTGCCTGATCCCGAAGCCCAAGGGCCGGTTCCGCACTTTGAAGGTCGTCCTCAAGGCCCTGTCGGGGAAGCACCTCGACCTTCCGGGCGTCGAGAGCTGGCGTACGGACCGGCTGACCGTCGAATCGGAGACCCCCCTGCGCTTCCTGAGCGACGGCGAGGTCGCCCCCGCTTCGAAGAGGCATAACATCCGGGTCTTTCCGCGGGCCCTGAACGTCATCGTGCCCGAGGCGGCCTGAGGGAAGGAGCCATGCGCCTGAAACCGGAGAGAGGCGTCCTGAAACGGATGAGAGTCTATCTCCGGGAAATGTACCCCCCGGTCCCGCGGCTGGCCTCCGCCGCCCTGGTCACGGCGGGTTTCACGATCCTGATGGCCCGCATCCACGGCCTCCGCCCGGCGCTCCTCTCGCCGTGGGCCCTGCTCGGGGTCTGGGACGTCTTCGCCCTGCTCCTCATCCTCCGGCTCATGGACGAGCTCAAGGACCGGGAGGTCGACGGAGCTCTTTTCCGCGACCGGCCCCTTCCGTCCGGCCGGGTCAGGGAGTCGGACATCACATCGAGCCTGGCCGCGATGTGCGTCCTCTTCCTGGCCCCGAACGCCGCCAGCCGGCCGACCATGCTCGCCGCGGCCGGAGTCCTGGGTTACGCCTTCCTGATGTTCGGATACTTCTTCGCCCCGGCCTACTTCAGGGCCCATCTCCTCCCCAATCTGGCCACCCACAATCCCGTTGTCGCCCTCATGCAACTCGAGCTCGTCGCCGCCTTCGCCGCGGGCGCCGGGCTGGCTTGGAGGGACATCCGCTGGCCGTCCGTCCTCGCGGCCGTGGCCATGAACTGGGCCATGTTCCTAGCCTGGGAGGTCAGCCGGAAGATCCGCTCCCGCCAGGAGGAGAACGCTTACGTGACCTATTCCCGGATCTTCGGCCCGGCCGGCGCCGCCGCGGTCACCGGCGCGGCCCAGACGGTGACGCTCGTCCTGGCCGTCTCGTTTTTCCTCTCGCTCGGCTTTTCCCCGGCGGCCTATGTCCTGCTGGGAGCCGGATACCTCGTGACCGGAACGGGCCTCCTGCGTTTCGTCCTCAGGCCCGGCCCGTCGACGTCAAAGCTCAGGCCCTTCGCCGAGGCCTATATCCTCTTCGTGCTCGCCGCCGTGATCGTCGGCGGCCTGCTGGCGAGGCCGAGATGAGAGCGTCGCTGCGCCGCTCCAAGGACATCATCTGGTGCGACGGACCGCCGCGCCGCCTCCGTCCCCGCGAGGCCGGCGGCAAGGGCTGGAATCTCCTCCGCCTTCGGCGGGACGGCTTCCCGGTGCCGGCGTTCTGCGTCGTTTCGAGCCGCGTCTTCGAACGGGCGCTGCGGCCGGTCCGAGGAAGGATCGAGGCCATCATCGCCTCCGTCGATTTCGGCGACCGGGAGGCCGCCGAGCGCGCCTCGCTCGGCATCGGCGAGCTCGTCTTGACGGCCGGCTTCCCCGGGAACGTCGTCCCCGATCTGGACGCCGCGCTCCAACGCCTCCTTGGGGACGGCGGCCGGCTGGCCGTCCGCTCCTCGATCGTCGGCGAGGACTCCGCCGAACACTCCTTCGCCGGCTTGATGGACTCCTTTCTCAACGTGGCCCCGGGCGAAGTCCCCGACGCCGTCCGGAAGGTCTGGGCTTCGGCCTTTTCGGCCCGGGCCCTCACTTACCGGAAGCGGAAGGACCTCCCCCTGAGGGGGATCGCGGCGGCCGTCATCATCCAGGAGATGGTCCGCCCGTCGGCCTCTGGCGTCCTCTTCACCAGGGACCCAGAGACCGGCCGGAACGAGTGCCTGGTCGCCGCGGGCTTCGGCCTGGGAGATGACGTCGTCGCGGACCGCGTCGAAACCGACGCCTACCGGATGCCCTGGCCGGGCGACGGGCGCCTGACGAAGACTGTCAGCGCCGTCCAGGTCCTTCCGGACGAGGACATCCGCGCACTCTGCGTCCTGGGTCTCGAGATCGAGAAGCGCTTCGGCCTGCCCCAGGACATCGAATGGGCCCGGGACGGCCGGGGAAAGCTCTTCCTCCTCCAGGCCCGTCCCATCGTCTTCGCGGCCGCCCCGCGCCGGGACGAGGGTCTCCGCGTCTGGGACAATTCCAACATCATCGAGAGCTACCCCGGTCTGACCCTGCCCCTGACGTTCAGCTTCGTTCGGGAATGTTATGAGATCGTCTTCCGCGATGTGGCCCGGGCGATCGACCCTTCCGGCCGCGGCCTCGCGGCGAGGGACGACGTCCTCGGCCACATGATCGGGCTCCTGGGCGGCCGGGTCTACTATAACCTCCTGAACTGGTACGAGCTCCTGTCCTATCTCCCCGGGTTCGACAGGCACCGGGAATCCTGGGACCGGATGATCGGCATCTCGCAGAACCTCCGCTTTCCCGAGAAAAGGGGTTCGGCCTGGAGCCGGGCGAGGGCCGCGGTCCTGATCGGGACGCGTCTGCTCACGGTGCGCCGGACGCTGCGGCGGTTCTTCGACGGCTTCGACAGGGCCTATGCCGCCTTCGGCCCGAGGGACTTTTCAAGCGAAAGCGCGGCGGGGCTGATGAAGGCCTACGACGACCTGAAGCGGGGATTCGCCGGCCGGTGGTATCTGACCCAGTTCAACGACTTCTGCGCCATGACCTACTACGAAGCGCTGCGGCGACTCTGCGCGCGCCGGGGTCTCGCGGACCTCCCCAACCTGCATAACGATCTGCTCTGCGGGCAGAAGAATGTCGAGAGCGCGGCCCCGGTCCGGTCGCTGGTCCGCCTGGCGGAGGTCGTGCGCGGCGAGCCGGCCTACGGGCGGCTCCTGGACGGGAGGGACGACGAGGCGGTCTGGACGGCCGTCCAACGGAACCCGGCCCTCGGCCCGCTGAAAAGGATGTTCGACGATCATCTGCGGCGGTACGGGGACCGGGCCACGGAGGAGCTGAAGCTCGAGACCCCGACCTACCGGGAAGCGCCGGCGCTCATGGTCGGCCTGGTCAGACGCTATGTCGATCTGGGCCTGACCGTCGCGGTCCAGGAAGCGCGCGAGGGGGAGGTCCGGCGGCGGGCCAAGGCCGCCCTCCGCGGCCGGCTCGGGGATCCGTTCCGGCGACTCGGCTTCCGTTTCGTCCTCGGGAACGCGCGGCGCGCCATCGCCGGCCGGGAGAACGCGCGGTTCGCCCGGGCCCGCCTGTTCGGGGTCGTGCGGCGGATCTCCCGGCGGGCCGGGGTCATCTTCGCCGAGTCGGGCCTCATCGATTCCCCGGGGGACGTCTATTACCTGACCATGGACGAGGTCATCGGCACGGCCCGCGGCACGGCCGCCGGCCGTGATCTTCGGGCCCTCGTCGCTCTGCGCAAGTCCGAATACGCCGCGTTCGCGCGGATGAACCTGAGGGACCGGTTCGTCACGAAGGGCATCCACTTCCTCGACCTGCCGGCCGAGGAGGGCTCCCGGCCCGAGACCGGGAAGAGGCTGCAGGGCATCAACTGCTCGGCCGGGATCGCCGAGGGCGAGGCCCGGGTCGTCCTCGACCCGCGCTCCGCCCGCACGGAAGGCCGTTACATACTCGTGGCCAAGTCCACCGACCCAGGATGGGTCTTCCTCATGGTCGCCGCCAAAGGGATCGTCGTCGAGCGCGGTAGCGTCCTCTCCCATACGGCCATCATCGGCCGGGAGCTGGGCATCCCGACCATCGTCGGCGTCCACGACGCGACCCGGCTCATCCCCGACGGCGCCAGCCTGTTCATGGACGGGAGCACGGGAGAGGTCCGATGGCAATAACGGCCTTCACCTTCGACCGGGGCCTCGCGGACCGATTCATCCGCTTCGGCTATGACATCTATCGGGGCGATGCCCGCTGGATCCCCCCCTTCCACACCGAGCTCCGGCGCGAGCTCTCGCCGGATTTCCCGTTCTATCACCGCCCGGGGAACGACCATCGGCACTTCCTGGCGACGGCGGGGGGACGGGCGGTCGGCCGGGTTTCGGCCATGGTCAATGCGGAGATGGCGCGGGGCGACGAGGGCCCGCCTGGCCTCGTCGGCTTCTTCGAATGCGTCGAGGATCCGTCCGTCGGCCGGGACCTCCTGGAGGCGGCGCGGGGTTGGCTGCGCGAGGCGAGGGGCGTCCGGCGTGTCGTCGGGCCGATGAACTTCGACATCTGGCACGGCTATCGGCTCATGACCCGGGGGTTCGAGCTGGAGCCGTTCCTGGGCGAGCCCCACACTAAGCCATACTATCCGGACCGTTTCGAGGCGGCCGGGTTCGACCGCAAGCGCCGCTGGCACTCGGTCGAGGTCAAGGGGCGCGAGGCCATCGAGGCCCTGGCCGCCCAGGGCGCCGGGGCCTATGACAGGCTGATGCGGCATGGCTATCGATTCCGGGCCTTTGACCCCCGCCGTTTCCGGGCGGAGATGCTTCGGCTGCACGGCCTCGTCATGGCCTCCTTCGCCGGCTTCCCGGATTTCGTCCCCCTCCCTCCGGAGGAGTTCATGAAACTGTTCGCCGCCAGCCGCCCGGCCCTCGACCCGCGTCTGACCCTTTTCGTCGACGATGAAGCGGGCCGGCCTGCGGCGTTCGCCGTCGCACTCCTCGAGCTGTCCGTGGCCGTCCGGGCCATGAACGGGAAGACGGGGTCGATCAGCCGCCTGAAGTTCCTCGCCCGCCGGGCGGCGTGCCACCGGGTCAACTTCTACGCCGGGGGCCTGACGCCCGCGGAAATGGCCAGAAAGAGCGGCCTCGGGCGGGCCGGCTTCCACTACGTCCTCCGCGGCATCCTGGACCTCGGGTACGATGAGATGCTCGTCACCCTGATCGCCGAGGACAACAGGTCCAACGGCCTGCTCGGACCTTGGGCCGGCGACTACGGCCGGGAATACGCGCTTTACGAGTGGAACGCATGAGCGGAGAGCGGCGGACGAGACCGGCCGGCGCCGCGGGGATCCGTTACGCCCAATGCTGGGAGGACCCGCGGGCTATCGAGGACGCCCTGGCGGTGACGTCCGATGACGACGTCGTCTCTATCGCCTCGGGGGGGGACAACACCCTCGCCCTGCTCCTCAAGGGGCCGCGCTCCGTGACGGCCGTGGACCGCAACCCCGCCCAGCTCCATCTCGTCGAGCTCAAGATCCGGGCCGTCGAACGGCTCGGCTACGAGGAGTTCGCCGGCTTCGTCGGGGCCCGGCCGGCCGGCGAACGGCTGAGGACCTACGGCCAGCTGCGGTCGTCCCTCAGCCCGGCCGCCCGGGACTATTGGGACGGGAATCCCGACGCGCTGGCCGGGGGGATCGTCCATTGCGGCAAGTTCGAAAAGTATTTCGGCCTCTTCCGGCGCCGCGTCCTGCCGCTCATCCACGGCCGCCGGACGGTCCGGCGGCTGCTGGCTTCGCCCACGGTCGAGGATCAGCGCGAGTTCTACGGGCGGACCTGGGACAACCGCCGCTGGCGGCTGCTCTTCCGCGTCTTCTTCGGGAAGTTCCTGCTCGGACGCCTCGGCCGCGACCCGTCGTATTTCCGGTACGTGACCCTGGACAAGGTCGCCGCGACGCTCCTCGGCCGCGCCCGCCATGCCTTAGCGGAGATCCCCATTCGTGACAATTTCTATGTCGAGTACATCCTGACCGGGAATTTCCGGCGCCTGGACTCCGGCCCTCCCTGGCTGCAACCCGGGAACTTCGACGAGCTCAAGGCGAACATCGGGCGGCTCCGCCTGGTCCGGGCCGGGCTCACGGAATACCTCTCCTCTCTCGATCCGGGCTCGGCCTCCAGGTTCAATCTCTCCGACATTTTCGAATACCTGTCGGAGGAGGAGGTGGAGACGGCCCTCCGCGAGGTCTGCCGCGTCTCGGCCCCGCGCGGCCGGTTAGCCTTCTGGACGCTCTTCATCCCGCGCCCGGTGCCGGAGTCTCTGAAGGGTCAACTGCGCCCATCGGCCGCGCTCGAGGACAAATGGCCGGCGGCGGCCCGGGCTTTCTTTTATGGAGGCTTCCGCGCCTGGAGCGTCAGGCCCTGACCTCGGATCCATGACACGGTCGGCCCCGCCATGAAAACGGGAGCTACCGAGTAACATGGGTTCACGGCCGCGGGACCCGCCGAATGGAATTGACGGGCGGCGGGGTTTTCTGCTAATATTTCCTATCATTTCTGTAGGATTAGAAATCCGTGAGCACCGAAAAAGCCCCGTCCTTGCTTGACCTGCTCGGCGGCTTCCGCACCCCCGGCCTGGACATCGACGGCGTCATGGCCCAGGCCTCCCGCGCCGCCGAAGCCTTCCGCCGGCTGACCCAGGAGGCCACGGACCGCATCGTCACTGCCGTCTATCGGGCGGGCTTCAACAACCGGATCCGGCTGGCCAAGCACGCCCGGGAAGAGACCCAGCTCGGCCGCTGGGAAGACAAGGTCATCAAGAACGTCATCGCCACCCGCTACGTCTACCGCGACATCAAGGACCTCAGGACCGTCGGCGTCGTCGCCGAAGACCGGGAGCAGGACGTCGTCGAGGTCGCCGAGCCCCTCGGCCCCATCTTCGCCATCACCCCGATCACGAACCCGACCTCGACCGTCCTTTTCAAGATCCTGACCGCGATGAAGTCCCGCAACCCCATCATCATCCGGCCCCACGGCGCGGCCGTCGACTGTTCCATCGAGGCGGCCCGCGTTTGCGCCGAGGCGGCCGCTCGGGCCGGGGCCCCGGAGCACTGCATTCAGTGGGTCAAGCGGTCGAGCCGGGAGGAGGCGCTGGCGTTCATGGCCCACAAACAGACGGCCATGATCCTGGCCACGGGGTCGGTCGAGCTCGTCAGGGCCGCGGCGAGGACCGGCAATCCCTCGATCGGCATCGGCCCGGGCAACGTCCCCGTCTATATCGGCAAGTCCGCGGACGTGCCGTTCGCCGTCGAACAGATCGTCCTCTCCAAGATATTCGATTACGGGACGGTGTGCGCCAGCGAGCAGGCCGTGGTGGCCAACCGGGTCAACGCCGACGAGCTCCTCCGCGAGTTCAAGAAGCGCAAAGCCTACATCCTCAGCCGTGAGGAGATCCGGCGCCTGGAGCCCGTCGCCTTCAACCGGGACCAGAAGGTCATGCGGGTGGACGTCATCGGGCAACCCGCGGCCAAGATCGCCCGGATGGCGGGCCTCGACGTCCCGGATGAGACCAGCGTCCTCATCGCCCCCTTGGAGGAGGTCGGATTATCCTCTCCCCTCTCCCTCGAGATCCTGGCCCCGATCCTGGCCTTCTATGTGGCCGACGATTTCGAGCAGGCCATCGAACTCTGCCGCCAGATCAACCGCCACGGCGGGCTGGGGCACACGGCGAGCATCTTCTCCAACAACGAGGAACGGATCGAACATTTCGCCTCGGTGATGAACGCGGGCAGGATCCTGGTCAACACGCCGGCTTCCCAGGGCGCTCTCGGCGGGACCTACAACCGCCTCCGGCCTTCGCTGATGCTGGCCTGCGGTACGAGCGGCAAGAACATCACGACCGACAATATTACCGCCCGCAACCTCCTCAATGTCCACCGCATCGCGCGGCGGCAGATGAGCCCCTGCATCTCGCCCGACTTCGTGCCCGAGTACCTGGACGAGGCGAACGACGTGGATGCCATCGAGAGGAAATGTCCCGACCCCTGCCGTAAATGACGGGCTGCCTCCGGGCCCCTTCAAAAAGCCAGCCGGACGGCCCAGCTGAGGGCCACGGCGACGGCCACGCTCAGCCCGACCGAGACGAAGGCCCACTTCCGGCCGATCTCCTTCCAGAGGATGGCGAACGTGGACAGGCAGGGGATGAAGAAGCTGATGAAGACGCTGAAGACGAGGATCTGCTCGCGGCTGATCGCCGTGAGCAGGTTCTGGTAGTCCACGCCGAGGGCCTGGAGCATCATGATCAGGGACAGCTCCTTGCGCAGGAAGCCGAAGACGAGCGTCACGCCGAGGTCGTGCGGCAGCCCGAGCCCCTTGACCACGAGCGGGGCGAGGATGTCGTTGATCCAGCGGTCCGCCCGGAAGAAGCTCAGAAGACTGAGGACGAGGCTGC
>Ga0315268_10004064_pt1 | contig 15961 bp, 13 predicted proteins | sample C1_top_MG_FD_204535 | JGI IMG/M metagenome (GOLD analysis project Ga0315268, IMG submission 204535) | Sediment microbial communities from Yellowstone Lake, YNP, Wyoming, USA - C1_top | ecosystem: Environmental > Aquatic > Freshwater > Lake > Sediment | place: USA: Wyoming | collected 2017-08-01
CAAAAACAGGACTGAATCCAGATTGGCAGAAGAGATTCTGGCACGTACGGAATTGGAACGGGAGTTGGCTGAAGCGGCTCAACTCAAACTTCAGACTGAGGAGCGACTGGCTGCAGAAACTCAGGCAAGATTGCTGGCGGAACAACAAGAACAGGAAGAATTGCAGAAACGTCTGGCCGTGGATCAGCTTGCCCGTATCGCAGCCGAAAACCGTGCACAGCTTGAAAGAGAAGCGATTGCGCTGGGCCAGGAAAAAGAAAAGGCAGAAGCATTGATCGCACAGACAATGCAGGCCCAGATAAATTCGGAGAAGGAGGCGCTGGCACGCAGCCATGCAAAAAATACCGCCGAAGCTGCAGCCGTTGAAGCGATGCAGGCGCGTATGCGGGCTGAGGCACTTGCGCTGGCAGAAAACCAGAACCGTATTGCCGCCGAACTGGAAGCAGAGCGCGCCGCCTTCGCGCGTGCCGAAGCAGACCGGAAAGTGGCCGAATTGGCAGAGCAACGCTCCCAGGTTGAGCGGCAGGCGCAAGAGCAGGCGGATGCTTGCATCGCGGCAGAAAGCGCGGCTATAGAAGCCGAACAGGCCTGTGCACGGGCTTTTGCGGAAAAAGAACAGCAAAGCCGAGTCGCAACTGAACAGAATTTGCGTGCCGAGCAGGAAATGATGGAGCTGCTGGCGACTCGTGCAGAACTCGAAAGACTGGCAGCGCTTCAGCGGGAGGAAGCCAATGCACTGTTGCGTCAAACCGAGCTTGAGGCGCGTGGACGCCTGGCAATAGAAGAGCAGGCAAAACATGCAGCACATTGCAAGTTGCAGGCCGAAAAGGATTTGATCGTGCTGGCCCAGCAGCGCGCGGAGGCGGAAATGCTGGCTGCACGCGGCATCGAGCTGCAGCTGCAGGCCGAGGCTGAGGCTGAGGCTGAGGCAAGAAGATGCGCTGAAATGGCGGCTCAGGCGAAACAGGCGGCAGAAAGCAGATCGCGTCTAGAACGGGAGCTGGCCGACGCCGAGATGACACGGCTGCTGGCCGACCGGACATTGGAGCGGGAAATTGAAGCAAAGACCCGCGCTGAACAGGAGCATGCACAAGCCCAGGCTCGGCATGCCGAACTGATCAGCGCTGCCCGTCAGGCCGAGGAGGGAAAGCTGGCAGCAGTCAATGCTGCTATCAATGCCGCTAATAAATGCATTGCGATCGAAAAAGAGGCTGTTGCTGTTGCAGAGCAGTGCAGCACGGCCAACGAGGAAGCCCTGCGTATAGCTCAGATTCGCATGCAGGCAGAGAATCAGGCGCTGGCCGAAATAGAAAATCGGATGGCAATCGAGTTGCAGGCAATCGAGGCCGACAACGAATGCATCGCACTCGAAATGCGTGCGCAGGAAATCGCGGCCGAGAAACTGAAGCTGGCCGAAGAGGCGCTTGCTGCGGCAAATGCCAAAGAAGATGCAGAAATTCGTACGCTGAACATGGCCAAACTGCATGCTGAGACTGAAGCCAGGAAGGCTCAGGTCGAGGCGGAGCGGCTGCAGGCTGAGGGGCGCGCCACTGTATTGACGCGTCAGCGTCTGGTCGCGGAACAGCAGGCCCTTGAACTGGCCGAAGAGCGGACACGCACGGAACAACGCGCCATCGCCGAGATGGAAGCGCGCAGGGCTGTCGAATTGCAGACGCTGGAGGCCGACAACCAGCGTATCGCCGAAGAAGAACGTACTCGGAGAATGGCTGCAGAAAAACTGCAGCTGGCCGAAGAGGCGCTTGTGCTCGCCAAAGAGAAGGCTGACATGGAAGCGCAGGCAGTCCAGCTTGAGTCAGAAATACTCCAGGCCGAGGCGCAATCCGCAGAACTGGTTCGGCAGCGGCTGCTTGCGGCGAATCAGGCCCATGAGTTGGCAGCAGAAAGAGCTAGAACAGGGCAATATATCCTGGCAGAAATAGAGGCGTGCAAGGTTGCAGAGGCGCAGGCAATCGAGGCTGACAAGCAACGCCTGGCTGCTGAAGTGCAGGCACGGGAAAACGCAGCTGCAAAGCTGAAGCTGGCCGAAGAGGCGATTGTTGCTGCCAGGCTGCATGCCGAGATTGAATCCCAGGCCGCTCAGATCGAAGCGGAGAAGCTTCAAGCTGAGGAGCTGGTTACGGAACTGGCGCAACAGCGTCTGGCCTCGGAACAGCAAGCCCTGGAACTGGCCGCAGAGCGCGCACGCCTCGAACAAAATGTCCTGGCTGAAACCGAAGCCAGCAAGGCTATCGAGCTACGCACCATAGAGGCATGCAATGAACGCATTGCGTCGGAAGCGCGTGCCCGGGAAACCTTGGCGGCGGATCTGGTGCTGGCGGAACAGGCGCTGGCTGCTGCAGAAGAGGCAGAAGATGCTGCAGTGCGCGTTTTGAACATGACCCGGCTGCATGCCGAAACGGAAGCTGAAGCGGTACGGGTCGAGGCTGAAAAGCTGCAGGCCGAGGCGCGTGCCACGGTATTGGCGCGGCAGCGGTTGGCTCTGGCACAGCAAGCCCGTGAAGATGCAGAGGAAAGTATGCGTGCTGAACAATGTGCTATCGCTGAAATAGAACGTATCGCAGCACTGGCGCGTGCCAGCGAAGTTGAGGCGGCCCGGCGGCAGGCTGAAAGCGCAGCCCGGGCGGCACAGGCTGAAGTGGAATTGCAGCAAACCGAAAAGCGCGCCGCAGAGCTCGCACAGCAACGGCTGTCTGTTGTGCTGCAAACCAGGCAGTTGGCTGAAGAAAGCGCGCACATGGAACAGCAATATCTGGAGTATGAGCAATCTAAATACGCTGCCGAGATCGCCTTGCGCGATATGCAGCGGGCAAAACTGGATGCCGAACAGCGTGCTGCAGCGGAGGTTCAGGCGCGCATTGCCGCAGACGAAAAAGCGGCTGTCGCTGCGCGTAATCTGGAGCTGGCGGAGCGCAGCGCCCGCATGGTCGCAGAAGAAAAAATACAGGCGCAACAGCAGGCCGCGACCGCATTGCGCGCCAAAGAAGAGTTTGATAAACGCATGGCAGCCGGCATGCTTGAGGAAGCCGGCCACGCCAGCGCGGAAGTTGAAGCAGAACGCCTGCTGAGCAAATTGCGCAAGGTGGAGAAGCGCGGCAAGGTGTTTCAGGGAGCGCTGCTGGCTTCGCTGGTGTTTAGCCTGGTGACGCTATCACCGTTGGCAATGAATCGCTCCGCATCGGCCATGGGTGATGCTCAAGCGGCGGTCGCGCCTTCTGTGGTGGCAGGGAATAATGTTGGGACAGCCGCTGCTGACGCCTCGATTCAGTCTGAGCAGGCTGTCTGGCAGGGCATGAAGCTTGCAACTCAGCTGAAGTTATCCGCTAATAACTAAATGTCCCTGCGCGGTGCACTGGCTGCATTCAGGAAATTTGCAGCAGCAGTTCTTCGCGCAGCGCTGCGATGGTCTGTGTCTGGTCAAGCTTCGCACCCGCGATCCAGAAGGTGTCCTCGGCGCGCGCTCCCAGCGTATTGATCTTGGCGCTGCGCAGGTTGATGTCGTGTCGCGCCAGCACATTCGCGATGCGTGCCAGCAAGCCGGGGCGGTCGCCGGCGATGATGGCGAGCTGATGCTTCCCCTTTTCGTCCACCGTGATGGTGACCTCGGGCGTGATAGGGAAGTGCTTCAGCTGGCGGCTGATGCGTCCCGCATGCGGCGCGGGCAGCGCTGTTGCAAGCGCAAGTTGCTGCGCGAGTTCATATTCTATGTAATTCATCACGTCGCGGTATGCCGTACGGCTGTTACCCGCATCCATCACCATGAAGCTGTCCAGCACATAGCCGTGCTGGGTGGTATGCACTTTGGCTTCCATGATGTTGTAGTGCAGCCGTTCAAAAAAGGCACAGATGTGCACGAATAAATAGGGGCGGTCCGGGGCGTATACCATCACTTGCAGACCTTCGCCGATGCGGCTCAGGCGCGCCTTGACGATGGGGGCTGCGCTGTTGACGCGGTGCGCCAGCAGACGGGTATGCCAGGCGATCTCGTCCGGCTCATGGCGCAGGAAATATTCGGCGTCGAATTGCGCCCACAGCAAGGCATAGACTTCCGGGGCGATCGCATACAGATTGAGCAATTCGCGTGTGCGCGTGCGGATTTCCCCCACCTGGTCGGCGATTTTTCCGCCCGACATGTAACGCCGCGTGGCATGAAAAAGATCCTCCAGCAGCTTGCCTTTCCATGCATTCCATACCTTGGGGCTGGTGCCGCGTATGTCCGCCACGGTGAGCAGGTAAAGCGCTACCAGATAACGGTCATTCGGAATATTGGCGGCAAAGGCGGCAATGACATCCTGGTCGGACAAATCCTGTTTTTGCGCGGTGGAAGACATCGTGAGGTGCTGTCCTACCAGCCAAACCACAAGTTCGCTGTCCTCACTCGGCAGGCCGTGCTGCTTGCAGAAGCGCGCCGCATCCGCCCGTCCCTTGACCGAATGATCGCCGCCGCGCCCTTTGGCGATGTCGTGAAACAGCCCCGCGATATACAACGCTTCCGGGCGGGCAAAATCCTTGATCAGCTTGCTGCAGAACGGGTGTTCGTGCGCATGTCTTTCCAGCGTAAAACGTCGCAGGTTGCGCACCACCATCATGATATGTTCGTCCACGGTATAGACGTGAAACAGGTCATGCTGCATTTGTCCGACAATGCGCCCGAATGCGGGCAGATAGCGCCCGAGAATATCCTGCTGGTTCATGCGTCGCAGCGCATGCGTGAGGCCTTGCGGCTGGCGGATGATATCCATGAACAGCGAGCGGTTGTGCGCATCGTGGCGGAATGCCGCATCGATCTTGTGACGCGCACGCCACAGCGCGCGCAAGGTCGGGGCGGAAAATCCGGTCAGCTGCGAATGCTGCTGCAGCAGTAAAAAACTCTCCAGAATCGCCGATGGTTCGCGTTCGAACAGCATCTCATCACGCGCTTCGAGCAAACCTCCGCATACAACAAAGCGCTCATTGAGTGGCTGCACTGTGACGGTTTCCGGGAACAACTGGGTATGCAGATTCTGCAGCAGCACGGAATTGAGCTGCAACACCGCCCGCTTGGTGCGGTAGTAACGCTGCATCATGTGCTCGCTGGCCCGCCGCGTGGCGGTGGCTGCAATATGCATCTGGTCCGCCAGCGCATTCTGATAATCGAACAGCACCCTGTCTTCGCGTCGATTGGCGATGTAATGCAGGTAGATGCGCATGGTTTGCAGCAAGGCTTCGTGGCGGGCAACGGCGTGCGCTTCCTGGGCGGTAATCAGTCCGGCCTGTGCGAGTTTGTGCCAGGTGCCGCCGAAGCCGCTGGCGCGGCTGATCCACAGCACGGTCTGTAAATCGCGCAAGCCTCCCGGACTTTCCTTGAGATTGGGCTCAAGGTTGTAGTCGGTATCGATGAAGCGTGCGTGGCGCTTTTCCTGCTCCTGCACCTTGGCCAGATAGAAAGCGCGGCGGCTCAGGTGATTGCTCAGCGCCTCGCGCATTTCCTGGAAGAGCAGGCGAGCGCCGGTAAGCAGCCTCGCCTCCAGCAGGTTGGTCTGCACCGTCACATCCGAGGATTCGGCCATGCAATCGCCCACGGTGCGTATGCTGTGGCCGACTTCCAGGCCGATGTCCCATAACACGCCGACCAGCTCCTGCAAGCGCTGCTGCAAGGCTGCATCGGGTTGCTGCGGCAATAGAATCAATAGGTCTATGTCGGATTTTGGAAAGAGCTCGCAGCGCCCGTAGCCGCCGACAGCCACCAGCGCCAGATCGGCAGGCATCGCGAGCATCTGCCATGCCATGCGCAAATGTTCATCCACCAGCCGGGAATGGGCGCGCAACAAGCGGGCAGGTTGCGCATGGCGCTCGTAATCCTGTTGCAGGGACAGGCGCGCCGCACGCAGGCTCTGGCGGATTTCGGCTGCGCTTTGCACGGTATTACTGAGGGGGGATGGGGGGTGAACCGGCGGAAACAGTCAGCACTTCAAAGCCGGTTTCAGTGACCAGCACCGTGTGTTCCCATTGCGCCGACAGGCTGTGATCCTTGGTCACGATGGTCCAGCCATCGCCCAGCTGCTTGATGCCGGCCTTGCCGGCGTTGATCATCGGCTCGATGGTGAAGATCATGCCCGCTTCCAGTTTGATGCCGGTATTGGGTTTGCCGTAGTGCAGCACTTGCGGCTCTTCGTGAAATTTGCTGCCGATGCCGTGGCCGCAAAATTCGCGCACCACGCTGTAGCCCAGCGCTTCGACGTAGCTCTGAATGGCGTGGCCAATATCGCCCAGATATGAGCCGGCCTTGACGGTGCGGATGCCGCGCCACATTGCCAGATAGGTGGTTTCGCACAGGCGCTTGGCCTGGATGGAGGGTTCGCCGACATAAAACATGCGGCTGGTATCGCCGTGGTAGCCCGCTTTGATGGTGGTGATGTCGATGTTCAGGATATCGCCGTTCTTGAGTTTCTTGTCGCCCGGCACACCGTGGCACACCTGATGATTGATCGATGTGCAGATGGATTTTGGGTAGGGCGCATGTCCATGCGGGGCATAATTCAGCGGCGCGGGGATGCATTGCTGCATGTCCACCATATAGTCATGGCACAACTGGTCGATCTCGCCAGTGGTGATGCCGGCCTGCACGAACGGGCCGATGTAGTCCAGCACTTCACTGGCCAGCCGGCAGGCTATGCGCATTTTTTCGATTTCCTGCGGTGTCTTGATACTGACGGGCATAATTGTTCGCGTTAAAAATATTTAATCAAATAATTATACGTCACAGGCCAGCGCTGCGGTGAGGTGTGCAGGTAATTCATCCATTGTAAATATGGCCGATAATATGCACCTTCTACAAGAGCTTACGCAGTAGTTTGGAATTCGGGGCAAGTTTGGTAGAATACCGCCGCTTTTTGAACTTTAACCAAGGTAGGGGAATTACATGTCTAACATCGAACAACGCGTCAAAAAAATCGTTGCTGAGCAACTCGGCGTAAATGAATCCGAAGTCAAGAACGAGTCCTCGTTCGTCAATGATCTGGGTGCGGATTCCCTGGATACGGTTGAGCTGGTGATGGCGCTGGAAGAAGAGTTCGAGTGCGAAATACCCGATGAAGATGCGGAAAAGATCACTACCGTGCAGCAGGCGATCGACTACGTCAACGCCCACCCCAAGTAATTTCATTTTTCTTCCCCGTTAGCGGAGTCAGTTTGTCTAAACGCAGAGTTGTCATTACCGGGCTGGGGATAGTTTCTCCGGTCGGGATAGGGATTCCCTCGGTCTGGCAGAACATCGTCGCGGGGAAGTCCGGCATTACCCATATCACCCACTTCGATGCCAGCGCGATGGCGTCTCAGATTGCCGGCGAGGTGAAGGATTTCGATGTCACCCAGTTTCTGTCCGCCAAGGATGCGCGGCGTATGGACAGGTTTATCCATTTCGGCCTGGTGGCTGGCATGGAGGCGTTCAAGGATTCCGGGCTGGAAGTGTCAGAGCAGAATGCCGAACGCATAGGCGTGAACATCGGTTCCGGCATCGGTGGCCTGCCGATGATCGAAGACACGCACAATGATTATCTTGCTGCGGGACCGCGCAAAATTTCGCCGTTCTTCATACCCGGCACCATCATCAACATGATTTCCGGCAATCTGTCCGTGATGTACGGATTGAAAGGTCCGAATCTGGCGATGGTATCCGCTTGCACCACCGGTACGCATTGCATCGGCGAATCGGCGCGCATCATCGAGTACGGCGATGCGGACGTGATGATCGCGGGCGGTTCTGAAGCGACGATCGGTGCGCTGGCGGTGGGCGGCTTTTCAGCTGCGCGCGCGCTCAGCACACGCAACGACGATCCGGCTACAGCCAGCCGTCCGTGGGATAAGGACAGGGACGGTTTCGTGATCGGCGAAGGTGCGGGTGTGATGGTGCTGGAAGAATACGAGCATGCCAAGGCGCGCGGGGCCCGGATTTATGCGGAGCTGAGCGGTTATGGCATGAGCGGCGACGCCTACCATATCACCTCGCCGAACAGCGATGGTCCCAAGCGCAGCATGTTGAACGCATTGCGCAACGCGGGTCTGAATCCGCAGGATGTGCAGTATGTCAATGCGCACGGTACCTCGACACCGCTGGGCGATAAGAACGAAACCGACGCGATCAAACTGGCGTTTGGCGATCATGCCAAAAAGCTGGTGGTGAATTCCACCAAGTCGATGACCGGCCACCTGCTGGGCGGCGCGGGCGGGATAGAGTCGGTGTTTTGCGCACTGGCGGTGCACCATCAGATTTCGCCGCCGACCATCAATATCTTTGAGCAGGATCCGGAGTGCGATCTCGACTACTGCGCGAATGTTGCCCGCGACATGAAGATCGATGCCGCGATGAACAACAACTTCGGCTTTGGCGGAACCAACGGTACGCTGGTGTTCCGCAAGGTCTAGTCCCTCTTCAAGATGCTGGTCAATGGCGAGCCGGGCAAGCTGATCAGCATCCGCGACCGCGGCCTGTTGTACGGCGACGGGGTATTCCGTACCCTGCGCGCTACCCGGGGCAAAGCGCAGCATTGGCCTCTTCACTATCAAAAAATTCAAAGTGACTGCAAGGTTCTGGGCATAGATTGCCCGGACTTTGCCTTGCTCACTGCCGAGCTGGATGGCCTGCTGGCAGCGCATCCAGATGGCGTACTGAAGCTGATCGTCACACGCGGCGAGGGCGCGCGCGGCTATGCGCCACCTTCAGGCGCTGCTGCTACGCATCTGTGGGATGTGTCGCCCTTGCCCGACTACCCGGCCGGGTGGGCAACAGACGGGATCAAGGTGCATCTCTGTGAATTGCGTCTGAGCCAGCAGCCACGTCTGGCAGGAATCAAGCACCTTAACCGGCTGGAAAATGTGCTGGCTGCAGCCGAGTGGAATGATGCATCCATCGCGGAAGGGATATTGCTGGATATCCCGGGCAATGTGATAGCAGGCACGCGCAGCAACCTGTTTATGGTCAGGGATGGCGAATTGCTGACCCCGGATCTGTCCCGTTGCGGCGTAGCCGGCGTGCAACGCGCGCGCGTGATGGAATGCGCGGCCACACATAACGCGCCATGCAGGGTGGCTCAATTCGGGCTGGAGCAATTGCTTGCAGCCGACGAGGTATTCCTGGTGAACAGCGTATTTGGACTGTGGCCGGTGCGCGAATTGCAGCAACGCAGCTGGAATCGCCACCCGATTTCCCGACAAATACAAGAATGGTTGAGTCATGCGTCTGATTAAAAGGTTGCTGTTTCTGGTTTTGCTTGCAGCAGCCTTGCTCGCTGCGGGGATGGGCTATTACGCTACTCGTCCGCTGACCCTGCCCGCGCTGCCATACGAATTCTCGCTCAATCAGGGCTCCAGCCTGAAATCTGTGGCACGGCAGATGCAACAGGCCGGGGTGCTTTCTCATGACTGGATGTTCGTCTGGATGGCGCGCATGCTGGGCAAATCGACACGCATCAAGGCCGGCAATTACCAGCTGGAAACTGCGACCACCCCGCTGGAATTGCTCGACATGATTATCCAGGGGCGGGGCACGCAAAGCGAGTTCGGAATAATAGAAGGTTCGACATTCAATCAGTTACGATCATCTTTGAATTCAAATTCCGCGATTCGTCATGACACTGCGCAGTTGTCAGAGTCCGAGATTTTGCAGCGCCTCGGCGCATCAGCGGGACAGGCGGAAGGTTTATTTTTCCCTGACACTTACTATTTCGCCAACGGCAGCAGCGACCTGTCCATACTGCAGCGCGCCTACCAAACCATGCAGAAGCATTTGACGGAAGCTTGGGCAATGCGCGCGCCCAATCTGCCGCTGGATTCCCCCTATCAGGCATTGACACTGGCCTCTATCGTGGAAAAGGAAACCGGCCAGGCGCGCGACCGCAGCATGATCGCCGGCGTGTTCATCAACCGCCTGCGCAACGGCATGATGATGCAGACCGATCCGACGGTGATTTACGGCATGGGCGCGCAGTTCGACGGCAACCTGCGCAAACGCGATCTGCAAACCGATACTCCCTATAACACCTACACCCGCAAAGGCCTGCCGCCCACGCCGATCGCGCTGCCGGGGCTGGCTGCACTGCAGGCGACGCTGCATCCGGCGGCTACCGATGCCCTGTACTTTGTCGCGCGCGGCGACGGCAGTTCGCAATTTTCAGCCACGCTGGAGCAGCACAACCGGGCGGTTAACCGCTACCAGAAATAAACTGAACACGAGGCTATGGCACGATGAGCGAACGTAAAAACAGTGCAGGCATGATCGTCATCGACGGCATGGATGGCTCGGGCAAAGGCGTGCAGACGCGGCGCTTGTGCGACGCCTTGCTGCAGGCCGGCTACAAGGCCATTTTAACAAGGGAGCCGGGCGGTTCGCCGGGCGCGGAGGAGATACGCCGCTTGCTGGTTGAGGGAGAGCCGAACAAATGGGATGCGATGACAGAGCTGCTGCTGATGTACGCTGCCCGGCGCTCGCATCTTACCGGCACGGTCTGGCCTGCAATAGCGGAGGGGGGCTGGGTGGTGAGCGATCGTTTTGCGGATTCTTCACGGGCCTTTCAGGGAATTGCGGGTGAGCTGGGTCTGGATGTGGTCGAGCAAATACATCGCATCGCCGTGGGGGAATTCAAGCCGGAGTTGACGATCATACTCGATGTCCCAGTCAAGATTGCGCTGGAGCGCGCGCGGGCGCGGGGCGGTGTCGAAGACAGATTTGAGCGCAAGGGGCCTGCTTACCACGAGCGCGTGCGGGAGGCATTTATCAAAATCTCTCAGTCCGATAGCAAGCGTTATGCATTGATCGACGGTTCGATGACGATGGATCAGGTAACAGCGGAAATTCTTAAAATTATTGAATCACGGCTGCATCTCGGCATCTGAAATTACGCCAATTGCGTTATGATAATCTTCAAGTAGATTCACGTAAAATAAATCCATCCACATAAAATGACTGAACTTTATCCATGGCAGCACGAGCTCTGGCAGCGCTGGGCCGGGTTGCGCACGCGCTTGCCGCATGCACTGCTGCTGAAGGGGCCGCAGGGAATCGGCAAGCTCGATTTTGCGATGAATCTGGCGCAATCGCTGCTGTGCGTTGACCCGCTTGCGGACGGAATGCCGTGTGGGGCGTGCGCATCCTGCCACTGGTTTGATCAGCAGACTCACCCGGACTTCCGTCTGCTGCAGCCCGATGCGCTGTCCGCGCAGGAAGATGAGAAGGAGGGCGGGAAGAAACCGGCGCGGCAGATTTCTGTCGACCAGATTCGTTCTTTGTCCAATTTCGCCAGCCTGTCCGCACATCAGGGCGGCTATCGTGTGGTGCTGATACACCCGGCAGAAGCAATGAATGTGAATGCGGCGAATGCACTGCTCAAAACGCTGGAGGAGCCAACGGGAAAGATGCTGATTATTTTGGTCACGCACAAGCCGCAGCAATTGCTGCCGACCATCCTGAGCCGCTGCCTGACGCTGGCTGCGACCATGCCATCCCCCGCAGCAAGTGCGGCCTGGTTGCAGCAGCGTGGCATCAGCGATCCGGCAACCGTTCTGGCGCAAGCCTGCTTCGCGCCGTTGCAGGCAATGCGTCTGGCGGAAGATGCCACGGCAGGGGAGTACGGCATTTTCTTGCAGGCAATCCGGCAACCCGCGAAATTTGACGCGCTTGCGCTGGCCGAACAGTTGCAGCGCATCGAGCCGGTGCATGTCATACATTGGCTGCAGCAATGGTGTTATGACCTGGGCAGTGCGAAGTTGACAGGCAAGGTGCGGTATCACCCGGAATTGTCTGATTCAATTAAAAATGTATCGGAAAAAATAAATGCCATCGACCTGTTGCGCTACCAGAAAGAACTGCTGATTGCCAAGCGTGAAGCGCTGCATCCGCTGAACCCCAAGCTGCTGTTTGAATCCCTGTTGCTGGCCTACCGGCAGATGATGCTGGCTGGTATTTCAATCAAATGATGCAGTTGCCCTGCATCACATTTCTTATGTTCATGAACCATGTTTATTGACTCGCATTGCCACATCAATTTCCCTGAGCTCGCACAAGATATCGATAATGTGCTGGAAAATATGCGCCAGAATGAAGTGAGCCACGCGCTGTGCGTGGGGGTGAATCTGGAGAATTTTCCGCAAATACGTTCGCTCGCCGAGCGATATGAAAATATATATGCGTCTGTCGGGGTGCATCCGGACCATGAATTGGAAACTGAACCGACAGAGGCTCAATTGGTACAGCTGGCTCAGCATCCCAAGGTCGTCGCAATAGGCGAAACGGGACTTGACTATTTTCGCCTGAAGGGAGATCTGGATTGGCAGCGGGAGCGCTTTCGCACCCATATCCGCGCATCAAGAGAATGCGGCAAGCCCCTGATTATCCATACCAGAGAAGCCGCTCAGGACACTTTGCGCCTGATGGCAGAGGAGGGGGCAAGCCAGGTCGGTGGTGTCATGCATTGCTTCACAGAAAGTTTGGAAGTTGCGCTGGCCGCAATCGAAATGAATTTCTATATTTCTTTTTCCGGAATTGTCACTTTCAAGAATGCGACTTCGATAAAGGAGGTAGCCCGACATATCCCTTTGGAACGCATACTGATTGAAACCGATGCCCCTTACCTTGCTCCGGTGCCATTTCGTGGCAAGCTAAATCAGCCCGCATATGTAAAGCATGTGGCAGAAGAGATAGCCAGGCTTCGAGACATTCCGCTGGCTGAGGTTGGACGCATCACCTCGGAAAATTTCTGTCGATTATTTTTGGGGTGAGTGGTTTGAATCGCTTCAATGTGAGACAGACGAGTGTTTAACCGGAACATGCAACAGAGTTGTTAGAGAAAATTCTATGAAAACAAGAGCGCAGACCGCTGACTTATTAAAAGGAATTGCTGTGCTCTTGATGATACAGGTGCACATCATTGAGCTGTTTGCCAGTGAAGCAATTTATAACAGCAGCATCGGAAAAATTCTTCTTTTCCTGGGTGGACCGCCGGTGGCGCCCTTGTTCATGGTTATTTTCGGCTACTTTATTGCAGCATCAAATAAAACCGCAGGGCAATTGCTTGTCAGAGGTTTGAAAATTCTCGCGCTGGGCTTGTGCCTGAACGTTGCATTGAATTTTAATTTAATAATTAAAGTAAACAATGGGTTGCTAAATATAGATATACTGCCTTATATATTTGGCGTCGATATTTTACAGCTGGCCGGAATCTCGATTATTGTTATTACGCTTTTCAAAAGAATATTTGAAAAGAGCTTGCTTTTAGTGCTCCTGGCTATTTTTACTGTCATTTTTCTGGGGAACTGGTTGAGCAGTTTTCCTCCGGAAACAAAATTTCTGCAGTATGTGTTTTCTTACTTTTACCGTTGCAGCGATTGGTCGTATTTCCCATTGTTCCCCTGGGTCGCATATCCATTAAGTGGCATTGCGTTATATGCACTCAAGAAACAAATAGAATCAAAGAATCTCAACGTAAGCCCAGTCAGAATTTTTCAAGCAGATGAATCCCGGCAATTATTAAAACGGATAGTCATAGGACTGGCGTTCTTTTTTTATTTATTTTTTACCGTCAGATATGCAATTTTCATCGCATCAGATCTGCCCTTGTACTATCACAATGACCTTGTTTTTGCGGTGTGGACTTTGGTATTTCTGGCATTCTATGGTTATTTCATGAATGAAATAAATCGCTTTGCAGGGGAGTTTGTTTTATTCAGGTATATAAAATGGCTGGGGAAAAACGTAACCATTATTTATGTTCTGCAATGGATACTGATCGGTAATACAGCAACCGAGATTTATAAAACAGTAAGTTCTCCCCCTTACCTTCTTGCATATTTTGCTGCGGCTTTGGCGATTGCGAGCGGGGTTTGTTATTCGTTATTGTTTTTAAAAGAAAAGTTAGTATATAAAGCTGCATAAATGCAGAGCTTGAGTAGTTGCTGTGCAGCTTGTCTATCACTCGATTTTTCAAGTTCAAGTCAGGCAGACTGCTTGAGGGCAAGACTTTGGATGAGTGCATTCTTTTCCGTTACCGAAGTGCCCAGCAACGCGAAACCTAGAAGCTTCCCGTCAACGCCCTGAAACAAGGCTTTGATGCCATCCTCAGCTGCATCAACACGCCACTCCCCTGAAGCGCCTGGCTCGGGGGGTAAAACTGTTGCAGGACACGCTGGCGTTTTAACTGCCACAGGCATGGCCGGATAACTGACCTGCGTCAACTTGCCGGCCAGCGTAGGGGCCAGGGCACGCGCAGCATGCATGATAGGCATTACGAATGGCAGCACCCTGCCTTCAACTTCTGCGCAATCGCCCAAGGCATAGATATCCTCGCAACTGGTCTGCAATGACGCGTTCACTACTATGCCACGATTGATCTTGATGCCTGCAGCCGCAGCCAATTCGGTCCTCGGGCGCAAGCCTACGGCCGACAACACGACATCGCAAAATATGATTTCGCCGTTGCTCAAGGATACTTTAATGCGCTCGTTGTCCTGTTCCAGCAACTGCGTGGATGTCCCGAGATGAAAATCAATTCCCGCCGCTTCAAGCTTGTGCTGCATGAAAGCTGCGGCTTCAGTCGGCAGCAAGCGGCCCAGCAATTGCGGGGCAAGGTCGATCACATGCACGTTCAAACCAGCCGTAACAAGGTCATTGGCGAACTCGCAGCCGATCAGCCCGGCGCCGAGTATGGTCACATCTTTTTTGCCCTCGATCGCATTGCGAAAGCGTCGGTAATCGTCCAGATCGTTCACCGATAACACCGCATCGGCTGCATTGCCCTGCAGCGGTAAACGGACAGGGTCGGCGCCCAGCGCCAGCACAAGTTTGCTGTAGCCGCGCTGAACCCCGTTCACGGTCAGCACTTTACGCTGCGTGTCTATGGCAGTCACTTTAGCCTGACCGACAATCTCGGCGTTGAGCTCCTGCGCCATCTGTGCCGCACTCTTTGCCAGCAATGCATCTGCGCTCTTCTTCTGAGCGCAGGCATTGGACAGCATCGGTTTGGAATAAAAGCCGCCATGATCCGCAGACAGGATCACCAGCGGCGTTGCGCTATCAAGCTTGCGGAATTCGCGTGCCAGCGTGTAGCCCGCGAGCCCGCTGCCGACAATGACCACGGGCTGTCCGCCCATGATTAAATCACCACCATGTCAAAGTCGGATTTGGCTACGCCGCAATCGGGGCAGGCCCAGTCTGCAGGCACATCTTCCCAGCGTGTGCCGGCTGCAATGCCGTGTTCAGGATCGCCCTTGATTTCATCGTAAATATAACCACAAACAACGCATTGCCATACTTTCATGATTTTTCCTCTCGTTTATAAATAGGTTGATGTTAACAATAATCAGGCCGCAACTTTTGCCAATGTGTCGCGGTAATGATTCGCATGTTTCTCTTCCACCTTGGCCAGTGCTGCAAAGCGTTTTGCCGCTTTTTCCAGGGTGATGCGGAACTGGTGTGCGTGCTCCTTCGATTCCGCGATCTGCTCGTCAATTTCGGCCGCTGCCGCCGTATGTCCTTCTTCCAGCGCGGTATGGCGGAAGGAGGGGTACATTTCCGTGTACTCGTAAGTTTCTCCGGCAATCGCCATTTCCAGGCACTTGGCCGGAGTCATGGTGGGGGCAGGGTAGAGCAGGTCGAGATGACCAAGCGCATGCTGCACTTCCTGAGCGGCAGTTTCCTCGAATACTTTGGCTGTTTCGATATCTCCTGCAGCACGGCAAATCTTGGCGAAGTACATGTATTTGGTGTGCGCCATGGACTCGCCGGCAAAGGCGGCTTCAATATTCTTGATAGTGGTCGGTGTTTGCATTTCGTTTCTCCTTTGAGGTTAAGTGTCAGTGCATTCAGTGCACGGAACACATAGTAGAGAACAAATTGTGATAAATATAATTGTATATTCAAAACGGCATGATTTATTATTCATATCACATTGGGCTGTTATAAGGAGTGGTCATGACC
>Ga0315268_10004065_pt1 | contig 15961 bp, 15 predicted proteins | sample C1_top_MG_FD_204535 | JGI IMG/M metagenome (GOLD analysis project Ga0315268, IMG submission 204535) | Sediment microbial communities from Yellowstone Lake, YNP, Wyoming, USA - C1_top | ecosystem: Environmental > Aquatic > Freshwater > Lake > Sediment | place: USA: Wyoming | collected 2017-08-01
TCGGGCTCCGGCGTCCGCGGGCCTGGATCGAGGAGTGGCTGAAAAGCCCGCGCGCGTGGAAGCCGGATACGAAAATGCCCGAGCAGGGCCTGTCCGACGCCGACCGCGGCGCGATCGCGGAGTTCCTGTCCGAGCAGAAGGGCCAGGCGTGGGGGGAGGAGCGCCCTTGGCGCGGCGCGGAGCCGGGCGACAACTCGGGACGGGACATCTACGTCCGCGCGGGCTGCGTCGCCTGTCACGGTCCCGCCGGGCGCGGCGGCCATCCAAACCCGGGCGCTCACGGCGACATCATCCCGGCGCTGGGCCCGCTGATGCCGACCTATAAGGCGGACGAACTGAAGGCCAAGCTCCGCCGCGGCGTGACGCCGGAAGGCCATCACGGGATGACGCCCGCCGTGGCCATGCCGCCGTGGAAGGACGTTTTGACCGAGGACGAACTCGACGCGCTGACGACGTACCTGCTCTCGCTGGGCGAGAGCCAACCGAAGCCGGACTGGTGACCTCATGAGCGATCTGAAGGAATGGCTGAGCCTGCTGCTGCGCTGGATGCACGCGATCACGGGCATCATGTGGATCGGCCAGACGTACCTGTTCAACTGGATGGAGAAGGCCTTCGATCCGCCGAAGGACGCGGCGGCCAAGCCCAACATCTCCGGCGAGCTGTGGATGGTGCACGGCGGCGGCTTCTATCTGGTGGAGAAGCAGAAGTGGCCGGAGATCATGCCCCGCGCCTTGCATTGGTTCAAGTGGGAGTCGTTCTTCACCTGGCTGTCCGGCTTCTTCCTCCTCGCGGTTCTGTACTGGACCGGCGCGCCGCTGCAGGACTACGGCTCCGAGCTGCCGCGTTGGCAGGCGGTGGGGATCTCCGCGGGCGCCCTCGTCGGCGCGGTCCTGGTCTACCGGCTCATTTGGAAAACGCCGTTCGGCCGCTCGGAAGCCGTCGGCGGCGCGGTGTGGGCGCTGTTCCTGCTCGGCGCCGGCGCGGCGCTGATGCGCGTCTTCAGCGCGCGGGCCGCGTATCTTCACGTGGGTGCCATGATGGGGACGGTCATGACCACGAACGTGTGGATGACCATCATCCCCAACCAGAAGAAGATCATGGCCATCACCGAGGCCGGCGGCCCGCCCCGGCCCGAGCTGTCTCTGGAGGCCAAGCGCTGCTCGAAACATAATACGTTGATGTCCATGCCCCTGCTGTTCGCCATGCTGTCCAATCATTACCCGTCCATCACCTTCGGCGGGGCCCATCCATTGTTGGTTCTGGCTTTGCTTCTTCCCGCGGGCGCCTTCGTCGCCTATCTGATCCGGGAGCACTCATGAGCGACGCCGGCGTCTATCGCTGTCCGTCCTGCGGCGCGCCCGCCGACCCGAAGTCGGCGGCCTGCGCGTTCTGCCGCGCCGCGCTTCACCCGGTGCGCTGCCCGTGGTGCTTCGACTGGACCGACGCGGCCGCGCGCGACTGCCCGCGCTGCGGCGCCAGCGCCCCGCCGCCCGAGGAAGCGAGCGGGCTCCTGCATTGCCCGTCGTGCCGCGCCCCGGAGCTGTTCACGCGCGTCCTGGGCAGCGCCCGCCTGTCCGGCTGCGCCGCGTGCGGAGGCGTGTGGGCCGACTCCGCTTCCTTTAAGAGGCTTTGCGAGGATCGCGCCACTCAGGCCGCCTACATGGGGCAGGGTTCGGCTTTGCCGGCGCCGACGCCGTCGGATCCTTCCCAGGGCGGCATTCTTTACCGGCCCTGCCCGGCCTGCGGCGAGCTGATGAACCGCTTCAATTTCGCGTCCTGTTCCGGCGTCATCCTGGACGTCTGCAAGCCGCACGGCGTCTGGTTCGACCCCGACGAACTGCGGCGCATCGTGGCGTTCATCCGCGACGGGGGCCTCGACGTCGCGCGGGAGAAGGAGCGCCAGGAGATGGAGTTCGAGCGCCGCCGCCTCGAGCAGGCGGCCGACGACGCGCAGCGGCCGATGACGGGATTCACGCCGCCGATCCCCACCAGCCTCGCCTCGGCCCGCGGCCTGCTCGACTTCCTGCTCGGCCTGCGCTGACGCGCGGCGGCGCCGTCAGTTCGACGCAGTCCAGCTCATCTTGGCCCAGTCGAAGGGCACGGCGGACTTGCCGGTGCGCGCGAAGGCCGAGGCCGGAATCTTGACGCCCGCGTACTGCGCGGCCAGCACGCGGTGGTGGCCTTCCAGGATCACCGTCTCGCCGCCGCGGCCGACGCCCAGCTCGATGCGCGCGCCGCGCGACCAGTCCCACTTCCCCGATTTCATCAGCAGCGCGTACTCCGAGACGACGCGCGAGCTGGCGATGTTCTGGCTGGGGCGCAGGACCATGCCCGCCTGACGCACCTCGCCCAGCGGGATCGCCGCGGCGGGACGCTTGGCCTTCAGCACCAGAGCCAGGCGCTCGCCCTGGACGGTGAGCGTGACGCCGTCCAGCGCGCCGGTTCCGGCGCCGATCACCTTGTTCGACGAGGGCAGGATGTCGGCGAACCAGTCGGCGAATTTCCCGGCCAGGCCGCGGTCCAAGGTCTCGCGGATCTGCGCCGGGGAGAGGCCGGCCTCGCGCAGGATCTCGTATTTTCCGCGCAGGTCGGCGAAGGAGCAGCCCGCGCCCGCGCAGGGGAAGGCTTCGTGGGCGCGAAGGACCGCGCTCACCTGCGGCTCGGCCAAAGCGGGCATCTGGGCGCGGACGGCCGCGGCGCGCTCCGCGCTCCGGGCGATGGACAGATTGCGTTCCACGACGGCTTCCGGTATGGAGCGCAGCGCCGTCTTGGCCGCGGACTCGGCGCCCGCTTCGACGCCGGTCTTGGCCGCTTCCTTCACCGCGACTTCCAAGCCTTCCTTGGCCAGCGCCGTGCCCGCGGTCTTGGCCCCGGTCTTCAGCAGGCCGGGAATGCCCAGCCCGACGAAGTTCACCGCGACCAAGCTTGCCGACACGCCCAGGTCCGCGCCCTTGGACGCGCTGGGCGCGGCGAGGAGAGCCTTCCCGTCCGTATACACGTTGCGGAAATCGTCGACGAAGCCCTTGCCCACGGCCTTGGCCGCGCTCCACGCGTAGCGCGGATAGGCGGCCAGGTCCGCGGCGCCGTCGGCCGCGGCCGACCAGGTCGCGCCGTCGGCGGCCTTGCCGGCCAGGAACTGGCTCACGCCCTTCGTCATCAGCCAGCGGCGCCGGGCCCAGTTCGAGAGGCTGCCGTCGTCGGCGACGGCCTGGGCGGCGCGGAGGTTCTCGGCGCCGCGCGCCTGGACGCCGTCGCTCCACGACGGCGCCGTCGCGGACGGCGGCGGCGCGACGCTCAAGCCGGCGTCGCCGCGCAGATCGCGCGGACGCTGGGCCGCGGGCAGGGCGTTGAGGCGGCGCCACTGCGCCGGTGTGAGGGCGCCGGCGGCCCCGGGCGCGGAGCCGGCGGCCGAGGGTCCTTCCTCGCGGGCGGTCCCGGCGGCCAGCGCGCGCGACAGGTCGCGCGCGCGCGCGTCCGCGTTCGCCGCGCGCCGCGCCGACTCGCGCGCCGTCAGGCGCTCGCGCTCGGCGCCGCCCGCGGCGGCGGCCGGGGAGCGGCGGGCGTACAGCGCGACCGCGGCCTCGGCGTCGGACTTGGCGAGGCCCAGCGCGAAGGCGGCGGCGCGCACGCGTTCGGCGAAGGCTTCGGCGCCTTCCCCGGCGGCGGGGCCGCTTTGGACGGCGCGGGCTTGGAGCCGGACGGGGCCGAGATCGTCGCCGGGGATTTGATCGAGCGGGCGGCCGTCGCGGAAGGCGGCGGCGAGCGCTTCGCGCGCGGGCCGCGGCGCCGGGGCCGCGAGGGCGCCGGTCGGGCAGGCCAGCGAAAGCGCCAGCAGGAGGTTCAGGGTTTTCAGAGGGGACCTCTCCCCGGAGTGTAGACCCGGTATCCGCTTATTTCAAGAGGGAACGTCGTCGGGAGCGGGGGCGTCGGCCGCCACGGCGGTGCCGGCCAGCAGGTCGTGCAGGCACAGTCGATCCGCCCGAAAAATAAACAGGCTGTCCAGGAGGAAGTAGCCGGGGACGAGGCAGAGCAGGCCGTTGGCCAATGAACGCACCAGGACGTTGGTCGTGAAGCCCGCGTTTTGCCCGGTGTCGTGGCGCACGATGCGCAGTCCGAGGAGGAGCTTGCCGACGGTCTGGCCTCGCCGGGTCAGCAGGACGACCTGCGCGATGAAAAGCGCGACGTTGGCGGCGACGGCCGCGATCGTGACGAAGGCGGGGACTTCGTCCAGGCTCAACGCGACGGTGCACGCGGCCAAAAGCGCGGCGTCGATCAACACGGCGCCCAGGCGGCGGCCTCGGCCGGCGATATTCATCGCGCCAGTATAGCAGGTCGCGGCGCCGGATAAAAAATCGGTAACGCGCGGCGAGACGACTGGACAAGCGCGGAGAGGCGGATTATACTCGCGCTGACATCGGCTGACCCATTCTGACGCCCGAGGTCTGGCACCGGGCGGACCGAGGGAGCTACAGTGAGCGATATGGAGAGCAAGGTGGAACGCGGCGCGGCGACGACGGGCGCGGAAGAAATGACCGCCCTGATGTCGGGCATCCTCGATTCGCTGCAGACGAACGTCTTCCTGTGCGACGAGAATTTGAAGATCGTGGCGATCAACGCGTGCGCCCGAAGCGGCCTGCGGCGCATGCGCGCCGAAATTCAGGCGGCCTACGGCGTGGACGTCGATCAGCTGATCGGGATCCCGATCCAGCGCTTCTCCAGCGATCCGGAACGCGTCGAGGCCCTGCTGGGCGACCCGCTGCTGCTCCCGCACGCCACCGAGATCGAGGTCGCGTCGAAGACGTATCGGGCGCGCATCGACGCGCTGCGCACGCCGCAGGGCCGGATTTCCGGCTACGCCGTCGTCTGCGAGGACGTGTCCCGCCTGCACGCCGCGGAGCGCGAGCTGCGCGCGTCCCTCCGCCAGCGCGCGACGCTGCTGCGCGAGGTTCACGAGCGCGTCAAGAACAACCTGGATCTGATCGCCGGGCTCGTGCGGCTGGAAAGCGGCGCGGACGCGGCGCCGGCGCCGGGGTGGACGGAGCGCCTGCGCTCGATCGAGCGGGTCCACGAATTGATCTACGCCGGCGGCGACGCGTCGCGGGTGGATCTGGACGCCTACGTGGACGGGCTCGCTCGCGGGGTCGTCGCCGAGCGGGCGCCGCGCATCAAGATCGAGACCGCGGTGCACGCGGACATCCGCGACCTCGACCGGCTGATCTTCTTCGGCCTGATCCTCCACGAGCTGGTGTCCAACGCGGTCGTGCACGGCTTCCCGGACGGGCGCGCCGGATGCGTCCGGGTGACCGCGCGGGCCGTGGGCGGAACCATCGAGGCGGTCGTCAGCGACGACGGCGTCGGCCTGCCGGCGGGGGAGACGCGGCGGTCGGGGCAGGGCTTGAGGCTGGTCTGCGCGCTGATCGAAGAGCGGCTCGGCGGCTCCTGGAAGATCGAAAGCCGCGGCGGCGGCCTGGCGTGCCTGTTCGCGTTCCCGGCCGAGGCCGTCGGGAAATCCTGACCCCTTGACGGAGGGCCGGGCGCGGCCTATCCTTCGGTATTCCGAGGTGATGGCATGAACTGGCTTCGCGCCCTGACGGCCGTGCTGATCGTCCTCCCCTCCGCCTCCTTCGCCCAGACCGCGGTGAAAGCCGCGCGCGCGCCGAGGAAGACGATGAGCGCGTCCGCCGACTCGTCCGCGACGGCGGCGCCCGGCTCGTCCCTGGCCCCGCTCTCGGCGAATCCTTCGCCGGTGTCGCTTCCGTCCTATTCCGGGCCGTCGTCGCCCACGTTCTCGTCGTTGTCCGCGCCGATGTGCGGCGCCCCCGAGCGGCAGGAGCTGGACAAGCTCACGGCGCTGAACCTGATCGAATCCCAGAAAACCGCGCAGAAGCTGCGCTCGGTCAGCGAGGAGCGCGAGGACGCGGCCGCGCGCTACAACGCGCTCTATGAAAAGCAGAAGCTGGAGCTGTCGCCCCTCGAGTTCACGCTGAAGCGGATGCAGGTCGAGTCGAACATCCAGGAAGAGACGTTCAAGCGCGAGCTCGCCGACATGCGCCAGGAGCGCGAGCGGCTCCATCTGAAGAACGACCTGGAGCGCGAGCGGCTCGCCTCCGAGCAGATCAAGGCCGACGCGGAGAAGCTGAAGATGGACGTCGCGATGCGCGACCTGGATTTCCAGAGCCGCAAGCTGCGCATGGACGCGGAGCTGGCCGACCACAAGACCGTGGCGCTGAAGACGGACCTGGACCTGCGCGCGAAAAAGGAGCAGTGGAAGCTGGAGGCCAACCGCGACCCGGAGTACCCGCTCGAGCCGTTCAAGGGCGGGGTGCTGACGATCTCCGACCGGCGCATCACGCTCGACGGCCCGATCGTCACCGGCGTGGCGGACGCGGTGACCGAGCGCATCCACTATTTCAACAACAAGGACGAGACTTTGCCGATCTTCCTGGTGATCGACCGCAGTCCCGGCGGCTCGGTGATGGAGGGCTACCGCATCGTCAAGGCGATCCAGGCCAGCAAGGCGCCGGTGCACGTGGTGGTGAAGTCCTACGCGGCGAGCATGGCCGCCGTGATCACGACCTTGGCGCCGCACTCGTACGTGTACCCGAACGCGGTGATCCTGCACCACCAGATCCTCAGCTTCTCCTTCGGCAACCTGACCCAGCAGAAGGAGCAGCTGGAAATATTGAAGGAGTGGTACAAGCGCCTGGCCGAGCCCGTCGCCAAGAAGGTCGGCCTGAGCCTGGACGCGTTCACCAAGGAGATGTACAAGCACAGCTCCGACGGCGACTGGCAGGAGTTCGGCGACGAGGCGGTGCGCCTCAAGTGGGCCGACCACGTCGTGCACGAGATCCGGGAGACCGGCTTCTTAAAGGACCCCGAGGAAGAGAAGAAGGACGAGAAAGGCAAGCTGGCTTACGGCCTGGCCGAGCAGACCGACTCCCAAGGCAAGCGCTTCATGCGCCTGCCGCGCCTGCAGCCCTACGACGCGTACTGGATCGACAACTCGGACGGCTACTACCGCTGAGGCGCGCGGGCCGCGTCCGTGGAGAACAGCACCAGGTCGTCGGCCCCGAAGAAGTACGGCGCCTGCCGGGCGCCCGAATCCTCCGGAACGGTTCGCGCCAGATAGCGGCGCAAGGATCCGCTCGTCACGCGGCCGTCCGCGCCGCGCGCCTCGCCGCGCAGGCCGCTGAAGACGCGCTCGGAGAAGAAGCCGTGGCCCCGCTCGCCGTCGCTGAGCGCCGGCCGGCTCGAGCCGGTCGCGGCGAACACCGCGCTGCTCCGCGGGTTCAGCGCGGTCAGCGTCGCCGGGTTGAGGCCGTTCGCGGTGCACGCGTCGAGAAAGAGCACGTGCTCGGAGCGCGGCAGGGCGTGAAGGAGGCGGCTCAGTTTCGAGATGGGCAGCCCCCCGGAACCCGGGTCGAGCGGATCCGCGGCCCAGCCGAGGAGGACCGCCTCCCCGTCCTTGCGCCGGACCGCGTGCCCCGAGAAATAGAAATAGACCTGGGAGCCGGCCGACGCATGGGCCGGAAGCCATTTTTCGACGGCGCGCTCCATATCGGCCGCCGTCACGTTCTCGTCGAGAGTCAGCACGTTCGCCGCATCGACGCCCAGGGCCTTCTCGACGATCGCGCGGAAGGCCCGGACGTCTCGCTTCGCCGTCGCGACAGGCGGCAGATCGCGGTACTCCGGGACGCCGATCACGATCGCCGCGTCGAGCGGACGCCGCGGGCCTTCCGGGATCGGCGCGAGGTCCCGGCTGCCGGGCGCGGCCCCTTCGGAGCCGTTCCGCGCGGTGAGGATCGCTTCCTCCAGGGAGCGCGCCAGGCTGCGCTCGATGCGGGCGTCGTCGGGGGCGGGATAGAGCGGGCTCGGCCGGCGGCGGTAGACGACCTCGACGCCGGTGCGGCGGCCGTCCGCCGAGGACGTGAAGCGGACCGCGACGGTTTGCCGCCCCGCGTCTCCCTCGGCATACAGGGACTCGGGCCCTTCCTGGACGTTCGCGTACGAGGAATGCTCGAGGAAGTTCGCGGCGCTCTCCATCGCCGCGGAGATCCCGCGTTCGACGCTGAATCGAGTTCCGCCGTCCGCGGCGGGCGCGGCCGCGATCAGCGCCGCCGCGGCGAGCGCCCCGGCGAGGCTCCTCACCAAAGCTTCAACTCGGGAGTCATCGTGGTCATGCGCGGCGTTTGGGTCCGGCCGTAGCGGTAGGCCGCCGCGGAGCAGCCGTGCTCGACGAAGCGATAGAGCTCCGTCAGCGTCAGGTGGCCGCCGTCGGCCGCCTCGCCGCGCAGGCCCCGGAGCAGATAGTAGGTGAACAGGCCGTGCCCCTGATCCTCGGAGGCGCGGGCGATTTCGCCGGGCCCCGAGGCGATGATCATGGAGATGCGCGGGGTCGGGGCGAGCGCGGGGAACTGCGCCTCGATCAGCGGCCGTTGATTGACCTCGTTCCAGGTGCGCCCGCCGAAGCCGGAGAACGAGGTGTCCATCATGGCGACGACTTCCTTGGCGGGCAACGCGAGCAGGTCCTTATAAACGTCCTCGAGGGAGAGGCTCGTGCGCTCCAGCCGGTCGGGGTCCGCGTCCCACGGGAGAAGATAGGGCTTTCCGGTGGAGGCGTCCGCTCCGCCGTGACCGGCGAAGTAGATCCAGACGCGCGAATCCTTGCCGCTGAGCGCCGGAAGGCCCGTGCGCAAGGCGGCGGCGATGCTCTCCCTCGTCGCGTCCCGGTCGTCGAGGTCGAGAATCCGGTTCGGGGCGATCCCCAGGACGGTTTCGGCGTATTTATGGAAGACGCCGGCGTCGCGGGACGCGTAGTCCGCGTCGCCGAGCTGGGCGTAGCGCTCGACGCCGATGATCAGCGCGGCGTCCTGCGGGCGGGCCCGCTTCGCGAGGCCGGCGGCGGCGTCGACCTCCGAGTAGGACAGGACTTTCTGGCGCGCGCGGCCTGCATCGAGGCGGCCCTCGGCGCCCGCCGTCGCCAAATCCATTCCCGTGCCGCGGGTGCGGAGCTTGCGCAGCGAGGCGACGATGCCGTCGAGCATGCTTTGCTCGAGAACCTTCTGCTGCCCGGATTCCATGAACTGCTCGTTTTCCTGCTCGTAGAGAACCTCGACGATGGTCTGATCCGGCCAGTCGGTCGGTCTGAAGAAGACTCCGACCGAGTACATCCCGTGGAAGTCGTCGGCGTAGATCGCGCGATAGTCGCGCGTGACCGTGTAGTAGGCCGACGTGTCGAAATAGCGCGCGGCCGCGCGATAAATCTCCCCGTAGGGGCCGTTCATCGCCATCCAAGTTCCCTTGCGCCGGTGCTGGCGCACGAGGGCGCGGACGTCGGGGCCGTCGGGACCGGCGAAGGGATCCGTCGCGCAGCCGCCGAAAAAGAGAGCCGCGCCCAAAACGGCCAGCATCCCGAATTTCATGGCGTCATTATGCCACAAGATTGGCAGGAGCGTGCAGAGAGCAACGAAAGAGCCGAATTTAAGGCTGGAGGTAGGTCTTCAGGCGGACGCGCCAGCCGGACAGCCAGCCTTGTTCGCGCGCCTGGCGGTCGGCCGGGGCGTTGGCCACGCGGCGCGTGAGCGCGGCGTCGGCGCCCTTGGCGAATTCCTCGACGGACGGCTGTCCCGGGGCGGCGTCGCCCATCAGCTCCAGGACCTGGAGCAGCCCCCAGCCCTGGCCGTTGTAGCGCTCGGTGGGATTGACGCCCTCGCCCTTGAAGTTCACGTAGTCCACCAAGGCGTACACGCCGTTGGGCGCGGCGGCGACGCGGCCGAAGCGCTCCTCCAAAATCGTCCTCTCGGACGCGGGCGCGGCGTCGAGAACCTTGGGCAGGGCGGCTTCCAGGCGGTGCGCGGCGTACAGCGCCTGCACGTCGACGGTGCGGGCCAGCAGCGCGCGCATCTCGGTCAGGCGCGGGCCTTTGAAGTCCGCGTAGAACGCGTCGCGGTCCGGCCACGGGCAGGCCGGATGGCCGGCCAGCCACGGCGGCAAGGTCTCGCCCGCGGCCTCCAGCGCGTCGAGGACGCCGGGGAAGCTCTCCGTGAACGGTCCCGGGCGGCCGGCGACGTACCAGATGAAGTGGCCGATGCCGAAGGAGCCGAAATCCTCGCCCTTGTTCCAGTGGGTGAGGAACTCGACCTTGCCGCCGGCCTCGTTCTGCCATATTTTCAGGCCGATCTCGTGCGCCTGCGCGGGCGTCAGATGGATCGCGGAGGACGGGGCGGGCGCGGCGGCGGCCAAGGACGCGACGGCGAGGAGAAAGGAAATCATGCGTCCATTTTAGCACGGGGGAGGCGGGCCGTAGGTCCCAAATCTTACTGGGTCCCCTGGCGGGTCAAAAGGACCCACCCGGCCCGCAGGGAAACAGGGGGGTCCTTGGTAGGATAAGGCCATGAAGAACATCCTCGCCGCTCTCGCCCTGATCCTCGCCGTCTCCGCGAACGCCCAGTCCTGGGACCGCCTCGAAGGCCAGCACAGCGGCGTGAAGGAGACGATGGCCGTCGCCGTGCAGGATCCGCAGAAATGGGCGGAAATCTGGCGCCAGCACGACGCGCAGGCCCCTCTGCCCGACGTGGACTTCACGCGGGAGAGCGTGGTCGTGGTGTTCCTCGGCCAGACGCAGACGGCCGGCACGAAGGTCCAGGTCGTCGTCCAGCAGGACCCCATCGATTCCAACCGCCTCAACGTCTTCTACCGCGAGGTCTCCGGAAAGAAGGCCTTCGCCGCCCAGGTGGTCTGCGAGCCCTACATGATCGTCAAGGTCCGCCGCGCCGCCACCATCGACGTGGAGAAGGACGGCGTCGTGAAGGCCCCCGAGCGCGTCCGCGCCCCCGCGGTCAAGCGCGACGAGCGCAAGATGAAGGCCCTGATCCAGGGCCTCGAGGACGCGCCGAAGTTCGACTAGCGGCCGCTCATCGGGCTAGCCGTCACGGGCTCGATGAGGCGTCGATCAGGGTTAACGAGAGCATCGCTTTCGACTTGACGGCCTCGTAGTTGGAGCGTGCCTGCTTGAGCCGTGTGAGTTGGGTGTTCAGGAAGTAGTACGAAATCGGCATCTTCTTCAAGGCCTCCCTGTTCTCCTCTAGCTCCGCGCTAAGCAGGCCGATCCTCTCGTCGACATCCTTGAGCATGTTCGGATTTCCGTCGCGGCCCACGTTGTAGGACTGCAGGTCGCCCAACTCAATAAGCTTCTTGGCCAACTTTTCCGACCCGTTCATCGGCATGGAGAATTGCATGGATTGGCCGCGGCGGCCATCGCCGAAGTAGCTTCCGCCATTGCCGACCGGGGACGCGTCCGCGGCGAGCATGATTTTCTGCGCTCGTGCGGCGGCCTTGTCGGTGTCCACCACCTTCACGCTGATGGTATAGGTCACGGCGGCTTGCGGAAAAGCGTAGCCGCGCTCCCAATAACCGTTGACGAAGGAGCGGGGCGAAACTTCTGCGGCGGACGCGACGGCAAGGAGAGCGGCGAGCGCGAGAATCTTCATAGGCACCTCTCCGGCGCAGTGTAGCCCCGGGGGCCGTGGACATGCAAGGCCCCACTCCTCGTTCCCCGCTCCCCGCGCCTTGCGCGCCAGGGAGTCCGCTGTTATCCTGTTTCGGTGCGGTTATTGATTCTACTCGCGCTGCTGAGCGTCTCGGCGCAGGAGCCCGCCTTCGATCCTTCGATGCCGGGATTGTGGTCGAAGAGCAAGCGCATCTACCCGGCGGAGTGCTGGGCCTCGGTGAATATCGAGAGCCAGGACGTGCCCCGTGTCGTGGAACAGTTGGAGAATCTCGCGGACAAGGATGCGCGTTTCGTCGCCAGGCGGGCGGAACTCGGCTGGCGCGTCGACGAGGCCGCCTACCCCGCGGTGAAAGCGAGGCTTGTGAAAATCGGCACACTCAGGAGCTACGACGAGACGTGCCCGTGGCAGCCGAACTCACTGTCGGGGATCGCTTTCAAAAAAAAAGAAGCTCGCGCAGGAGAAGACGGACTTTGCCGTCGCCCTGTCGAGCCTTCCTGCGATCGAGGGCGTTCTCGACGGCGAATTAAAGAGCCTCGATTCGTTGGAGGCCCGAATGACTCTCGCCCAGCAGCACATGATCACTGTGATTGTGAGACAGACCGGCGACGAAGCGGATTCCAAACCTGAAGATGGGCCGTTGTTTCATCGCGATCGTCCATCACGTAGAAGGAGCTATCGCCCGCCGCCGTCCGAAATTTCCGGCGAGGGCGACGCTGGGTTTCCTGGGAATCGGGAGGCGATTCCGGTCTGCGCATTGGTCCCCGCCACGATCATCGGACTCGCCGATCCGGTCCGCCTGGAAAAATTGGGAAAGGCATTATCGATTCGCGGGGCCGCGTACAGCCCAGACGGCTGCGCCGACATGCACGCGAACGTCCTGCCTGAGGGGTTGTTGTGGGTCGATCCTGCGGTTTTGATTAAGGTTCGGGATCAACTCATTAAATCCGGCGAGCTCATTCAATGGCGGACGATCGATCCTCGTGAAACCGCTGATGCGGGGACCCTTGGCGACGACTATTACGAAAAACTCCAGGGTGAAACCGCCCGGTCGGCGGAAACGTTGAAAGATGCGGTTTATCTGCGCAGTTTGCTCGCGGAGGAGCTGAAGCGCCTGGGCCCATTTGCCGTGAACATCGAACAGGCCCGTCGGCGAAAACTCGTCTTTCTCACGCTGCAACAGACGTGGGAACCTTCACACGGCCGCCATGCGCATCGTTCAAGTAAGGCGCGGTGAGCGCGTCCGCACGAGGGTTGACGCGCCCCCGGCGTCCGCGCCGGGGGCGCGTCCGTTTGCCGTCTTACTTCGCGGGCGTCGGGGCCGGAGCGCTGACCGCGGGCGCCGCGGCCGTCTTCAGCGGGCACGTCGCGCAGTGGCGGCCGCAGAAAAAGCCGATGGCCCCTCCGACCAGCAGAAGCGCCAGCGCCGCCAGCGCCTTGCAGCCGCAGCACTTGCCCTTCGTGCAGCAGCTCTTGCCCTCGTCCTTGGTCTCTTGAGCGTCCATGATGTTCTCCTTTCGTTTTATTCCGGCTGCGAATAGTTCGAAATACGAAGCAATCGGTCCAAAAAAAATCAGGCGCGCGTCTTCTCCGTCTTGATCCGATCCGAGATCTTCCCGAACAGCGCGAGCAGCGCGTCCTGCTCCTCGGCGCTCAGGGTCTTCAGGAGCCCGCGCGCGAACTGGACCTGGCTGTCCATCACGGACTTGTGCAGTTCGCGGCCCTCGTCGGTGAGCTCCACCTGCACGACGCGCCGGTCCTCGCGGGAGCGGTCGCGGCACACCAGCTTCTTCTCGACCAGGCGGTCGATGAGGCCCGTCACGCTGCTGAGGGACAGTCGTATGCGCTCGGCGATGCCGCTCATGATGCAGTGCTCGTGACGGCCGACCGTGCGCAGGACGCGGATTTCCTGGGTGCTCAGCGCCTCGCTCAGCGCGGGATTCTTGGCCACGGCGCCCTCGGCCCCTTCCAAGACGGTCTGGAGGTGGTCGACGAGACGGCGCGCCTTGTCGTCCGAGCTCATACTTCGATTCCTAAATACTTCAATATCCGAAGTATAGCGGAGTCCGCCGCGGTTGTCAAGGGCGTCAACGGCTGGATGCCGGTCAGCTCGACGTCGAAGACGAGCGTCGCGTTCGGGGGTATGCGGGGCGGATGGCCGGCCTTGCCGTAGGCCGTGCCGGGGGGGCAGGTGAACCGGGCCTTGCCGCCGACCTTCATCCGTCCCAGCGCCTCGGTCCAGCAGCGGATGGCCGCCGTGAGGGGGACCAGCGCCGGACGTCCGGCGCGGTGCGCGCCGTCGAAGACGGTCCCGTCCTTCAGGGCGCCGACGTAGCGGACCTTCACCGTGTCGGTCGGCTTGGGCGTCGCGCCGGTGCCGGGGGCGACGTCCGTGAAGACGAACTCCGGCGGCGCGGCCAGCGGGCCGTCGATCACGAAGGTGAGCGCGCCCGGGCCGCGTACGGCGGCTTCCCGGACGCCGGACGGGCGGTCGCTCGGAGGCTCGAGCGGCGCGGCGCCGCGCGCGGGCATGCGTCGGTAGTCGGCGTCGGCGTCGTCGCTGAGCAGGACGATCGCGGCCTCGGAGTCCGCGCCGGCGGCGGCGAGCTCGAGCTTGACGCCCGCGGCGCCGACGACCACGCGGCGCTCGTCCCGGTAGGACGGCTTCCACCCCAGGACCTTGTCCAGCCACGCGGCCGCCGCGGGAAGGTCGCGCACGCCCAGGCGCAGGCGCTCGATCGGCGGCGCCGCGTCGAGCGCGCGCGCCGGGCGCACGGAGGCTATAAGAAGGAAGGCGGCCGCGAGCCGGCGGGGGAGTCTCCGCATGGGTTTCGGGCAATAGTATACAATCCGGAGCGAGTCGGGGTCCGCGGAGGGATGGGACGGCCCATGGCACTACTGTTGCTTACATCCGATTCGGTCAATGATAAACATCAAGCCTCCGTCTGACAATTCCGCCGACGCGACCACTCGCCGCGGCTTCTTGTTCGGCCTTTTCGGCGGGCTGATCGGCGCGCTCGGCTTGGCCGGAGCGCGGCGCATTCCCGGAGGTTCGGACTCGCCCTCCCCGGCTCCCGCGCCGGCCGGCCCGATCGACAATATTTTCGTGCCCATTCGACGCAAGACTCAACCACAGGAGAAGCGCTAAATGAAACTGAACATCAACAGGAAGGCCGCCCTCACCGGAAGCCTTCTGGTTCTGGTCCTGGCCGCCGCCTGGATCCTGCCGCCTGCCGTTCACAAGACGCTTCACTACTGCCCGGTCCGTCCCGACGGCGTGAGCCAGGCCGCGGCGGTTCCCGCCTTCGCGCGCAAGTACGGCTTCAGCTGCATGCAGTGCCACTCGAACTGGCCGACGCTCAACGAGTACGGCCGCCAGTTCAAGCTGAACGGCTACGTTCCCAGCCGCGACAGCGAGGAGGGCGTGCTGAAGACGAAGGACGCGTCGCTGTGGATCGAGAAGAACTTCCCGCTGAGCGTCGTCGTGCGCTCGCGGCCGTTCGACCAGACGAAGAAGGTCGACCAGGAGTTCCGCATGCAGCCGATCTCCGATGTCGACGCGTTCGCCGCCGGCGGCGACGCGGCGCATCACGTGTCCTGGTTCGGCGAGGTGGACGCCAACTCCGACGGCAACTTCGCGCCGTCGTTCGCGGACGTCGCGCTGGGCTATCACTACAACGAGTACTTCAACCTCGTCGGCGCGCGCCGCGGCTTCTTCGTCGCGGACCCGTTCCAGACGATCTCGAACTTCGGCAGCCCGACCCTGAACTCCCGCGCCACTTCCGGCGTTCAGATCACGGACCTGCCGCCGTCGCTGTACACGATGGACCAGACCGCCCAGACGATCTACGGCTACGGCGAGGTGGGCAAGGACGAGATCGGCTACCTGTATTACGCCGCCGGCGTCCAGGCCGACAAGGGCAACGATCCGGGCCGCGGCGGGAAATCCGTCAACGCTCGTCTCGCGTTCGACACGCTGAAGGGCGTCATCGTCGGCGCCTTCGGCTCCGTCGGTCATGCGGGCGCGGCAAGCTTCGGCGGCTGCAATGCGAGCGATACGAACTGCATTAACGCGGGCGGTGTTACGACGACCGCTCCCGCCGGCACGCCGATCGACCGCACCGCGTACAAGCGCGGCGGCGTGGACTTGGTCGTGGAGAAAGGTCCCGTCACGGCTCGCGCCGCGGCTCTCTATGCGTACGACCACGACGTCGCGGTCTACAACGTGGTCAACTTCCCGTACGGCGACGCGAAGGAAACGAACCGCGCCGCTTACGCCGAGGTCCAGTACTCGTACCTGCGCGGCGACAGCAAGGTCCCGTTCCTGATCCCGCTCATCCGCCAGAACTGGTACACGACGGACAACAGCAAGCATCAGTTCGGTTATCTCACCGCGCAGGTCGCGCATTACTTCGCGGCGAACCTGAAGGGCTTCGTCGAAGCCTCGTGGGAC
>Ga0315268_10004066_pt1 | contig 15960 bp, 13 predicted proteins | sample C1_top_MG_FD_204535 | JGI IMG/M metagenome (GOLD analysis project Ga0315268, IMG submission 204535) | Sediment microbial communities from Yellowstone Lake, YNP, Wyoming, USA - C1_top | ecosystem: Environmental > Aquatic > Freshwater > Lake > Sediment | place: USA: Wyoming | collected 2017-08-01
CATAATGATCGACCTGTTCCAGGTGACCGGCGAACTCATCGTTGAAAGGATCCGTTTCGGTCAGGATATAAGGACGACCGAAGATATAGCCCAGCCCCTCCTTTGATAGGAATGCTGCTGCCTGGTGGTCTTTCAGGGATTGGAAATAAGCCTCGGAATTGATGAGGCCGTCCAGGTTGATGATGGTGCGGTCGTGGATGAAGTAAGTGGTGGTACCACCTCCGGTCATGCCGATCAGCGCCCCTTTGGGTGTGTGGGTCTCCAGGAAAGAAACCCCAAATAAATGATCATCTTCTTCCACTTTGGTGTTCCGGTAATTGACCAGGTGATTCAGGGTGGAATTGTACAGGATTAGCATAAGAACAGCCGTTAAGGAAAGGGAAACCCAGGTGAAGACTTTCCTGGTGCCCGGGTTGGAGAATGCTTCCATTACGAGATGGAAAATGCTGGCGATGACCAACAGGGATAGGACCAGTTCGGCGATCCAGTACCAGTCGTTATAACCCACATACGAGCGCAGGGTGTAAGTCCACATCTGCCAGAAGCATCCTGCCAAAAGGGGTAGAAATGGCACTTTCTTAAAAAGTTCAATGGCTTCCTTTCTCTTTAAATAGAGCAAGAGTCCCAGCAAAAGACCTTCCAGCGTATAAATGTAGGCGGCCCAATGGATTGGAATGATCACGAACGGTGAATTGACCAGTGAGGCGATTAAACCCCAATTAGGAGCCTGGATTCCCAGGGAGGCTTGATAGGAATTAGGAGGTTGACCATAGACCGTGTACATGGAACCCCACCAGGCTTTCACCTGCCCGCTGACCGGCATAGACGTGCCGAAGGTGACCTGGTTGAAGACCAGGTAGGCTGCCAAGATCAAAAAGAGAAGGCCAAAATACCCAAATGCTCTTCTCACCCACACGGGAAACTGGTTTTTAAAAAACTCGAGCGGGGGGGTGGTAGATGGATCAACTTTAACGAAAGCACGACCGATAAAACGTACCAATCCCAAAAGGACTATGGAAAGGATCCAATCCAACAGCGGCAGGCTGTGAGGGAAGAGCAGGCTTGGCCTGAAGCGGTTGATCAACAGGACCGGGATCGAAACGATGACTTCAGCCAAGGTGATGGAGGCGACCAGTCGCCAGGCTAGTTCCAGAGTCCCCATTTTCCGGGATGGTTGGTAAAGATGAAAGAAGAATAGCAGGGGAATCTTTACCAGGATACCCAGGATGATGAACAACATCACACCTGGGAAGAAAGTAAAAATATCGATGAAGTTACCCAGGCGAACCAGGAGACCCAGGTATGTTGAAAGGAAAATGACCACCAGGTCCCACAGCAGGAAATTCCGGGTTGTGGAATGCGTCACGGAAAACCAGATCCCGAGCATCACGACCACAAAGATGTTGTCCAACCGACTCAGGATCGCCAGCGAGGCGATGAACCCGACCCATAATGACTTTCGCATAGTCAATTTAGCATCTGCTGGGACACTCCCGGTAACCAGAGAGATCAAAAGGATCAAGAAAAACGCATTAATTCCAGCTTCAAGCCCGCCTTTGGAGGTGACCAGCAGGATCAACGGCGTGAAAGCCCAAACCAGCGCAGAGAAGACACCCGCCGCGCTTGAAACCAGGCGTGACACCAGACGGAAAAGCAGGATGGTGGAACCGGCATTGAATAGACCCAGGATGATGGTCAGGATCCGGAATGGCAAGTACAGGTCAAACCTGGCGAAGAAAAAGACCGGGATGCAAACCAGCATCCACAATGGGTGATAACCATTGGACAGGTTGATGCCATCCATGGATGAACCCAGGCCATTGGCGATGTTCCTGGCAGTGGTGAAGTAATAGTAGGCATCATCCACCCGGTACCAGTTCATCAGGCTGTTAACCGGGCTGGCCGCTACGTAAAAATGGGCAGCCAGGATGAGCAGGATGATCACCAGTTCGAACCAATGGATTATTTTCATCGGTAACCTTAATCTGGAATGGTCAGCACCACTTTGCCGAGGTTTTGACCTGATTCAAGGTGCTTATGCGCCTGGCTGGCGTTCTCCAGGTCAAAAGTACGGCTGATGGCTGGGGTAAGTTTACTCTGGATGACCAGGTTCATCACTTCCTCGAAATCCTTGATTGTCCCCATGCTGGACCCAAGAATGGAAAGGTGTTTGCTGAAAATATAGCGGTTATCTATTTCAAATTTGGGACTGGCGGTGTTGCCAACCGTCAACAACCGGCCGCCTTTCTTCAATGTCCTGAAACTCAAGGGGAAAGTGGTACCCACGTTGTCCACCACCACGTCCACGCCCTGCCGTTCTGTGGCCTGAAAGACTAACTTGGACCAATCTTCCCCAGGCTGGCGTAGGATGACCATATCCGCTCCCAGCGATTTGGCCAGGTCCAGTTTTTTCTGTGAGGAACCCACCACCAACACCCGGGAACCCAGGAATTTAGCAACCTGGACGCAGGCGGTATTCACACCACCGGATGCGCCAACGATCAACACCGTTTCCCCGGCCTGTAAGTTACCGCGTTTGACCAGGGAATGCCAGGCGGTGTGAAAGACCAGGCCGGCAGCAGCAGCCATTCCATAGGAAAAGTCATCCGGGATCTTGAACAACTGTCGGTTGTGTATGGCAATGTACTGGGCGTACGTGCCGCGCATGGTTTCTCCCAGCAGGTGCCAGGTGCGGCATAGGTTATCTTTCCCCTCCAGGCAGTAATCGCACTGTCCGCAGCCAATGTTGGCGTTGATGACCACGTGGTCACCGGCAATAAGCTCAGTTGACGAGTCTCCGATATTTACGATTTCACCGGCGCCATCCGCACCCAGGATATGGGGATAATCTAATTTGAGTCCCGGCCAGCCGGCACGCACGAACAGGTCCATGTGGTTGAGTGCGGCCGCGTGCAGTTTTACCAGTGCCTGGCCAGGTTGCAGGTCCGGTTCAGGAAAATCGGTGTATTGCAGGACTTTCGGGCCGCCATGCGTAGATAATAAAATGGCTTTCATTATCACCTTTTTATATAAAGTCTATCCTGCCCGGGAGTTCAGTCGGCGGATGCAGGTCTGAATCTGTGAACTTGGAAGCCTGACGGATTTCTTGGGTAAGCATCATTTCAGAGAACCCTGTCCGAAAGAAAACCGTCATCAGGTGAAGATGATTGACCGGATGGGCCATCAAATATCCACCTGCAGGTTTTCAGTTTACATCCAAAGAGGGTCACTGGTTGCTGAGTTCAGCCCGGGATATGACCAGGCGCTGGATCTCGCTGGTGCCTTCGTAGATCTCCGTGATCTTGGCATCCCGGAAGTAGCGCTCGACCGGCAGTTCCTTGCTGTAACCCATTCCGCCATGGATCTGGACAGCGGCATGGGTGACAAACATGGCTGTCTCCGAGGCGAACAACTTGGCCATGGCCGCATTGATAGAAAACCGCTCCCCCGTTTCTTTGGAGCGTTCCTTCAGCAAGGCGGCATCATAGGTCAATAGGCGCGAGGCTTCGATGCGGGTTTTCATGTCTGCCAGTTTGAAGGAGATGCCCTGGAAATCACCGATCTTATGACCAAAGGCTTCTCTTTCCCGGGCATAGGATAGGGCTGCTTGGTAGGCTGCTTCAGCAATCCCCAGCGCCTGGGAGGCGATGCCGATCCTTCCAGCGTCCAGGACGGTCATGGCGATCTTGAAGCCATCCCCTTCCTCACCCAGTCGGTTTTCCACTGGCACCCGGCAATCCTCGAAGATCAGTTCACTGGTAGCGGAGGCACGGATGCCCAGCTTGGGCTCCTTCTTGCCTCGGATGAACCCGGGAGTTTTGGCTTCAACAATGAAGGCTGAAATGCCCTTCTGTTTTTTGGTCGTGTCGGTCAACATGAAAACGACCACATAGTCCGCCACCGGTCCACTTGTGACCCATGACTTGCGACCATTCAACACGTAAAAATCACCGTCCCGGGTGGCCTGGCTGCGCATGGTTCCTGCGTCCGAACCGGACATGGGTTCCGTCAATGAGTAAGCGCCGATCGCCTTACCGGATGCAACCGGAGCGAGGTATTTCTTTTTTTGTTCTTCCGTGCCAAACCTGAGAAACCCGTAGGCATACAGGGAATTATTTACTGACATGATGACCGAATGGGAGGCATCCACCTTGCTGATCTCCTCCAGGGCGAGCACATAGGACAAGGTATCCATTCCTGCGCCGCCATACACCTCCGGGACCTCTATACCCATAAACCCCAGTTCTCCCATCTTCTTGATGGTGGCGTGCGGGAATTCGCCGCTTTCATCAAACTCCGCTGCAATGGGAAGGATCTCCTTTTTGGCGAAGTCCCTGGCTGTCTGTCGGATCATCTCGTGTTCATGAGTCAGATGGAACATTGCTGTTGGCATGCCATTCCTCCAATAGGATTGATTTTTAGGAATGTTGTAGGGACATGAAGAAATGTTCCACTACACGTCCAAACAACGTGTTCCTGAAAAGCGTTCAGGGAATTTAATGGGCATTATAGCATGCCTACCTTCGGCAAGGTTTAGAAGGAGGTTAGATACAATTATTGGTTGTTTTAGGGGTGGTATGCTAGGAGATGATTAGCCAGGCTTTATATGGCTTTGCCACAATTAGGGCAAAAGTGCTCATCCTGTGCAAGCACCCAGCCGCAATGCGGGCAGGTGGTTGGTTGGGCTTTTCCCAATGGAGCACCACAGGCGATGCAGTTGGGTATGCCGACTTCGTTGGCTGTCGAACAATACTCACAGGTCAAACGGGATAGTTTTTCGGAGAGGTGCGTCCCAGCGCCTGCCAGGCTGGCCACCTGGTTGATCATCTGCAACACCCTCTCGGTCATATTCAGGTTCTCGATATCCTGGGCGATATCATCCAGGCGTCCCAGCAGGTTCCACGGATTGATGATTGTGGCAATGGCAGACTGGCCAAGACTGGCCGCCACACCCAGCCATTGTTGTTGACCCAACTGGACGATCACTCCATCGGAAATGCGGCGTATGTTGATAGCCAGCGCAGTTTGGCCTCCGGAACTCCTGAATTGGGCAGTGGCGATCTGGACCGTCAGATTATCCTCATCACCCAGAGCTTGAGCCCGCAAGTTCCCCTTATTAAACTCAGCGACCAGGCTGTTGGCGATATCCTTTGGACTGATGTTTCCATGGAAAATATGCTGTTCCATATTATTCGATTATAATCCTTCAGCAAACGAGAAGATATAGGGCTATTCCATCAATCGGTATACGGAAAAACCCAGGGAAAGTTCCAGCATGAAAGCATTAATCAAAAAATTATTGGTCCTTTTAATCGTTGTGTTAGTTATGACCGGTTACCTGTCGTCAATCAGGTTGATGCAGGTTTTTGCACAACAACCCACCGGATCTGTCCCCACCGTGACAGGTACACCGGCAGGACCTTTTATAACCGTGGTCAACCCGGATGGAGCTAATGTCAGGTCTGGGCCCAGTTCTGTTTATTACGAGAAGATAGGTCCGTCGTTGATCGAAGGCGAGACCGCGCCAGCACTGGGTCGCTCACCGGGTGGGGATTGGATCCAGATCTATTACCCGGGAGTGCCCGGTAATGTTGGCTGGGTGTATGCTCCCTTGGTCATTCTATCTCCTGGCTTTTTGCCAATTGTCGAACCGCCTCCCACATCAACTCCTATGGTGACACCCGCCATTGACCCGACCTTGTTGGCAGCCTTCGCAGCCACCGGGAATCCGACGCCGTTACCCACATTTACCGCCCCACCACCCCTGGAGATCCCTCAATACGGCAGCAACAACACGGGTCTGCCCGGTTTCCCCATGGGCCTGGTTATATTGGGGTTGGCATTCTTGGGTATTTTTGGTGGAGCCATTTCTTATCTTCGCAGAAGATAACGGTTTAGATTAATAAAAAAAAGAGAGAAGGAATTCTCTCTTTTTAAATTTCAAATTGGCCAGTAAATCAGCAACAGCCTCCGCTCTCACTGGAACAACAACTGTCATCACCGCAACTGCAGGAAAGTGAAGGATTATCGACCAGAAATCCTTTGCCGCGTTCATCATCAATGAAATCCAACTTGGCACCTTTGACATATTCCTGGGAGGCCTTGTCCACCAGGATACGGATCCCATCCGACTCAAAGGACAGGTCATTTTCAGCTGGCTCGTTATCCAGTGACATGCCGAACTGGTACCCGGAGCAGGATTTCCCAGCGACAAAGATGCGCAAGGCAAAGCCTGTCAGGTTGCGCCCGGTCATTAAATCCTTCACAGCCTGGGAGGCAGCAGGTGAAACGGTCATAAAATCTTGTGCAACGATTGATTCCATTTTCAATCCTTCCATCAGTCTTATTTCTAATTCTGATGAATGTTATCAGATTAGATTGGGCATGTCAACGAAGAAGGTCACCTCCAGGGCATAACATTTACCACCTGTTGAATTCAGCTTAAACGATAAAAAAATCTCGTGAATGTAGTCAATGTCCGTTAAACGGGGCTGGCCTTCTTGGAGGCCAGCCTTTGAAGAAATATGTCAGAGGGACGAGCGAGAAAGGCCAAATTCGTTTTGGCAAACGTCAGGCGCAAGTCTTAGAGACCGCCTCTCAGTTTTCCCGGTCATCCCTCCCTTGGGCATCTGTTAAACTTCCGATGTGCACCTCCTTTCAACCTTGGTTGAAGAATACAACCATCCTTAATTTACATCTTTTTAACAATATTTACATTAAAAATAATCTACCCTTGCCCTATGATTTTTCAACACTTTGATGATGAAAGTTAACCAAATAAAAAAAATTACCACTTTTACGCGGATGGTATAATCCAGGTTGTCAGACAACTTACCCGGAGGACAGTATGACCAAAATCGACTTAACCATAGATAAAAATCGCAGGGCCAGAGCCATCCAGCGTGCTCGTGAACGTAAGATCATCATCCCAACTTATGAACAAATGAAGAACCCGGCCAGCATACCGGTGAAGATCAAGGAATCGCTAACAAGCGTCGGTTTGTGGGATGTGGATCCACGCAACCTGTTCCGCATCACCTGGCACAATGAACCGAAACCGATCGGTGGCGGATTTGGCGGTGTCAACTACCTGGAACTGCCTTCGACCCTGACCGGTGTTCCAGCCCGCATCCTGGTCCTGGTGGGCAAATGGTTCCCCACCGGGGCGCATAAAGTCGGCGCAGCCTTTTCATGCCTGGTACCCCGCCTGGTGACCGGTCAGTTCGATCCCACCACCCAAAAAGCAGTTTGGCCCAGCACCGGGAATTACTGCCGGGGTGGGGCTTATGATTCCGCTCTGCTGGGGTGCGAGTCGATCGCCATCCTACCGGAAGGCATGTCACGCGAACGCTTTGAGTGGTTGGAAAAGATCGCGGGTGAGACCATTAAAACACCCGGCAGTGAATCAAACGTCAAGGAGATCTTTGATAAATGCTGGGAGTTGCGCCAATCTGGACAGGACCTGATGATCTTCAACCAGTTCGAGGAGTTTGGCAATTATCTGTGGCATTACGAATTAACCGGGAACGCCATGCTGGAGGTCATTAAACAGGCGGCTGGCAGCAAAGGCAGGTATCGCGGCATGGCTTCTGCCACCGGGTCCGCTGGAACCATTGCCAGCGGGGATTTCATGAAACAAGCCTTCCCAGACAGCAAGATCGTTGCCAGCGAAGCGCTGCAATGTCCCACTCTTCTGGAAAATGGATTTGGTTCTCATCGCATCGAAGGGATCGGAGACAAACACGTGCCCTGGATCCATAACATCAGAAACACGGACGTTGTGGTGGCGATCGATGATAATGCTGTTGTTAACTTGGCGCGGCTGTTCAATGAACCAGCGGGAAGGAGACTACTGGCTTCCAAGGGTGTGGATGACCAGACCATCGGTCAATTGGACCTGCTGGGATTCTCAGGCATCTCCAACATTCTTTCAGCCATCAAAACCGCCCGGTATTATGAAATGGATGAAAACGACATCATGGTCACCATCCTGACCGATTCGATGGAACTTTACCAGTCGCGGCTTAAAGAACTGCGCCAGGAGTTAGGTGAATATAGCGATAAAGATGCAGCAGTGGATTACGCCCGCTACCTGCAAGGTCAATCGACTGACAACCTTTTGGAATTGCGGTTTACCGATAAACGCCGCATCCATAACCTGAAGTACTTCACCTGGGTGGAACAGCAGGGTAAAACTTATGCTGACATCCAGGAGATGTGGCAGCAGCATGATTACTGGACCAACGTCCAACAGCAAACCCAGGAGATCGACGTGTTGATCAATGAGTTCAACGCCGAGGTGGGATTGCAGTAGAACCTGTGAAGTGATCATAAACAGGGACGCTTAAAAACCATCCCTGTATTTAATAACCCGACCTGTTGAGAAAACCATCCGTTTGGTGTAAAGTTAATCCATGCTGCAACCGGAATCCTTGGTGCTGGTGTGCCTGCTGCCTGAACCCCGCGACCTGGAAATTGTGAAACTGCTGGGTTGGTACCGCATCCCGTTACGGACGGCACCAAAACTGGTGGATGTGGATTACCTGGCTTTTTACCAGCCGTTGACTTTTGGCGATAAAGGCAGCCGGATTGAATATATCGCCCGTGTCAAAGGGCATGAGTTAACCACACGGGCAGAGTTATTCAAGGATGAAACCGGTCACCCGCGGGCAAATGAGGAATATTACAAGATCCAACTGGGCAACCTGGAAGAACTGGCAACTCCCATCCTGGCTGATAAATGGAAACGTTTGACTTTTCTTTACACCACCGGGGAGTACCTGCTCTCTGCCAGGAATTTTCAAGACCTGGTGGTCAGGAGTGATGAGAGGCAAGCGCTTTGGCAGGCTTTAAGAGAAAGGGCAGGTATGGTTTATGGGGGAGAGGAGCAGCCGGTTGATTCTTTTCTCGATGAAGAATGGCTGGCTACCCTGTTGGGTATCAGCGGATCACAATCCCCAGAATAGGTGAAGGCCAAGAAGGATGACCACGAAAAGAACCAGGGTTAAAGGAGCACCGATTTTCAAAAAATCGCGATAAGCATAACCACCAGAACCCATGATGATCACGTTGACCGGATGCCCCAGCGGGGTAAGGAAAGCCAGTGAACACCCCAGGGCGATGGTCATCAGGATCATGCGTGGATCGAGTCCGGTGGATCTGGCGATGGCCAGTCCAATGGGTGCCAGGATGATGGGGGCAGCTGCCTGTCCAGCCATGATGTTGGTCAAGATCATCGTAACAAAAAGGAGCAGGGCAGCCACCAGCAATGGAGATGACCTGGTCGTCAGGTTTAGAAAGGTGACCACCAGTTGGTGTCCCAACCCGCTGGAGGTGATGGCGGTACTCAGTGGCCAGAAACCTGCAATCAGGAAGATCGCCTTCAAGTTAATGGATGTGTAGGCTTCATCCAGTTTAAGGCAGCCGGTCAATATCAGTAGCACGGCGCCAGCCAGCGCCACCAGCGACACCGGGTACCAGCCGGTTAATCCAACTGCCAACGTAACCAGGCTGATGACCGCAGCCAGGCGTGCTTTCCGTGGATGGGAGATATCCTCCAGGTCTTCTTCCAGGAAGATGAAATCCTTTTCTTTTGCAAGAATATCCATACTGGACCTGGAACCCTGGACCAACAAACCATCCCCCATTTTTAAAGGCATATCGGCAAAACCGATATGCACCGGTTGCCCGGAACGCCACATGGACAGGACGCTAAGGTTACATTTTTCGCGAAAACGAATATTGCGAAGTGTTTTTCCCTCAAAATTGGAGTGGGGTGAAAGGGCGATCTCTGCCAACGAGGACTCTTCATCCATTAGACCACTAGGCAGCGGTTTTTCATTGTGCAATCTCAGACCATGATATTCAAAGTTGGCCAGGTCAGGAATACCCTGGGTGAGCAGGATATCCTGTTCTTTGATCATAAAATCGGAAGCCGGGGAGGGGAAAAATTTTCCATGCCGGGTGACCGCAATCACCGTCAACCGGACTTTTCGCCGCCAGTCGCCCTCTTTAATGGAGATTCCAGCCATTCCGGATCCCGGCAGGACGAGCACTTCCCATAAGGATGGCTCCAGTTGGTAAACCCGCAACAGTTCATCACGAGCCTGGTGATAAGCTTCGACCTGGTTGGCAGGATTGCGTTGGGGTAGTAATTTGCCAGAGAATAGATATAAATACAGGGCAGTGATCAACACCACCGGCAGACCAATAGGCAGGAACTCAAGAATCCCAAACGGTTTGAAACCTGCCTCTGCCAGGGAAGCGGAAGCGATCAAGTTGGAGGTGGTGAACAGGGTAGCCATGCCACCGGCAATGACCCCGAATGCCAGCGGCATGAGGATGCGAGAAGGGGGGATGCGTGAGGAGCGGGATAAACCCATGGCAGCCGGAAGCAAGACCGCCATGGCCGCGATGTTGTTCATGAACAGGGACAGGATTGCGCCAGCCAGGGCGATGACCAAAATGGAACGTCTTTCGTTGCTCCCAGCCAGGTTCTTCATCCATTTGCCCAGCTTGGTGGATATGCCGGTTTTCAGCAAGGCTTCAGCAATGATGGAAATCGCCAGCAGTGTGATGACGGTTTCCCCGGAGAAGCCAGCAAATGCCTGTTCGGGCGTAACCAGCCGGGTGACACCCAGGATGACCATCACCAGGATGGCGACCAGGTCCGGACGCAGCCAGCCTCCCACTAAAATAATCGTGGAGAGGATGACCAATCCGAACGTCAGAATTTCTATCATGGGCATAAAAATATTATATCCTGCCTGCATGGCTCCGGTTTAAGGTAAACTTTATGCAGACCGATATATGGAGACAGGCTATGTTTATCATCAGCAACGGAAAGATGCTTATTAAAGACCAGTTCTCAACCCGGAATTTGCTTATAGATGAAGGGAAGATCATTGCCATTGAGGAAAATCTGATAGAGACTGGCTCCAAGCTGGTGGACAGGGTGGATGCCAGTGGTCACCTGGTCCTACCCGGCGGCGTGGATGTCCACACCCATTTTGACCTGCCCATGTTCGGGACGGTTTCCTCCGACGACCATTACACCGGCACCAGGGCAGCTGCCTTTGGCGGGACGACCACCGTCATCGATTTTGTGCCCATGTCGCCTCCAGATGATATAAAAGGGGAGGCTGAGGTCTTTCACAGATCGGTGACAACCTGGCAGGAAAAAGCCCGCAAGGCTGCCATCGATTATGCCTTCCACATGAACCTCACCCGCTATGATGCCGAGATCGAAGCGCAAATCCCTGATCTGCTAGAGATGGGCATCACCAGCCTTAAAGTATTTACCGCTTACAACAACCGCCTGCGGCTGGATGATGGCAGCATCTTCAAAGCGCTTAGGTTGGCGGGCCAGCATGGTTTGCTGGTCATGGCGCACTGTGAAGATGGAGATGTGATCGACCTATTAACAATGGAAGCCCTGCAGGCAGGGCATATTACACCTGAGTGGCATGCCCGCACCCGGCCAGCCTGGGGGGCGGTGGCTGCCAGTCTGAAGATGATCACCCTGGCCGCCCAGGCGGATGCACCTTTATACCTGGTGCACATGAACACCGCTGGCGAAGTGGACATGCTGGAATACGCCCGCAAGAATAAGGTCAAAGTGATGGGCGAGACCTGTCCTCAATACCTGTTCTTCACGGAAGATGTCCTGCGCAGAGCGGATGGAGCCAAATGGGTCTGCTCACCCCCCATGCGCCAAAGGCAGGATAATGAGAGGTTATGGCAGGGATTGGAAAAAGAGGGACTCCAGGTTGTGGCCACCGATCATTGCCCCTTCTTTTTTGATGGTACCCGGGAAATCAATTATGAAGGCCAGCCGGTCAAGATCCCGGGCAAGGAACTGGGAGCAATTAATTTTTCCCTGATCCCCAACGGTCTGCCTGGTGTAGGCGACCGCCTGCCCATCCTGTGGACCTTTGGGGTGGGGACGGGACGCTTGACCGCCAGGCAGTTCGTGGATCTTAACTGCACCAATCCAGCCAGGATCTTTGGTCTTTACCCCCAAAAAGGTGCGCTGCAAGTTGGGTCGGATGCGGATATCGTCCTGTGGAACCCGGAAAAGAAGGTGGATTACGGGGTTGCCGTGGCCAAACACCGCACGGATTACAACCTGTATGAGGGGTGGGAGTTAACTGGTTTCCCTGAAAAGGTATATCTTAGGGGGGAGTTGATCGTGGATGGGGATAGCTGGCTGGGGAAAGCCGGCCAGGGTCGTTTCCTGAAACGGTTGCCCGGGGCAGAGATAATTTAGAAAAAACGAACAATTAAGTTTCTGAGAGCAGTTCCATCAATCGAGGGTGGCTGGCATATACGCCGCGGTATCGCTCCGGCAGGATGGCGGCAATGCGGCACATGATCTCGTCGGTATAAGCAACCAGAACTTTCTCTTTATCGCCGCTCGGAAGAGGAGGCAAGGTGAATGTTTTTCCGCCGGTCAGGGTGATGGATGAACGCTTAAAGCGTTTGATATTCCCCAGGATGACCTTGTCTTGTGTGCCGGTGATGGCCACCGGGATGATCGGGTAACCGGCCCTGGCAGCCAGGAAACTGACGCCGGGCTTGGCTTCGATCAAACCGCCTGTGCGGCTGCGGGTGCCTTCCGGCGCGATCACCAGCACCTGGCCAGCCTTCATGCGGGCAATGATCTCCCGCAGGGCGGGCAGGTCCGGGTTGAAGCGGTCGATGAAGATGAAATTCAAGATCTTCCCCAGCCAGCGGATCCAGCCGACCTTGCCCCATTTTTCAGCCACCAGGATGAACATATCCCAGCGGTTGAGGACGTAATAAGCCATGATGATATCCAGGATGCCGATGTGGTTGGTGGCGATGACGAACGCGCCGGAGGTGGGTATATTCTCCCAGCCTTTCACATCCACTTTGGCAACAATTCGGACGATGACCCGGATCAGTGAACGCAACAACCAGCGCATCAGCCCAGCAACTCCTTCAAACGAGGATGGTTGGCATAAAACCCGCGATACTTTTCCGGTAGCATGGCTGCAATGCGGCACATGATCTCGTCGGTTGCCAGTTTCATATAAACATCCCGGTCCTGGTTGCCCTGGGTTGGCAACCGGAAAGGATCCCCGGCGCGCACAATGATTTGCGAACGACGCAAATGCTTCAAATTGGATTTGATCAGTCGGTCTTCGGTGCCGGTCAAGGCGATGGGCAGGATGGGAGCGTCAATCTTGCTGGCCAGGTAAGCCGCGCCAAGCCTGGCTTCCTGGAGCGCTTCTGTCTTGGAGCGTGTCCCTTCCGGCGCGATGGCCAACAGCCCACCGGCTTTCAACCGGCGCAGGATCTCCTTCATGGCCTGGAAGTCGGCTTCAAACCGGTTCAACCAGATGGCGCCCATGGCTCGGCCCAGTCGGCCATACAGGGGATGGTCCTTGTATTTTTCCGCGGTGGGCAGGATGATATCCTCCCGGTCAAAGACATAATATAACAGTGCGGAATCCAGGCGGCCCAGGTGGTTGGAGGCGATGATGAACTGCTCGCTGGGGATCTTTTCCACTCCGATCAACTCGACCCTGGCGATCAGAGGCAATATGAATCGCAACACGGTTCGGAAGGTTTTTTGTTTCATGGCATCTGGGATGAAGATATTTGAAGGATATCCATCTCCATCAGTCAGTTTTTCTAAGAATATGGGTCAAAATGGTCGCACCGGAGCCACCGATGTTCTGGGCCATGCCAATGCTGGCTTCGGGTACTTGGGTTTCGCTGCACTGCCCGCGCAACTGCTGGACCACTTCCACCAGTTGGTAAGCGCCAGTAGCTCCCACCGGGTGACCGCGCGCTTTGAGTCCGCCACGCGTGCAAATGGGGATACGACCGGTTGGGGAGATCTCGCCGTCCAGCGCCGGTCGGGGACCCTGGCCGCGTTCTGCAAAGCCGCAAGCCTCCAGTGAGAGGGCGGACATGATCGAAAAGGCGTCGTGCAGTTCGAAGAGATCAATATCCTTGGGTTCCAGGCCGGCTTGATGGTAGGCCGTCCTGGAGGATCGATGGGCTGCGCTGAGGAAGAGTGTATCCGGCCGGTCATGGATGGCCAGTGTATCGGTGGCGGAAGCCGAGGCCGCTACCACGATCTTGTTCGGTCCTGTGAGTGCCTCGGCTGGAACCAGCAGAAGCGCGGCTGCGCCGTCACCGATCGGGGAGGCATCCAGCAGGTTGATGGGGGAAGCCACCATATCCGCCTTTTCAAATTTTTCCAGGGTGATGCGGGTATGCAGCCGCGCCCACGGGTTGTGCATGGCATTGGCGTGGGCGTTAATGGAAAAAGGGGCGAAGTCAGCGTGCTTCCAGCCATACTCGACCATGTAGCGCTGCATGATCAGGGCGTTCAGGCCGACAAAGGAAACCCCCTGCTCGCCCTCATAATCAGCATCGGCTGCTGTGGCCAGGGCCGCGGTCACCTCGTGTGGATGGCGGTCGGTCATCTTTTCGATACCCACTGCCAGGGCTGAGTCCATTTCGCCGCTGGCCACCGCCATCAAGGCGAGGCGGAAGGCGGCCGCGCCTGACCCGCAGGCTGCTTCCACCTTGACCGCCTCGGCCATCTTCAAACCGCTCCAGTCCGCCAGCAGGTTACCCAGGTTGTTCTGGTCGTCGATCATGCCGGACAGCATGTTACCCACGAACAGCCCCTGCACCCATTGTCGGCCGGAGTCCTCCAACGCGGCCAGGATGGCCTCCGAGGCCAGGTCCCGCAGCGAGCGTTCCCAGTGTTCATCGATCTTGGTCTGGCCAATTCCCAGAATGGCAACCTGTCGCATATTAAACCTGATTGGTGATAAATGATTTTAATCGATTATAAAGGCAGACCAGGGAGAACACAACGAAAGTTGGAATTAAATTAAAATTGGTTTGATTACTTTCGAAATTTGTTTGGTTGTCTAAAAAAAGAATACAGAATGTTTTGTATTTCACCTTATTAGAACAGGTGAATTCACTTTTTAGTACTTGAAAATAACAGAAATAATCCTAAAATAATCATAGGTCATTTAATAACTGGGAGGGATTATGAACAAGGGCGTATTTCGGATATCTATTGCTTCCCTGATTTTAGTCGTCTTGTTTTCAAGCTGCATTCCGGCGGTTACCACAGAAACCCAAGATTCTGGCGAAATGCAAACCCAGGTTGCCCTGGGAATGCAGGCGACGGTGGATTTCCTCCACCCCAGCCCGACATTAACCTTGACCCCCACATTGACACCTACCAGCACCTCCACACCGACCCTGGAGCCGGTGATGGTTCAGGTGAGTGAAGACACCTTATGCCGCCAGGGTCCGGATAAGCAGTTTTTGATGATGGGAGACCTGGCACCGGGCATAGAGCAGGAAGTGCTGGCCAGATCCACGGATTCGAATTACTAGTACATTAACAACCCGGATCAGCCAGACCAGCAGTGCTGGATCTGGGGAGGTGCAGCCACAGTGACTGGGGACACCACCAGGGTGCCCGTTTTCACTTCCATCCCAACTTTAACGCCGACACCCGGTCCTGATTTTGAAATAAGTTTCATAAAAATAATCAAATGCGATCCTTATTTTAGAATGAATTTTTCTATTAATAATACTGGAGTTGTGGATTTATCTTCATATTATTGGAAGATGACTGATACCACGAATGGAAAAACCAAATCATCCCAATCATGGGGATTTGTGGAATGGTACTCGTGTAGTATGTATCAAAATCCTGTATCTAGGAAATCAATATTAGCCCCTGGTGAGTCAATCTCGTCATTCATTATAGGCACGAATTGGGATCCAAAAGGGCATAACTTTATCCTGGAAATGAAGATGTGTGAATTAATTGCGGGTTTATATGAGGGAAAATGTGTAACAAAGACTTTTTATTTCACACCATAAGGTGAATTCAACAGGGAACTTAAAAAAACCTGATTTATTAAGGTTCTTATTAGTTGGGAGGGAAGA
>Ga0315268_10004068_pt1 | contig 15956 bp, 14 predicted proteins | sample C1_top_MG_FD_204535 | JGI IMG/M metagenome (GOLD analysis project Ga0315268, IMG submission 204535) | Sediment microbial communities from Yellowstone Lake, YNP, Wyoming, USA - C1_top | ecosystem: Environmental > Aquatic > Freshwater > Lake > Sediment | place: USA: Wyoming | collected 2017-08-01
ACCAAGTCATAGACAAAGCCGTAATCCTCCAAAGTAGCCATGACCCGGCCCTTGGTATCCCGGTCCCGGTGTCTATGTCGAATGAGAGTCACGGCCTTAACCAAACTCAAAAGGCGGGCGAAATCCCGCATGATACGGGGGGCCGTGGCTTTTCTGCCGATTTCCGCAGCGAGTTCTCTGGCATAAGAGACTACCACCTGCCACGGGGTCAGGATTTGCAGGTATTCCTGAAAGGCGATTAACTGAGGGTCGGGGTCGGACGTATCTTCAAGCTCAATATCAGCCTGGGTAGCCAAAGCGGAGCGAATCTTCCTAGGGTCGTCTGACACCTCCAGGGAAAAGATGCGTGTATCCATTTGATGCCCGAGACGGCGGGTGGAAGTGGTTATGAGAACCGTAGGGCCGGGCTTGTTCACCTTCTTAACGGTAAATTGACCAGTTTCCGTGTCCCTAATCGTAACCTCATAGTTTAAGTAACCGTCCTGCAACAAGCTGCGAATGGCGGAAGCCGCCGGGTTGTCCTCTCCCGCGGGCAAGCTGTCAGCTTCCCCGAAGACCACCGCCCGGTGCTGCAAATCTGAATCGTCATAAATCAGCACCCTGGGGGAACCGGCGCTGATGGTATGATGGGCCACGGACGGGAACAGCAGCAGAGCCGTGGACAACACATAGTTTTTACCCGCGCTGCTCTGGGCCAGCAGCAACAGATGAACCGGCATCGCCCCCCGGCGCATGGCCAACAAGCGGGAAGTGATTGACAGGTAAGTAATGACCACTGGTGCTACGTCCCCGCCGTAGCCCAGCGCCTTTACCTGCTGCTTCACTATGGCCAAGGGGTCCGGGGCCTGGAGAACAACCTGGGCTGCTTCTCGAAGTTCTGCAAGGCGCTGGTCCTTCTGCTCCTTAAGAAGAACAGCCGCGGGGATTGCTTGAGCCTTGAGGCGCTCTACCAGGGCCGGGACATCCTGCCCCTGGAGGTGGGCTTCGCTCAGGTCTTTGAAGTCAGGTGGGGCCGCAATTACCATCAGGCCCGGCAGGTCCTTGGCGATTTTGCCGGGGAGTTCCGGGGCGTCCGGTTCCTGCCATAAATACAGCCGAAGCCCGCTTAAATGCTCCGCCCATTGCGGTTTCCAGTTAGTCTTTCCGGGAAGCCCCAGGGCCGGGAGGTCGTGAAGCCAGGAGGTCCAGCAGTCGCTTTCCCCTTCTACCAGCAGGACCCAGCCGGCCTTCCTGATCTCCGTCAGAGTCCAGAGGCCATAGAGCAGAACCTTGTCGCTTTTGCGCCAGACAAAACGCTGCGCCCCGTTGAGACTCAATCGGTAGCGCACTGCCACCGCTTCGCTGGCTTCGTTCATATAAGGAATTTTTACACGGACGGTGCCTTGGTGCTTGAGGTCCTCCACGCCGCACTTTTGAAGGAACTCAGGGGGGATTTTCTTGGCCGCCGCCAACTCAGCCAGGGTGAGGGTTGGACGGTTGCAGGAGGGTTGCACGGGGGGTGCAACCGTTAACTTACTTTTATCATTAGACTTTGTGCCTACGGTTGCACGGTTGCGGCCCCTACCGGAGATTGTATCCTCTCCATACTGTGCCCCAGGGGAAAGGAAACCCATTTCCGTCAATTTCGCCCTCACCGCCTCCTGGGTACAGCCGCCGAAACATTTCCAGAGCAACTTCCCGTCTTTCTCGGAGACATGCAGGGAAGGGGTCTTGTCCTGATGAGCCGGGCAATGCACATGACCTGTGGGCTTGTGGCAGGCGCATGAAGGGTTATCACATTGTAAAGCCCGGCGGATGTTTTCGGCGGCAATCATTCCCCGGCCTCCCGCCGCGCTTCGGGGTCGATGCGGCCGGCGTTCATGTAATCAAGGAGGTCTTGCACCAGGTATCTAACCATCCGGCCCCGCCTAGAATAAACCGGACCACGTCCTAAATGGCGAAAATTCCTCAATGTTTGGGGTGAGACGGAAAGAAGTTTGGCGGCTTCCACATCATTCACATAACGGTGCTGTGTTTCCATAACGTCTCCTGTGATGAAAAATAAGTTGAATGTCGCCATTTGCTGGGGGTGTGGCCTGGGCGATGGGGCATCATAGACGACCTTCAGTCAACCATTCAGATTGTGTCTGTCTGGTGTGTTCACGGATGAACTTGACTATGTGGTCGCAGCGAAAGCGCAGTTCTCCCCCAACCTCCACGAAGGCAATCTTCTGTGCCTTCACAAGAGCCTCAAGGTCTGCGGGGGAAATCTTTAAAAAGCGGGCGGTTTCTTTGGGGGTAAAAAGCTGCATAGATTCCCCTCCTATCTATGTAAGGGGGGAATTTTAGGTGGGGGCTTATTTTCCTCTGAGGAAATTCGAAGATTAATCCGTTGGTGGTTCCGTTTCCTTTCGTTGCAAGCGGGAGGAAAGAATATCCAAGTCACGTTCAGTCATTAGGGTCTCCCTCTGATATTTTTCATCCTGTGTGACATATTCCAAAGCCTCCGGGCAAAGAGCTTCGCAGGTTGAATACTCAGGACATTTATTGCAAGTTCTCCTTAGTTTGATAGGAAGTTTTTCTGGCTTATGCTTCTCAGGGTCAAACTTTTCTTCATAAACCAATTCAAATGCCCTGTAATAAGCCTTCCTGATAGTAGAAACATTTATTTTGGGGGGAGCCTTAACGGTAATGTCAATATCGTTAAAAAGTCTCATGTAATTAGTAGCACGTGCATTTAACCTTTGTAATACTTTCTCGAATGATTTTGTTTGGTTATAGGCGTTCCAAACTTCCCATTTATTAACCTTCCTATCCGGTGTCATTCTTGATTTGGTTCTCGGAATAAAATAGTGATAGTAATTAAGCTGCTCAATAAATTTATTTACGATAACCTCCTTGTCGGCTTTAAGGTCTATTTTTATTATTAACTCATCCCCATTCTTGAAGACAGGGATTGGCAAATAAAGCGGCTTTATCCCTTCTTCTAATTCATCTTCCCTCAAGTATCTATATTCGGTGGGGTAAATAACCTCCATTATCTCTTTTTCTTCAATAAAATTTCCCCCCAACCAATGTTTAGGAATATTTTTATCAGAGGGATGAAACAGGCGGGTGATGCCATATTTCTTACATAATTCTTCCGCCTTTTTCTTTGCTTTCGGGTGCTCAAGATATTCCGCCTCACCTATGCCCCTTTCTCTGCACCAAACGGTGAAATCCCAGTGATCGGCTCGATAGCAAGGTTTTCTTAGGAGGGCCTGGAATTTATCGTAGGGACTGATTTTCTTATCTATATTTTGTTTCATCATCCCGCCTCCTGTTGCGGCCTGGTGGTGAATCCGGGGAAGGCGGCCCAGGATCGCCGCCGTGTCGGGAGCTACCCTATCCCCGGAAACTTTCATTTCAAAGATTGCGGCCAAGTAGGGTTGACGGACTCATTGGGTCCCTTACGCGCAGCCGGGGGCGTCCTTGGGCTCCAGAACGGCCTTATAGAAGTCCCCGGCGTAATAGTCCTTGCCGTCGACCCCCATGTGGGGATGATCGCAAACCAAAACTTTGACTTCCCCAAGGGTCCGGGAGATAACCGTCTCGATTTTCTTCATGGTCCGCCTTTTGGTGTGCGGCGCGGCCAACCACTCAGCCGCGCCCCGGTTTTGTTAATCGGAGTTCAACCCCATCAGTTCTTCTATCCTTTCCGCCTGGTCCACAATTATATGGCCCAGAGTGCAAAGGGTGGGTGGTTGAAGGTAAGGTTCTTCTTTGTGGGGCAAGGCCGTCAGCAAATCACCCAGGGCCTTGATTTTACTGATGGTGTAAATGAATTCAGCTTCTTGGGCCGCGACTACTACCAATTCTTTAGACATGACATCCTCCGCAGAGGGGATAGCCGCCCCAGGCTGGCCTTCTTGCCCCGCTCCTTCAATTATTGTGGTAGAATCTTGCTCAACCATGACATGAACCTCCTTCGTAGGTTTGTGTGGTGGTTAGGGCCGGTCCGGGTGCTTCTCCCATTCGGGCCGGTCCGCTTTATGACATGGGGGAAGCTCCCCACATCGCCTCTGCCAAGATTTTTCAACCCCTCCCTGTTCGGGCTCTCGGGGAGCCCTTGCCCCCCCCTCTACCATGCCTAATTTCCGCCACAAGCCCTTACCCACATCGCCAGCTTGCCAGGTCCCCCCCCAAGGCAGGGGTAAGGTAAGGGGACCTCCTCTTTCGTGCAACCTGGGGCGTCTCAGGCGGTCGTTTTTCCTTTCAGGTTCGCCACCTGGCGGGTGCTGCCGTTCATCACCTGGGTAAACAGGTCTCCCGCCAGGTCTGAGGCCCGGCGTAGAGCCCCATCCCGAAGGTGGGCGTAGCGCTGCGTCATGGCCGGCGTCTTGTGGGTTAGGAGTTTCTGCAAGACGAAAAGGTCCACTTGGCCCGATGAGGCCAGCATGGAGGCATAAGTATGTCTCAGGCCATGCAGGGGCCGGAAGTCCGGGGGTAAGCCCGCCGCCTTTCTTATCCGGTTTATGGGCCGTTTAAAATCGGTTCTCTGCCTTCCCCCACGTCCCGGGAACACATAAAGGCTGCCGGTGCGGGGGTGCGATTCCAGAAGCTCCCGGGCTACCTGGTTCAGGGGGATGGTCTGATCCTTGCCGCCTTTGGGCTGGCGAATGTGGATAAAGTTCTTCTCGAAGTCAATATCCTGCCATTGCAGCTTGAACAGTTCCCCCCGCCTCATGCCGGTGAACAGGGCCATCTTCATAAAATTACCGGCTTGAATATCGTGGTCTGCATCTATGGCGCTCAAGAGGTCTGATAGCTGCTCCGGTGATAGGTCCTCAGTTCTGAGGTTATTCACCCGGGGCATTTCGATTTTGAAACCCAGGCCAGAACATAACCCCTTTTTCACCCCGAAATTGATGACCCTCTCAAGCAATTCCAGAACATTTTTAACGGTCTTGGGACTCAGGCTCTTGGCAAGGGTGATCCGCAGCCGGTGCACGTCTATCTGTGCAATGGTTCTCGGTTCTTTCTCGCCCAAGGGGGATTGAAGGAATTTTGCATACCGGGAACGGTCAGTATTGAAGCCCTTTGAGTTTGGCTTGTCGCTGATATACTCTTGCCACAGCCGGCCGACCGTCCATTTGATTTCCGCCGCCGCTTGTCTCACCTCTTTCCGGGATAGGCGCTTGCCTTCTATTCTTTCGGCCCGGATAAGGGAAGCCCTGGCCGCGGTCATGTCATCCTGGAATTGCCGCCCGGCTTTTTCCTCTATCAGCTTTCCGGCCTTACGGTAGCGGATATAGAAAATCTTCTCCGGCTTCCTGGCGGCTGAGGTGCCCTCAATATAGAACACCCCCGGATAGGTGGTCTTGATTCTCTTCAAAGCGGGCATGGCTTCCTCCTTTGAGCTTATTCCCCACGCTATTCCCCACACCTATAAACAATATAAAGGTAAAAATAGGTAAGTCAAGAAAAAAGTGAAATCTATTTTAGCTGATAAATTAAGGGGATTTATGACAGGCGAGTAAGGGGGGGTAAATGACACACTCCGGGTTGTGGCCCCGGAGGCCGCGGGTTCAAGTCCCGTCGCTCACCCCAATAGTCGTCTTCAGAAAATCAAGGGGGCCGGCTCGAGCCGGACCCCCTTTTTGCGTGGCCCCGTCAAACTTGCACCTGAACTCCGGTTGGCAAAAGGTCCGGCCCCAAAGCGCGGTGCCTCCGGGGGCTACTTGTTACTTCTCCCTTGAGGGGCACGACCCAAATGGGGTAAAGTAAAAATATGGTGCCTGGCTTTTCGGCTTTTCGTCTTTTGGCCTTTTCACCCTTTTACCCCTGGATGTTAGATGCCTCGCTGGCGCTTCGTCCACGCTGCCGACCTCTTCCCTGAGCCAGCGAAAGGATTGATGGAGATGCCCGCAAACTTTTATCTCATCTTAGCCACGGCCTTTGCCGCTGGCCTCCTACTGGGCCTCCTGCTCATGTGGCTCATTGCCCGGGCCGGCAAAGGGCAGCTCCAGGCGGAAGTCCAGCGCCTCCCTCAACTGGAGGGGCAGCTAGCCGCCCTCCTGGAGGACAAGGTGCAGCTGCACGGGCAGCTCGCGGCCCTGGAGACTTCGCGCCAGGCCCTGGCCCAGGCCCAGGAAACCATGCGGGACGCCTTCCAGTCCCTGGCCGGCCAGGCCCTCAAGGACAACGCCGAGCAGTTTCTGGCCCGGTCTCGGGATTCCCTGGATGGTTTTCTAAAGCAGGTCAGCGGCGGCTGGGAGACTCACAAGGCGGAACTCCAGACCCGGTTGCAGCCCCTGGACCAGGCCTTGAAGGACATGGACAAGAATCTCAAGGAAATTGAAGCCAAACGGGAAGGCGCTTATGGAGCTTTGGGAGAAAATCTCAGCCAACTCCAAAAGCTGAACCAGCAACTGCAGGCGGAGACCGGCAAACTCAGCCATGCCCTGCGGGCCGGGGTGCAGCAGCGGGGTCGCTGGGCGGAGATTCAACTCCAGCGCCTGGTGGAGCTGGCGGGCATGAAAGAGCATGTGGACTTTGACACCCAATTCACCGTGGGGAATGTCCGGCCGGACATGGTGGTCAGACTCCCCCGGGAAGGCTCCATCGTGGTGGACGCCAAGGCCCCCATGACCCACTACCTGGAGGCCCTGGACAGCCCCAGCGAGGAGTCCCGGGTAAAAAAACTGGAAGAGCATGCCAGGAGGGTGAAGCAGCACGTGATGCACCTCAGCAGCAAGGATTACACCCGTCACCTGCCGGAAGGTCCATTTGTGGTCATGTACATCCCCAGCGAGGCCTGTTTGAGTGCCGCCCTGGACTCGGACCACCTCCTGCAGGAATACGCCTTTGAAAAAAACATCATCCTGGCCACCCCCAACATTATCTTTGCCTTGCTAAAAACCGTGGCCACCGGCTGGCAGCAGTACCACATCGATAAATACGCCCAAAAAATCCTGGCGCACGGGCAGGAGTTGTACCGCCGGCTGCAAAAATTCAGCGAGCATTTGGCCGGCATCGGCCGAGGGCTCAATACCGCGGTGGTTAAATACAATGAAGCGGTGGGATCATATAAGGAACGATTGCTGCCGGGGGCCCAGCGCTTTCAGGAGCTCCGGGGCGCCGGGGAAGCCTTGCCCGAAGTCCAGGCGGTGGACACCCAGCCCCGGCAGTTGCAGCCGCCCGAGGCCCCGGACGAACCCACCTCTGATTGAATCGCCCGCGGGCAAAAATTTATTCCCCCCCTGGGCCGCCGTTTTGTTATCTTAATTAAGCCAGAAGCAGGGCAGGTCTAACTTCCTTTAAAGGACGGGGTTGGTGGCCGGTAAAGACATGGCAGCCAAAATCGCCGCCCTGGGGCGGCTGTGCGGCATCTCTGCGGAGTACTTGGATAACTTCGGCCGCCGCCACCGCACTTCCCAGTCCACTTACCGGGCCTTGCTCACCGCCATGGGGGTTCCCTGGGAGGACCCGGGGGAGCTGGAGCGGGAGCTGGCCCACCGGCGGCTTGCCCCTTACGACCGCTTGCTGCCCCCGGTTCTGGTCACCTCCCAGGCCTCCAGGCCCGGGCGGGTGCTGGCCTTTCCCTGGACCCCCGATCCCCAGCCCCACCGCCGGTTCGCAGTCCGGTGGCAAATCACCGACGAGGCGGGCCGGCAAGACACCTGGGAAACCGCGGTGCAGGGGCCGGCCCACCCCGTAAGCCGCCAGGCGGCCGACGGTTGCCGCACCCGCCTGGAACTGACGCTGCCGGCCGGGCTGGACCTGGGCTACCATGACCTCCAGCTCCAGGTGTCGGCGGGCCCGGGGCAGGAAACCGGCCGGGCCCGCTTGATCGTGGCGCCGCCCCGGGCCTACCTTCCGCCAGGGCTGGCCGCCGGGAAGCGCCTCTGGGGCTTCAATGTGCCCCTTTACGCCTTGCGCAGCGCCAACAACTGGGGCCTGGGGGATTTTCGCGACCTCTCGGCCCTGACCGACTGGGCCGCTTCCCTGGGCGCCGCCTTTGTGGGGGTCAATCCGCTGCACGCCCCGGCGCCGGCGGTCAAGGGGGTCCCCAGTCCCTATTCCCCCACCAGCCGGTTGTGGTTTAATTTTCTCTACCTGGACCTGGAAGCCGCGCCGGAGCTGGCGGCTAGCCCGGAGGCCCAGGCCCTCCTGGCCAGCCCGGGGTTTCGCCGCCGACAAGCCCGCCTCCGCCGGGAACCCCTGGTCCCCTACCCGGGGGTGTTTCGCCTGAAACACCGGGTCCTGGAGTTGCTCTACCGCACCTTCCTGGACCGGCACGGCCCCCCGGAGGCGCCCCGCACCCCCCGGGGCCGGGAGTTTGCCCGGTACCTGGCCGCCGGCGGCGATTCCCAGGCAAAATTCGGTCTTTACCAGGCCCTGGCGGATTTTCTGCAGCAAACCGACTGGCGCCGCTGGCCCCGGGATTATCGGACCCCTGACAACCCAGCCGTGGCCGAGTTCTCCCGGCAGCACGGGCCGGCAATTCACCTGCACCAGTACGGGCAGTGGCTGGCCGCCACCCAACTGCAGGGGGTCTGCCACCGGGCCCGCCACCAGGGGCTCCCCTTCAGCCTCTATCAGGACCTGGCCCTGGGGGCGGCGCCCGGCGGCTTCGACACCTGGGCCCATCAGGAACTCTTCGCCCTGAAAGCTGAACTTGGAGCCCCGGCCGACGTCTTCAACCCCCGGGGCCAGAGCTGGGGCATCCCTCCCCTGATCCCGTGGCGCTCGCGACAGCGGGGGCACCAGTTTTTCATCGACCTTCTCCGGGCCAACGCCCCTGCCGGCGGCATGCTGCGCCTGGACCACGTCATGGGCCTATTCCGCCTGTTCTGGATTCCCCGGGGCCGGGAGGCTAGCGCCGGGGCTTACGTCAACTACCCGGCCCGGGAGCTTCTGGCCATTCTGTGCCTGGAGAGCGTCCGGCGCCGCACCCTGATCATCGGCGAAGACCTGGGCACGGTGCCCCCGGCCGTCCGCCGGGACCTGGGGAAACGGCAGGTCTTTTCCTACCGGGTCTTTTTCTTCGAACGGGACCCGGCAGGCGGCTTTCAGGCCCCGGCCGACTATCCCCGCCGGGCCATGGCCGCGGTCACCACCCACGATCTCCCCACTTTGACGGGCTTCTGGCAGGGGCGGGACCTGGAACTGAAACGGGCCTTGCATCTCTACCCCAACCCCCAACTGGCGGACGCCGACGCCGCCACTCGGGAGCAGGACCGCCGCAGGATGGTGGCGGCTTTGGAGAACCTGCGCCTGCTGCCGCCCGGCGCCGGCGCCGCCCCCCACTCTGAGTCCTGCCCCAAGGCTTTGCCGGCCGCGGTCCTGGAATACCTGGCCCAAAGCGAGGCCGCCCTTTTGGAGGTGCGGCTGGAGGAGGTCTTCAACGTCGCCGAGCAGCAAAACCTGCCCGGCACCAGGCGGGAGCACCCCAACTGGAACCGCAAGCTCCCCCTGACCCTGGAAGAGATGCGCCGGCACCCGGAACCGGCCCAACTGGCGGCCCGGCTGAACCGGTATCGGATGAGGGGAGATTTTGGGGGAGGGGGCTAAGGGCTTCCACAGGCGAGACGCCTGTGCCACCGGCCCTTACCCCCTCCCCCAACCCCCCTCCCCCAACCCCTTATAGGGGGTTGGGAGGGGAGTTTGAAGGGAGGGCGGGGGAATACTTACCAAAATTCCCCCGGTCCTCCCCCAAAACAACAAATAACTTCAGAGGCATCCCATGTCCGAACCAGCGTTGATTTACAATCTTTTTCCACCCCTGGCCGGCGCCATCCCCCGCTGGCAGAAGCACCTGGACCGCATTGCGTCCATGGGTTTCACCTGGATCTTCCTGAATCCGATTCACACCCCCGGCCTCTCCGGCAGCCTGTACGCGGTGAAGGATTACTTCGGCATCAATCCCCTCTTCCACCCGGCATCCGGCCGGGACCCCGAAGTCGCCCTGGCCCGGTTCAACAAGGAGGCGGGGCGCCGGGGCCTTCAGGTGATGCTGGACCTGGTCGTCAACCACACCGCCATCGACTCTCCCCTGGTGACCCAGCACCCGGAATGGTACGCCAAGGACGAGAACGGGAAAATCAAGCACCCCGGGGCCATCGACCCGGCCGACGCCCGCAAGGTGACGGTCTGGGGCGACCTGGCGGAGCTGGAGTACTGGCCGCCCCCGGACCCTGAGGGCCTGCTCCACTATTGGGACGCGGTCATCAGCAAGTACCTGGGCCTGGGGTTCATGGGCTTTCGGGCCGATGCGGCTTACAAGATCCCCGGGGAGTTCTGGAACCGCCTGATCACCGAGGCCCGGAACCTGCAGCCCGGGGTCAGGTTCTTCGCCGAAACCCTGGGCTGCCGCCTGGAGGAATGCGCCCAGTTGACCGACGCCTTTGATTTCATTTACAACAGCTCCAAGTGGTGGGATTTCCAGGCCGACTGGTGCCTGGAGCAGTATGCCCGGTTTCGCCGCCTGGCCCCTTCCATCAGCTTTCCCGAGAGCCACGACACCGAGCGGCTGGCGGCCGAGAGCGGCGGCGACCCGGAGGTAGCCCGCCAGCGCTATCTGTTCTCGGCCTACTTCGCCAGCGGGCTCATGATCCCCATGGGATATGAGTTCGGGTTTAAAAAGCGCCTGAACGTGGTTAAGACCCGCCCCCGGGACTGGGAGCCCCCGACTTACGACCTCACCGGTTATATTGCCGGCGTCAATGGCATGAAAAAGGCCTGCCCGGTGCTGCTGGAGGAAGGCCCCCAGGTGCGGCTGAATCCGCCGGAGGAGCCGGTGGTCCTGCTGCTCAAATCCCGGGAGTGGTCCAGAGGGCGGGTCCTGGCGGCCATCAACCCCACCCCGGAGGACCAACCGGTGCATCTTCCCAACCTGGCCGCCCTGCTGGGCAAACCTCTGAAGGCCTGCCAGGACTTGACTCCGGACGCCATGCCCTTGAAGCTCAAGGGGAACCTGCGGTTCACCCTGCCGCCGGCCGGCATGCGCCTGTTGTACCATCCGGAAGGCGCGCCCCTGCCCGCGGCAGTGGAGCTGTGAAATTGTCCCGGTAAAGATTGCTTCTACTGCTCACTGCTTCTGAAAGTTCTTGAACGCACAGGCTGGAAAGCCTGTGCCACCAATACTTTTCATGATTTGTGAGTGAGCCAAAGGCTCAGGGTTTACTGCTCACTGCTTACTGCTCACTGCTCACTTTTACCTCTGAAGGCGGAGCGCCCCATGACCCAGGCCCTGGCGGCATTCAATGAGCATGGCATCGCGCTGGCCACCGACAGCCGGGCCACCCGGTTCGACGCCGCCGGCCAGCCGGAAGTCTTTAATGTCGAAAAGCTGGTTCCCCTGGGGCAATGTTGTGCTATCCTTAGCGGCGGGGCCGGGGTGAGCGTGCCCTTATCCCTGGCCTTGCGCCGGGTGCTGGCCCGGCACCGGGGGTATCTGGGGCCCGACGACATCGCCCAGTTTGCCCTGCCCTTCCTGTCCCAGGGCTATGGCCGCCACCTGGAAAAGCACGGCCCCGAGCCCCAGGGCTTCCGGCGCCTCTATTTCATCCTGGCGGGCTACTGCCCGGAGAGGCCCCCGCCGGGCTTTGCGCTCACCCTCCTGGGAAGCGAAGACAACGAGCTGCCCCTCAGGGTGATCCCGGTGCACCGGGTGGTGGTCATGCCCCGGAACCTGGGCATGGAAATGCGCCTCTTTAAGGCCGTGACCCAGGGGACGCCCCTGGATGGGCTGCTGGCCATGAGTAAAGAATTCCTGGAGAAAATGGCGGCGCTGAAAGAAGAAGTGGGGCCCCCCTTCTGTTTCGCCACCATCACCCGGGAGGGCTACCGGCAGGTTACCGTTTAGTCAAGTTAATAATCCAGTAGCTGCTGAAACCACAGAGATCCAAATGTTCAGGCCTGGGCGTCTCTGTGGTGAACCACTACGCCTGAGACAGGGGGAACTATGAACAAAGCCATGCTCATCGTCATGGACGGCCTGGGTGACCGGCCCATCAAGGAGTTGGGGTGGCGCACGCCCCTGGAGGCCGCCCGCACTCCCAACCTGGACGCCCTGGCGGCCCGGGGCGTCAGCGGCCTCATGAACGCCATCGGTTTTGGCCTGCGCCCCGGCAGCGACACCAGCCACCTGTCCATCCTGGGCTACGACATCGACAAGTACTACACCGGCCGGGGCACCATCGAAGTGGCGGGCCTGGGCATGGAGCTAAAGGCCGGCGACGTGGCCCTGCGGGGCAACCTGGGCACCGTGGACGACCAGCTGCTGGTGGTGGACCGCCGGGCCGGCCGCATCACCGACACCGGCCCCTTTGTGGCCGAGCTGGACGGCCTCACCTATCAGGGCGTCACCCTGTTGGCCCGCCCCGGCACCGGGCACCGGGCCGGCATCATCCTTAGGGGGCCGGGGCTGTCCAGCCGCATCAGCGACAACGACCCCCACGAAGTGGGAGTCAAGGTCCACGAAGTGCATCCCCTGGACGACTCCAAGGAGGCGGCCTTCACCGCCAAGGTGTTGAACCACTTCCTGGCCGAGGCCCACCGGATCCTGGCGGCCAATCCCCTGAACCAGGAGCGGCTCAAGCAGGGCAAACCCCCGGCCAACTACCTCCTGGGTCGGGGGGCCGGCTACTACAAGCAGATCGTCAAGTTCGAGGAGCGCTACGGCTTGCACGCCTGCACCATCGCCGGCGGCGGCCTCTATAAGGGCATCGGCGCCTTCACCGGCATGGACGTGCTCCAGGTGGCCGGGGCCACCGGCTTGCCCAACACCGACATCGCCGCCAAGTTCAGGGCCGGGCTGGCGGCCCTGAAGGGGGCCTATGACTTCGCCTTCGTCCACGTCAAGGCCACGGACACCTTCGGGGAAGACGGCGACTTTACCGGCAAAATGAACTTCATTAACCGCATCGACGAGGCCGCGGCCCTGCTGCTGGACGCGCCTTACCTCCTGGCGGTCACCGCGGACCACTCCACCCCCTGCGCCCTGAAACGGCACTCCGGGGACCCGGTGCCCCTCATGATGGTGGGGGACGGCCTGGTGCGCACCGACGAAGTCGCCACTTACGGCGAGCGGAGCTGCGCCCGGGGCGGCATGGGCCGCCTCACCGGCCTCCAGGTCATGCCGGAGATTATTAACTTGTTGGGAATGTCCAAGTTGATTGGGGACTGAGGAGCAGGCAGCGGTCAGCTTTCAGCTTTCAAAAAAATCACCTGCAAAATAAGCGTAGGGGCGGGTTTTAAGCCCGCCCCTACGGCCATGTGCCATGGACAATTTGAGGGAGGGATTGTAAGTGGCCGGTAGCACAGGCGTCTCGCCTGTGGGAACCCCCTGGCCCCTTCCCTCAAGAATCCTATTGTTTAGCGGTAACCGCCGCCGCGGCCGCCGCCGCCATAGCCGCCGCCCCGACCGCCGAAGGAGCCGCCTTTTTGCTGCGGCCTGGCTTCGTTCACCGCCAGGGGGCGCCCCTCCACCTCCTTGCCGTTGAGCATGGAGATGGCCTTCTGGCCTTCCGCCTTGGTTTCCATCTCCACGAAGCCGAAGCCCCGGGGCTGGCCGGTTTGCCGGTCGGTGATAATCTTGGCCGAGGACACATAGCCGGCCTCGGAAAACAGGGCCTGCAACTGTTCTTCGGTAATCTGGTGGGGCAAATTGCCCACATACAATTTCATACTCATCTTATCCCCTTGTGCGTCTGGCCGGGAGTCCCTGGCCGGAGGCTGCCTCCGGCCGGGTCGGTCCCGGCCCGACCGTTAAGTTATTTCTTCTGCCACCGGCTGCAGATCCCCGGCCGTCTCGGTGGGGGGTTTGCCCTGGCGGCGTTTCATTTTTTCTTCATTTTTCTGTTTTCGGGCCATTTCTTTGGCGCGTTTTTGCCAGCCGTAACGGTTTCGTGCCAAGTTTCTCCTCCCTAAGGGTCAAAATGCCAGAACTCCGATGGTCCTAAGACCGCCGGAGTTCCGACTGTCAGGCTTTATCGCCTAAAGTTTTACCACGTTCTGGGCCTGAGCCCCCTTGGGACCCTGGGTCACCTCGAACTCCACTTCCTGGTCTTCGGCCAGGGAGCGGAAGCCGTCGCCCTGGATGGCGCTGTGATGCACGAAGACATCAGGGCCGCTTTCCCGGGTGATAAAGCCAAAACCCTTGGAATCGTTAAACCATTTTACTTTACCAGTTTCCTTCATTGCTGAAAAACCTCCTACCAGCTACTGCAAAGATGTTCCTGCCAAAAAAGCAGGGCGCACAGCAGTCAGTCAAAAAAAAATCGGCGAGGATTTTAGCACCCCCGTCCGATTTTTGCCCAGGACTTGTGGCCCTGCTTTCAGTCTGACATGCTAAACTTTTACTAGAATACCGGAAAATCGCCCAATGTCAAGGAAATAAAAAAAAACCGCCTGCCGCCCCGCCAGGGAAGGGCGCTGAAGGCCCTTCAGTTGAAATTTTCCCCCCAGACCATTTATGGAATTGCCCCCAAAAGCAAATGGCCGACCCGGTTTTCACGAATCGGCCATTCTCCTGCTGCAGCAAGGTATGGTAGCAGGAACCACCTTTGCCGCTATTCTCTGCCTCGTCCTGTCTGCCCTGCCTTGCATTATTTCAGGCAAGACCTTGGAAAACAACAGACAAGGAAACAAAGAGTGTATTTAATATAGCTCAAAATTCATTTCCTGTCAAGGCCTAGATGAATAAAATTCCCTTAAATTCCCCCATCCCTCATTAATTTTTCTAAGATAGTTAGAGAGCTCTGAAAAAGGCTTAGTCGGAATAGGAAGGCGTTAATAATCCCCCTAAATCCCCCTTTAGAAAAGGGGGACTTAAGATGGGTTACCATGATTTATCAAGGAGTTATCTTTAATTACCCCCCTTTCTTAAAGGGGGGCAGGGGGGATTATAAGACCTTCCATCCGCGGGAGAATGTTGATCTTGATACTTTTGCAGAGGTCACGGTTAATCTACCCTGTCTTCCGTCCCCTGGCCAAGCCCCCCATATTTTTAGTATAATGCCCTCGTGGATGTCCTCACTCTGCTGCAGCAGTTGATCAACGCCCTGTCCCTGGGCAGCCTCTACGCCCTCATCGCCATCGGCTACACCATGGTGTACGGCATCCTGCGCCTTATCAATTTCGCCCACGGCGACCTGTTGATGGTGGCGGCCTACGCCGCGGTCATAGGGGTGGGGATCTTTGCCTGGCCCTGGCCCGTAGCCTTCGGCCTGGCCATCGGGCTCACCGCCCTGTTGGGGGTGCTCCTGGAGCGCGGCGCCTACCGGCCCCTGCGCCGGGCCCCCCGCATCTCGCTCCTGATCTCCGCCATCGCCGCCTCCTTCCTGCTGGAAAACCTGGCCCTGGTCCTGGCCGGGGGCCGCCCCCGGCCCTTCCCGGTGCCCGAAGTCTTCGCCGGAACCGTGTCCTGGGGCGGGCTCTTCATCCCCCGCCTCAGCTTTTTGATTCCTCTCATCACCGCGGCCCTGCTGGCCATCCTGTTCGTCATCGTCTACCGCACCCAGGTGGGCCGGGCCATGCGGGCCATCGCCCGGGACCTCGAAACCGTCAGCCTCATGGGCATCGACGTCAACCGCATCATCGCCTTTACTTTCCTGCTGGGCTCCATCCTGGCCGGGGCCGGGGGACTCCTGTGGTCCATGAAGTACCCCCAGGTCAACCCCTTCATGGGCATCCTGCCGGGCCTCAAGGCCTTCATCGCCGCAGTCCTGGGGGGCATCGGCAACGTGGCCGGCGCGGTCCTGGGCGGCATGCTGCTGGGCCTGCTGGAAATCCTCATCGTGGCCTTTTTCCCCACCTGGGCCGGCTACCGGGACGCCCTGGCCTTCGCCCTGCTCATCGCCCTCCTGCTGGCCCGCCCCACCGGCCTGCTGGGAGAAGAGATAGGGGAAGAGAAATTATGAGATTTTTGAGGGGAGGGCCGGGGGAAAACGATTCCCCCGCCCTCCCCTCAAACTCCCCTCCCATCCCCCTTT
>Ga0315268_10004069_pt1 | contig 15955 bp, 13 predicted proteins | sample C1_top_MG_FD_204535 | JGI IMG/M metagenome (GOLD analysis project Ga0315268, IMG submission 204535) | Sediment microbial communities from Yellowstone Lake, YNP, Wyoming, USA - C1_top | ecosystem: Environmental > Aquatic > Freshwater > Lake > Sediment | place: USA: Wyoming | collected 2017-08-01
CAGCGGAGACCGGCCAGCAGCAGCAATCCGGCACAAAGAAAGCGAGTTGCGCCGGTCCAGATCGGCGGCCAGGAATTGACCAGCCACTTCGTGCCCGCGTTGTTGCCGCCCCAAAGAAACACGGCGAAGAGCAGGCTTAAGGCCAGCGCGGCGTTGGACTTGAACGGAGGCACGCGATGACTTAACCGCCCCGGCGACCGCGCGCAAACGAAATGTGTTTGACCGCGCCAACCCGGCATTTAACTTGATGGCATGGACCATTCACCGGGGTTTTTGAAAATCGTCAACGAAGCAAAAAAGCGCGTGGAGGAAGTCAGCGTGGCCGAAGCCCGCGCCCGGGTGGCGACCAACCCAAACATCGTGCTCCTGGATGTGCGCGAGGACCACGAATGGCAAAAAGACCACGCTGCGGAAGCCATTCATCTGGGCAAGGGAATTTTCGAGCGCGACCTGGAGAAGATGTATCCGAACAAAGGCACGGAGATCATCATGTATTGCGGCGGCGGATTCCGCTCCGCGCTCACGACCGAAGCGGCGCAGAAGATGGGCTACCGCAACGTGTTTTCGCTGGCTGGCGGCTACAAAGCGATGGTCATGGCGGGCTGGCCGATGAAGCGCGGCGACTGACGCTGGCGGAGTCGGCGATGACCGCCGGCGACACCGCTACGGATGGCGTTGCCACCGGGCGATGGCGACCGCACGTCCGATTCAGGGTGTTCAGAAGCGAAACCACCTTCTCACGCGAACCCTCGCCCATCAGGCAAACCTGGATCCAATTTCGAGGCCGGAGATACTCGCTGTTGTAGCTCAGCAGGTAGCCGGCTTCCTGCATCGCCGCGCCGATTTTCAAGGAATCCATTTCTGGCGGCAGGGCGATGGTGATGACCGCCGGCGAAGTTTGCGTGCGTTGACCAATCAAGACGAAGCCCAATTCCACCAGGCTCGCCCGCAACCACACAGACACCTCCGCAACCTCCGCAAACCGTTTATTCCAGTCCACATGGCGCACTGCGGCGCGCAACGCGTGCAACAAGTTTGACGAAAACGTGAATGGAATGCCCTGCTGTTGCGAGTAGTAACCGAGGTCGAGATAGCGCGGCAACCGCCCGGGCGCGGGCGACACGTCATGGTGGTGGAACACCATCGAAAGGCCGGGATACGCACGAAGTCCCTTCCCGCTGGCGCACGAAGCGAGATAAACCCCAGTCAGGTCAACCGGCAGCGTGCCGATGCTGCTGATCCCGTCCACGCACAACTTCACGCCACGGTCGGCGCAAAGGGCCTTGAGCGCCGCGAGATCGTTGAGCACGCCGGTCGAAGTTTCACAATGCGCGCACCAAAGCCAGCCCGGCGCCGGCTTCTTGCCCAGCCGCTTCTTCACCGCGGCCAGATCCAACGGCGCACCCCACGCAAATTCCAGCGGGTCGAAATTCAGTTTGAATCGACGCGCCTGGTCAATGAGCCGGCTGCCGAATTCGCCGTTGCTCAACACCAGGCCGCGCGTGCCTTCGAGCGTGAGTTGCGCGCCCACCACGTCGTTGGCCAGCGTTCCCGAACCAAGCAAGATCTCGACGTTGCCGGCGCCGACCAGTTCGCACAGAGCCTGCCGCGTCGCCAAGAAGTCCGATTTGAAGCAGTCAGCGCGGTGCGATTCCGGCGCCTGCTCGAACGCGCGCCGCACCTCACGGCGCACCGCGACGGGACCGGGCAGGAAGTTCACCGCGCTTGGATGAAACGAACGCGCCGGAGACGAGCGCAAAAACTCACGCGCCGTGACTTCGAAGGTTTCCAGCGTGACGTACATCGGCTGGAATTGTGCGTCGCCGCCACCGACGAGCGGGCCGAACGGCACGAAGCCGAGGTGCTGATAAAGTTTTGCCTGCCGCGTGGTGCCGGAGATGATGGCCAAATCGTAGCCCTTCTCCACGCCGTGCTGCCAGAGCAGCGCAAGAATACCCGACAACACCTGGCCGCCGCGTGCGCCGCGGAATTTCTTTTCGATGGCCAGTAGGCGGATTTCGCAGATCTTCCGTCCGAACGGCAGATGGGAATCCAGGTCGGGCAACTTCTGGTCTAGGGAAAACGGCCGGTTGCCGCGGACGGCGAGCATGCCCACCAGTTTCTGGTTGCACAGGCAGATGAGATAAGTGTTTTCCGCGTGGAACTTGTCCACCAACCGCTGCGCCGACGATACTTCGTGCTGTGGGATTTCCTCGACGAATGTCTTGTAGTTCAGCCGATGAATCTGTTCGAACTCCCAGTCCTCCGACGCGGTCTTGAACACCAAGGCTTCTCGTGCGCTCATAATTTTGGCTGTTCGGGTTTGGCGGCCACACCGCACCACTCGGCCAGTGCGGGAAATTCTTCCACAATGTTCCTGCGATGCGCAATCAGAACCAACGCCGCGAGGAGCGCGATGACGGCGGTATTCAAACCGTCGTGATCCAGCCAGAAGGCCGCCACCGGCAGACACGCGTAACCGAAAAGGCCGGGCAGAATCGTCTTTCGCGTGATGGCAAATCCGCCGAGGAAAACCACAACATACGTCATTGCCAGCCGCCAATCATAAATCAACAGCGCGCCGAGGGAGGTGGCGACCCCTTTGCCTCCGCGAAAACGCAATTGCGCCGGCCAGATGTGTCCGATGGTGACGGCGAGCATCACCAGGCCCGCAAGACGGTCGTCTCCAGTCAGATGCCGCGTGGCCCAGACGGCGAGTACGCCTTTGGTAATATCTCCCAGCGTCGTAAGCACGAATCCGCGCTTGCCCAGCACCTGACTCACATTGCGCGCGCCGACGCTGCCGCTGTCCACCTCGCGGATATCCGCGCCTCGGAGCGCGCGCACGAGGTAGTAGCCCGTGGCAAAGCACCCCAAGACGTAAGCCCCGAGAGTATAAACGGCCATCTGGCCCCAATTCGCCGACTGTAACTGTTCCACCCACGCCATAATCAGAAATCAGAATCCGGCCGACGTTTCGCCAACTGTTCGCGACGCCATTTTAACCCGACGTACAACAAAGTGTGAATTCATTTTTTCCCGGCAATCAGGCGCTGCGGTTGTCGAGGTGACTTAACCAGACTGTCGCCTTTCGGGCGAGAAGTATTTTCAATTGTGGCGCGGTGTCGGTTGCCGAACCCATTTCCACTATTCTCATTGATCCACCAACTATTTCCGCTTAGCTGACCATCTTATCCGCAAGAAATGAATCGGCAGAACAGATGCCGTCCCTTTGAAACCGCCGCGCCAACGGCATCGTTCGCATTTCTGCATTTGACGCCGCGCAGCATGGCCGGCAGGCTTCAATTATGAACATCAATTGCAAACTCTCCAAAGCCTTCGCCGCCACGAGGAGAGTCAGTCTGCCGCGACTCGCCATCGCCAAGACATTGATCGCCATTTCCTTCGCATCAATCGCCGCTGTACCACCCGCAACGCTAGCCGCTCGCGCTGAGAAGGGTAACATCACGCCGGCGGCAATGACCTCCTGGAAAATCGTCTGCGATCCGGCGGCGACGGAAGCGGAACATTACGCCGCGACCGAGTTCCAGCGGCTGTTCAATGAAGTGTCCTTGGAAAAGGGCCAGCAGGCTCGTTACGCCTACGAAGTCCACTATCTCACGCAAGCCCCTCAAATCACACTGACACCCAAACCCGAGACAACCCGCCCACTAAAACCATGAGAAAAGAATCCACCCGCAACTCAGCCCACCGCCCGCGCAACCACCCAAGGTTGAATGGAGGGTTACTGATCGCATTGACTGCTCTCCTTTTGGCGACAATCGCTCTCCCCGTTCAGTCCGCGCCCAGCGGCTCGGGGGCCTTGTTGAACAAGGAGCGGATGCTATTGGTCAACGGCAAACCCCGTTTCATCCTCGGCCTCTACGAGAACCCGCGCGACGAGGCGGTGCTCAAGGAAGCGGTTGAGGCCGGGTTCAACCTGATCCAATGCGCTCCGGACATTGCGGAACTGGATCGGGTGCAGCGCCTCGGGGCCATGGCGTGGGTGAACGTCGGCGGCGCGCTGGATTTGAGCGACGATGCCACCAACCGTTGCCAGCAGCTCACCACGCTGGCCAACCGTTTGTCCCGTCATCCTGCGCTGCTGGTCTGGGAAGGGCCAGACGAGATTCTCTGGAACAACTGGTGGTTGTCCCGCGAGCAGGTCTGGCCGGAGCTTGAGACGATGCGAACTGCGGCGCAGGGAAAGGCGGAACTCGAATCGTTGACCCGCCGCGCCAGGGACTTGTTCGAGCGCGGTCTTTATGCCGAGTTCGAGAAAGTGCGCGCCGGGTTCTGGCAGAAAGCGGGCCGGCCCGCGCCCAGCGGATTGGCTTGCCTTACGGATGCCCCGGCGCGGGTCCGCAAGAGCGGCGACGGCATCACCGCGGGAATTCACGCGTTGCGGGAAGCTGACGCCCGGCATGTCATCTGGCTGAACCACGCGCCCCGGAACTCGCTCAACGACCTGCGTCTTTACAATCGCGCGGTGGACATGGCCGGCTGCGACATTTACCCAGCCCCCGCCAACTTGAATGTAACCCACAGTGATCTGGTGGACCTGGGTCTGACCTCGGTGGGTGCTTACACCGAGCGGATGCGGCGAGCCGCGCCCGGAAAAGCCTGCGCTATGGTGTTGCAAGGCTTCGGTTGGCGCGACTTGAAGCAGAAGCCAAAGGAAAACGAAACCGCAGCCGGCATCGGGCGGCGGCCAACGTGGGCCGAGTCGCGCTTCATGGCCTACGACGCGATCATTCACGGCGCGAACGCGATTCTTTACTGGGGCACGGCCAACACGAAGCCCGTGGAAGATGATGGCTCACCGGTGAATGGTCGTCCCCGGCTCTGGCACGATCTGCTTCAGGTTGCGCGGGAACTTCGGGCGCTCGAACCAGCCCTCGTCGCGCCGCCGCTCAAGTCGCCAAAGGTTCGCCAAGCGGAGACCTGCGGTTCGATTGACGGCCAAGGAATCCTCTGCACCGCGCACCGCGTGGGCGATGACTTTGTCCTCCTGGTCGTCAACGAGACGGGCGACGGCCTGGGCTTTTCGCTCGAAGGTTTGCCGGCCAAACTCAACGGTCGGACGCTCTACCGGCTTTACTCGCCGGAGGAGCATCAGGTCGCTGGCCGCCGCTTGATTGATGGTATAAAATCCAAGGACATCCAAGTGTATGCGACCTCCCGGCGGTTTGAAGATCCGTTGGCCGGAGGCAAATAGAATTCGTCCGAGAGCACTTGGAGCAAATTCTCTTTTCTCCGCGTAGCTTTCGGGAGGCGAGGCCTGGCGTTGCTGGCGCTGAGTTGATGAAACGAACCATGTGCGAAACCAGGCATCCGCTACCGCTCACCTTTGAGCAGCATGGTTGAGCGACGTAACGAGCAGAACCACGATGAAGACAAAGATGAAAGTTGGGGCGTTGACAGTTGTACTCCTTGTTTTTGCTGCACTGTTTATCTGGCAACAGCAGCAGATCAAGCGGTTGAAGGCGAAAGCCGCTGATCTTCGCCAGCAACTCGAGCAGGCGACCTCACTACGGGACGAGAATCAGCGTTTGGCCGAGCAGTTGAAGACGGTCGCTGATGGTTCGCAGACAGACCGGAGTGAGTTGTTACGACTGCGCGCTCAGGCGTCGAGGCTGCGTCAAGTTGAGCAAGAAAACGCTCAACTGAAGATTGAGCGCCAGCATTTGGCCAGCCGCGTGGCTCAGACACAAACAGGAGTTGCTCCCTTCGAGCCAACGACGACGGCACCTGCATCCGAACTAACAGTCGGCGCTTCCCCGACGAATGTGACGGATTTAGGAGTGATAGAACTTTCCGACCGTGTGCCGACGCAACTTGATCTCGGCGCGGGTCAGAATTGTATCATTACCCCAACAGTGCTCTCGGACGGCAATATTCAGATGGAAATAGCAGTGGAAGGGAAGACGGCTGATGGCAAAGTCGAGCAATTAGGCCAGTCCCGCCTTACAGCGCGGCCCGGGCAGCAGTGCGCTATTTCGGTGGGTGACAAGATGATTGCTTTGACGCCCAAACTGAAAAATGAATAACGCTATCTAAGTTCCATGAAGAAACAGATACATCTCGCGCTCGCCATTCTGCTGGTCGCTGGTCTGGGTCAGGCCACAGCACGGAGCAACAAGCCCACACTCATCCTCAACGAAGACGACAGCCATTTCTTTGGTTCGCGTTCGGCGGAGCAGATGACCATCGAGGGACTTCATGCATTCGTTGATCAATACGCGAACACCGAGGTGTCGCATCTCTTTCTCTGTCCCAACGCGATGAAGGCCAGCCATCGCAGCCAGGTGCGGGATGCGATCTGGGAGTTGGGAGAAGGCCAGAAGCCGCCGCAGGACGAGGTCGCGAAGAAGTGGTGTCAGAACGCCCGTTTGCTGGATGAACGCGGCCTCGATCCGTATGCGGTGTGGATTGCTCGCTGTCGGGAGAAGAAGATTTCCCCGTGGCTGTCCATGCGGATGAACGATGTCCACAACGTGGATGACGTGGACAATTACATCCACAGTTCGTTCTGGCGGAAACATCCCGATTACTGGCGCGTGCCCGGCGGCAAGGGCTGGACGGATCGCGCGCTGGATTACGGCGTCCCCGAAGTGCGCGAACACGCGATGGCCTACGTCCGGGAGTTGCTGGAACGCTACGACCCCGATGGCCTCGAACTGGATTGGATGCGGTTCGGCTACCATTTCCGACCCGGCAAAGAGGCCGAAGGCGCGGCGCTGCTGAATCAATTCATGCGCGAGGTGCGCGGCTTGACGCGGCAGTGGTCGGCGAAACGCGGCCATCCCATCAAGCTCGGCGCGCGCGTGCCGACGCTCCCGGATGCGGCCAAGGGTTTGGGCATGGATGGCGTCACGTGGGTCCGGGAAGGTTTGGTGGATATGCTCGTGCCGACGCCCTTCTGGGCCACGACCGACTTTGACATCCCGATCGAGCTGTGGCGCGAGAGAATCGGCGGCGCGGCGAAGAACGTCGTGCTTGCCGCGGGCGCGGAAATTCTCGTGCGAGCGTATCCGGCAGCGAAACCCATCGAAGCGGACCTCACATCCACGCGCGGATTCGCCGCCGCGTGCCTGCATCGCGACGCGGACACGATCTATCTGTTCAACTACATGGATCCCGGCCCGATGACCGGTGGTAAGGACGCTTACCGGGCGCTGCTGGAAGAAGGGTTGAAGCTCCGGGTCGTCACCAAGAAACCACGCCGGCACGTCGTCACTTACCGCGATACCGTCGCCCCCGGCATGTCGAGTGACGTGGTGCTACCGGTGGATGGTTTCAAGGGCGGCATATTCCGAATCTACAGTGGCCCCGCGCCGAAAAAGGCCGACGCGTTCGTCGTCGGTGGTTTGGCACAAGCGGACGGGATGACGCAGAGCAGGTTTGAAATCACGATCAACGGCAAGAAATGTTCTGCGGCATCGGACCTGGCCGACCTGTCCCTCTTTTCCGAAGTCGCCCGCGCCGTTCAGCACCAAAGCGCCCCGGACTCACTTCGCGATGGCTACAACGAAATCCGCATCAAGCAACTGCCGGGCGAACCGGAACAGAAAATCGTCTGGGTGGAATTACGGATTGTGCCGCGATGAACTTGAGCGTCCCGTCGGTTCCGCGCTCATGACGAACCGCAAGACCCCGCCGTTCTCGATCTCCGCGTGGCTGATCCACGTGCGGTCGAGCGGAATGTCATTCAGCCATACCTTTTGCACGTAGCGGTTAGTCAACGACCAGTGTTCCGCCAGAATCAGCATCGGCTTGTCTTTCAATTTGATTTCCGCTTTCTCAAACAGCGGCGCGCCAAGCTGGTATTTGTCCGAGCCGGCAATCGGATAGAAACCCAGCGCGCTGAAGACGTACCAAGCCGAGAGCGTCCCGGCGTCGTCGTTGCCATCCAAACCGTCGTAGCCGTCCCCGTATTTGTTGTCCAGAATCCAGCGCGCCCATTTCTGCGTGAGATCCGGCCGGCCGGCATCGTTGAACAGATAGGCTGCGGGGAGATCGGGTTCGTTGCCGTGCCAGTAGTATGGGCCGGGATTCCACGTGGCCATGGCCGGATCGGATTTGGCGAAGAAACTGTTGAGTTCCTCGACGAAGTAATCACGACTCTTGAACAAAGAGATCAATCCATCCGCATCGAACGGGGCCGCCCAACGCCATTGCAACGCGCTGCCCTCCACGTAGTCCTTCGTGAATTTGTCACCGCGATCCAGGTAAGTCAGGAGCAGAGGCTTGAACGGCTCGACAAATTTCCCCTGCGCATCGCGCGGTTGAAAGTATTGGGTGTTGGTGTTCCAAAGATTTCGATAGAACTGCGAATGATCCCGGAAGAGTACCGCGTCTTCGCGATGGCCGAGTGATTTCGCCAACCGCGAGATCGCATCGTCGGCCCAGGCGAACTCCAGGGTTCGCGAAACAGATCTCTCCACCAAGCCGGCTGGACAATACCCGTACTGCAAATAACGCTCCACGCCTTGCCGGCCCGAAAAGGCCGCGCCCGGTGGCGTGGGTGCAAGCGCGGTGCGACGCATCGCCCGGTACGCCTTTTCCACGTCGAAGTCTCTTATGCCTTTTAGATACGTGTCCGCGATCACGATGTCGGCGGGCGTGCCCAGCATGGAATTCGAGTAGCCGTGTCCCGAGGGCCAGCGCGGCAGCCACCCGCCTTGCTCCAGCATTTTCACGAGCGACACCACCATGTCCCGCTGATCCTTCGGTGCGATCAAGGTGTAAAGCGGATGCACCGTGCGAAAGGTGTCCCAGATGGAAAGGTCCGTAAAATACTGGAAGTCCGAGGTCTGATGAACCTGTCGGTCAAACCCCAGATACTCACCGTTCGCATCGTTGAAGACGGTAGGCATCTGGAACACGCGGTAAAGCGCGGTGTAGAAAATCCTCTTCTGTTTTTCCGTGCCGCCTTGAATTTTGATCAGCGACAGCTCGTTTTCCCAAGCTTGTTGCGCCTCGGCCAGAATCTGATCGAAATTCTTGGCGCCGACTTCCGTCTCCAGATTAACCCGCGCGTTTTCAATGCTCACGTATGAGATGGCAAGTTTAAGCGTGACCACCTGCGGCTGATTCGCGCTCGGAAATCCCAGATCCACGGCCACGCCCTCGCCCTCGGCCGTGGTTTGATTGGGGAAAACTGTATCGTTTTGCCAGGTGCCGAAAGAGGCGAACGGCTGGTTGAAGCGGGCAACGAAGTACACCTTGATCCCGCCGTATCGTCCGGCAAAAGATCCAAACGTCCGCACCGCTCCCTCAACCTCTTTGGCCTCGGACAGAACTCGTAACTTTCCTTCGCAGCTCTTGTCGTCACCCAGAGCGTTCATCACATCCAGCATGAGATGCGGAGTTTTATTCCTGCTGAAAGTGTAGCGGTGGACGCCCACACGCGGCGTGGCGGTGAGTTCAACCAGCGTGCCGATTTTCGGAAGCTTGACCGCATAGTACCCGGGCGAAGCGAGTTCCTCGCTGTGCGAGAAACTCGTGGTTTGGCCCTTGCGGTAAGTCTTGGGCTGCACCGGTTCAATCGCCGGCATCACCAGGAAATGGCCGCCATCCGTCGCGCCTGTCCCGACTAGTCGTGTATGGCTGAAGCCAAGTATCTGATCATCGCAATAGTAGTAGCCGGAAGTGTTCAGCGCCCGTTTGCGGATCAACATGGACAACGTCTCCGGCCCGATTCGGACCATCCCGAACGGCACCATCGCGCCGGGGAAATTGTGGCCGCAGACCCACGGAAAGCCGCCGGTCCCGATGAACGGATTAACCCGCCGCCCAAACTCCGCCGGCTGAACCTTCGTTTGCAGCTTGCCCGGCTTCGCGCCGACGATTCGATTATGTTTGAAAACCAGCACGCCGACAAACGCAGCGAACGACACCACGACAATCAAGACTAGGCAAAGCGCAACTTTCAGCAGCCGCTTCCAGCGGGACGTTTTCCTCCTGATCTGGCTAGGAAGCTCAATATTTTTCTTGTCATCACCGGTCATGCCTGTGGCTTGATGTTAGAGAAGATCGGGTCCGCGGCAAACAACATTGAACCCTTGCCGCAGGCCAACACGATGTCTGCCCAGAGGGAGCGCTTGCAAGTGCCAAGCAGGGTTCGCTTCGCGACGTGTCGGCTTGCAACTTTTTGCGTCCTTCTTCTTGTTCATTCGTCTTTCTAGGTGAAATGCGTCCCGGACATTTCGCGGGCGCGGCGAAGAGAAAGAGAGTCAAGCCATGCAGACACAGGAATTGAATGCGGTCAAAACGACGGCGATGCTCCGAGAATCGGTGGTGGGTGAGGATGCGGTCTGGCCAGCGGAACGCCGCGCTCCGTTCGCAAGGATTTGCGGATTGTTTCCCAACTGGGGCTTGGAAAATTACCTCGCCCCAGTCACCATTGGAACCCTCAAACCGGACGCGATATGACACCAACGGTCGAAAACATCTGGAACGAGTTCTCCGCGAAGCTGGGCCAGTTCATCGCCGTGCGCGTGGCAGACCCGGCGACGGCGGAGGACATCTTGCAGGATGTGTTCGTGAAGTTGCATAGCCATCTGGACGAGTTCCAGGATCCGGCGAAGGTGCAAGGCTGGCTTTTCCTCGTCGCGCGCAATGCCATCATTGATCACTACCGCACACGCAAGCCAACGGCGGAGGTGCCAGAATCTCTGCCCGCCGGACCGCCGGAGCAAGACGCCGAGATGGAGGAACTCAAGACCCTTTTTCGGCGGATCGTTTACGACCTGCCGCAGCCGTATCGCGACGCGCTCGTGTTGACAGAGTTCGAGGGACTGACCCAGGACGAGCTGGCGAAGCGACTGGGCATTTCGCTTTCGGGCGCGAAGTCGCGCGTGCAACGCGGACGGGAGCTGTTGAAGGAACTATTGCTCGACGCCTGCCATCGCGAGTTTCGCCACTCCATCGGCTGCCAGCCGTGCCCCAGCGGACTGTTGCCGGTCGTGCCGGAAACCAGGGTGAAGGCGAAGCGGACGCCGGCAAGGCGTGCGAAGAAATCGAGGCACTGATGACTGGATGTCGAAGGGAAAGGGCACATGAACTCGTTCACTGAATTGCTCAACCAAGGCTCGGCGAACGCCTGGCTGTTTGTTCCGAGCGCTATTGTGCTGGGCGCGCTTCACGGACTCGAACCAGGCCATTCCAAGACCATGACGGCGGCGTTCATCGTCGCCATTCGGGGCACAATCGCGCAAGCCGTGCTGCTCGCTGTGGCCGCGACCATTTCGCACACCGCCATCGTCTGGGTGCTGGCGCTGCTGGCGTTGACATACGGCAGGAACATCAATGTGGAAGCCACCGATCCCTATTTCCAAATCCTTTCCGGCGCGATCATCCTGGGCATGGCTGTATGGATGATGGTTCGTCTCTGGAGAGAGCGGCGCAGGCACAAATTGGCCTCCCACGATCATCCACACGGAACGCATGACGCGGAAGACGAGCACACTCGCACCCACGCGCACGAAATCGAGACGCGGTTCGCTGACCGCAAGGCCACGACCGGGCAAATCATTCTGTTCGGATTGACTGGCGGGCTGCTTCCGTGCGCCGCCGCGGTCACGGTGCTGTTGCTTTGCCTGCAACTGCAACGGTTCTGGCTCGGTGTGGCGCTCGTGTTTTGTTTCAGCATTGGGCTGGCGTTGACCTTGATGCTCTCCGGTGTGCTGGCCGCCTGGGGCGCACATCAGGCGGAGCGACGCTGGCAGGGCTTTGAAACTCTGGCGGCCCGCGCTCCCTATGGCGCGAGCGTGGTGTTGATCGGCCTCGGATTGTATGTAGCCGTGCGTGGGTTGCTGGCGCTTTGATTTCTTGATGCTGGACGCACGTTTTCGGCGCGCGCGTTCCGGCGAAATGAACCTCACCGATTCGAAAGGAACATCGCATGTCCTCAGTCAAATCTTGTTGTCACGCTGAATCCGCGAAATCGCGCCCGTTTCCCCGGGCTGCTGCGGCGCTGGGCCTTGTCGCCCTCGGTGTGGGAATCTCGCTTCACCTTCACGCCAATCACGTTTCCCATTGGTGGCTGCCGCTCGTGTTGCTCGTGGTCGCGCACGGAGCGATTATCAGCGCGCTGGTGTGGATCATCGCGCGCCACCGCCGCGGCTCATCTGGCGTCTCGACCCACTCCGCCGCGTGTTGCGAGGGCCACGACCACGGCGAACACAGCAAAGTGATTCGCACGCCGCGAGCTTACGACTGGCTGGTGCGGACACTCACGCTGGGCGGCGAGCGGAAGTTTCGTCAGCGAACGTTGGACTTGGCGGAACTCCAGCCAGGCGAGAAGGTCCTGGATGTCGGCTGTGGCACGGGAACTTTGCTGATCGAAGCCGCGAAGCGCGTTGGCCCGTGTGGCTCTGCTCAGGGCGTCGAGCCTTCGTCGGAAATGGTCGCGCATGCCCGGCGCAAAGCCGAAACGCAGGGAGTCGCCGCAAGTTTTGCGGAAGGATCGGCTGACCACCTGCCGTTTCCCGACGCGTCCGTTGACGTGGTGTTCTGCACAATGGTGCTCCACCACCTTCCCGCGCCGATGCAGGCAGCCGCCATTGCTGAAATGCGCCGCGTACTTCGTCCCCGTGGCCGGATGGTTATCGTTGATTTACAGCGACCGAAGACCGTCTCCGCCGCGTTGTCACTGGTGACGCTCTTTCACCAAGTAAGTTCAAACGCCACCGCACCTGATTGGCAGGCGGTCGAATCGCTCTTGAAGCAACAGGGCGTCGAACCTGTCGGCAGACGCGCGATGTGGGGCGGCGCAGTCGGTGCGATCATCGGCCGGAGGAGCGCGTAAGCGGCAGTCAACCTGTGTCCAACTCGCGGGCGGGTGCAACTGGAAGTGCCGGGCTGGAGCGCGGCTGGCTCTGGCCTGGGTGTACGTTTCACCAGAGGAGGTGATTCGCATTGGTCACGTCAAATCGCAACAGGCGCCGGGAAGGCTTCGCACTCAGTCTCTTAACAACCACACCTCGCTCACCCGAGATTGCTGACGCCAGTTGAGGTGGGCTTCGTCGGTCGGCAGGTCGAAGGTCAGCTTGAGTTTGCCGTCCTTGATCAAGTTCGCCGGCACTGGGAATTCCTTGAACTCGCCGATGTCGTGCTTGGCATCCCGTGTTGGGGTCAAGAACTGGCCGTTGGCCCGCAACTTCGCTTGGCCGTAACCAGTCAGACGCACTCGATAGGTGGCTTGCGGGTCAAGATGCTGATACGCTAGGCCCAACGGCCAATCCATGCTGGTCAGCCAGGAAAGCCGTTTGCGACTCGAACCTTCATCCCACCACCAGAAACCGGGATTCGGATTCTTCTCCATCATCGGATCGGTATTAAGCCCCTCGCCGCGGACGACATGCGGTGACTTCGCGATGTTGCCCACCTCGTCGTAGAAGCTGCCCGGGCCGGGATCTTCCCATGTGCGAATCGTCTCCAGCGCCTTGAGCTTATCAGCTTCCGCCGGCAGCTTGCGGATGCGGGCGAACTCATCTTCCAACCACCAGCGGTTGTTGAGCGGGTGGTCCACAAAATCCAAAACCGCGCCGCGCTCGTAGCCGCTGGCGTGATAAAGCGGGACGCTCGTTTGCAGTTTGATTGACTTAAAGAGGTCCTCACACAACTGGCCGATGCGCACGCGCCACTCCTTCTTGACCGGCGCGGAAGTCGCACGTTGCAACGCCGCGAGCGCGGCGTCCATCGCGGCATCGGCGCCTCGCGACTTGGCGTCCGCCAGAACCTGGTTGGCTTCGCGCTCCAGCTCCGATTCGTAAATCAACCGATGCCGGTCATAGGCGTCGTAGTAGGCGCGGAGCAGACAGAGCTGCCAGCGCCAGTTGCCGCGCAGTTCCGGCGCCTTGCTTTCGAGCTGCTGCCACAGTGTCAAGGTGGCTTCCACGCCGCCATTGTCGGCCAGCGAACCTTCCCAGTTTTTTTCAAACGCAAGGATTCCGTCGGCGGCGGACTCGGCGACGGCGGAGCCGAAGAAGCAGCGCGTGTATTCGAGCAGGATATCGCGCGGCTCGGCGTCCGGTTGCCAGCCCAACCGGCTCCACACCGTCTTGTTCACGTCGTCATGCATGCCGTCGGAATAGGAAATGGAACCGCTGGTGTAGGGGCCGAAATAATTTTGTATCAGCTTGTAAAACACCGGGCGCGGGTTCGCCGATTCGCGGCCCAGCGTCAAGGCGAAGGCTGGATCCCACCAGGCCACGGGGTATTGGCACCGCACCGTATGCGTGATGTCCGGGTAATCGCGGAAACCGTATCGTTGCGGCAGGCGGGCGCGCGTTTCCGGAATGGGCGGACTGCTCGGGCCGGCGACCAGACCACCCAACCAGTCGGGCATTTTCTCGTTGATCCAGTTGTTGACAAAATCAACCTGCGGCTTCTCGAAACCCTGCATCGAGAGCCAGGTTTTTGCGCGCGGATGGTATTTGACCAACAGCCGGGACAAATCCTCCAGATAAGAGATCACCAACTCCGGCGCATTATCGCCGGGATCGCCACCCGGAAAGAAAACGGCGTCGAGGCGGGGACAATCGCGAAACAAGGCAGCGTGTTTGGCCAAATGTTGCGCCCGTTTGGTAGCGTCCTTGAGATCGAAGTCGGCCGGCGCCCAAATCCAATAGTCCATTTCATAGCGGGCGCAGATTTCGCTGAGCTTGCGGTTCATCACGGCGCGCGGCAAAGGCATAAGCGGGCTTTTTCGATCATCCTGAAACGGGATGCCCTCGATACTGTTGGCGCCGAACAAGGCCAACTCGCGGATGTATTGCTCGAATTGCTTGTCATCCCAGCCGTCGTAACTGTTGGCCGTGTGTCGGTAGCCGAGTTGATGGCCGCGGATGGGCTGCGCCGGCGCGGTAGCAATGTCTAAACCGGCGGGAACACTTGCCGAACCTTTCGCCCAGTCCAATGATCGTAAAAATTGGCCGACACCGAACAACGCGCCGCGCGAGTCCGCGCCAGAAATCCAAACGGTTGCACTCCGCGTCGCCTCGCCCTCGACAACGAGGCGAAAACCCTCCGGACGCAGCTCTGGGGAATCCTTGCCCGGATGTTTTGGCATTGCTTTAGGCCAGCCTGCATCGCCGGCGCCCGACGAGATTGCGATGACGACACCGCGTGACGGCCAGACGGGACTGATCGGCCACGTCAGGCCCGTGCGCTTTTTGACTTCTTCCACCAGTACGTGTGCTGCCGTTTGTTCGGCGGCGGGGAGCGGACCCGACCGGATGACAACGGTCGCCCTAGCCAAGTCGAGGTTGGGCACGACGTGAGAATTTGCCAGCAGAGACAGGCTGCTCATCAAAAAGACTACAGCAGCCGTCAGGTGGGTTCGGAATAAATGCATTGTGGCATATCTCGGCAAAGGTTGGCCGGTTGCACAAGGGAAAACGATACATGTGACGCGTAGTTTTCAAAATCGGACCTCAAATGTTGAGCGCTTGGGAACGAGGGTTTGCCCTTTGGTTAACCGGCAGCGTAAAGAAGGCATCAAGCCGGGTGCTCTCGCTCAATTCGCGGAACACCCACTGGCACACGCTCAAACCGCTGGCGGATAATTCGGTGATCTGTTATCGTTGCGACCCGGCGGCCCCATAGCTCAAATGGATAGAGCAGCGGTTTCCTAAACCGTTGATCCCCGTTCAATTCGGGGTGGGGCTACCAGTCCCAATTCAGCTACCAGACACGTTGTTTAGGTTGCGCGCGTGGAGTGACGCGCCCCACCCGGCTTGCCCGGTGGACGATCAACTTTTCCGCGGCGAGCGCCGGCAGCCGTTCTGCAACCACAGCCGCCAGACCATGAAGAACGCTTCGCGCACGATGTGGCCCGCCATTTTCGAGTGACCTTTCACGCGTTCGGTGAAGATGATGGGCACTTCGATGATTTTCATTCCCTGCCGCCACAGTTTGTGCGTCATTTCAATCTGAAAGCTGTAGC
>Ga0315268_10004070_pt1 | contig 15955 bp, 14 predicted proteins | sample C1_top_MG_FD_204535 | JGI IMG/M metagenome (GOLD analysis project Ga0315268, IMG submission 204535) | Sediment microbial communities from Yellowstone Lake, YNP, Wyoming, USA - C1_top | ecosystem: Environmental > Aquatic > Freshwater > Lake > Sediment | place: USA: Wyoming | collected 2017-08-01
TACGGCAGCCTTCCCAACGCAATCATGAGCAACCTGGGCGGCAAGAAGCACCTCGGAGTGCACACCGAGCTTTTATCGGACGGGCTGGCGAGCCTCATGAGGTCCGGCGTGGTCGATAACAGCATGAAGACGATCGACCGAGGCAAGACCGTCGCGACGTTCTGCATGGGCTCCAGGCATACTTACGAGTACATTCACGACAATCCATCGGTGGAATTCAAACCCATAGACTACACCAACAATCCCCTGGTCATCGCCCGAAACGACAACATGGTTGCGATAAACAGCGCACTCCAGATCGACCTGACCGGCCAGTCAACGGCCGAGTCGCTGGGCAAGACGCTTTACAGCGGCGTCGGCGGCCAGGCCGACTTCATGCGCGGGGCGGTGCTGTCTCGCGGGGGGAAGACGATACTGGCGTTGCAATCAACCGCACAGGACGGGGCGGTCTCGCGCATCGTGCCGACGATAATGGAGGGCTCGGGCGTGACGCTGGTGCGCGGGGACATTCACTACGTTGTCACAGAGTACGGCATCGCATACCTTCACGGCAAGAACGTGCGCGAGAGGGCCATGGACCTCATCGCGATAGCGCATCCAAAGTTCCGCCCGATGCTCATAGAGGAGGCCAAGAAGAACGGCTTCATCTACAAGGACCAGGCGTTCATCCCCGGAAAAAGGGGCGAGTATCCCGAGGAGATGGAATCCTACAAGACGACCCGAGCTGGGGAGCAAATCCTCATGAGGCCAGTGAAGATAAGCGACGAGCCTCTTCTGAAGGAATTCTTCTACGCCCTGTCCGACCAGAGCATCTACCGCCGGTTCATATCGATGCGCAAGGACATGCCGCACGAACGCCTCCAGGAGTTCTGCATAATCGACTACACGAAAGAGGTTTTAATCCTCGCCGTGAAGCAGTCGGAGCACCAGGAGCACGAGGAGGTCGTCGGCGTCGGCCAGTACGGCATAGACGAAGGCGCGCACTCGGCCGAGATAGCTTTCGTCGTGAGGGATGATTACCAGAACAAGGGGATTGGCTCCGAGCTGCTATCGTACTTGACCTTCCTGGCAAGGAAGCAGGGGCTTCTAGGTTTTACCGCTGAAGTGCTGATGGAGAACAAGCCGATGCTGCACCTGTTCGAGAGCGCTGGCTTCGACGTCGACAAGCGCATCAGTGACCAAGTCTACGAGTTGAGGATGACCTTCAGGGAGGCCAAGTGATGGCCGGGCGAGCCGACGTGAAGCTGCTGTTCGAGCCTAGGTCGGTCGCGATATTCGGCGCCTCGCCCGACAGAGAAAAAATTGGCTTCAAGATACTGGACAATATCGTTTCCGGCGGCTTCAAGGGAAAGATATACCCCATAAACCCCAAGGGCGGCGAAGTCCTCGGGCTGAAGATATTCAAATCGCTGGACGAAGTCGAAGGCGCCGTGGACATGGCCGTGATAGCCATACCTGCAAAATTCGTCTTCGACGCGGTGAGGGCGTGCGCCAGGAAGGGCGTCAAGCACGTTCCCATCATCACGTCCGGCTTCAGCGAAACGGGCAACGGCGAGGAGGAGTGCCAGATTGTCCATTTCGCGAGGGAGCACGGGATGCGCGTCCTCGGGCCGAACATCTTCGGGATATTTTCTGCGGCCTCTTCGTTCAACGCGACTTTCGGGCCCAAAGACGTCACAACGGGCGGGGTGGCAATAATCACCCAGAGCGGCGCGCTCGGCATCGCGATGATTGGCAAGTCCGCAGTGGAGAACGTCGGCCTCTCGTGCGTGGTCTCGGTGGGAAACAAGGCGGACATCGACGAGGCCGACCTGCTGGATTATATCGCGGATGACAAGGAGACGAAGATAGTCCTGATGTACATAGAGGGCGTCCATGATGGGGAGAAGCTCATCACGGCATTGAGCAAGTTCACGAAGAAGAAGCCTGTCGTCGTCATCAAGTCCGGGCGCTCGAAGCGCGGGGCGATGGCTGCGGCGTCGCACACAGGCTCTCTCGCGGGAAGCGATGCGATATTCGACGCTGTCATGAGACAGTGCGGCGCCATGCGCGCCGAGACGTTGAAGGACGCTTTCAACTGGTGCAAATTCATCTCGTATTCCGCCACCCCGAAAGGCGAGAACGCGGTCATAGTCACGAACGGCGGTGGCATCGGCGTGATGGCCACCGACGCATGCGAGAAGCACGGCATCAGGCTCTACGACGACCAGCAGATCCTGAAAAATGCGTTCGGCGCCGTGACGCCCGAATTCGGCTCGACGAGAAACCCGATAGACCTGACGGGCCAGGCGACGCCTGCGTTCTACGACGACGCCCTGCAGGCGGGCATTGCGGGAAAGGCTATCGATTCGGTCATCGGGCTCTATTGTGAAACGGCGGTATTCGACCCGGAGGAACTGAGGAGGATGATTGCCGACGCCTACCGCAAATATTCGAAGGCTGGCAAGCCGGTGGTGTTTTCCATTGTTGGCGGACAGAAAGTCGAGACTTGCATCCGCTCTCTCAGCAAGGACGGAATTCCAATATTTCCGGAGGTATACGAAGCCGTTTCATGCCTCGGGGCGGCGTACGCGCACCGGAAGCGCGTGTCCGAGGACGAGGAGCCGATGGCCGAGGCGGAAATCGATGTGAAGGCGATTGAGAAAGTGGTAGCCAGGGCCCGTGCCGAAGGTCGATTCTTCCTGCTATCCAACGAGGCCCAGGAGATAATGCGCGCCGCTGGGATTTCATTGCCTCAAAGCCGCGTGGCGAAGAGCCTCGAGGACGCTGTCGCGTACGCAAAGAAGATTGGCTATCCAGTCGTCATGAAGGTCGTCTCCAAAGACATCATCCACAAGAGCGACGTCGGCGGAGTCGCCCTCGACCTGGATAACGAGGCCGAGGTCGTGGACGCGTACCAGGCGATAATGCACAACTGCAAATCCCACAATCCGGCCGCGGTCATCGAGGGCATCCAGGTGGACGAGATGGTCAAGGAGGGCACGGAGATAATCGTCGGCGCCAGGCGCGATCAGGGCTTCGGCCCCGTCGTTATGTGCGGCCTCGGGGGCATCTACGTCGAGGTGATGAAGGACGTGGCGTTCCGGGCGTTCCCCCTCAGCAGGAAGGAGGCGATGTCCATGATTAAGGAAATCAAGACCTACCAGCTCCTCCTGGGGGCGAGAGGCGAGGAGCGGAAGGACATAGAGGGCGTCATAGAAACACTTATCAAACTCGGCACGATAATCAGGAAGTGCGGGGACATCTCCGACATCGAGGTCAACCCCGTGATGGTCTACGAAAGCGGGAAGGGGGTCAAGGCCGTCGACGTACGGATACTCCTTTCGAAGCAGGAGGCGGTTTAGATGGAAAAGCTGGTAATAGCGTCCGTGAGGAAGAGCGCTGGGAAAACGTCCGTAATCATCGGAATGGCGAAATCGCTGAAGGGGAAACCGGGCTACATGAAGCCTTTCGGGGACCGCCTTCTGTACAAGAAGAAGCGCCTGTGGGACTACGACGCGGCGCTGGCGACGAACATGCTGGCGCTCGAACAGGACCCTGAGAACATCACCATCGGTTTCGAGCACTCCAAGCTGCGGTACATGTACGACGAGAAGGCGACGAAGGAAAAGCTCGTCGAGATTGCGGCTTGCGCCAGCAAGGGGAAGGAGACGCTCTTCGTCGAGGCCGGAAGGGACCTTCCGTACGGGGTTTCCGTAGGCCTGGATGCGATTTCAATCGCCAGGGCGATTGACGGCAAGGTCGTGGTCGTCGTGAGCGGCGACCCCGAGTCTGTCGTGGACGACGTGACCTTCCTGGACAAGTACGTCAACGCCAAAGGCGCCCGGCTCGCCGGCGTGATTATCAACAAGGTCCAGGACGTCCAGGACTTCAAGGACACGTACCTCCCGCGCATCGAGGGCGTTGGCATACCGGTGCTGGGCATACTGCCCCACCATCCAGAGCTCTCAAAATTCTCGGTCGGTTATCTGGCAGACCGTCTCTTCGCCAAGGTCATCACCGGCGAGGCGAACATGAACCGGATTGTGGACAACATCTTCATCGGGGCGATGTCAGCGACGGCCGCGCTGCAGAACCCGCAGTTCAAGAAGGGCGGAAAACTTATCATCACCAGCGGGGACAGGAGCGACATGATTGTCGCGGCTTTGGACACGGACACGGCCGCCATAATAATCACCAACAACGTGCTGCCTTCATCATCGATAATATCGAAGGCCGCGGAGCGCAACGTCCCGCTGCTGGTCGTGCCGGGCGACACCTACGGCACCGCGAGGCAGATTGAGGGCATGGAGCCGCTCCTCACGAAGGACGATACAGCGAAAGCGGAGCTGCTGGCCGAGAGCGTGAAGAAGAACGTGAACATGAAGGCGCTGCTGTAAACCGGAACGAAGGCTTTCAAAAGCTATGGTTCGGATATTGCAGCATCGCAGCGCTTTAATCCGCGTAATTGTAATAGGACACGATATGGACGTCAATCTCCACCTGGCCCGTCGGGACGGCGTCAGAGGTTCTCAGCGGATTGTCCATGTTGTCGAAAACGACCAGTAAATCGGACATCTGCGCCATCTGGAATTCATATGTTTGGGATAACGTGTCCACGTTTTCCCAAACCCTGGTGGCAGAAAAGATGGCGGGGGTGTAATTGCCATACGTCCCGTCATACTGCGGTGTGTTCATGAGATAGACATCGATATTGGCGCCGGTTGTAACATTCATGAAAATCCAAATCATCGAACCGGACCAACCGCTTGAGATTTTAAAATGCGCACCGCTCGAAAGTGTGACGTTGCCATCGAAGAGGTCGTTCGTACCGCTATAGTTCATGCTGGACATCATCGAATAGAAGATTCCGGCTCCGATTGCGGCGAAGGCGACTATCATGACTACAATGCTTGCGAGCAGCACCTTTTTATTGTCCTTGGCCGGCGCTGGTTGGGGCGACGATAAATACGGGGCATAATAGGGAGGATACGCTGGGATGGGCGATGGTTGTGGTTGCTGGGCTGGCTCCTCGGCCGGTTTCTTTTCCTCGTCCACCATGAACGTCAATGAGCGGGAGCGCTATTAAATCTTACGGAGCCCGCCTACTCTATCATGTTCTGGTCCGGCCGGTCGACGACCCTGTCGCAGTAGAGGCACCTGAGCTTCACCGGCTCCTTCGACTCGACCGTGAACGAGGGCTCGATTGGCTCGTTCAGGTTCGATATGCAGGACTGGTTGGGGCAGCGCACTATCCCCTTCACCAGCTCCGGTAAATCCGGCACATACTTCTTGATGACCTCGAAGTTGCGGATGATGCTGATGGTCGCGTGCGGAGCGACGAGCGCAATCTGGTTCACCTCGCGCTGCTTCAGCTCGCGGCCCTCGACCTTGACAATGTCCTTCCACTTCTGCTTCTTGCTCGGGGCCTTGATGAGGACCGTGACGGTCCATTCCGGCTCTCCTGAGACTAGCCCCATGATTTTGAGAACCTTGAGGGCGTTCCCGCAGTCGATGTGGTCTATCACAGTTCCGTTCTGTATCGGAGGGACTTTCATATCTCTGCCCATTCAATCCACCTCCCCCAAGACCAGGGCCAGCAACGCCATCCTCACCGGGACGCCGTAGAACGCCTGCTTGAAGTACATGGCGTGCTTAGTCGCATCGACGTCTGGAGAAATCTCCGTGACCCTTGGCAGCGGGTGCATGACGATGAGCTTATCGTCGGCGCACTTGAGCAGCTCTGCGTTGACCTGATACGTGCCTGCGACGCGCTGGTATTCGTTCGGGTCCGGGAACCGCTCCTTCTGAATCCTGGTGACGTAGAGGGCGCTCGCCTCCTTGACCGCGTCGTCGAGCTTGGTGGTGTTCTTCAGCTCTGCCCCCTGTGCATTCAACCGGTCGATTATCTCCTTCGGCATCTGCAGCTCCTTGGGGGCGACGAAGATGAGCTTGGCGCCGAACATGGCCAGCGCGTAGGAAAGGGAATGGACGGTCCGGCCGTACTTGAGGTCGCCGACCATGGCAATAGTCTTTCCGTCTATCGCTCCCAGCTCCTCCCGGAGGGTGAACAGGTCCAGCATCGTCTGCGTCGGGTGCTGGCCTGCGCCGTCGCCAGCGTTGATGACTGGCTTGGAGCAGAACTCGGCCGCGAGCCTGGCCGACCCCTCATGCGGATGCCTCAGCACCATCGCGTCCGAGTAGGCCTCGGCCATCTTCGCCGTGTCTGCGAGGGTCTCGCCCTTCTTCATCGACGTGACGTTCGGGTCGGCGAAGCCTATGTACCGCCCGCCGAGCCTGCAGATGGCGCTCTGGAATGAGAGCCTCGTGCGCGTGCTGGGCTCGTAGAAGAATGTGGACAGGACGTGGCTACCAAGCATGTTGCTCTTCTTCTTCCCCTCGGCGATGGGAAGCATCTCCCTCGCGACGTCGAGGATGTGCTCTATGTCCTGGCGCGAAAATTCCCGAATGGACACGACGTCCCGGCCCTTGAAGCTCATGTCAATCGGGAAAGGTGTATGGTCATGGTTGATATTACCTTTTGTGAGGAATCGTTAAATCGGGACAAGGCGTTACGAGACCTATGCCCGAGGCGCCAAAGCGCGGCCTGGCCGAAAAAACCTCCACCGTCGCCGCACCGCTCCTGAACACGCTGGCCTTCATATTCATAGCCCGCGAGCTCGGCGCGGACGCGCTCGGGGGCGTGGCGCTCCTGCTTTCCTTGGCGGCGTGCGTCACATTGTCGTTCGAGCTCTCTCACCCATGGCGTGGAACGGGTGGCAGGGCTGCGCGCGCAGCTATACACCTTTCTTTCCTGGCCATTGGTGGGGTCATGGCTTTGGTCGGGGCGATGGGTCTCGGTTCAGGGGCGCTACTTCCATTCGGCCTTTACGTCGCATACAGCGGGGCAGCTTCGGCGGCTCTGGCGCTGTCCCGCGACGAAGGCGTCTCATCGATTGCCGGGATGGCGGACGGCTTTGCGCGGCTTATGATTCTGTGGCTCGTCATCTCAGGTGCCGGAAAGCATGTCGAGGCATTGGTCGCGGGAGCGTTCCTGGTGGGTGGGCTGGCTGCGCTGGCAATAGCCATGGCTCGCAAGTCACCATTAAATTTTGATGCGGTCCGCGAAGAATTCGCGTCCGCTTCCGGCGCTGCGATGGCATTTTCAGTCATTGTCGGGATGATGATGTGGATAGACAAACCGCTGCTCTACGTTCTCGACGGCCAGATTGCCGTAGGCAACTATTTTGCGGTGCAGCGGACGGTCGTATTCATCGGCTCGGCCGCCGTCGTGATAACGGGCATGGTGTCGCACAGGTTCTCGGAAATCGGTCGCGACGAAGGGCTGCGTCTCGTGACGCTCATGGAGCGGTACGCTTCGCTGTGCGTTGTTCCGATGGGCGCTTTTTATGTGGTGTTCTCCACGCCGATTGTATCGACTTTCTTCGGCGCTGGCTATGCCTCGCAAAACGAACTGGTTTATCCGCTCGTAGCCGCAGGCATCTTCACAGCCATGGCATCCCCCTCGGTTTCCTGGCTGGCCGATGGGCGCGGGTGGCGCAGCCTGTCGTCGGCAGCGGTGTTGTGTCTGGCATTGCTGGTGGCGACCCCTTACGCCCTTTTGGAATCGGGCGCTCTATCAAGCCCATCGATGGCGGTCGCAATTGGGTGCGCAGCCTCATCGATGGCGTTCTACGCGCTGGTCCGATGGAGCCTGTTACGCGCGGGCGCAGTTTTTCACGGGCACATCCTGAAGCATCTGGCATGCGCGGCGCTCATGGGGCTCGTCCTTTACTGGACATCGACGGGAGTCACATCGTTGGGATTCGCAGAATTGGTATTTCTGGCAATGGTGGGGGTGCTGGTCTATGGTCTTCTTCTCTACCTTTTCGGCGAGTTCATGCAGGGCGAATACGGAGAGTTCAAAGCCCTTCGGGGCGTCTAGGGCTCACTTGCATCCCTTGCAACCCTCGTGCTCGTCCAGGTGGCAATCGATGTCCTTGGGGGTAGGCCTGGGCCTTCCCTCTTTTCTCGCCTTGTAATCTTCCACGGCTGCGTGCAACGCGTCCGCGGCGAGGTTCGAGCAATGCATCTTGATCGGAGGCAGCCCGTCAAGGGCTCCGGCGACGTCCCCGCGAGTGATGCGGATGGCTTCCTCAAGCGTTTTTCCCTTAGCCAGCTCCGTCGTCATACTGCTGGTCGCTATCGCGGCTGCGCAGCCGAAGGTCTTGAATTTGATGTCGGCTATTATCCCGTCCTTCACTTTGATGTAAATCGTCATCAGGTCGCCGCATGTGGGGTTGCCGACCTCACCCACGCCGTCCGCATCCGGTATCTCGCCGACGTTCTTCGGGTTCTTGAAATGCTCCATGACCTTTTCGCTGTACATGTCCATCCCAAAGGGGCTGCGTCATTAATATTTTCCCCCTTCGTATTGTGGTCGGATTGACAACCGTAAAATACTCAGTCGCCGATGCAGGTTCAGCCGAGGTGACAGGCATGAGCGAAATGAGCATATACATAGACGGGAAATATTATCCGAAAGCGATGGCCAAGGTATCCGTTTACGACCACGGTCTCCTGTACGGCGATGGGATTTTCGAGGGAATCAGGATATACGACGGCAATATTTACAGGCTCAATTCGCATCTGGAGCGGTTATACGAATCGGCAAAGACGATAATGCTGACAATCCCGATGAGCATCGGGGAGATGAAGGAAGCTTGCGTCGCGACTGTGAAAAAGAACGGCCTTCGGGACGCGTACATCCGATTGATGGTAACCAGGGGTGTTGGAGACCTGGGTCTGGACCCTAGGAAGTGCCCCAAGGCGACCGTGATAATAATCGTGGACAGCATCAAGATGTTCCCGCCAGAGTATTATACAAAGGGTCTGGAGGTTGCCACAGTGCCGACGACAAGGAACATGTCGGACGCGCTCAACCCGAAGATAAAGTCACTCAACTATCTCAACAACGTCATGGCCAAGCTGGAGGCGAACAACATGGGTGTGCCGGAGGGGCTGCTCCTGAGCGCACAGGGATACGTCACAGAGGGAACGGGGGACAACATTTTCATCATCAAGGACGGGATTCTCCAGACACCCCCGACTTACGACGGCGCCCTGGCGGGCATAACCCGCAGCTCTATTGTCTACATGTCGAAGGACCTGGGCTACAAATGCGAGAAGAAGACGCTGACGCGCCATGACCTCTACAACGCCGAGGAGTGCTTCCTCACGGGGACAGCGGCAGAGCTCATCCCGGTGGTCAAGATAGACGGCAGGATAATCGGAACCGGAAAACCCGGCCCGATTTTCAAGAAGCTGCTAACCGAGTTCAGGAAGCTGACGAAGACAGACGGGTACCAGGTGTACGGAAAGGGAAAAAAGAAATAACCAGAATACCTCCAATACGCATCTATCTGCACATTCGCAACTATTTTATTGACCAAACCTTTCGGGGCGATTGCAGAATGCCACTGTAGCTTAGCTCGGTGGAGCGGCTGATTTGTAATCAGCAGGTCGGGGGTCCAAATCCCTCCAGTGGCTTAATTTATTTTATATTGTTTTAAAACGATGGGATTTGGACTAAGACCACCAGAGGGGACCAATCGTAATGCTAACCCACTGGTCGTCGGTCCAAATCCCTCCAGTGGCATAATTTATTTTACATTGCTCAGAACATTTAGGGATTCGAGCGAGATTTAATCCGATGCGAGGAATCCCCTTGCGAATCCGAGTTAGATGACAATCTTCCTCATTGTAAAGTTTCATATCATCTCTGGTTTTGTGGGTACTGTGAATCCCCGAAGAAAGGAGCCCCGCAAGGACGAATTCGCCGCTTGCTGGTCCGAGACAGAGACAGAGACGGAGCGCGCCTTCGTCATCATCCTGCGCACGTCTGGCTGCGCATGGGCCGCGAAGGGCGGCTGCCTGATGTGCGGCTACTCGTCCGAGTCTCTGCCGGGCGTTTGCCAGCAGGACATCGAGGCGCAGGTTGAAAAGGCGCTGGCGAAGTATTCTGGCGAGGCGGTAGTCAAACTGTACAATTCTGGAAGCTTCCTCGACGAGCGGGAAGTTCCCGACCCGGGGAGGATTTGGCAGAAGCTCCTCGATGCCGGCGCGCGCAGGCTGCTGGTGGAATCCCGCCCCGAATTCATCGAACCTACCCTCCCATCCATCGAGCCGTTCCGCGGCAAACTCGAAGTCGCAATGGGCCTGGAAACTGCCAGCGACCGGGTGCGCGAGCGGTGCGTCAGGAAGGGATTTTCCCTCGCTGATTTCGTGGCCGCGTCGAAATTATTGAGGGGCGCTGGCTCGACTGTGCGCACCTACCTCTTGCTCAAGCCACCGTTCCTTGGAGAGGCGGACGCGATGGCGGACGCTTTGAATTCAATCAAACTGGCGTCGTCGCACTCGGACGTCATCTCGCTCAACCCTGTCAATGTCCAGCGGAGGACCGTAGTGGAGCGCATGTGGAGACGGGCGGAATACCGGCCCCCGTGGCTGTGGTCCCTCGCGGAGGTGCTCGCAAAGGCGGATAATGGCAAGGCCAGGCTCGTTTCGTCCCCTTCGGGAGGCGGCACGTCACGCGGCGCGCACAACTGCGAAAAGTGCGATGCTGGATTCCTCGACGCTGTTGCCAAGTACTCATTGACCCAGGATGCGGGTGCTTTCCGTGGGCTCGATTGCGGCTGCTCGGAGCGATGGCGAGACGCGCTAGAGCTGGAGAACCGCGCCATGACGACGATAGACTTGGAGCGCTCCGCCTGGCGCGACTAGCAAATCGGTTATATCTGCGCAGCGCATCCCCAATGGCATGACTCTCCTTTCCGACGCGGAAATCAAGAAATGGGTGGCCGAAGGCAAGCTGTGCATAGAGCCATTCGCCGAGAAGAACCTCACTCCCAACGGTTACGACTTGACAATCGAGGAAGTGATGATTCCCGGGCAGGCCAAAGTTTTCGACGTCATGGTTCCGCCGCTGACGCGATTTGTTGTCAGCACAAGGGAGCGAGTTGAGTTGAACGGGCCTGTGGCTGCGCAGCTTTGGATACGCACGACCTGGGCCAGGCGAGGGGTGCTGGCGGCCTTCGGGCGGATAGACGCCGGCTTCAAAGGAACATTGACTCTCGCGGCATTCAACGCTTCCGCCGAGCCGCTCGCCGTCAGGGCCGGGGAGACGTTCGCGCAGGTCGTGTTCGAGCCGCTGGCCGGCGATTTGGAGAAAACATACGCCCAGCGCTCTGGGAATTACCAGGACCAGAAAGGCGTCACGCTGGCGAAGAATAAATCTCAGGTTGTCTGACCGGCCAAGGCCGTCACTGCAATTTCAAATCGTAAGCCACGACCGATGACCCAGGCGAATACGGATGGACCAATCTCCACGACCAGCATGTCGCCCCTTCTGCGAGTGCCTCCAGCTCTCTGGCGCGGTGTTCTTCGGTATTCTTGTCAACGACCTGATAAACGTGCAGCCAGGCATCGGGCGCAGCTGCTTTCAAGGCTTCCGGAAGAAATTCGTGCGCGCTGTGGGGCAGATTCATGATAATCCGGTCCGCTGGACCAAGCTTTGGCGCTAGCTCCCGCGCATCACCGAGGTGCGCGCTCAGGTTCGATACTTTATTCCTGGCGATGTTTGCTCGGAGGAACTCGATTGCGTGAGTGTTCGAGTCCACGCACGCGACTGTCGATGGCGCTGCCTTCTTCGCAATGAGTATTGAAAAAGGCCCGACGCCGCAGAACATGTCCAGAATCCTCTCGCCCGGCTTGACCATCTGAGCTATGCGCCACCGTTCGTTCGCGAGCCTTGGGGAGAAATAGACCAGTGCGGGGTCCAGCTCCAGCTCGATTCCGTATTCGCGGTGGATTGTGCGCGTGCTCTGCCTGCCGGCGACGACCTGCAGCGACCTCACTCGCAGCTCGCCTTCGACGCCCTGATCAAGCGCTGCCGATGCCAGGTTCCTATTCGCCTCAAGCATCGCTTTCCCGATGGCGGACGCGAAAGGTGCCAGCTCGTCCGCGAGTTTGAAGACGGCCACGTCCCCGATGATGTCGAAGGATGTCGGCAGAGATGCCCGCAAGTCCTCGGGCACTTCCGCCACTTCCTTGTAGCTTTTTATTTTAATGGCTGCGGGTTCGAAATCCTCCTCTCCGTTTGGGTATTCCAGGTATGGGCCGTCGAGAACGGGGAGTAAAACGCGGGAGCTGTCCGACCTTATGCTCAAGTCGCTTCTCAGCAGCCCCGCCTCTGAAAGCTTTTTACGGGCGGACTCGCCTTCCCCTTTGGGCACGATAACGCATCGGGCTCTCACGGAGCAACGCATGGGCGAATTGGTATTTGTCGGTTTAGGTCTCGGGCCGGGGGGAATCAGCCAGGCCGGAATCGAGGAATTGAAACGGTGCGAAAAGGTCTTCGTTGAAACTTACACAGCTCCCGTTGAAAAGGGCACGCTGCTGGAGCTGGCAGCGCTGACGGGGAAGGACATCGAGCAACTCGGCCGAAAGGAGGTCGAGGACGGCAAGCTCATCCTCATGGAAGCCAACCGTGGCAAGTGCTGCCTTCTGGTCCCGGGCGACCCGATGGTCGCGACCACTCACGTCGATTTGCGAATGAGAGCCATCGAACGAGGAATCCACACCAAGATAATCCATGCCGCCAGCATAGGCACGGCCGCGGCGGGGCTTCTCGGGCTGCAGAGCTACAAGTTCGGCAGGACGACCACGCTACCGTTCTGGAAGCCAGGATACGAACCGACGAGTCCGTACGACGTCATAGAGGAAAACCACAAAAACGGCCTGCACACACTGGTCCTCCTCGACATAGACGCCGAGGGCGGAAAAGCCATGACCGCGACCCAAGGGCTGGAGCAGTTGGTTGCCCTGGAAGCAAAGATGAAGCGCGGAATCCTCGGGGGCGACGCGCTCGTCTGCGTCGTCGCGCGAGCCGGCCACGACGACGTTCTCGTGAAAGCTGGGGAGCTGGCAATTCTCGCCAAAGAAGATTTCGGGCGTTCGCCCCACTGCCTCGTCATCCCGGGGAAGCTGCATTTCATGGAGTCGGAGGCGCTGGTCAAGCTGGCCGGCGCTCCGAAGAAAATATTGGATGACAAGTGACTCGGCCGGAGTCTATTGGATTTCAAAACCCAAGCGCTTGCTTCAATTCGTCCATCCCACTGCCGTGTTTCGCGTCCGTAAGTATGACTGGCGCCCTTGAATTGAGGTTGCGCGCATCGCGAACGAGGATTTGCGGGTCCACGTCGACCGCGCCAGCAAGGTCGATTTTGTTTATCACTATGAGGTCGGCGATTGTAAAAATCAGTGGGTGTTTTCGCACCATGTCGTCCCCCTCGGTGACGGAGATGACCACGACGCGTTTGTCCGCGCCCAGTGGGAAATCCCCAGGGCAGACAAGATTGCCCACGTTTTCGATGAAAAGTACGTCCATCTCGTCCAGCTTGAGGTGCTCCAGCGCGTGGTCGACCATGTGGGCGTCGAGATGGCACTCCTTTCCCGTGTTGACGTTCTCGGCGACTGCCCCGCGCTTCACGAAGCGCTTGTAGTCGTCGTCCCCGGCCACGTCGCCGGCGATGCAGCCGACCCTCTTCCCACCCGCTTTCAGCGCCTCTATCATCTTCTCGATTATCAGCGTCTTGCCAGAGCCTATGGAGCCCACGAAATCGAACGAGCGTATCCCGTGGGATTTGAGGTGCGCGTGGTTGTCATCCGCTATCCTCTTGTTTGCACCGAGTATGTTGGCGCCCAGCTCCACATCCACGACCTTGTGCAGACGCTCACCTCTTTCGCTTCGGGATGCTGCAGATTGCGTACTCGTCCCCGTCCAAAAACACGTCCAAGTCCGGGTGCTTCTCCTGGAGCTGCCTGATGTTCTCCATGACCTCCGAGATGGTCTTCGTGCCGTCCCGGCTGAGCTTCACATGTACTCTCTTTTCGGTCAGGTTTGACACCCCGCCAGGCGCCCCGCGCGCCTCAACTCTGCAATCTTAACCGAGGTATTTATACTTGCGCACGGGTTGAAATTTCACACGCGCCAAAGCCTACCAGCTAAATGTCAATTTATTTATACCATCTCGCTCATCAGCATCTCGGCCAATCTTTTTTCCATTGGCCCGCGCGAGGTGCTCCTAGGTGGTTCCCAAAGCAGGCAAAGACGAAGAGGCGACCTGTCCGGTCTGCGGTGGGCCTATCGATGAGGCTGGTGCCAAATGCACGCGGTGTGGCGCAGCCTATGTTTCTCCCGGCGAAAGAAAGGCCAAGAAGCGGGTCCAGATTGCATTGGGCAAGAAACCCGAGAAAAAGGAATCTACCATTGATAAAACTCCCCAGGAAAATCCGGATTCCACGAAAGTTCCTCCCCAGGAAAACAACGCGGAGCTCGCCAAATGGCTGAGCGGCGATGAGGAGGAGAAGGGGCTCACAGATTGGCTCGGCGGCAGCAAAGGCGAGGTAAAACCCGCCCCAAAACCTGGCGCAAAGCCTGCCGCGGCTCCCGACGCTAAGGATTCCAACGTCGACGCACTCAAAGCCTGGCTCACCGGGGAGGAGGACACGCTCACCTCGTGGCTCGGTGACGACCCGACGGCCAAACCCAAGGCGGCCACGGTGCCGTCAGTGGTCTCGGATGAGGTAAGCAAGGAGCTGGGGGAGAGAGAGAAGGCTCTTGCCGAAAAGGAGGCGTCCCTGAAAAAGCGCGATGAAGACCTGGAGTCCCTCAGGGGAGCCCTTCAGACGCAGCTTTCAAAGGTCCAGACAGGCGAGTTCGACCCGATGGTGCTCATCGAGGAGACGGCGCGGCTCAACAGGGACCTTCAGGCGGAGGTGCGGAAGCGCAAGGAGCTGGACGACGAAATCATCCAGGTCAAAAAGGGGAGCATCGCGGTCATAAAGTACGTCAAGGCCCAGCAGCTGCAGCGTGGAGGCGACGCGGCCCGCTCCATCCACAAGCGCCTGGACGAGATCACCGCGGAGAAGGAGAAGCTCTCGGTCGAACTGAAGAAGACCATGGAAATAAACGATAAACTGAAGAAGGACATGGCAGAGGGTCTCAAAGCGCTCCCGGACGGGGACCGGGCCATCAAGGAGAAGGAGATGGCCTTGATGGAGAAAGAGAAGGAGCTGGAATCGTCGAAGGCCGAGTTGCAGGCGAAGGAAAAACAACTGCGGGAGACCGCCATATCCTCTGACGGGGGCGGCACGGCTTCCGCGGAGCTGCAGCAGCGCCTGATGGCCGAGCTGGGGGAGAAGGAGAAGGAATGGCTCAAGAACGAGGGCGAGCTGAAGAAGCGCATACTCGACCTTGAGGCCAACATCGAAGAGCTGAAGATCAACCAGAAGCAGGTCCAGGAGGCGGCGGAGCTAAAGGGCAAAGGCGCCGAGGTCAATGCCGAACTCGAGCGCAAGATAAGGGAGCTCCAGATTAAGGAGAAAGCGATGCTCCTCAGGGAGGAGGAGATAAGGCGCCTGTCCCAGCAGCTCAAGGACAAGGACGAGGAGCTGAAGAAGGTCAAGGAGCCCTTGAGGTACAAGGAGGAGGAGCTCCTGAGGCGCGAGGAGGACCTGCTCCACCGCGAGAAGATACTGATGGAGGAGCGCCGGAAGTACGAGGAGGCGATAAAGGATACTGGCAGCCTCCAGACGCATGACATGAAGATGAAGATAGAGGAGCTCAACCAGGAGATAAACCGCAAGGAAGAGCAGATACGCACCAAGGAGCAGTACCTCAACGCCAAGATGGAAGACCTGCGGCTCAGGGAGCAGGGGCTCATCGGCCAGGAAATCGAGGCGCGCGAGGAGGACCGCAAGCTCGAGCTGAAAATCGAGAAGGTCAAGACCGGCACCTCGAGGCTGGACGACCTGCTGCTCGGTGGGATACCGTTCGGCACCAACGTTCTCGTGTACGGTCCGGCTTTCGCGGGCAAGGAGATAGCGATAAACGCCTTCATCGCCGACGGCCTCA
>Ga0315268_10004072_pt1 | contig 15954 bp, 16 predicted proteins | sample C1_top_MG_FD_204535 | JGI IMG/M metagenome (GOLD analysis project Ga0315268, IMG submission 204535) | Sediment microbial communities from Yellowstone Lake, YNP, Wyoming, USA - C1_top | ecosystem: Environmental > Aquatic > Freshwater > Lake > Sediment | place: USA: Wyoming | collected 2017-08-01
CGTCTCCGCAAGATGCTCGACGAACCGCTGCGTGGTCGCCTGCATGCCGAGTTTCCCGCCAAGCTCTTTGATGACCGACTTCTTGTTCTCGGGGGTAAAGACCGGGCTGGCAAGCAGCTTCTGCAGGGCCTGCAGGCTGTCCACTGCCGCGACGAATGCCGCAAGGTCGGCCCGGGTCTTATCAACGGTCTTTTTTTCCTCGGCAAGCTGCACGAGGGCCTTGGCGTATCTCTTTGCGATGATCCGTATCAAGACCGGCCTCCTACTTTAGCAACGTATTCCTTGACAATGCGTTCATGGTCCTGGCTGTTGATCTTCTCTTTGATGCGACCTTCTGCAAGCTCAAGGGACAGCAGCGATGCTTCCGTTGCCAACGCAGCCTTGGCCTTCTGCACTTCGATCTCGATCCCTAGCTTTACCTGGACCTGGACCTCTTGAGCGACCTTCCGGCCCTCTTCGATGAGCGCAAGCTTGTCCTTTTCGCCGCGGACCTGGGCATCCGCGACCATTCTGGCGGTCTCGGCTTCCATGTCCTTGATCTTCCGCTCCATCTCCGCGAGCGCTGCTACAGCACGCTCGCGCGCTTCCGTAGCTTCCTGAATCGCCTTTGCGATCTCGGTTGTCCTGCCTGCAAAAAAGTCGCGGACCGGCTTGCGCAGGAAATACACAACGACACCCGCAATGATGCTGAAATTGACGAGACGGGGGAGCCAGTCGCCCATGAACGTGATAGCTTCATGTCCGCCTGCTTCCGATGCAAAGGACACCGTTGCAATCGTGACCATGATCGCCGAGCTTGACACCATCCGAATGATTGTTCTTATATTTTTCATGATTTCGATTTTCCTCTACTCCGAACGACACTCCGTATCAGCACTGCGTGAACGCTATACCGCCCGTCCAAGAAGTTTGGAGGTGATGTCCTGTGAAAGCCGGTCCGCCTCTTTCTTGAGATCGGTCCGGGCCGCCGTGGAAGCAGTGACGATCTCCGCCCGGGCCTTGTCCAGCATCTCAGATGCTTTTGCCCGTTCAACCGAGATCATATCTCGCTGCGCATCGAGACCCTGCTGATAGATCGCACCGTACGTTGCCACCGCTTTCTGCTTTGCTTCGGCCAGAGAAGTATTATAGTTCTCGAGGATGGCCTGCATGCGGTCCTGCGCTGTCTTGGCATCGCCGAGATTCGAGCTGATGCCCTGCTCCCGCTCCTGCATGATCTGACGGATAGGCTTGAACAGGATAAAATTGAGCGCGATAAGAAGAACGACGAAGTTGACGATCTGGACCAGAAGTGTATAATTTATATCTATCATATGAGCAACCGTCTCTCTTTTAGGACAAATCGAGAAATGCGTGTCTTTTAAAGTTTAAAAAAATTATCATACCCCCCCGGTATTGTCAAGAATTTTACCTATAAATAATATAAATGGACGCTATGTTTTTGGTTATAGATTAACGGGTTGAAGAAAAATGCAGTTGCGACGGCCTGCATTTGGCCCGACTCACCGCGGTCCCCTGAAACGTGCAGCAGCGTCAACATCAATCATTGGCGCGAACATCGCACACCCGAACCCCTCGTATGCGCCCTGACAAGGAGCTGGATACCCTCCCCTGTTGACTACAAAGCACTTTACTCCGGCAAACCGAGGTGGTACAATGATGTTTCCGCCATCATCCTTATGGACAAGATCATCTTAAAAGGCTGCCGCCAGCACAACCTCAAGAACATCGACCTCGAGATCCCCCGGGATAAGCTCGTCGTGATCACCGGCCTGTCGGGTTCGGGCAAGTCGTCGCTCGCCTTCGACACCATCTATGCGGAAGGACAGCGGCGCTATGTGGAAAGCCTCTCCGCCTACGCGCGCCAGTTCCTGGGCCAGATGGACAAGCCGGATGTGGATTCCATTGACGGACTGTCGCCTGCCATCGCCATAGAGCAAAAAACCACGAGCAAGAACCCCCGCTCCACGGTGGGAACGGTGACCGAGGTCTACGACTACCTGCGGCTGCTCTTCGCCCGCATCGGCAAACCCTACTGCTACAAATGCGGCCGGGAGATCGCGGCCCAGACCGTGCAGCAGATCACTGATGCGGTCATGGCCCTGGACGAGGGGACGCGTATCCAGCTTCTGGCGCCCATCGTGCGCGGACGCAAGGGCGAGTACAAAAAGGAGCTCATGGCGGCCGCCGCATCGGGCTACCTGCGGGCGCGCGTCGACGGCGCGATCAAGGAACTCGCCGATCCCGTGCCGATGGACAAGAAAAAGAAGCACGACATCGAGATCGTCGTCGACCGGCTCGTCGTGAAGCCCGGCATCGAGCGCCGGCTCGCGGAGAGCATCGAGGCCGCGCTCCGTCTGGCAGAGGGGCTGGTGCTCGTCAATCTCATTGACCAGAAAAAAGACCAGCTCTACAGCGAAAAACTGGCATGCATCGTCGACAACATCAGCTATCCCGAGATCGCCCCCAATACCTTTTCGTTCAACAGCCCCCACGGCGCCTGCCCCACGTGCGACGGCCTCGGCGGCCTGCTTGAGTTCGACCCGGGCCTCATCATCCCGAACCCGAACCTGTCGCTCCGCGAAGGCGCGGTCAAACCCTGGGCCAAGCGCACTTCGGTCTACCACTATGAGATGCTCCACACGCTCGCTGCCAACTGCGGTTTCGACGTGAACACCCCGTTCAAGGACCTGAAGGCTTCGCAGCAGAAAATGCTGCTCTACGGTTACAGCGAGAACGAGGCAAAAGCGTCCGGGGCGCGCAAGGGCGCGGCATGCAAACCATTCGAGGGCATCATCGAGAACCTGAAGCGGCGGTACGATGATACGGATTCTTATGCCATCCAGTGGGAGATGGAACAGTACATGAATTACCAGACCTGCCCGGACTGCGGCGGCAGCAGGCTGCGCAAGGAATCGCTCGCGATCAAGGTCGCCGGGCTGAACATCCACGACATCACCCGCATGAGCATCAAGCAGGCCCTGGTTTTCTTCAACGACCTTACCCTTACGGACAAGGAGATCGCCATTGCCCAGCGCATCCTGAAGGAGATCCGCGAACGCCTCGGGTTCATGGTCCATGTGGGACTGGATTACCTTTCCCTTGACCGCGGCTCGGCAACCCTCTCGGGCGGCGAAGGCCAGCGCATACGGCTTGCCACGCAGATCGGATCGTCCCTCGTGGGCGTGCTCTACATTCTCGACGAACCGAGCATCGGCCTGCACCAGCGCGACAACCGGCGGCTTCTGGACACCCTGTTCAGGCTCCGCGACCTCGGGAACACCGTGCTCGTGGTCGAACACGACGAGGAGACCATCCGGCTTGCCGACCAGGTGATCGACATGGGCCCCGGGGCAGGTGTGCACGGCGGCGAGATCGTTACCCAGGGCACGCCCGAAGAGATCCAGCAGTGTGCGCAATCGCTGACCGGACAGTACCTCTCGGGCAAAGCATTCATCAAGGTCCCCTCTGCCCGCAGAAAATCGGAACGGTCTATCGGTGTCATCAACGCAACGGAGAATAACCTGGGGAACATCTCGGTGGAGTTCCCGCTCGGCGTGCTCACCTGCGTGACCGGCGTATCCGGCTCCGGCAAGAGCACACTCGTGGTGGACATCCTGTACCGGGCTCTCGCACAGCGGCTCTACCGGTCCACCGAACGGGCGGGCAAGCACAAGGACATCAAAGGCCTGGAGCATATCGACAAGGTGATCGACATCGACCAGTCGCCTATCGGCAGGACCCCGCGCTCGAACCCTGCGACCTACACCGGGGTGTTCGGACCCGTGCGTGACCTCTTTGCGCAGCTGCCGGAATCGCGCGTGCGCGGATACAAGCCGGGCAGGTACAGCTTCAACGTCAAGGGCGGCCGGTGCGAAGCGTGCGAAGGTGACGGCCTGATCAAGATCGAGATGCACTTCCTGCCCGACGTGTACGTGACCTGCGATGTGTGCCACGGCAGCCGTTACAACCGGGAGACCCTGGATATCCGCTTCAAGGGCAAGAGCATTGCCGAGGTGCTCGGCATGACCGTGGAGCAGGCATTCGAGTTCTTCCAGAACGTGACGCCGATCCGCTCCAGGCTCCAGACACTCCTCGATGTGGGTCTCGGCTATATCACCCTGGGGCAATCCGCCACCACGCTTTCGGGCGGAGAATCGCAGCGCGTCAAGCTGTCAAAAGAGCTCTCGCGCCGCGCCACGGGACGGACGCTCTACATCCTGGACGAGCCGACCACGGGCCTGCACTTCGCGGACACCCAGAAGCTGCTCGATATGCTGAACCAGCTCGTGGACGCGGGCAATACCGTGGTCGTGATCGAGCACAATCTCGACGTGATCAAGACCGCGGACTGGATCATCGACCTGGGTCCGGAGGGCGGTGACCGGGGCGGCCAGATCGTGGCCCAGGGAACTCCCGAAGAAGTCGTGCGCGTGAAGGGGTCTTATACCGGCCAATTCCTGGAGAAGATCCTCTGACCGCAGCCACGAAGAACGGCGAAACTATCCGGGAAAAACCCTAGGTATTTGCCGGTGCCTGTGATACCCTGTGGTCGTTCGCGGTGACAACAGATTGCCTGACCGGGAAGAACCAGAGTCAACACAAATACGAGAACACGAATTTCACGAATGATACGAATGTCACGAATAGAAATTCCTATTGTATTGTTTCTCCTTCGTGTAATTCGTCCCCTTCGGATCATTCGTGTCAAGCTTATTTTTTTCTTGCCCTATTGAAAAGAGTTTGGTCTTTAGCAAAGGAGTCCCATGAAACGTATCCTGTCCTTTCTCATCCTTACAGCGGTCTTAATCACGCAGACGGCATGCAGCAGCAAAAAGCCGCCGGAACAGACCGCGGTCAAAAGCAAAAGCATCCTCTCGGTCGTCAGGGACCTAAACACAACCTACGAAAAGAAGAGCCTCGATTCGTTCATGGCCGAGGTCGCTCCGAGCTTCCCTGACCGGGAGCCGTTCAGCCGGTCCCTTGCAAGCGTGTTCTCGAAATACGAGACCATCCATTTCAACATCCAGTACACAAAAATGATCATCATGATCGAGAACAAAGGGCTGACCAGAGCGTCCTTCAACTGGGACGCGGAGTGGATCGCGGCCGGCGGGCTGTCGCAAAAGAACGGCGGCAGAGTCACGCTGGTCTTCGAACCAGGCACCTTCAAGCTCCGCGCCATCGACGGGAAAAACCCGTTTCTGCCGCAGGCACCGGACATCCCGGGACCGCAAAAATAGTTCCGTTCCGAAATACGCCGTACGTTCTCGACCATACACCAAACACTCAAAGACGTCATTCATGTCCTACACAGAAGAACATATAGCAACGGATTTTCTCATCATCGGCGGCGGTGTCGCCGGTCTGCGCGCAGCCGTGGAGCTTGCACGGAACGGCGACGTGCTGGTGGTGACCAAAGACGCGCCTTCCGAGAGCAGCAGCGAATATGCCCAGGGGGGCGTCGCGGTCGCGCTTTCGGACGAGGACGAGATCTCTATCCACTTCGAGGACACCCTCCGGGCCGGCGACGGGCTCTGCCTTCGCAAGGCGGTGGGAACGCTGGTCGAGGAAGGGCCCACGCGCATCCGCGAGCTCATCCTCTGGGGAGCCGAGTTCGACAAGGAAGGCACGAAACTGGCCTTCACCCAGGAAGCTGCGCATACGAAACGCCGCATCCTTCATGCCCAGGGAGACTCCACGGGCAAGGAGATCATGCGCGTGCTCACGGACAAGGTCCGCTCCACCGGCACGGTCCGGAAGATCGACTTCGCCTTCACCCGGGACCTGATCGTGAAAAACGGCAGATGCGTCGGCGCCGTGGTCTGTCAGCAGAAGCTCCGCAAGGTGCTCGTCATCGCTGCGCGCGCGGTGCTGCTCGCCACGGGCGGAGCAGGCAGGCTCTTCGAGCGCACTACGAACCCCGGGGTTGCGACCGGTGACGGTATGGCCATGGCCTGGCGCGCAGGAGCGGCCCTCGTGGACATGGAGTTCGTCCAGTTCCATCCAACTGCGCTCTTCCGCGAAGGCGCTCCCCAGTTCCTGCTGTCCGAAGCAATGCGCGGCGAAGGCGGCATGCTCAGGAACGTCAAGGGCCAGCGCTTCATGGACAGCTACCATCCGGCCCGGGAGCTTGCACCACGCGACGTGGTCACCCGCGCCATCCATGACGAGATGCGCGCCACGGGAGCGGACCACGTCTACCTGGACATGACGCACTTGAACGCCGAGTATACCATGCAGCGCTTCCCGCGCATCTACCGGACCTGCAAGGAGCTCGGCATCGACATCTCAGCGCAGCCCATCCCGGTCTCGCCGGCCGCCCACTACATCATGGGAGGCGTCAAGACCGACCTCTGGGGCGCCACGAACATCCCCGGCCTCTTTGCAGCGGGTGAAACGGCCTGCACGGGCGTGCACGGCGCGAACCGGCTCGCCAGCAACTCGCTGCTTGAAGGCCTGGTGTACGGCGAGCGGGCGGGTCTTGCTGCGGCGCGGTACGCACGAAAGCGGATAACGCGCGCCGATCTCAGTCTGCCCCCTTCCCTGCGTCACGAACGCGCTGCAGCCGGAGCATCTTCGCCGACAACGCGCATTGATTCAATCCGCATTGAGCTCAGGCAGCTCATGTGGGAAAAGGTCGGGATCGTGCGAAATAGGAAGAATTTGACCGCGGCGCTGCGTCAGCTGCAGGCCTGGGGAAAGATAATGAAACATCATGGGCCCGATCGAAGCATCTTCGAGCTCAAGAACATGATCACGACGTCCCTGCTTATCACGACCTCGGCGCTCACACGCGCGGGCAGCGTGGGCGCGCACTTCAGGTCCGACCATCCGACCAAGGGAAAGAACTGGCGGAAACGGACGGTCCTTCAAAAATAGGGGATTGACCGTGAAAAAGGTTTTCCTGATTTCTCTAGTACTGATACTTGCCCTCATCGGCTGCACACGTACCTGGTCGTACCTGCCTATCGAATCCTTTAAGCCGTCCCTCGCAGCGCCACCGGCTTCGACCTGCCAGGCCTGCCACTCGCGCGAATTCGACACCTGGAAGCACTATCGTCATAGCTCACCCGAAGCCATGGCCAGGATACCGCTCGAAGAGTTGCGGGAGTGCGGGGCCTGCCACGAGAACGCTGCGGCCCATGTCCAGGCCCCTGGCCCGGCAACGACGCCGACGATCACGGCACTGACCAGGACCGAACAGAACACGATCTGCGGCAAATGCCACTACAACCAGGCGCTCTTCGGTAGCCGCGCCATCAACCCCCACGACAAGCACGGTCTGTTCATGAGCGTGGGCCTCGAAGGACGGCAGCGCCAGATCAGCTGCCTCGACTGCCACTCAGGCCACCACGGCGGGTCGGCCATGCTGGTCTCGATCAAGGCGCATATCTGCTTTACCTGCCACAGGGAGGCGATCGTCACCATGGGCGTGTTCCAGCCCTTCAATTATCTCTTTGCAGGCAAGGCGTGCCAGGGATGCCATACAGTGCATGGCGGTTCAGCGGGAGAGCAATGGGGACGAATGGGCGTTGGGTTCTGCATTGTCTGCCATGTGGTCGGGACGTCGCTCGTCGGGGATTAGAAAAAGTTCAAGCGGGGAGCGTCGTTACCAGGGCGGCAGGCCATAGTGATACGGATTCGGTCCCGGGTAGGGCCTTCCCCAGGCGTCATACAGGAATGGTGAACGGTAGTAGAAAGGATCGTTATAGTAGGCGTACGGATAGACCGGCCAATACACATCCCGCCGCTCGTCCCAGAGATAGATTTCCCTGATCTCGAACACAGGGTAGACATACTCCATCTCATCGATCTTGCCTTTCCGCACTTCCACGAACTCGCCTGCCATAGTGATCTCCCGGCCCTTCCGAAAGACGATCGGATCGAGAAGTCCCTTGGCCCGCGGATAGAATGCAAGAAACCGCCCCGATGCACGGCCGAGATCCTCAGGATAGCCAAGAGAGTCCACCGGCACTGCCAACGCCTCGATCTCCGAACCCTTCTCGACCAAGCGCGTCCCGACGATCAGTCCGCCGAGGATATACAGCTTGCCTCTATACGCATCGGGCGCCTCCCGAAGCCGATCCATTGGCACCTCCCGCGTGCCCTGCTTCATAAGCTCGCGGTTCAGCACCGGGGAGCAGGCAGCGAGCGCCAGAAACACCGTGATGAGGATGAAGGCGGTCTTCTTCATGTGCTGATTATCCCCCCTGCATGCTGAGCTGTCAAGGCTTCTCCTTATAATAGTTCGGATAGATCTTCTTCGCGCAATCGGGACAAATGCCATGGCTGAACTCGGCATCCGAGTGTTCCGCAATATACGCCTCGATCTGGCCCCAGTAGCCGCTGTCATCGCGGATCTTCTTGCAGGAAGCGCAGATCGGAATCAGCCCTTTGAGGGTCTTTACATTTTCCAGTGCGTCTTGGTAGGCGAGAAGAAGCTGCTCGCGGTCGGCCTCCCGCTGTTTACGGACAGTACTGTCCTGGAAGGCGATGACCACTCCCTTGATCTTGTCCTCATCCCTGATGGGCGTGGAAATATAGGACACGGGAATCCGCCTTCCCTCCTTGTGCATAAAGATATCTTCGTCCATGGTCACCCGATCGCCCGTTGTCAGGACCCGAACATTCGGGCACTCGTCCCGGAAATACTGACTGCCGTCAGCCTTCTGATAATGGGTCAGATCGTGGATATCCTTGCCTTTCAGCTCCGACTCGCTCCACCCCAGCAGCAGCTCTGCCTCCGGATTCATGAACTCGAGGAGGCCCCGGTCATCCAGGACGATCACCCCTTCCCCCACACTGGACGTGATGTCCCTCAGTTTCTTTTCTTCGCGCTGGAGAGCTGCTTCCGCCTGCATGCGTGATCCCGCCATCTTGTTGAAAGCATCTGCCAGTTGTCCGACCTCATCTTCGGACCGGACAGGCACGCGCGTGCTGAGATCGCCGAGTTCGAGCCCCTGCACCGCGATGGCAAGCAGATGGATCGGCTTCGTAACCGACGTTGCGATCACCAGGACCAGGACCGTCGCGAGCGCCATTAACCCGAGCATGACCCCGATGATCATCCCGGTGATCTCAGTGATGTCTCGTTGGATCGATCTGTCGGAGATGCCCACATGGACGGCGCCTGCCCGTCCATTCAGGAGCGGCGCCATGATATCGTCGACATGTCCTTTTTCGCTCTCGAACTGCTGAACGACCATGGCATTGCCGCTCGTTTTCTCCGTCAACAAAGACTGCAGGTCTACGGGAAATCCGCTTTCGAACGTATGCGCGACCACGTCGCCGTGTGCATTGACGATAAAGATGTATTCAACACCCTCCTCCGCATGCATTTCCTCCCGTGCCATAAGGGCGAGAGAGATATACTCCTCACCAAGCAGAGGACCGAGGCTGCTCCGTGCAACGCTTCTGGCGATCACCATGCCGCGCTTCTCAAGTTTGGCATTCAGTTTTTCCTGAACAACGGTCTGGGCAAGCAGGATCATGCTCAAACCGAGCAGCGCGACCACTCCCATCGCACCCAGAAAAAATCTTGTTTTTATACTTCTGATCCGCATTGCCTTACTGACCCTTCGTGCTCTTCATCTGACGCTGGGCGATCCAGGCCTTCATTTCTCTGACCGAATCATAGGCCCGGTCGTCGATACGGACAAACCGCTCGATCATCATATGCTTCAGCAGCTCACTTCCTTCAGGATCATTATGCGCTTCCAGAAAGGCTTGCTGTATCTTTTTTTTCAGCAACGGGTTCACGCCTTTCCGGACCGCAACCGGAGGAATGGCATACGGCGGAGACTTCTTGAGGATCCTGGTCTTGGAGGTAAATTCAGGGTTCGTGCGGTTCAGGTATTCCCAGATCAGGCTGTCGACAGCCGCCCCATCGACCATTTTTTGCGCAACCGCCTTGATGGACTTATCATGGGCATAGGTATAGTCAACCTGTTTAAAGAACGTATCAGGCGTCTCGTTCATCTTGGCCAGCATGTAGGTCGGCACGAGCGCGCCTGAGTTCGACAAGGGATCGGCGAACGCGAACCGTTTCCCGCGCAGCCCTGCAAAGGAGATGATCGGGCTGTCCTTGGCCACGATAATGTAGGAGTAGTATACCGTTCCGCCGTACGCTTGCGGCGCGGCAAGCAGCTCCATGCCGAACTCGTCGTGCCCGTCCACATAGGGTCCGCTGCACACAAACGCAGCATCGATATCGCCCGTTCTCATGAGCCTGTTGATCTCCTCATACTTTTCCTTTTCCACGAACCGTACAGGTTTGCCTATTTTTTTCCCTACATAGTCGATGAACTCCTTATAATAGATGAATCCTTCCTTGGGCGTGATCATGCCGCCGACCGCGATCCGGACCGGCCGTTCCGCAGCGGGTGCTCCAACCGAGTTCGGCAATGTCTTTTTTTCAAGACTGATCCTTTTCGGCGCCTCGTCCCTTTTGCATCCTGCAAAGCAAAGAATGCTAGCGATTACGACCAGATAGACAGCCTTCGGCATCCTCATGTCGCCCCTCCTTGTGCGCCCGGTCCTGCCCGCGGCACACGGTAAAAGTATATCATGTTGAGCAGTATGGCGTACGGCCTTTTCAATTTAATTTGCATAGCTTTTTTCTCCATGTTATACTGCCTTCACCTTTACGAGGAGGAGTAATGACGGTAAAAAAACCGAAGATCAAGCTCTACACGCTCAGCACCTGCTCGCACTGTATGCGCACCAAGCGCTTCTTCAAGGACAACCAGATCGACATGGAGTTCACCGATGTCGACCTGCTCTCCGGCGAGGAGCGGGAGCGTGTCATGAACGAAGTGCGCAAGCTGAATCCGGACTGCAGTTTTCCGACCATCTGCATCGACAACAACGTAATCGTGGGTTTTAATGAAGAAGAGCTGAGAAAAGCGCTGGGACTGAAATGACCCCTGACAAGCTCTACGACATTCTGTCCGCCTATGCTGCATCGCAGGGAATCCGCCTGAACAAGGACAAGCCGTTCGTGCTGGACATCCTGCAAGGACTGCTCACGAACGAGGGACGATACGGATACCGCTCCTGCCCGTGCCGACTGGCCTCGGGCGTAAAGGAAAAGGATGCGGACATTGTCTGCCCCTGTGCGTATCGCGATCCGGACATCAAAGAATTCGGAAGCTGCTTTTGCGGATTGTATGTGTCTGTTGCCTGGAACGAGGGCGAGATCGAACATCGGAAAGTGCCGGAGCGGCGGCCAAAAGAAAAACGGGTGATGTAGTTTGTTTTCGAAAGCACCTGCGCACACATAAATGACCATGTGAAAAGGATCGACGAATGAAAAAGAAAGATAAAGCACAAAAAAAGAAAGACATGCCGGAATTCAGTTTCAAGGAATTCACCCCTGAAGAAGGCAAGATCTACGAAGACGCGGTAAATGCGTTCCGCGTGGCAATAACCGCTGGCAAGACGCTGGCGCAGGCGTACGAAAGCCATGCAATTGCAGACCCTGAACTACGATCCCTCATCCAGGCCGATTTTCTGAAGATCCTGATCGCCGAGCGCCATTTCGGCCAGCGGGAGACCCTCGATGACCTTTCAAAAAAGCTCGGCGTGAGCCTGGACCTTGTCAAAGGGACCCTCGGCCGGATGCTTCAGGAAGCAGGCGTCTCGGCAGCTGATCAGTTTGGCAAGGAGTTCGGAGACCTGAACCCTGACGCGAAGAAAACGAACGATTAGGCATTCGAACGCCTTGCTTGTCGTAGGAGATCACATGAACTTCGGCAGACAGAACATCATCATCGGCGGCGTTTTTATGTTCCTTGCAGCTTTTGGCGGCATGGCGCTCGGCTTTACCATGGACGCGTATTTCACCCAGGGGTTTTATGCCTTGCCGCTCACCCGGGTTCTGATGAAGGCGGGCCACACGCACGGCATGCCCTTCGCGCTCTACAATATGATATTCGGCTCGCTGATCGACCGCCTGGCCCTTGATGACAAGTGGAAGAAGCGCGGATCATGGTTCGCCATGCTCGCCTTCATCATGCCGATCGGGCTTGTCCTGCGGGGAACTACCGGCGGCGCCATGGCACTGGCTCCCCTGGGCATGCTCGGTGCTGTATTCCTTCTGGCATCGGCAGCTGTTCTGATCAAGGGTGCGGTCAATATGAAGAAGGATTAGGGAGATTCACTGGAAGGAAGAACATCCACAAAAACGGCTTTCGCCACAGAGTACACAGAGAAAAGCCTAAACATACATACCCTTCGTCGTATCTCTGTGTTCTCGGTGACCTCTGTGGCAAGTCATTTAGTGTTTTTTTAGATCTACTGCCAACCTATAAACTCATTTCAGGAAATAGACCACCGCAACCACCAACCCCACGCTGACAACGATCCAGCGGAGGATGATCGGCTTGATCCTGCTCGCAACCCTGCCGCCGAGCACACCGCCTGCCAACGCTCCCACAGCCATGACCGCTGCCGCTGTCCACAGGACCTTTCCGGAGAAAAGAAAGAATATCGCCGCAGCTATGTTGATCACGAACGAAAGCGCCTGCTTCAAAGCATTCAACCGGGTGAGCGAATCATCAAGCACAAGCCCCAGGATTGCCAGCATCATCACACCGAGCCCCGCGCCGAAGTATCCGCCATAGATCGCTGCAAAAAAGATAAGAGGTACGGACCAAGCCTCATGGGGATGGGTATGGCCGCGGCCGCTCATGCGCGCCATGACCGCGTTCCTCAGCTGGTCCTGGAAAGCCAGCATGATGACGGCGGTCAGGATCAGGTACGGAATGAGCATCCGGAAGGTCGCGTCGCTCGTGGAAAGCAGCAACACCCCACCGGTGATGCCGCCGAGGACTCCAGTGGGCAGCAGCATCCGCATCCGCCTCTTCTGCCCCACCAGGTCGCTGCGCTGAGCATACGTGCCGCCGACATACCCCGGACAGAGCGCGACCGTATTCGTTACATTCGCGACTACCGGAGCGATGCCCACCGCGGTCAGCATGGGGAACGTGATGAGCGTACCGCCGCCTGCAATGGCGTTCACGAACCCGCCGGCAACAGCAGCAAGGGTGATCAGGATATAATCGAGTAAGCCCATGGCACCTCAGGGGAGAGAACGCAAAAATGAAAGTGGCGCACCGGAACGAAGGTTTGTATGATCCAAGCCCCTTCGCGTCCCTTGCGCCATCGCCGTATCCAGCAGAATTCAACTCCCTTGACACAGATTATCACTGAAAAAACCATGAAGGGCTTGATACGACAGGGAAGTATCCGTGAAGATCATAGCCTTTGTCCGACCCTTCCGTGTCAAAGGTTCAAGATCCTGCCCGTTTACCCTACTCCCACTCGATCGTGCTCGGCGGCTTGGACGAGATGTCGAATACCACACGGTTCACGCCTTTTACCTCATTGATAATACGGTTCGACATGATGCCGAGCAGGTCGTAGGGGATCTTGGCCCAATCCGCAGTCATACCGTCCTGGCTCGTGACCGCGCGGATAGCAACAACGTTCTCATACGTCCGTTCGTCGCCCATGACACCCACGGTCTTGATCGGAAGCAGCACGGCAAACGACTGCCAGATCTCCTTGTACAATCCGGCTTTTTTTATTTCCTCGATAACAATGGCATCCGCCTCGCGCAGGAGAGCGGTACGCGCCTCTGTCACTTCGCCGAGGATCCGGATGGCAAGCCCCGGGCCGGGAAAAGGCTGGCGATCAATGATGTCGTCGGGCATCTTCATCTCGCGGCCGATGGCGCGCACTTCGTCCTTGAACAGCTCACGGAGCGGCTCAACCAGCTTCAGCTTCATCTTTTCAGGCAGTCCGCCTACATTGTGATGCGACTTAATGATTGCAGATGGGCCTTTGAACGAAACGCTTTCGATCACGTCGGGGTAGAGCGTGCCCTGCACCAGGAATCCGGCGCCGCCCACGGCATGGGCCTCCCGCTCGAACACCTCGATAAAAGTGTTGCCGATGATCTTGCGCTTCTTCTCAGGGTCCTCGACGCCTTTGAGTTTGGAAAGGAACTCCTGGGACGCATCCACGTACTTCAGAGTGAGACCCATGTCCTTGAACGTATGCTGCACCTTCTCTGCCTCGTCCTTCCGGAGCACGCCGTTGTTCACGAAGATGCAGGTGAGCTGCTTACCGATGGCCTTGTGCACCAGCACTGCGGCAACGGACGAATCCACACCGCCGGACAAACCGCAGACCGCCTGGTCCTTGCCCACGGCCTTGCGGATCTCAGCCACGGAATAGTCCACAAAGGACGCCATGGTCCAGGTGGGTTCGCATTTGCAAATGCCATAAACGAAATTACGAAGGATCTGGACGCCCTGCGGCGTATGCACCACCTCGGGGTGGAACTGGACGCCGTAGAATTTCCGCTTCTCATCCGACATTGCAGCGGTCGGCGAGTTGTCGGTATGCGCGATTGCAGCGAAGCCTTCCGGCATCTTCTCGATCCGGTCGCCGTGGCTCATCCAGACCGTGGCCTTGCCGCCAGTCCCGATCGCTGCGAACAACCCTTCGTTCTTGTGGATGTTAAGCTCTGCCCTGCCGAACTCGCGCTTTGCGGATTTGGCCACCTGGCCGCCGAGCACATGCGTCAGGAGTTGCATGCCGTAGCAGATGCCGAGCACCGGGATGCCGAGGTCAAGATGGGCCTTATCGATAAGCGGCGATCCGGCATCATACACGCTCGACGGACCGCCGGACAGGATCAGCCCCTTGGGCCGGAATGCCTTGACCTTGTCGAGCCCGGCGTTGTAGGGAAAGATCTCGCAATAGACCTTGGCTTCGCGCACCCTGCGCGCGATCAGCTGGGTGTACTGGGACCCGAAGTCAAGGATCAGGATTCGTTCACTATGGATGTCAGACACGGCAAACCCCTTTCGTACGGAAAACTGCGGGATATTATATCAGGATAGTGACTTCTGTCAATCGGAGATTAATCCGAAAACTCACCTTGACAACCTTCTCGGTCTCCGTTTATTATCTCTTTATGGCACATTTGGCATACGAAAAGCTGCAGCAGAGCGCGCTTACGATCGCACGCGCGCTGCCGCGTCCTTCCTTCTATAGTGAGCACGCCGAACTGATCCGTCGCGCCGAACAAGCGCTCGGTGGCCACAATTTCATCCGCACCTGCCGGGCCTATCTGGATGAATCGCAATTGGAATGCGCTCACGGACTCTGCCACTGCGAAGCGGTGGCCCGGGATGCCGGCACGATCGTCCTGATCGAAGCCTCGGCCCTGGACCTGGGGCCTTCCGATGTTGAGAACCTGTTCACAACGGCCATTATCGCCGGTCTCCTGCATGACATTAAGCGCAAGGAGCAGGACCATGCGGTACGGGGAAGCATTGAAGCGGAAAAGATCCTGACCAAACTCGGGATGGGCCTGAAAGAGCGGCAATACATCGCTGACGCCATCAGGAACCACGAAGCGTTCCAGGAGACCGATGACCGCGAAGACGTGGCAGGACGTCTGGTGAGCGATGCACTCTATGATGCGGACAAATTCAGGTGGGGACCGGAGAATTTCAGCATCACGCTGTGGCTCATGGTCACCGCGCGGGACACGCCGATCGAAACGCTCTACCGATCGTTCCGGGAGAAGATGAAGGGGATCGAGAAGATCAAGGACACCTTCCGGACCGACACCGGCAAGCGGTACGGCCCGGAATTCATTGACCAGGGGATCACGATCGGCAACGCGATCTATGCGGAGATGAGCGCCATCCTGGAGCAAAGCGAGTAGAAGCCAAACCCAGCGATTCGCAACACCACAGAAAAGCCATAGTACCTTTTGGAATCTCCAGACAATATCTTGACCAAGCAGTAAACGCTTCTATTTCGATGCCTGTTGAACGCTGTCGGACTAATCCGTGTCCCCTATCTGTGTCTTCGGTTTGTTGCCGTACACCTTCCTCATGATCGCATCCGCCTGTTCCTTGCGCGCTTCAA
>Ga0315268_10004073_pt1 | contig 15951 bp, 14 predicted proteins | sample C1_top_MG_FD_204535 | JGI IMG/M metagenome (GOLD analysis project Ga0315268, IMG submission 204535) | Sediment microbial communities from Yellowstone Lake, YNP, Wyoming, USA - C1_top | ecosystem: Environmental > Aquatic > Freshwater > Lake > Sediment | place: USA: Wyoming | collected 2017-08-01
ACGACGTAAAAGAAGCCCTTAATGAGATCGGGGTTCACGGCATGACGGTTTCCGAGGTTAAGGGTTACGGGCGGCAGAAGGGGCATAAGGAGATTTATCGGGGAGCCGAATATGTTGTCGATTTCATTCCCAAGATAAAGATCGAGATTGTTGTCGAAGCGGCGATGGCCAACAAGGTGGTTGAAACGATTGTTCAGTCTGCAAACACGGGGAAACTGGGAGACGGAAAGATTTTTGTGATTCCGGTTGAAGGTGCAATAAGGGTTCGTACCGGCGAAAAGGGAAAGGATGCCCTATAGCGTATAAATAGCCTGTTTGATGATTGACGGCTGTAATTTTATATTAATTAATTCATACTAAAGGAGATGTTTTATGAAACCAAAAGAGGTGTTGAGTTTTGCGAAAGAAAAGGGAGCAAGGGTCGTTGACCTGCGGTTTATTGATTTTCCGGGTTTATGGCAGCATTTTACCGTTCCGATAGGGGAATTGAGCGAATCGAGTTTTGAAGACGGATTCGGATTCGACGCATCAAGCATAAGAGGATGGCAGCCGATAAATGCCAGCGATATGCTGGTCATTCCTGATCCGGCAACGGCAAAGATAGACCCTTTTTTTGAGGTTCCGACCCTTGTCATGATATGTGACATCGTGGATCCGCTGACAAGGGAAGCCTATTCCCGCGATCCCCGGTATATAGCAAAAAAGGCGGAGGCATATCTGAAGAAAACCGGGATAGGCGACACGGCGTTTATCGGCCCTGAAGCTGAGTTTTTTATCTTTGATGATATCCGTTTTGATTCCCAGAGAAACAGCGCCTTTTATGCGATAGATTCCGAAGAAGGAATATGGAACAGCGGAAGGGATGAATGCCCGAATCTTGGATACAAGCCGCGCCATAAAGAGGCCTATTTCCCCGTTCCCCCGATGGATAAATTCCAGGATTTAAGGACCGAAATGCTTCTTACCCTTGAAGATCTCGGCATAGACATGGAGTGTCAGCATCATGAAGTTGCGACAGCAGGCCAGTCCGAGATAGACATGCGGTTCAAACCGCTTGTTCAGATGGGAGACCAGCTCATGTGGTTTAAGTATGTGCTGAAAAATGTCGCCTATCGCAAAGGACACACGGTAACATTCATGCCGAAACCGCTATTTGAAGATAATGGATCGGGAATGCATGTTCATGTCAGCATATGGAAAGGGGGCAAAACTCTTTTTGCCGGCGATAAATACGCGGGCGTATCCCAGATGACCCTGCATGCCATAGGCGGAATTCTGAAACACTGCAAGGCTCTTTGCGCATTCACGAATCCCACGACAAATTCCTATAAAAGACTTGTTCCGGGGTTTGAGGCTCCTGTCAATCTTGCGTATTCGAGCAGAAACAGAAGCGCGGCTATCCGGATTCCCATGTATTCCACATCACCTAAGGCAAAACGAATAGAATTCAGAACACCCGATCCGTCATGCAACGGATATCTTGCATTTTCCGCAATCCTTATGGCGGTAATAGACGGAATTGAAAACAAGATCGATCCGGGTGATCCGCTTGACAAGAATATTTATGATCTTCCGCCCGAAGAACTTGCAAATATTCCGACTGCTCCGGGCTCTCTCGAAGAGGCGTTAAACGCTTTGAAGAACGACAAGGATTTTCTTTTAAAAGGCGGCGTCTTTACACAGGATGTAATCGACACATGGACCGAATACAAAATAAAAAACGAAATTAATCCGGTAAAACTTCGCCCGCACCCGCATGAATTCATGCTCTATTATGATATATAACAGAAGAAAGGGTTCAAGCGGTCGAGGAGTCAAGGGGTCAAGTGAAAAACATAATTTACCTGGCCCCCCTCGACCACTTGAACCGAAACAGCGAGCGCCTTCAGATTTTTTACGAAGCCATCAACGGTACTGACGATAATCAATATTATATTTTTTTGCCTTGTAGTTGAACTTCCGCATCGTTGTTTTTAATGCTTTTGCCGCCTGAGCACTGTTTCCTCTGGTATTCTTCAATGCGTCTATAATCTTCTCTTTTTCAAGACTTCCAACCGTATCATCGAGTGACAGCGAGGGCATCGTTCCCGATTCGTAACCGGTTTGCAGCGTAGGCGGAAGATGGTAACTGTGAATCGTTCCCTCATCACACAGCAGAACGGCCCGTTCAATGCAATTTTCAAGCTCCCTGACGTTTCCGGGCCAGTGGTAGGCCATCAGCATATCTATCGAAGGAGTTGAAAACCTCCGGATATCCTTGTTATTCTCCTTTGCGTATTTTTCAAGAAAGGAGTCTGCAAGAAGAAGGATATCGGTTTTCCGCTCCCTTAGCGGCGGAATGTAAATAGGAAAAACATTCAGGCGATAATAGAGATCTCCCCTGAAAGCGCCTTCTTCCAGCGCCTGCTCAAGATTTTTATTTGTTGCGGCAATTATGCGGACATCCGTTTTTATTGGCCTGAGTCCTCCGATGCGGTCAAACTCTTTTTCCTGAATCACCCTGAGAAGATTTGCCTGAACATCAAGATTTATTGAACCTATTTCATCGAGGAACAAGGTGCCTTTATCGGCAAGCTCGAATTTCCCTATTTTGAGTTTGATCGCCCCGGTAAAGGAGCCTTTTTCATGTCCGAAAAGCTCGCTTTCGACAAGATTGGAGGGAAGAGCCGCGCAGTTTACTTTGACAAAAGGGCACTTGGCTCTGTTGCTGCCGTAATGAATCGAGTTTGCGACAAGCTCTTTGCCTGTTCCGCTTTCACCTCTTATAAGAACGGTGGCATTGCTTTTTGAGACCTGCGAGATCATTTGAAAAACTTCCCGCATCCTGCTGCTGTTCCCAATTATATTGGTAATGCTGTATCTGTTCTCAAGTTCATTTCTTAGCCTTCTGTTTTCATTCCTCAATTGTTCCTTCTCAAGGTTGATGTTCTCGAGGTTTATGACATGTCTTGCTATCATCGTTGCGATAACAGAGAGCAGTTTTTTGCCTTCTTTAAGAGGATAATTTTTATCGTAAGGCCTGTCCACGCTTAAAGCGCCAATAACCTGGCTGCCTTTCTTTACCGGAACGCATATAAACGAAAGCTCTTGATTTTTTGAAGTTTTCCGCGAAGCCGTACGGTTAAGGAAGAGAGGCTCTTCGCTGATTTTGGCTATGGCAACGTCCTTGCCTGTCTGAATAACCCCCCCGGTGATTCCTTCGCCCAGTTTGTACCTCACATTTTCCATGGCTTTTCGAGATATGCCGTGCGCAACCTCGATGTGAATTTCATTGCGCAGCGGATTCAGAATTGTTATCGTTCCCCGGACCATGTTCATGGAACTGGAAAGAATATCGAGCACCTTGTATAATGATTTCTTAAGATCAAGATGCTCGTTTAAAGCATTACTTATTTCATAAAGCAGGGTGATGTCTTCTATGGTTTTCATGAGTTGTCTATGGACACCAGGTTTTCTTATATGAGAATCAAATTAGCCTTACTACGAATCCGTCAATATTGTTTGCTGAATTATACAAAAATGTAAAAAATAGCAAGCTTTCTTGTCAGGGGAATAAAATCAATGATTCTTCATGTCGATATGGATGCGTTTTTTGCCTCCGTGGAACAACTCGATAACCCGAAGCTTGCGGGTAAATGTATTATCGTCGGCGGTCTGTCGGGGCGGGGCGTTGTTTCTGCGGCAAGTTATGAAGCTAGGAAATTCGGCGTTCATTCGGCAATGCCGATGTATCTGGCAAGGCAGAAATGCCCTCACGGTGTATTCCTTTCTCCCAGGATGGAACGGTATTCCGAAATATCTGAAAAAATAATGGCCCTTCTGGGAACATTCTCTCCTCTTGTTGAACCTGTCTCCATTGATGAAGCCTATGTGGATATTTCGGGATGTAAAAGGCTGCATGGTGATTATTTGAAGATAGGTTCAGCTGTTAAAAGAAAGATAAAAGAGAGCGTCGGCCTTGGTTGTTCCGTAGGAATAGCCCCCAACAAGTTCCTTGCTAAAATAGCATCTGACATGAACAAGCCGGATGGTTTAACGGTAATATCGCCTGAAAATGCCGGCCGTTTTGCAGAATCCGTTCCGATAGGTAAAGCGCCAGGGGTTGGAAAAGTGAGGTTGAAAGAGCTTGAGATAATCGGAATTAAGACGCTCGGGGATATCAAAAAATATCCGCGGGAGATGCTGATAAAGAGATTCGGAAAATTCGGCTTACGGCTGATGGCGCTTGCATCAGGGGCGGATGATTCTCCTGTTTCACTTCCTGCCCCAAGCAAGTCCGTAAGCGTTGAAACGACGCTTGATATGGATACTTCAGACAGGAATCTGTTGAAAAAACACCTGCTGAAACAGTCTGAAGATGTCGGGAGTGAATTGAGAAGACTCGGCATGAGGGCAAAGACTATCGTGCTTAAAGTAAAACATGCCGATTTCAAGCAGATTACAAGAAGCATTACAATCAAAGCACCAGTTCAGTCTTCTCAAGCCATCTATAAAGAAGCGATTAAGCTCCTCGAGGCTTATGATATTAAAGAAAAGATCAGGCTGATCGGCGTCGGCGCAACAAGCCTTATTCCAGGTTCGGATCCTGTCCAGATGAGCATCTTTGATGCGGATAGAAAAAAGGACGGCAAATGGGAGAAAGTGGACAGGGCCGTTGACGATATAAAAAAGAAATTCGGAAAAGATATCCTGATAAAAACAGCCGTTAAATGAGTGCCGGAGAGGCTCTATATTATCAGATATGTGAATTGATCCAGGCTTCAAGATCATCTATTACAATTTTTCTGTCATTCTCCCTTTCATTGTAACCCTCGTGGTAAAGACCGTCGTAAACATGAATCGTCTTGTCTTTTACCGCAAGTCTTTCGAAGAAGGATTTTGACGCCTCTGCACTAACAAGATGATCATCTCCTGCAATCTGCATCAGCACCGGCGCCTTAATATTCTGTGCTTCTTTGTTCGCGGTTTCCATGGCGGATAAAAACTCAGTAAACCACCTCGCAGATACACGATCATGAACGAGGGGATCATTTTTATAGGCAGCGACAACTTTATCGTCATGGCTGATCTTTGAAGCATCCAGCTCATTGTTCAAGCTCAATCCCGGCCATAATGAAGACATGACCTTTCCCATGGCCGCTTTTATGGCCGGAACTTTTACGGCCACGCCGAGAGACGGGGATGAAATAATCAGGCCGTCAATTGTTTTCTGTCTGCGGATTGCATAATTTATTGCTATAAGCCCTCCCATGCTGTGTCCGAGCAGAAAGCATTTCATACCGGGTTTTTTTTCTTTTAATGCCGTTTCTACTATCGGGTGAAGGTCTTCAAGATATTCGCCGAAGGAAAGAACATGTCCCCTTTTCCCATCGCTTTTTCCATGCCCTCTGAAATCGGGCGCATAAATAGTTATTCCTTTCGGTACAAGCCGTTCAACTAAATTGACATATCTTCCGGAATGTTCCCCCAGGCCGTGGGCAATTACCATTACCGCTTTTTCAGGTTCGGCTTTATACCGGCGGTAAAAGATGTTAAGTCCATCCTGACTGTTATATCCTTCGGTGTATCCCGGCGTATTTTTCAAGATAACTCCTTACGTTATGTTTATTTTTGACGGCTCCGTAAAAAGCAATATGCGAACGGATTTGAGATTTTTCGAAACAATAATATGTGACGAACACTAACAAGGGGCTTTTCGATTGTCAATTATTTGATAATTGATATTGCTTACTTACTTGACACACGTATGCCATTTTAATATATTCACCAAAGATGCAAATTCATTTATATTGTAATTTGATATTGTTATAAGGTTGTTATGCTGCGCTTGTCCACTTTAATAAGCCCGCTCACCGCTCTTGGGAGGGGGACAACTTTCATAGTCCAGGAGATGGGACGTATCGCCATGTTCTTTTTCAGGAGCTTTGCGTTAATATTTTACCGTCCTTTTCAAATTGATAAAACAACGCAGCAAATTTATTTCATTGGGGCAAAATCGGTTTTTGTCATATGTCTTACAGGAGCATTTACAGGGATGGTGCTCGGTCTTCAGGGTTACTATACACTCGTAAAATTCGGTTCAACCGGATTTTTAGGAGCTGCTGTTGCTCTTACCTTGATAAGGGAACTGGGTCCGGTACTAACAGCCATTATGGTGACGGGAAGAGCCGGTTCGGCCATGGCTGCTGAAGTAGGCATAATGAGGATATCCGAAGAGATCGATGCTCTTGAGACAATGGATATCAACCCCATCCGTTTTCTTGTCAGTCCCAAACTGGCAGCAGCCTTAATCAGTATGCCTCTTCTTACCGCCCTTTTTGACGTGGTCGGTATTCTGGGAGGATATCTTACCGGCTCCGTTCTGCTCGGAATAAGCCCGGGCGTGTACTTTACCCGTATTGAAACGAGTGTGATCCTCGAGGATGTGACAGGAGGTTTTATAAAGTCGGTGGTCTTTGCGGCTGTTATTGTAACAATATGCTGTTTTCAGGGATATTTCACACATACACGAGCCGATGGTTTCGGCGCAAAAGGTGTGAGTATTTCAACGACTTCGGCTGTTGTTATTTCCTGTGTTCTGATTCTCGTAACAGATTATGTTTTAACATCATTTCTGCTGTAATGGATATATGAGAGAGCCTCTAATTCAATTCAAAAATGTTTATAAGAGCTTTGGTGAGAACCATGTTCTAAATGGCACTGACCTCAGCATTTATAAAGGCGAGATAACAACCATAATAGGAAAAAGCGGGGGAGGAAAAAGCGTACTTCTCAAGCATATTATCGGACTCCTTGAACAGGATTCGGGTACAATCCTTTTTGAAGGTCGCTCTGTTTCGGACATGAAAAAGGCCGAGAGAAAAGCCCTCAAAAGAAAATGCAGCTATATGTTTCAGGGAACAGCCCTTTTCGATTCTTTAACAATATATGAAAATATTGCCTTGCCGCTCAAGGAAACAACATCTTTATCCGATTCGGAGATAAACAGGCGGGTCAGAGAGAAAATGGAGCAGCTTGATCTGCATGAGATAGATGAAAAGTATCCTTCACAACTTTCGGGGGGAATGAAAAAAAGAGTGGCTCTTGCAAGAGCGCTTATCACTGATCCGGAGATAGTCCTTTTTGATGAGCCGACAACAGGCCTTGATCCTATCCGCAAGAAGGCCGTCCACAAGATGATATCGGATTATCAGCAAAAATTCGGTTTTACAGGGGTTGTGATAAGCCATGATATACCCGATATTTTTCATATTTCACAGCGGGTTGCCATGCTAAACGATGGCCGCGTACTTTTTGAAGGAAGCCAGGATGAATTGGCTACGGCCTCAGATCCTTCCATAAAAGAGTTTATACAGGGGATGGAAATCCGTCATGAGAAGATAGATTGTATTCCTTCGCTTGCTGAAAAAGGCAAGCTGACGGGAGAGCAGGCCTTTGCGCTGCCGGGGCAAACAGGGTTTTCCATTATACTCCTCCACCTGGACAATTTGAACGAGATAGCACTGAGTCAGGGGCCGGGTGCCTCAAAAGCAATATTAAACAGCTTTGTATCGAAGGCACATGATTGCATAAGAGGCACTGACAGCTGTTTCTTTTACGGGCAGGATGGCATACTCATCCTTCTTCCTGGTTTAGCCAAGGACATAGCAGAAATAATGTGTGACAGACTGATGTCAATGATTAATATAAGTGATATTTTAGAGAAAGCACCCATATCCAATTTCTGTTTATTTGCAAGTGCTTCATTTGCTGAGGCTGGTTCCGGCAACCGTCCTGAAGAAATTATCGCCGGTTCGGAGTTTAAGCAAAGCAAGAAATATAAATTCAGTTTCTGTTAATGAATTGGAGGTAATGTGAAAAGATCATCAATAGAAACATCCGTTGGAATATTTGTTCTGATCGGGCTCGTTTGTGTGGCTTATCTCACCATAAAGCTTGGAAAGATGGAACTGATCGGCGACAATAATTACCCGGTTTATGCGAAGTTCCAGTCTGTTTCCGGACTTAAGAAAGGTTCCCACGTTGAGATGGCAGGCGTCAGGATAGGAACGATCGATTCAATCTCCTTAAACAAGGAGAACAAAGCTCTTGTCAAAATGAAGATAGAAAAAGGGCTTCTTCTGACGGATGACGTGATTGCTTCGGTCAAGACCGCCGGAATGATAGGAGACAAGTACATAAGGATTTCTCCGGGAGGTTCCGACGTGATATTAAAGCCCGGGGATATGATAACTGAGACCGAGTCCGCAGTTGATATTGAAGAACTGGTAAGCAAATATGTTTTTGGCGGTGTTTGAAAATATAAAAAAAGGTTGTGAACAAGAGGAGAAATCTGTGAAAAAAACGGCAGTATTTTTGTTATGTGTGTTTTTTGCTTCGGTATCTTTTTCTTCGGATAGAGGACCGATGGATTCGCTTAAAGGCCCGGTTGACGAAGGGATAAGACTCTTAAGCGATCCTAAGTATAAAGATCCGTCTCTTAAAAGCGTCCAGCGTGAAAAAATATGGGAAATAGTGCGCAAAGCGTTTGATTTTACCGAGCTTTCAGGGCGCGCTCTTGCAGCCAACTGGAAAACTCTGAATCCGCAGCAGAGGAAGGAATTCAGCGAAGTTTTTTCAGAGGTCCTCGGAAATTCATACCTCGATAAAATCCAGGGCGGATACAGGGATGAAAGGGTTGAATACATCGGGCAGGAGATGGTTTCAGATACAAAGGCCGTTGTAAAGACGAAGATTATAAGAGAAAAAACCGAAATTCCGGTCGATTACAGCATGAGGCTGAAGGATAACAACTGGAAGGTCTATGATGTGCAGGTTGAAGGTGTCAGTCTAGTCCAGAATTACAGGTCCCAGTTCAATGAAATTCTGTCAAAGGATTCTCCGGACGAACTGATAAAGCGGCTCCATAAAAAGCTTAAGGAACAAAAAAAAGGCGAAACAAAATAGATTATAGATGATAAAGACAGATATATGAATAAAATTCCGGCTGTTATTGTTTGTGCTGTGCTTGTTTTCTGGACTCCGGCTGTTTTTGCGTCCGACACCGCGGATATTACCTTTAATAAACTCCCTGTAGCTGCAAACTCAGTTGATTCCAGCGGGGAGTTTTTGGATGAAGAACCGGACTTTTTGAAAGAAGAAGCTGGAGATGAAAAAAAGGAAGACATCATAAGCGTAGCGGATCCCCTTTATTACTGGAACTGGTCCATTTTCCATTTTAATGACAAGCTCTATTTCTGGTTTCTGAAACCGGTTTCGGAAGCTTACAGAGCTGTTGTTCCAAGGCAGGTAAGATCCGGTCTGCATAACTTTTTTTACAACATTGAAATGCCCGTCCGTTTTGTAAACTGCTTGCTTCAGGGTAAAATTGGAGCTGCCGGAGATGAATTCGCAAGGTTTGTAGTAAACAGCACGGAAGGGATACTCGGTTTTGACGACCCGGCAAAAAATTATCCTGAACTGAAACAAGGGGAAGAGGATTTCGGTCAGACTCTTGCATCATACAGGATAGGAAACGGCATTTATATTATCTGGCCCCTGCTGGGACCTTCCACCCTTCGGGATACAATCGGAATGGCCGGCGACAGATTTCTGAAACCGGTTTCATACATAGAGCCTCTCGAACTCTCCATGGGCGTAACCGGTTTAGGGACAATAAACGAAACGTCTTTTAGGATCGGAGATTACGAAACCTTCATAAAAGCGGCTCTGGAGCCGTACGAGGGACTCCGCAACGCCTATATCCAGAACCGTCAGAAGAAAATCAGAGAATGACGGCCTCCAGGAACAGACGGTCTTAACCATAACCGATTTGAAAACCGAAGCATGTTCCAGTGGATGACGAAATTCATAGATAAAGTTGGCAGCCCCGAGCTTGACTGGATCCAAGTGGAAGTTACCAGCCATTGCAATGCCGCCTGTATCTATTGCCCGCAGCCCTTGCTCGGCGAAAAGCAGCACATGCCGCTTTCGCTTTTCAAACAACTTTTCCCCTATCTCGGTTATACCTGCCTCGTATATCTCCAGGGCTGGGGCGAGCCTCTCCTGAACCGGGATCTTTTTGCCATGATCAAGATGTGCAAGGCAAAAGGCAAACGCGTCGGATTCACTACCAACGGCATGCTGCTCAATGAGGAGACTATCCGCAGGCTTGTGGACCTCGATTTGGACATACTGAGTGTCAGCCTCGCAGGCACAAGCCGGCCCACCCATAATCGGATACGAAAAGGTACTGATCTTGCAAAAATTATTGCCAACCTTGACCGGCTGCGGCAGATTAAGGCGCAAAAAAGAGCTTTGCGACCGGCTCTGCATTTGGCCTATCTCATGCTGTCCACAAACTTCCATGAACTGCCTGAGGTGACAGGGCTGGCAAAAAGGCTGGGAGCCGAACAGATCGTGTGCAGCAACCTGGCCCTGATTCCGCAGGAAGTGCTCGGGCCGGAAGCGCTCTTTAACCGGCGCGATAAACAACACCTCTTTATCAGCGTGCTGGAGGAGATCGCCGGAGACGCGCGCCGGGAAAACCTGCTTTTCAACTACAGCAGCACGGTGCTGCAGGAACGATCGGAGCGCTGCAGTGAAAATATATGCTATTCGTGCGTTGTCAGTGTGAAGGGGGAAGTCAGCCCTTGTGTTTTCACCTCCCCGACTTTATCGCAAACCGCCGGCATAAACTGCGACAAAGCCATGAGCCGAATTTTTCAAAACCGGCAGGTCCCGCTTTACCCGTTGTCGTTCGGAAACATCGGTACAGAAAACCTTACCCGAATCTGGAACAAAAAGGAGTATCTCCAATTCAAAAGGTTTCACGACCCTGAGACAAAGAAAGGAGATATGGACAACCTCCCGATGCCCCGGAGTTGCGTGAACTGTTATAAGTACTTCAAGGTGTGATGAGATATAAAATTGTAAAAATATGATCAGAAAAAGAGCCGGTGAAGCAGGTCGGTAACGCTTCAACGGTAAATCTGTTCAGCCAGTTCCCGGCGCAGAAGCCTGGATTGCGATTCGATCGCTGCAATGATATCGGCCGCTCCTTCAGTTGCTTCCAGATGAGGTTTGAGTGCCGAGTAGAACTCCTTCTCCACTGTGCTCAAACGGTCGATGGTCAGCAGATAGCCGGCCCGGTTGCCGTAAGCCGCACGGACCAGCGATTCGAAGTTGTCACCTTCTGCAGCCAACAGGTCCAGGTAGTAGTCAACGAGGGCTTTAATCCAGGACACGTAAGGTTTCTGAAGCGGCTCCGGAAGGCCGGAGTTCCTGGCCACCTCATCCATGTCTGGCCTGACCTCCCCTACCAGGGTTTCGGCAGCGACATTCATCGCGAACCTGCGGGGAATCATAAAATCTTCGTTGAACTTCATGCGATCTTTCTTGAACCTCTGCATGCGCCAGATGAAATATAGAAAGAGAATCGGGATGAACACCATCCAGAAGCTGACCCTGGGCTTCTCGAACACTGCTGCCCCAATCGCATTGGCGAAAGACAGTTCGTTCTGAAGGATGATTTCCTTCTTTTGAACCGGTTCCTTCATGACCGTCCCGGCGGCGGGTCGGAAAAAGGGTAATGGGAACTCCGCCTGTGATTGACGCAACTCTTCTTGCAGATCATGGTTTGCGGCCCGGCATGTAGTCGAGGCTGTCGCGGATGCGTTCCGAGCCTTCTGCCGGCTCCTCGAAGTCCGTGTAATAAATGGCGGTGGCCCTCAGGTTTCGATCATCGATCACATAAGCCATGCGGCTTGCGCCGGGGATCAACTGAGCCAGAGAGCCGATTCCAAAAATGAACGCCACGATCAGGGCGATTCCGATGATCAGTTTCAAATATGGATTGAGCCCTGTCTGCGAGGCCTTGACCCCGCAGACAGGGAATGGTGCGTATGTATCTTTAACGGTCATATCTCTATATCCCGGCCGTGACTCCGGGGAAAACGATGTAAAACATGATGTAAGCCACTATCAGCGTCAGGATGAGCTGGAAGCTCTGCCCGAACACGTATAGGGTGATGGGCTTGCCGCCCTTGAAGTAGGGCCCGAACTCCTTGAAGTTGGTCTCAAGCCCGATAGAGGTGAAAGCAAGCGCAAAGAACCACTCTCGGGCAATGCGGGTAAAGCCCCTCAACACTCCGTGGTCGATCATCACCGTGCTCAAGTCCTTACCCACGCCCTGGTCGATGATGGAGAAAACGATCGATGCGACTATGAACCCTACGACGAACTTGGGGAAGCGGTACCAGATTTCCCACCAGCTTACACTGGCGCCTTCTTTACAGTCCACCCTGGCGCACCAGTAGACTGCAACCCCGAAAGCCGTTACCCCGATCAGAACATTCTGGATCATCTTGATGGTAGCCGCCACATAAAGGGCCTTCTCACCATAGAACGCGCCGGCTGCGGCCACTGCGCCCGTTGAGTCGATGGTGCTGCCCATCCAGGCACCTGCAAGAATCTCCGGCATACCGACCAGTTTGGCGAATGCGGGCTGGGCCACCATGCAGATCGCCGTAAATACCATGGAAAGGCCGATGGCGAGCGTCAATTCCTCCTTCTTGGCCCTGCAGGCAGCAGCCGTGGCAATGGCCGCCGAAACGCCGCAGACAGACATGTCAGCCGAAATGGTGATGTTCAGCGTCTTGGAAGGCATCTTTATGATTCTCTGTCCGACCCAGTAAGTCAGAATCAGGGTGATCGGTGTGCAGACCCAGGCAAGGAAAATGCCCGGTTTGCCGATGGCGAGAATCTTGTTAAAAAGAATTTCCGCGCCGAGCAGAACCAGACCGGTCTTTATGAAGAACTCTGTGGCAACCGCGGGCTGCACCCACTTGGGTGTACCGATGGTGTTGCTTATGAGCAGCCCGAAGACGATGGCCCACAGAGGGAAGCCGAATCCCCAGTGTTGCATCAGGGCTTGTGTTTCGGCCATGTAGGCGAGTACGGCGAGAAAGAAGACGACGAAAAATCCCACGAAAAACTTGCCGAAAGACTGGCCCATGATGGCCTTGCCGATCCCGAAAAAAGCGCCAAGGATAATGCACAGCCCTATGAGATAGGGAATACGGTTGTAAGGTTTGACAGAAGCTTTGGCCTTGGCTTTTGAGGCCTTGCCTTTCGCATCCTGCCAGGCCTTGATTTCCTTGTCGGCCGTGTCGTTGAGCGCAGCGTCTTTAAACAGGCTCACAGCGGCAGCCGACTGGGCAATAACTGCCCTCGCGAGTGCCTCTTCCTCCGATCCCTTAGCTTTGTCGTACGATTCCTTTGCGGAGGCGCTCATGGCGTCGGCGGTCTCCCTGCTCCTGTACAGAGCATCCACAGGATTGGTTTTCCATCCGCCGGGGGCGGCCAGGAAACCTGCGATGGTCTTGGCAAAGTCCTGGTCAGTCGCCCGGATTGCGCGCTTGGATGAGGATGCCTTGTGCCATTCTATCGTTTTAAATGGCGCCCTGGCAGCCTCTTCCTTCAGGACAGCGTTGTACTTCGCCAGGTTCTCATTCATTTGCTCGGGGGGGTTGGGCAGGAAAACGAGAAGACCCACAATGAGCAGAAAAAACCCCATCCATATGGCCATCCAGTCTTCCTTGGTGTAGAGATCCTTAAGAGATGTCTTGCCGCTATCAATTACGACATAATCAGGATCCTTTTGTGATTTAACTGTGTCTGCATTCATACTTTCCTCCTGTTGTTATAGGCGTTAAGATTGAACGATTACGCAGCTCATGTTTACGGAATATCGGGAGATTTGCTCAGATGTAGATTTTATTGTTTGTAATCATCCGCCTGTTTTCCCGATTATGCAATAAAAATTTTAAAACCATTATGGCCTCCTTCTCAATCAAAAACCGCATATCTGATTAATCCATAATATCAAGCATATAAAAAGATAGCCGTTTGGGGGCGGACTTTATTTTCTTGTTTCAGGTTATTGGTTTCTGAGTCTGAAGAGGAATTTCGGTGTGCACTGAAGGGAAAAATTTAATTATATGATAAACCTCCTGGGTTTTAACAAAGGTACCGGGTCCCGGTTAAAAGAATGAAACCGGACAAAGAGGTGTGTTATGCAAAAGTATCTTTGAAAAGGTCGGTACTGATATATCGTTCGCCGGTGCTTGCCAGTATCACGACAATGCGCTTTCCTTTTGCATCATCTCTTTTTGCATACTCAAGCGCAGCCCATACGGCTGCGCCTGAAGATATCCCGCAAAGTATTCCTTCTTTCTTTGCAAGGCTTCTTGCTGCTTCAAATGCATTGTCGTTTGAGACAGCGATGATTTCATCAATTACCGACCTGTCAAGGACCCCGGGTATAAAACCTGCGCCGATGCCCTGAATTTTATGCGGCCCGGGCTTTCCACCTGACAATACCGGCGAATCGGCAGGTTCGACCGCTATGGCTCTGAAAGACGGATTCTTTGCCTTGATTGCCTGGGCAACACCGGTTATCGTGCCCCCTGTGCCTACTCCGGCCACAAGCACATCTGCTTTCCCTTCGGTGTCGTTCCATATCTCAAGAGCCGTTGTTTCACGGTGTATTTTGGGATTTGCCGGATTATTGAACTGATCCGGCATAAAGGCTCTTTTATCGGATATAAGTATCTCTTTTGCTTTTTCAATCGCACCGCGCATTCCGGCTGCGCCGGGAGTCAGGACAAGCTCCGCGCCAAGGTGCTTTAAAAGTTTTCTTCTCTCGATGCTCATGGTTTCCGGCATGGTAAGGCAGATCCGGTACCCTTTTTCAGCGCAGATAAAGGCAAGCGCAATTCCTGTGTTTCCACTTGTCGGCTCAACAATAAGTGTGTTTGAATCAATCCGGCCTTCTGCTTCGGCAGCTTCAATCATTGCAGCGGCAATACGGTCTTTAACACTCCCAAGAGGATTGAAAAACTCAAGCTTCGCATAAATCTCCGCATCAAGCCCTTCACTCATCTTATTTATCCGCACCAGAGGAGTTGAGCCGATAGTCTTGCTTATGCCCCGGAATACTTTCATTTTGTATCCTTTTTTTTAGAATCAAATAGTCAAACCGCGGCTCTTTTTATATGTCAACCGCGGTGTTTCAGTGATAACAGTTGTATCAGGCGGAACCGATTCCGTTATCCAGACATTTCCTCCGATAACGGATCGTGCGCCTATCACTGTATTCCCTCCAAGAATGGTAGCGCCGGAATAAATAATTACATCTTCTTCTATTGTCGGATGTCTTTTCTTGCCTCTTAAAAGCTCACCTGCATCTTTAGGAAGTGAAAGAGCGCCCAAAGTCACCCCCTGGTAGATCCGGACATTTTTACCGATGACCGATGTTTCACCTACGACTATGCCCGTGCCATGGTCTATGACAAAGCTCTCCCCGATTTCAGCTCCCGGATGAATATCTATTCCTGTCAGGTTATGGGCGTATTCCGTCATTATCCTGGGAAGAAGGGGAACGCCGTTTTTGAAAAGATTGTTAGCCAGCCTGTAAACCATTATGGCGAACAGGCCGGGATAGCTGAAGATAATCTCATCAAAACTTTTTGCTGCTGGATCTCCCTCGTAAGCGGCCTTGACATCGGTTGCAAGCACTTTGCGGACAGTCGGAATAGCCTCCAGAAATTCAAGAGCAATTTTATTCCCGCGTTCCGCGCAATCGCTGCATTCCTGACTGTATCTGAAACAATCGTGCCTGATGCAGTTTGAAATCTGCTCTGAAACCATGTCGAAAAGAACGGACACGGCCTGTCCTATGCTGTATCTTAAATTGACAGGGTCAATCCTTTCTTTTGAGAAAAAACCGGGGAAAAGGATCTCTCTCGATTTGTTTATTATTGCGACAACCGAATCCTTTGAAGGGATAGGGTCATAATCGATATGGGTATAACATTCCTTATCGTCGCAACCCCTGATTATTTTTTCAGCTATTTCAGGAAGCAGGTCTCTTACCCTTGTGGATGATTCGGCTTCCGTTTTACACGTTTC
>Ga0315268_10004074_pt1 | contig 15951 bp, 16 predicted proteins | sample C1_top_MG_FD_204535 | JGI IMG/M metagenome (GOLD analysis project Ga0315268, IMG submission 204535) | Sediment microbial communities from Yellowstone Lake, YNP, Wyoming, USA - C1_top | ecosystem: Environmental > Aquatic > Freshwater > Lake > Sediment | place: USA: Wyoming | collected 2017-08-01
GATGCATCAGCTGCCCTCTCTAATTCTTCAATTAGCGATAAAGTACTATCGGGCTTTACTACCATATTATCCACTTCATCCTTTATAGCTTTAGTATTCTCAAAATTGCTTTTAATGGAGTCAAAAGTTTCCAGTTGCTTTAAGGTGGTTTGATAATCGCTTTTAGCTTTTTCCAAACTTTCCTCATTCGCGCTAATTTTCTGAAACAAAAACCAGGTGCCCAGTGTTCCCAATACGGCAACCGCTACGACCCACATCAGCGAACCTTGAAATGTTTCGATTATTTTTTTGTTTTGCACTTTAGTTTTGTAACTCGTCACTTGCAACTTATAACTCGAGAAAGGATTAAGAATTTTAAGATTTGGAATTTTCTTGGGTTACAAGCTGCGAGCTTCGTGTCTCGAGATTCGTGAGCCGTTGGCCGGAATTGAACCGGCGACCTACTCCTTACCATGGAGGTGCTCTACCAGCTGAGCTACAACGGCATTATATCTTTTATTTATCTGGTAGCAAAGGAATTATACTATACATATAAGTAATTTTTGAATGAATCAACTCTGTCTATTCCAAAATTTTATTTTTGCGTATAAGATATAAACCTATTTCCTTTAATATGTTTAACAAATCAGGATATGCAAGCAATCATTATGGCAGCAGGGCGGGGAACCCGTCTGCAAACTTTAAACAACACGATTTCCAAACACATGTTGGAAATTACTCCCGGCAAGCCCATTTTGTCGCACACTCTTGATGTGCTTCCCGAAGAAATAGACGAGGTGATTCTGGTAGTCAACCACCTGCGCGAACACATCCAAAAATTTTTTGGATTTTCCTACGGCGGCCGGAAGATCAAATATGTGGTGCAAGAGAAACTTAACGGTTCCGGCGGAGCCGTTTGGGCAACCCGGAAGCACCTGCGAGAGCAATTCTTGGTTATTAGCGGTGATGATATTTATCATCCTAAGGATATCAAAAAAATGGTGCAGTGTAATTCGTACTGTATTTTGGTCCATAACCCTCCGCAAGAGGAAGCAGTTAAAGCCGCAGTTATCGAGATTAATGGAGACAAAACCATCAAAAAAATCGTGGAATATCCGGATAGTTTAAAAAGTAAAAGTCGGCTTATCAACACCGGACTTTACAAGCTGGATAAAAAAATCTTTAAATATCCGCTGCAAAGAAAAAAACCGGGAGATCCGGAGTTTGGCTTGCCCCAAACTTTGGTGACTTTGGCCAAAGATATTCCCATTCAGGTGATTGAATCAACTTTCTGGCAGATGGTTAACACCCCGGAAGATTTTCAGCAAGCCAAAAAAGTTTACCCCAAGTTAGTTAAAGATTTATGTAAAAGAAATAGTAAAAAATTCTGTAGATAAAATATTATTTATATAATAGTATTGCTGAATATCAATAAATATCCTACCTTACTTGATATTGAATTAAGAGATGAACCCAAATTTGTAGTTCGTGTGCGTAATTCGTAATTTGGGAAATTTTCGCTTCTATCTTTTTGTTTTTTGTATTTCCAAAATACAAAGTATGAATTACAAATTACTTAATTTGAGCGAAGCGAAAATTCCGGGGTATGGCCTAATTGGCTAAGGCGCGTGCTTTGGGAGCACGAGATTCTGGGTTCAAGTCCCAGTACCCCGACAATCTTAAAATTTGACTGCTGTAATGTTGTACATTATTATGTACATGTAAATAATAAACAAAAAACTATGGATGTGAAAACAACTATTCCCATTTCCGAAGCCCGGCGCCGGTTTTTTGAAATCAATGATGAAGTCCAGATCCCCGGTAGATATTATATGTTTACCGAAAAAGGCAGGCCGAAATCAGTTTTAATGTCCGCGGAGGAATTTGAGTCTTGGCAGGAAACACTTGAAGTTATGCGCGATTTCCCAAATTTGAAAAAAGATATTATGGAATCTGAAAAGGAATATAAAAGGGGTGAATACATGACTCTGGAGGACCTCCTGAAAGAGGAGGGAATAACCTTAAGTTACCATAAGAAGAAAAATGCCCTACTGCGTCGTCGTTCCAAAAAGAGTAAAAAAACAACTTGATAAAATTGGAGGGAAATATAGGAAGAAAATTAATTCTGCGTTAATGGGATTAGCTATAAATCCTTTCCAAGGGAAAAAGTTAGAGGGGGAATTCAAAGACAGGCGGTCTCTGAAAATCTGGCCGTATAGAATTATATACCGAATCGAAAAGAAAAAACTGATTATCCTAGTATTAGAAATCGCCCACCGGCAGGGGATTTATAAATAATATTATGCTTTACAAAGATCGTATTTACGGTAAGATTGATATTACTGAACTGGTAATTTTAGATCTTATAAACAGTCCTTCAATACAAAGATTGAAAGGTATTGATCAGGCGGGTTATTCTGAACCTTGGTTTCCAGGTACTCCTAGAACCCGCTTCGAGCATTCTGTGGGGGTTTATATTTTACTGAAAAAATATGGTGCTAGTTTGGAAGAACAAATTGCGGGCTTAATTCATGATGTTTCACATTCAGCTTTTTCCCACTGCATAGACTATGTCTTAGGCACGAAAGAGTCGGGGAAAAAACATGACCATCAAGACAATCTTTTCAAAAAATTTGTTAAAAAATCCGAAATTCCTACAATTCTAAAAAAACATGGTTTCAACTTAAATTATCTTCTTGAAGAGAAAAATTTTCCTCTAAAGGAAACTGAATTGCCGGATATCTGCGCCGATAGAATAGATTATTCCTTAAGAGACAGTTATGCTTTTTCAAAAATTAACAAAAAAGAGCTGCAATATTTTTTTGATAATCTCACAACTGAAAATTATCGCTGGGTGTTCAAAAATTTCGAGAGTGCCAAAAAATTTGCTGATTTATTTTTTGAGATGAACGAAGAATATTACGCGGGAATGCCCACTGCCGTTATGTTCGCGACGGTAAGTGAATATTTAAAATACTCCCTGAAAAGAAAATATATAGTAGAGGAAGATTTATACAAAACTGATAATTTTGTTCTATCTAAGATTGAAAAACACCTAGTTGCTAATAAAAAATTAAGATTGCTGTTTGATAGAATGAACAATAAAATTAAATTTAAAAACAATCCTCGAAAATATAATGTGAATATATTTTGTAAATCAAGGATGGTCGATCCTTTGTGTAGCTACCAAGGCAAAATTAATAGAGTATCGGAAATCGATAAAAACTATTTGTCACTTCTCAAAAAATATTCCCAACCGAAGGAGTATTTTATTCAGTTTAAAGATTAGCCCCTTTAAAGAAAGGCGAAACTTTGTGCTATAATCTAAAATAATAATTAACTTCAAAATTATGACAGCGATAAAAGGACAAATTTATAAATGTGAAATTTGCGGCAATATTGTGGAAGTTTTGCACGGTGGGGAAGGGGAGCTGGTCTGCTGCGGCGAGCCGATGAAGTTGCTGCAGGAAAAAACGCAAGAAGAGGGGCTTACGGAAAAGCATTTGCCGGTGATTGAAAAAACCGAAAAAGGCGTCAAAGTAAAAATCGGCAGTATTCCTCATCCAATGGAGGAACCCCACTGGATCGAGTGGGTGGAAATCCAGACTACTTCGGGGAAAATCATGAAAAAGTTCCTTGTCCCCGGTGATCAGCCAGAAGCAGAATTCGATACCACCGAGGAAGTGGCTTTTGCTAGAGAATATTGCAACCTTCACGGGTTGTGGAAAAAGTAGTCAAAAAGTCAAAAAGTTACAAAGTACAAGGTAAGTTAATATATTATGCAGATATAATTCATGGGACTTTGTAACTTTCAAACTTGGTAACTTTGTAACTAATTTCTATGCAAAAAAGTGTTTTAGTTATGATCGTAGGCAAGCGCCGAGACATGGCGGTGGAAATCCAGAAAGTTTTAACCGAGAGCGGCTGTATCATTAAAACGAGGTTGGGAATCCATGACGGAGTAGGGAATTCATGCTCCGATGAGGGACTGATAATTTTGGAACTGGTAGGAACCACCAAAGAAAAGAATAAATTGGCCAAGAACCTAGATGCCCTATACGGGGTGAAGACGAAGCTGGTGGATTTGAAGATGTAAATCTCTATTGTCATCCCCGCGCAGGCGGGGATCCAGAAAGATCTAAATTATAGAATTGTCTGGATTCCCGCTTTCGCGGGAATGACACAAATATCTTAATTCTTAACTTATATACTATGAATCTAAAAGGTTCAAAAACTGAAAAAAATCTTTTAACCGCTTTTGCCGGCGAATCACAAGCCCGCAATCGTTATACTTATTTTTCCTCAGCGGCTAAAAAAGAGGGATACGAACAAATTTCAGGGATATTCACCGAAACCGCCGACAATGAAAAAGAACACGCCAAGCGGCTCTTTAAATTTTTAGAGGGCGGGGAAGTGGAAATTTTGGGAGCTTTCCCGGCAGGAGTAATCGGCACAACCAGCGAAAATCTCAAAGCCGCCGCGGGGGGAGAAAACCACGAATATACCAGTATGTATCCAGAGTTTGCCCAGACCGCCCAAGAAGAAGACTTTACCGAAATAGCAGAAGTTTTTAAAAGCATTGCCGTGGCAGAAAAGCAACACGAAAAAAGATACCTTGACCTGCTAAAAAACATTGAGGAAGAAAAGGTATTCAAGAAAGACCAACCGACAAAGTGGAGATGCCGCAATTGTGGATACATTCATGAGGGAGATTCCGCACCGGAGAAATGTCCTGCCTGCGCTCATCCCCAGCCATATTTTGAGGTGTTGGGGGAAAATTGGTAAGAGCATCTTGATTATCTATTGTTTAGCAATATAATGGAATAAGAAACGGATATAGTTATTCTATAAAACAAAAACAATTGAAAGGGGGTGGAAATTATGGAACCAATGGCAGAAAAAGACAAGAATAAAGATGTAATTGGGTGGGTGGCTTTTGTACTTCTGATTATCGGTGGGCTTAACTGGGGATTAGTTGGTCTGATAAAGCTTGACGTGATAAAAGCCATTTTCGGCGACATGACAACTCTCTCCCGGATCATTTACTTGTTGGTTGGAGTGTCCGCCATCTATTTGTTGCTGATGCCTCCCAAGATGGAAAAGAAATAAAAAAATTGATAAATTGTAAGCCCTAACCGATCAAAATGCCCGGATTTGATTCGGTGGTTTTATTGATTTACCGCTAAAAAGCGGTTTTTTATTTTTTGATTAAAGTTTACTTGTGTTATAAATAATCTTAGCCCTAAAAAAATCTATGAAAATAATCAACCATATAATAAAATTAAAAACCGCCACTACTTTAGATTTTATTGACATCACGGACAAAATTCAGAAAGTGCTTTCCAAAATTAAAATTGAGAGAGGAATAATCAATATTCAGAGTCTGCACACTACTATGGCAGTAATCGTCAATGAAGCAGAACCATTGCTGATTGGGGACATGAAAAAAACATTGGATAAAGTTGCTCCCCGCACAGCCAAATATATGCACGACAATTTTAAAATACGAACCGTTAACATGTGCGACGGAGAATGTGTTAATGGCCATTCCCACTGCAAAGCCATCCATTTGCCCACCTCCCAAATGTTAAATATTCTAGACAATAAACTGCAACTGGGAACTTGGCAAAGGATTTTCGCCATTGAGCTGGACCGCGCCCGACCAAGAAGGGTGGCACTGCAGATTATTGGGAAATAAATATGTATCGCATTCTTTACATCGACGACACGCCCTACTGGCGGGAGACCTACGAAAAAGCTTTCCGGGAAGTTGGAGTGGAAATAAAAACTTTACCGGATGCCGATGGTGATATAGTTAAAGAAGCGACTAGCTTCCGGCCTGATTTAATATTGCTAGATATTTCAATGCCGGGAAGAAACGGCTTTGAGGCGATAAGAGTTTTTAAAGGAGATGAACAAACAAAAAAAATACCTGTGTTTTTCTTATCAAATATTAGTAATCCGGATTATATCAAGCAGGGACTTGAACTCGGGGCAGAGAGATATTTAGTAAAGGGAGATTACGAACCAGAGGAAGTTATAAAAATTGTATCAGCGCATGTCCAATCTAAAAAATAACACAACTCCACTTGCCGACCGTCTGCGTCCGGACAAATTGGATGAATTTTTCGGCCAGGAAAAACTTGTTGGCAAACAATCATACCTGCGCGACGCTATAAAAAACGACCGGGTGCCTTCTCTAATTTTCTGGGGGCCGCCGGGAAGCGGTAAAACTACTCTTGCCAACATTATCGCCAAAGAAACCCAGTCGGAATTCATCCAAGTGAGCGCGGTAGTGAGCGGTAAAAAGGATTTAAAAGAAATTATCGAAAAAGCCAAAATCAATAAAAATTTCGGCCAGAAAACAATTCTTTTTATCGATGAAATCCACCGCTGGAACAAAGCCCAGCAAGACGCGCTTTTGCCTTATGTTGAAAAAGGTATAGTTACACTAATCGGTGCCACCACCGAAAATCCCAGCTTCGAAGTCATCTCGGCTTTACTATCAAGGTCGCGGGTTTTTGTCCTGGAGCAACTGGACGAAAAAAATATCCAAAAAATTGTCGAGCGGGCTTTGAGTAACAAAGAATACGGCTTTGGTAAAATGAAAATTGTAATTGATAAAAAAACCATTCAACTTATTTCCCGCATGGCTAACGGGGATGCTCGTATGGCATTGAATACTCTGGAGGCTTGCGCCAACCAAAACTTAAAAATCTCATCGGATCTCGTAAAACAGGTTCTCCAAAAATCTCATTTGCTCTACGACAAGGGCGGGGAAGAGCATTATAATATTATTTCGGCTTTGCATAAATCCATGCGCGGCGGTGATGCCAACGCGGCGGTTTATTGGCTGGCGCGGATGCTAGAGGGAGGAGAGGATCCCGTTTATATTGCGCGACGCTTAGTGCGGTTTGCCTCCGAAGATATCGGACTGGCCAATAACACGGCTTTGCTTTTGGCCAACGCTGCTTTCGACGCCTGCCAAAAATTAGGAGTACCGGAATGCAATGTACACCTCGCACAATGCGTAATTTATTTATCTAAATCCAAAAAAGACATTTCAGCTTATCGGGCCTATGAAAGCGCCCGCAGGGATGTGGAAGAATTCGGCAACCTGCCGGTCCCGTTCCACATCAGAAACGCCCCCACCAAATTAATGAAAAATCTTGGTTACGGGAAGGATTACAAGTACACTCCACTAGAAGACAGCTCCGAGCAAGAGTATCTGCCACCGGAGCTGAAAAAGAGAAAATATATATAATGAATGAATGAAAAAAGCCCTGGGCATTCGTGCTCAGAGCTTTCGAAAAAACATTTTCCTTTCCCGATACTAACTTATATCCTCGAGGCTGTCTTTTGCTGGCGCACAACCTCAAGTTTTGTCAGCGGGAGGCCCTCCTCCGATTTGGAGAGTTTCTCCAAAACCTCTCCCGGAACCCTTCCGATGAAAATTCCCGGATCGTCGATATAAATGCCTCCGGAGGTTATTTTTCCTCGATGAGTTCCCATAGGACTCACCACCTGCACCTCCTTACGATTCTGGCTGTCAAGAATTTTCTTGTCACTATCCCTGACCGCCATGACTTCGACATCAAACACCCCTTCACTGGTAGTTAGTTGATATTTGAAGTCCGAAGTGCGCTCTTGAGGAGCCGGCTGTTGCGCATAAACATACTGCGGCTCCGTAGGTTGCTGTTCTTGCTGATAGTAGTAATAGTTGTAGCTGTTACTCTCCTGTCTGGTATCGGAGCTACTATCCCCGCCACCGTAACCAGGGTATCCTCCCCAACCACCGGCTTGCTGGGGGAAGAAGCTCGGAAGGCTCAAACCGTTAGGGTTAACGCTAAACCCAGCCGCAGCACCGGATTGTACGAATCCCTGTTGTTGTTGCTGCTGGTTGCCCCAAGAGCCTATGGGTAGCTTATCGCCAAGCAGACCGGCAAACAGATCGGATCCGAAATTCAACGTCACTTTTTGGTCACCCGTCTGAGCATTACTGCTAGAGTTTGAAATCGCTTTGCTGTCACCAGTCTTAGCGACAAGCGTGTTTGAACTATCTATTGAGCTCTTAACGCTACCTCCCGTCGCACTGGCGTTGGCCTTGTTCTCATTTTTGTTGATGTTACTGGAATACTGGCTTTGCCGCTGGTTGGCTATCCCGATACCGATTCCTGTCCCTGTCCCGGTTCCAATCCCTGTACCTGTGCCTATTCCAGTTCCACCACTGCCAGGGGTATTTCCTCCCCCATTATTTCCGCCGCACTTGCCTTCTTTGCAATTATTTCCATACTTGTTGTGAATGTTGGGATGATAATTGATTTTATTGCTCTGTTTGGGATGATTGTTGATGTGGTTCTTGTTCCCTCCGCCAATTATGTTGTTATTGGTTTGAAGGTTGTTTTGAGGTCCGACGGGACCAAGGATAGTAGATCCATAAACACCGCCTTTTTTGACTCCCCCCTTGTTCCCACCAAAAAACTGAGGATTCTGACCCACCACAGCTCCTTGCTGGAACGTTGGCTTCATACCACCCCGACTTCTGTTACCGCCGCTAAACGACTGGTTAATCGGGGGAGGCGGCGGAGCAAAGTTCCGCGGCGGTGGCGGAGGATTGTTAAACTGTTGGGGTGGGGGTGTCGGTGGACGGTTGACTGAAGGTGAAGAGACCATCGGCCCTGCTCCTCCCGTCACAACTCCTCCTCGTTTTCCACCGCCTTTGTTGCCGGCAGCCCAAGTAAAGTCTTGAGCTACAAAAGCCACTATGACCGCAAATGTTATTGCGATCGCCAAAAGCGCTGTCTTTTTCATGACAGAAACTCCTTTCTCTTTTATCCTTTTCGCATCCATTTCAATGGATCGGTTTGGGAGCTCACGCTCGTTCAGATTTAAAAACAACGTTTATATCTCCAACTAGCCAAATTTACAAATTGTTAAGGAACTTATTAACCTAGCAGGGTGTTTTGATTTGTCAAGAGTTTTTGGGCCAAAATGTAATATTGTCCAAAATTTCACAAAACGCTTGACAAATTTAATAGCTATGATAATTTCACTTGTTCTCGGCTTTTTCTCAAAAAGAGAGCAAGTTCTTTGAATATTAGCTCGTATGAGTTCGAAAATTTCCAATATACCAAAGAAAGGAAGGCTAAGAAAAATGGCAGAATCAGCACTGGCGCACTCAAGAAGCGATCGGGGCGGGAAAGAGCTTCCCATAACGTATGCGAATGCAGATAAAACCTCGCTTAGCGGACGCTATAATGTCGAGGTGATAAGAGTAAGAACACCTCCGAATTCAAAAGAGGAAGAGGATGGGTTTTTTGTATCGTCTGCTGATCGGAAGTTTCTTGAAAGGCTAGATAAGGGTGCGGACAAACGGATGGCAGAGGTTAGTCTCCAACAACACTGCCCTTTTAAAAAACCTGATGTGAGCGTTACTGATATCCGGCTCGAAAAAGCCAGGGAAGTAGTGCCTTTTCTCCACAGCAGAATGAGGTGTGGAGATGATGAATTAGTTGATAGCTTCGCCATACACGTTAAAGAAATGAAGGATGTCATTCGCATTCACGAGCTTTTGGAGAATGCTGGTATGCTCAGCATTCATGTTAGTGGTCCGTCAGCAAAAATTGTCCCTGGCAAGGGACGTGAGATTAGGATAACTGCCTGTGAACAATACCGGGAGTTGTTGAAAAAGCTCTGGGGTATAGCCAATTCAAAATTGTTCACAAAGCCCGAGGAAATACCGAGGGAAATATCCTCATTAGCTTGCCTTTATTGGAGTGGGAAGAGCAACGGCAATGGGTTAAAAAGATAATTATTTATCAAACCTCGAAAAGTACCAGCCGACTTCATGTGAAGTCGGTTTTTCATTTTTTAGTTGCTTTTTGGCGTCGCTTAATGTATTCTTTGTTTATACTATTAGATGGTTACAAAAATCTTTCCGAGAAGTTTTTTCTGCCTGTGGTGCCATGCGCCGCAAGAAAAAACTTCTCGGAAATAGTTTTGAGATCCGGTTTTGTAACCATCTATACTAATATAAGACCTCAGCGCAACAAATGGAATTTCAACTATCCTCCCGCTACCGGCCGGCCGGGGACCAGCCTAAAGCGATCAGAGAGCTTACGGCTGGACTTAAAAAAAACCATGAATTTCAAACTCTGCTCGGCGTGACCGGGTCCGGGAAAACTTTTACCGTGGCCAGCGTGATTGAAAAAGTGCAAAAGCCCACTTTAATAATCGCCCACAATAAGACTTTGGCGGCCCAGCTGGCCCAAGAATTCCGCACTTTTTTTCCCAAAAACGCGGTAGAATATTTTGTTTCCTATTACGACTACTACCAACCGGAGGCATATATTGCCTCCACCAACACTTACATTGAGAAAGAAGCCGAAATTAACGAAGAAATTGACCGTTTGCGCCACGCGGCTACCACCGCTTTAATGTCCCGGGAAGATGTGGTCATTGTTTCATCGGTATCCTGTATTTACGGGTTGGGCTCACCGGAATTTTACCAAGAAATCTCCCAAAAATTTTCGCTGGGAGAAAAAATACCCCGCGAAAAAGTGATTAGCAATTTTATAGAGATGCATTTTACCCGCTCGGAAACTTTAACTCGGGGTAAATTTCGGGTGCGGGGCGAATCTTTTGAAGTTGTGCCGACCAGCCGCGAAATTGTTACCCGTTTGGAGTTTGATCACGAAATTCTTAAAAAAATAGCGGAATACGATCTCCTAACGGGGGAAGAGCTAGGCCAGCTAGAGAAAGTATTTATTTATCCGGCCAAGCATTTTGTGGTGCCGGAGCCAGTGATGGAAGAAGCGCTCAGCGAAATCCAAAAAGAACTAAAAGAACAGCTAGCATTCCTTAAAAAATCGGGAAAACTTTTGGAAGCCGAACGGTTGGAACGAAGGACCAAGCAAGACCTCGAGATGATGCGGGAAGTGGGCTACTGCAACGGAATTGAAAATTATTCCCGCTATTTGAGCGGCCGAGCACCCGGCGAATCGCCCTATACTTTAATAGATTATTTTCCCAAAGACTTTTTAATGGTGATCGATGAATCGCATGTTACCATTCCGCAGCTCAACGGAATGTATAACGGCGACTTCTCCCGCAAAAAATCATTGGTGGAAAATGGTTTCCGCCTGCCTTCGGCTTTCGACAACCGGCCCCTTCGTTTTGGCGAGTTTGAACAAAAAATCAACCAGCTTATTTTTACTTCCGCCACTCCGGGAAACTATGAGAAAGCAAAATCAAATCAAATTGTGGAGCAAATTATCCGTCCTACCGGATTGGTCGATCCCGAGCTCCAGGTCAAACCGGCTAAAGGTCAAGTCAAAGATGTGATAGAAGAAATTAAACTTGCTGTTTCCAAGAAGGGCAGGGTATTGGTCACCACCCTCACTAAAAAAATGGCCGAAGACCTATCCGAATTCTTGCGGGAGCATAAGGTAAAGGCAAAATATTTGCATTCGGGAGTGGCTACGCTTGAGAGAATTACTATTTTAGAAGAATTGCGCCGGGGTAAATTTGACGTGCTGGTAGGTGTGAACCTGCTTAGGGAAGGGTTAGACTTACCGGAGGTAACACTAGTTGCGATTTTGGATGCCGACAAAGAAGGATTCTTGCGCAGTGATATTTCTTTAATCCAAACCATCGGTCGCGCTGCCAGAAATGTTTTGGGAAAAGTCATTTTATACGCCGATCATATTACCGGCTCAATGAAGAGGGCTATTTCCGAAACCAACCGCCGCCGAAAATTACAAACGGGCTACAACTTTGAACATAACATCACACCCAAAACAATTCGTAAAAAGATTGAGTCAATTGTCGATCATGAATTAAAACCCGAAGTAACGCGGGACTTTTCGGAACTGGAAACGCTAGAAGACATTGCGGGATACATTAAACAGCGCGAAAAAGAAATGAAAGACGCGGCCCGCAATTTGGAATTCGAACGCGCCGCAATTATCCGGGACGAAATATCCGAACTAAGAAAGTTACAGCTGAGATAGCATCAATATTTTTCATTTTACATTTATCATTTTTCATTCATTTATCATTTAGCCATTTACCATTTTCGGATTTTAAATGACAAATGTTAAATGGAGAATGAATGGCAAATGATCAATGATAAATGACAAATTGATGGATAATATCATTATCAAAGGTGCGCGGGAGCATAATTTAAAAAATATTGACCTCACGCTGCCGCGGAATAAATTAATTGTTTTTACGGGAATCAGCGGCTCGGGAAAATCCACTTTGGCCTTCGACACAATTTTTGCCGAAGGACAAAGGAGATATTTGGAAAGCTTGTCGGCTTACGCCCGCCAATTTTTGGGCCAGATGGACAAACCCGATGTTGATTACATTGAGGGTTTGAGCCCGGCCATTTCCATTGACCAAAAAGCGGCTTCCCACAACCCGCGTTCCACCGTTGGCACGGTTACCGAGATCCACGATTATTTAAGATTACTCTACGCCAAGATCGGAATCCCACACTGCCCGATTTGCGGCCGGGAAATCACCCGACTTACTATTGATGAAATCGTCGAGCGCGTTTATGACATAAAAGATGGCACGGAAATTGAAATTACCGCACCGATAGTCCGGGGGAGAACCGGAGAATATTCCAGCTTACTGCGAGAAATGTTTGACCGGGGATTTGGAACGGCATATGTAGACAAGAAAAAAATTGATATAAGCAGCCGCACCGAAAGGGAAAAAGTAAAACTAGCCCGCTACAAAAAACATAATATCGATATTTTGGTCGATAAACTTGAAATTAACGAAAGAAATTTTTCCCGTATTTTTGAAAGTACAGAAAGCGCCTTGAAACTATCGGGTGGAATTGTAAAAATAAAGTGTAAATTTCACACACCCTCCTCCGCCAAGGCGGAGTACCCCTCTCAAAAGGGGAATTGCAAGGAACAGATATTCAATCAAAATTATTCCTGCCCCATCCACGAAATTGAATTTCCCGAATTGGAACCCCGTTTGTTTTCCTTTAACAGCCCTTATGGAGCATGCCCGACTTGTGAAGGACTAGGGGTAAAAAAAGAAATCGACCCTGATCTAGTGATTCCCGACCAGGGCAAAACAATCGCCGAAGGCGGCGTGATGCCTTGGAGCTACAAAAAAAATAATTACCAGGGAACAATTTTGCGGGCGGTAACCGCCCATTACAACATTCCGGAAAATGCCCGTATCTCTGACCTATCGGAATACCAAAAAAATGTCTTGCTTTTTGGGGAAGATCCACCGGCCGAAATCCCGATTAGATTTTATTCCAAGACCGGATCGGTTTGGCGATTCAACTTACATTGGAGCGGCGTGAGCGGATTTTTGCAAGACCGTTACTTTAAAACCCAATCAGATGCGGTAAGGGCCGACATTGAAAAATACATGTCCCAAAAGCCCTGCTCGGTCTGCAAGGAGACCCGTTACAAACCCGAGGTGCTGCTGGTTACCATTGGCGATAAAAACATCCACCAGGCATCAGAGATCAGTATTCGAAAATCCCTTGATTTTTTTACTAATTTAAACTTGACCTCGAGAGAAGAACTTATTGCTAAAAGAATTCTAGCGGAAGTGAAAAACCGTTTGGGCTTTTTGGATAACGTTGGTCTTTCCTATCTCACTTTAGCCAGATCGGCCAATACTCTAGCTGGCGGGGAAACCCAGCGGATCCGTTTGGCTTCCCAGATCGGATCTCAATTAGTTGGAGTACTGTATATTCTTGACGAACCATCTATAGGTTTGCACGCCCGTGACAACAAAAAACTTTTGGAAACCTTAATAAAACTCCGCGATTTAGGTAATACATTAATAGTAATAGAACATGATGAGGAAACTATCCGTTCGGCCGATCACATTGTAGACATCGGACCGGGGGCCGGCCGGATGGGCGGGGAAGTTGTTGCAGAGGGGCTATTAAACGATATAAAGAATAATAAAAAATCAATTACCGGAAAATACTTAAAAGGTGAACTGCAAATCAAGATTCCGGATTTAAGAAGGCCAGTGAAAAATAAAAAATTAATTTCCGTAAAAGGAGCCAGCCAGCACAACTTAAAAAATTTATCGGTTAGTTTCCCCCTGAAAGTTTTTACCTGCGTTACTGGGGTAAGCGGCAGCGGCAAATCCACTTTAGTGGAAGAAATTTTGTACAAAGCCCTGGCCGCAAAAATTATGCGCTCTCTGGAAAAACCTGGCCGGCATCAGGAAATTATCGGCGCGGAAAATTTAAGAAAAGTAATTATGATCGATCAGTCACCGATTGGCCGTACTCCGAGATCTAATCCGGCCACTTATACCGGCTTGTTTACCCCCGTTCGGAAAATATTTTCTTTAAGTAAAGAAGCCAGAGCCAGAGGATACCTACCAGGAAGGTTTTCCTTCAATGTCCCGGGCGGGCGCTGTGAGAACTGCCGCGGAGAAGGTTTCTTGAAAGTGGAGATGCAGTTTATGCCAGATGTCTACCTGCCTTGCGATGTCTGTCACGGAAAAAGATATAATAGTGAAACATTGCAAGTAAAATATAAAGGAAAAAATATCGCTGAAGTTTTGGAAATGACCGTCGCCGAAGCCAAAGAATTTTTTGCCAATTTTCCCGAGATTTTTGGACCGTTAAAAGTTTTGGATGAGGTGGGGTTGGGTTACATTAATTTGGGCCAAGCGGCTACTACTCTCTCTGGCGGGGAAGCCCAGAGGATCAAACTGGCTTCCGAGCTTTCCCGGCGGGGAAGCGTGGATACTTTATACATTCTTGATGAGCCGACTACCGGTTTGCACTTCGACGACATTAAAAAATTATTAACCGTCTTAAACAGGTTGGTTGATGCCGGTAATACGGTAATTGTTATCGAACATAATTTGGACGTAATCAAAACTGCCGATTGGATTATCGACCTCGGTCCCGAGGGCGGGGAAGAGGGCGGCTTGCTCGTCGCCTCCGGCACTCCAGAAGACATCGCTCGCTATCCTGATAGCTACACGGGGCAATTCCTCAGCGGTGTATTGTCATCCTGAGCGACCCTGAGCGAAGTCGAAGGGGAGTCGAGAGATCCCTTTTGAGTTTTTTAATTCATTAATAAACAGAAAGGGATTCCTCGACTGCGCTTCGCTTCGCTCGGAATGACAATAGTACTTATGTTGTAATAATTCTTTAATACTTTCCCGTCAAAACAAAAAACGGCCTCGTTCCTTTCGAAACGAAACCGCTATTTTCAGTTGAAATCTTCTGCCATTCATCCTATAAGATTTGCTCAATCGAGTGCGCCCTCACCTCTATCCTGCAAGGCATTTCATCACCATCACTGCGTTCTACAGTATCTGATATAATCTGAGCGTACGCAGTCCCTTGAGGCATTTCTTTATCCTCGACCAGGATAAGCCCTTTATGATCAAAGATTTTGAAGGAGAGGGCTACAAATAATCTATCACTGGGTTTTAGACCTATTGCACTCGCCGTCCCGACTATCAAAGTGCAATACCCTGGAGAAGGGATAACTTTTTTAAGTACGCTGAATGTTTGGGACATGGCTTTTCCTCCTTTCGCCATTGATTTTTTTGAGTACGCTACCCGAAATGGGTAGATCGTTTTTAAATACCACGGCAGAATGGAAAAGTAAAGGCTCGTCCCCGCGAAAGCGGAGAAGCAGATATAAAATTCTTTCTGGATCCTTGCTTTCGCAAGGATGACAAACCCAAAACAAAAAACGGCCTCGTTCCTTTCGAAACAAAGCTGCATAGCTTGAAAGTTCTGAAATTATTCACATAGAGATTTGCCAAGTAATCTTTCTCAATTTGACTGTTTTTGAAACCTTGATTTCTGATACATACAGCTCGGGGGAAATTACAATTGCCATCGGCCAATTATAAAACTCCTTCTTCCAGACAAGAATCACTTCGTCAGTATCCTGGTCGGCCTTGCTCGTTTCGGCAGTAAAGGTTGAGACATGGATTGTCTTG
>Ga0315268_10004075_pt1 | contig 15949 bp, 14 predicted proteins | sample C1_top_MG_FD_204535 | JGI IMG/M metagenome (GOLD analysis project Ga0315268, IMG submission 204535) | Sediment microbial communities from Yellowstone Lake, YNP, Wyoming, USA - C1_top | ecosystem: Environmental > Aquatic > Freshwater > Lake > Sediment | place: USA: Wyoming | collected 2017-08-01
TTTGGCGTGACAGACCAGGTGGACTTGATCATGGGCACGTTCAGCAAGTCGTTCGCGTCGCTGGGCGGGTTCATCGCCGGAGACGATGTCGTGATGCACTATATCCAGCATCACGCGCGCAGTTTCATATTCAGCGCCTCGATGCCTGCGGCGAACGTGGCCGCCGTGCTGGCCGCGCTGGATATTATGGAGCATGAGCCGGAGCGCATCGAGAGGCTGTGGCACATCACAGAAAAGATGCGCACCGGGTTCAAGGCATTGGGGTTCGACATCGGCAACAGCCAGACGCCGGTCATCCCGATTATGATCGGCGATGATATGAAAACCATCTTTACCTGGAAGGCGCTGTTTGAGGCGGGCGTCTATACCAACACAGTGATTCCACCTGCCGTGCCGCCCAACCAGTCGCTGCTGCGGACTAGCTATATGGCAACGCACACCGACGAGCAACTGGATCGAGTGCTTGCGGTCTTTGAAAAGGTCGGCAAGGAGATGGGACTGATTCAGTGACCTCTACGAATAGCGAATTTCAAGCTGCAAACCTCAAGTCTCAAATTGGTCGGGCGTGGTTGGTTGTTGTGGCAATGATGCTCGTGGGATGCGCTGCTCCGCAGCCGACTGCATTGCCGGCGACGGCCACCTCCACCGCCATGGCCGCGCCTGCCACGCCAGTGGCGACATTGACACCGCTGGCGACTTTTACTGCACCGGCGGCAACCTGGACGCCTGTGGCGACGCTTGCTCCACAGGCTTACCTCGACGCTATGCGCGAGGCGGCCTCGGCCATGCGCCTGGCGGCCAAGACATTGGAGCACACTGACACGGTGCTTACCCGGCACATTACCGACACGGTCCCTTCGCGCGAGGTGATAAGCCTGGGAACGAATGACGCCCGTATCATCCGGGCGGCGCGCGGGTCGCTGCAGACCTATCAAGCCCATGGATTGCTCACGCCGGCGCTGTCGAATGCCGTTACTGCACTCAATTCGGCTGATAGCATTCTCCGCCTCCTTGCGACACGCGAGGGAGACCCCGCAGAGTCGCTCCTCGCTATCCAGGATGCAGAGCTGCAGCTTGCAATGGCGCTTGCCGATTTTCGAGAAGAGTTGATCGCTCACGGCGTGCCGGCCGCGCAGGCGGACCAGTTAGTGCATTGACGGTCTTTTAAATTGAGTGTAAAATAGCCATGTATCTGAATTGGGGGGAATGAAGCGATGCCAGTCTACGAGTATCATTGTCGAGATTGTGGAACCAAATTTGAGGCTTTGCGACCGATGGGTAAGGCCGATGCACCCATCGCGTGCAAAAAGTGTGAAGGGAAACACACGAGCCGTGTGGTGAGCGTGTTCGCTGCGCACAGCGGAGACAAAGCTATTTCCGGGGCTGGCGGCGGCGGAGGGTGTGCGTCGTGTGGCGGAGGTTCGTGCTCCACGTGCGGAGCCCACTGAGGTTGTGATCTTTAAACCTCCGAGGTTCGTAAAACCTCGGAGGTCTTTCATTTAACCGGCACGGCATACTGGAACATGCCGACGAGCGCGTGAGCCGGTACGATGACGTGGTCGCGCTTCTGAACGTTGACTCGCAGCCCTTCACGGCTGTTGGAAAAGACAGCCAATAGTCCGCCCGGCCGGAGCAGCGCGGTCTCTAGCGTGGCCGGATCTCCGATCGCCACAAAGAGATACGGATAATGCGTGACGACGCCGTCCACGGCAGTGCGCCCGTCGGCTGTTGGCGCGATGACCGACGAGGCGACGATGCGCTGGCCGTTGAGCGCAAGCGCTTCGGCCCCGGCGTTGCGCAGCTCGTTGAGCAGATCATGCAGGTCCAGCACGGTGGCCGGGCCATCTAGCGTCACTTGCACACCGGGCCCTGCCACCTCGACAGCCCCGTTGAGCATCTTGAGCCGTTCCAATTCGTCCATCATCGCCTGCAGGCGAGCCTGATTCGTCGCGCTGCCATAGCTCGTCATCTGTGCACCGAGTTCAGCGACTTCTTGGCGCAGCCGCACGTTGCCCTCCACCAGGTCACTGATGAGCAGCGCCCCGTCCGCGCCAGAAGCCGCCGCGCGCTTCAAATCCATGCGCTGCTGCGTGGTGAACTGCGCCATCACCAAAAAGCCCAGGAGAAAGGTGACCAGGGTCGTTGAGATTTGGGACGCTCGTGTGTTCATCGTCTTCAGTCAGAAACCCGTTTTCTCGACCCCGCTTCGCTTTGGGGGGCCTGCGGGAAAGCAGGTCTCTCTCAGTTGAGGCTGCAATGCCTCACCGAGAACCCGCCTGTGTACGCCGGCAGCGTCAATTTGGGAACCTGAGCGACTTGGAACTTTATTCCATAGCGTTCCACTTTTTGACGGAGGGCGATAAGGTGCGAAGGATTACGAAGCGTCTCGGCCAGGCTGGCTGGCTCGCCAATAGCCCGCACGATGTAGGGTGGAGAGAGGCGTGTGGTATTGACCATCACCGTGCTGCCCACGCAGTAGGCCGAGGTATTGCCGACGACACGCTCGTCATTGACGGCGATCGCTTCTGCGCCGGCCAACCACAGCACGTTGACCACGTCGCGCAGGTCGTAATCGTGAATGAGAAGGGCATTAGGGTCAGACGAGGCAGGGATATTCCATACGTTGCTGTCGTCCAACGTCACGGCCACGCCCGGACCACGCATGGGTGTCAACCCGGCAGCGGCTCGCTGCGCGTCGAGCTCGGCGTTGAGCCGCTGCAGGCGATCAGTCTCAGCCGCGGCCTGAGCCTGATAATCTTCAAGGTCGGCACGCAGGCGGGCAATCTCGGCTTTGAGTGCCGCCTGTTCGGCCTCTAGTTGCTCGATGGTACGGACAGAGCGATCGCGCGGGTCGCCTGGCGCGTAGCCGACTGGCGGCGAGGCGCGCGGGCCTTTGAGCTGCCAGGCCAAGACCAGGCCGATCACCATCGCGATCAGAGCCAACGTCAGATTGGGCCGCCGGGCGAGTTGTTGTCTCATCGTCACCAATAATAGCCCGGCCTGTGCAGTTTGTCAACGGCGAGTGGGGCGATGAGGCCGGCTTAAACGAATTGATCCCGTCATCCGGGATCAATTCGGTGGTGGGCAGTGAAGGATTCGAACCTCCGAAGGCTTCGCCAGCTGATTTACAGTCAGCCCCCTTTGGCCACTTGGGTAACTGCCCACGTTGTAAACTTTCCAGCAAGCCGACGGCGGGACTTGAACCCGCGACCTTGCGCTTACAAGGCGCTTGCTCTGCCGGCTGAGCTACGTCGGCGCATGGTCATTATACCACACCCACATTGCCCAGCCAATGCAGAGGCGAGTATACCTGTGCCGACAGGTTTTGTCAAACATTCGTCACGGCCTCACTACGATCTCTTGCAGCATCAACCGGTCGCCGCGAGGCGTGATCCCGTCATATACCGTCAGCCGACGATTTGTAGTGCCAAGGTACCAACCCGTGGAGAGCCGATACTTGCCGGGCGGTGTGTCCTCGGGGATGGTGAGGCTATAGAGTTGGACAAACACGTCGCCGCTTTGCAGTGTATCGTAGAGCATCGCCTGACGGTCATGTTGCGTCACCACGTGTTTGGGGTCGCTCAACAGGTGCATGAATCCGACCAGGAACATGGGCGGCGGTTTGAGCACCCGCCAGTACGTCAGCACGCGTATGTCCTTGCCGGCCTGCCGCTGGGTACGCTCCACGCGATAGCCCAGGAACTCGAGCGTGTGCTCGAAATCGGCCGGGAGGGGTACCTGCCCGGTCACGCCGGCTTCAGGACTCCACTCGACTTGAGAATTCTGCGTCAGCGAGATGATCTCCGTTGCGAGCGGACGTGTGGCATCCAGGGTGTGGAGCGTTCCATCAGACAACAAATCGTCGTGGACGGGTGTGCTCCAGTCCATCCATGGCGAGATTGCCCTATCCATCATGGACGAGTCAAAGTCGAGAAGCAAGAGCCGGGCGCGCCCGCCGGATGGGAAAACGAATGAATCCCGGCAGTCGAACCAACGGATGGGCAGGTCGGTTCGTTGCAAGATGAAAGGGAAAGTCTGACGCGGCGACCGGAAAAAGTCTTCGCGTTCGTTGAGAAACGCACTGCACGCCACAACCGGCGTCGTATCGGGGCGTCGGTCGAGGTAACTCGCCGCCTCGGCCGCTGCAGCCTGGTGATAAAAGCGCACCTCGTCGTTGTTCGCCCAGGCGACATAGTAACCCTGGTAATTCCACACTGCAAACCCCAGCCACCAGGCAGCCAGTCCTGCGTAGCCAAGCCCTTTGAGCCAGCCGAAAGGCGCGCGCTTGACAACCTGCGCCATCTCAGTCACGCCAAGCCCGACAAAGGCATACGCCACAACTTGTGCAGCAACGGTGCGTGTAAAGTGCGGCGCTGGCGAACTCAGCATTCCCGGCGAAAGGCCCACTGCCAACCAGATCAACGCAAACAAGCTTGACGGGCGACGCCAGCACCAAACGGCTAGCCCCACCCCGATGAGGAACACGATCGCTCCGACCAGGTCGAACACTGGCCTGCCAGCGACGTTATATTGCCATTGTGGGTCGCCGCGCCATGTAAACATGCCCAGCGTAGCCAGCACTGTCTGAAAGGCTGTCGTCGGGCGGCCGGCGGCGAGGTCTTGAAGTGAGTTGCTCAGCATATTGAAGCGAAGGTTCTCTGCCGGGTGCGCGCGGAGGTAGAGCAGCAGCGGCGCAGCCACAAGAGCCGTTCCGGCCAGGAACGTAGCCAGCCCCGGCAGCAGCCTTTTCCATGCAGCGCGGCGCGTCAATCCGACGGACGCTGCAAATGCAATAAAGGCTAACACCATGGGCCGGGCGCTAAGGTAACCGTAAATCGAAAGGCCCAGCAACGCGCCAGCAAGAACGAGTCTGGAAATTCTTGGTTTTTGGCTATCCCCGGTAGGGGACGGCATATGTGCGGTGAGCCTTGGCCATGCATCCCAAAACGCGCAGGCGGCTAGCGCCAACACCGGGACGATGGTGCCGGCGCGCAGCCCAGCGCGACCGAGAAAAACTGACCAGAAGGACACAGCTTGCGCCGCTGTCGCGATCAGCGCCGCTTGGCGCCCAAACAGTCGCCGTGCCAGCGCATAACACGCGGCCACCCCCAGCATCCCCCACATCAGATCGGGAAAGCGCATGCCCAAGACATTGCGCCCAACGGCTTGGAGCGAGGCTGCCAACGAGACGTGATATAGCCAGCCGTGCTCCTGCAAGTCGGGGCCATTCGGGTTGGCCTGGATCGTGAGCCAGGGGGTGACCGGTGCAGGCGCAGCCGGGCGCAGCCACGCTGGCAACGCGGGCAGGATGAACTCGTCTACGATCTGGCCGTCGATGATCGCATCAAAGTGCGGGCCGGGCGGGACTGTATCGAGCCGGTACGTGCGAAACCATGCAGCCACCAACAGCACGACGATCACCAGCAAGCCTTGCGAAGGTTTCCCCAACCTATTCATTGCGCAATATTGCCTTTCGCAAGGCTTTCACTTGGGCATCGCACGCAACGCATCATACGCGGGGCGGACGCGCATGTTTGCATAGTCTGGGTAGTTGATGGCCCACCAGTATTGTTCGTCCGCTTCCGTGGACGCAGGATTGGCCATCGAAAGCGCGACCATGGGGCCGATCCACGGCGACCAGTGCGTCTTGGCGTACTGGTATGCCCGCACGAGATAGTCGGCTTGCTGCTCCTCGGTGACGGCATGCCAGGCATAGTCTGGGTTAACCAGGTCGGTTGTCCAGCCGAACTCGAGAACGGCGACTTGCTTGTCGGCATCGCCATAGCGTTCCATGATCTTGCGGATGTCTTCGACGTGTCGGAAGCAAAAGAAGCGGTTGCCGTTGTATTTGGCGGCGACCTCTTCAGGCGAAGTCTCGGGAGGCTCTTTGTAGCCAGCAGCGTGGACGCCGAGCAAATCAAAGTATGGCGCGGCCCCGGCTTGGTACATTTTTTCGATGAACTGATTGTCGGGCATGGCTGCGGGCGGACCGCTGCCGGTGGGCGACATGCCGGCCGAGATAACCAGCGCCGCCGGGTCAGCGGTCTTGATGCCAATGTAGCATACCTTGAGCAGCTCGGTATACCGCACGGGATCAGGCAGCTTGCCGCCCCACTCTCGGGCAAGGTTCGGCTCGTTCCACACCTGGTAGGCGCGAATCCTGCCGGCGTAATGCTGCGCCAGCGCGTAGCAAAAGTCGCCAAAATCCTTTAGATTCTCCGGCGGCGCGTTCTCCAATGGCTCACTATCGGGAGCCTGCGCCCAAAATGGCTGATGATCAATCCGCAGGATCAAGCTGAGCTTGGTGTGACGGACTGAGCGAACCATCCGGTCGGTGCGCAGCCAATCGTACTGGCCTTTTTCCAGCCCTTCCACGTCGCGCCAGGCCACCGCTTGCTTGACCCAGGTAAAGCCCATGTTCTGTATGAGTACCAAGGCGCGGTCGGCGGACTCCCAGTCCCAATACAGGAAAGTCTGGACACCGTACTCTGGCGAAGCGAGCTGCGCGCGCGGCCACGAGGTCGGCGTGGGCGATACGGTGGGCGTCGGACGCACAGGAACGCACGCGACGAGGAGGATCAACAGCAAGGGTACGAGTTGGCGTGAGCGCATCTGTTCGAAACGTGACTCGATAGTGGGAATAACGGCGCGATGATACCACAACACTGGCTAATCTACCAGCAGCGTTGGGCAACTCGCTTACTCGCTTCGCACCGCAAGCGGCTTGGAGTATAATAGTTTACCATCAGGGTACCGTGATACCCGGTCATGTTGGCGACCTTTGTGGCTTTCTTATTGGTAAAGAAACGGGGCATGTATGGACGCATTCGAGTGTATCCGAACGTTGCGTTCCGTGCGACAGTTTGCCGCGGAGCCTATACCCGACGAGGTGTTGCAGCGCATCCTGCAGACCGGGCGCTGGTCAGGCAGCGCCAAGAACATGCAGCCGTGGCACATGATCGTCGTGCGCGACCGCGAGACGCTGACCCGCCTGGCAGCCTGCGGAACCTTTGCTGGGCACCTGCGTGGGGCGGTGCTAGGCATCGCCATCGTCATCGAGCCGACGGCCACACGCGCCGAGTTTGACGCAGGACGGATGGCACAGAACATGCAACTGGCGGCGTGGGCCGATGGCGTCGGCTCTTGCATCGCCGCGATGTACGAAGAAGAGAAGGCAAAATCCATCCTGGGCGTGCCACAGGAAATGGCGATGAACTATGTCATTTCGTTCGGCTATCCGGTCGCGGCTACACCAGGGCAGGTCAAGGGCAAGCCTCGGCTCCGCGCGCTGGCAGGCACGGGCCGCAAGAAGATGGAAGAGATCGTGCATTGGGACAAGTGGTGAGACGATCAGCGGTCGTCGGCCTACAAGAGCCACTATTCCTGACCAGCGACCAATGCCAGCAGCGCCATGCGCACGGGCACGCCGCAGGCCGCCTGGCGAAAGTAAGCTGCGCCTTCGTAGGTATCCACTTCTTTCTTGATCTCATCCACGCGCGGCAGTGGATGCATGATGGTCAGGCCGGGTTTGGCGGCTTGGACCAACGCCATGTCCACCACATAGGAACCCTTTAGCCGCTCGTACTCGGCCGGGTCGGCAAATCTCTCTTTCTGAATCCGTGTCATGTACAGCACGTCGCTCTTGGCGGCGGCCCCAGCCAGGTTGGTCGTCTCCGTGACCTCGATGCCGCGCTTGCGCAGGCCCGCCGTGATCTCGGGTGGCATCGCCAGGGCTTGCGGGGCTACAAAGAAGAAGCGGATTCCAAAACTGGCGAGCAAGGACGCAAGCGAGTGAACCGTCCGGCCGTTCTTCAAGTCGCCTACCAGGGTGATGGTCAGCCCTTCCACTCTGTCCTTTTCTTTGCGGATCGCATACAGGTCCAACAATGCCTGCGTGGGATGCTGACCGGCTCCATCCCCGCCGTTGATGACCGGCACCGAGGCTCCATTGGCCAGGTCTTGCGCGCTGCCAACCACCGGGTGGCGGATGACGGCTACATCAGAGTAACCCTCGATCATCTTGCCGGTGTCGAACAGCGTCTCGCCTTTGGCCGCTGAGCTGGAAGTCTTGGCCTCGGCCACCGAGATCACCTGACCGCCCAGCCGCAGCATGGCCGTCTCGAACGACAGGCGTGTACGGGTGGAAGGCTCATAAAACAGCGTTGCCAGCACCTTGCCGGCCATGTTCGATAGCCGGTGGCCCGCTTGCAGGGCGCTTTCGAACCGCGCCGCCGTGTCCATGATCAGCGCGATTTCCTCGGAAGTGAACTGTTCGATGCGGAGAATGTCTTGGCCCTTCAAAGTGTTTGTCACGATTATCTCCTCGCTGGTAGAATTGTGAGGCCTGACGGGTTTCCAAAACCTGTCAGGCTTGGCACCAATGAGACGCGTTGGTAAGCAAGAACCGTGCCTGGCCGGGCCGATTTATCTACCCGAGAGAGCCGACTGTCATGGTCTGGAATCGCGCAGCGTCACGTCCCCAGCATCCACTCGTCGGAGCGACCTGTCGACCGTTCGGATCAACAGCGCGCCGGACTCGTCAACCCCCTCTGCCAGGCCAGCTAATGTCTCCTCGCCGCGCCGGGCTACCACCTGACGACCGAGCGTGATCAGCCGGGCCGACCAATCGGCGAGTAGCTGCTCGTCTTGTGCAATTGTAACATAACGCGCAGCAAACTGCTCGACCAATGCTCGTAAAAGTGCGAGCCGGTCCACCGGATGTCCGATTTCCCTCGCCAAGCTGGATGCTTCGGGTAGATCTGTTCGACCGGTAAAATCCACGTTGACGTTCAGACCCAGCCCTACCACGGAGAACTCGATGGTCTCGCCAGAGATGGATGCCTCGGTGAGGATGCCGCCCAATTTGCGTATCGCCGGTTCTTTAACAACGACATCATTAGGCCACTTGAGCGCAACGGGTAAACCGGTCACTTGCTCGATGGCTTGGGCGGCGGAAAGGCCAGCCAACATTGTCAGCCGGTTGGCGAAGGCAGGGGGAAACGTTGGGCGGAGGAGGAGTGACATTGCAATCGCTGCCCCGGGCGGTGACCACCACGCGCGCCCCATCCGCCCGCGCCCAGCAATCTGCTCGTCGGCAATGACCAGTGTGGCTTCCGGGGCGCCGCCCACGCCAAGCTGTCTGGCGAGGTCGTTGGTTGAGCCAACCCTCTGCCGATATTCGATGCGGTGCACAAACTCGATACCAGCCAGCGCGCGCGCGATGCGGTCGTGTGAAAGAGGCTTCACTCTGGTGACCACAATGGCAACTGAAAGGGAGGGCGGTGACCGTTCAGGAGGACAAACGGCGCTGCGCGCGAGGTGGCAACGCCCAACTTGTGCAGGTCAGCCAGCTCGCGCAGTCGCCCTGTGCGCCGCTCGCGCAAAATCGCATCCGCTGTCTTGGGACCGATGCCGGGCACGCGCAAGAGTTCCATTCGCCCGGCATGGTTAAGCTCCAACGGCGTGTGAGCCAGGTGTTGCTGCGCCCAGGCGATCTTGGGGTCAACCTCCAGCGGCAGGTTCCCACGCCGGTCGAACACCAGGTCATCAAAACGGAAGCCGTACTGGCGCAAGAGAAAATCGCTCTGGTACAGCCGGTGTTCGCGCAAGGGACTGGTGGGCAGGTGATGCTCCAATGGCGTACCGCGCACCGGGCGAAATGCTGAAAAATAGACCCGCGACAGCCGCGCCTCGCGCAGCAATTGCGCCGCCGTGGAAAGCAGCTCGTGGTCACTCTCGTCCGCGCCGCCTACCACGAACTGTGTCGTCGAGCCTGGCCCGCCGCCTTGCTCCCGACGGATGGATTCGATGATCCGCAGTGGGCGCACTAACTCTTCCACAAAGACTTTGTGCGGGGCCAGTTGCGAGAGCCGCTGTGTGTTAGGCGCTTCCAGGTTCACGGACACGCGGTCGGCCAACTGCATGGAGCGGCGGATCTGCTCGACCTGCGCACCCGGCATGACCTTCAGGTGAATATAGCCGCGAAAGCCATATTTGCCCCGCAAGAGTTCGGCGGTGGCAATAAGCTTGTCTTGGGTGCGAACACCTCCGCCCGCGACTCCGCTGCTGAGAAAGATACCTTCGACCTGGCCACGCCGCGCCATCCCGTCAAATGCGCGCGCCATCTCGTCTGGGCTGAACGTCTCGCGGCGGAAATCTCGCCCGGCGCGGAAAGGGCAATAATAGCAATCGCGCTCGCACGCGCTCGTCAGGAGTGTCTTGAGGAGGGCAATACGCTTGCCGCCCGGCATCACCGCGTAGTGGATATAGTCGGCGGTGGGGCTTGTGCCACAGGCAGCGCCCGTCGCGCTGACTTCTTCAGCCGGCTCGATTTCCATCAGCTGGCAGACGGATTGCAGCTTGTCGAAGGTATCCATTTGACTTCAAGCTATCCTGCACTTTTCACTGCCCACACCATCCATCCTACGCGCGGACGTGGGCCCAACTCGAGCCGGGCGATACGATCCCGGGCAAAGCCTTGGAGCAACTCGGCGACTTCTTGGCGTGTGCTAAAGTGAATCGGCGTGCCATCGGGATCCCGGAAAGTATGCTCCTCCAGTTCCTGCCCACAACCGTATTCAGCGTCGTCACAGTCCAAAAGATCCAAGTACAGCCATCCTCCCGGCTTTAAGGTGCGCCTCAGCTCGCGAACGCTGTGGACAATGTCAGCCTTGAGGTGATAGGGCAGCACGTGAGCGCATATGGCCGCCTCGAACCAGCTATCGGGAAAAGGCAGGTGTATCAGGTCGGCCACTTGAAACATGACGCTTGTGCTTGCTTTTTGTATTCGTTGCCTTGCTGCCTGGATCGCCACCGGCGACAGATCGCAAGCGTGCACGGCAAAGCCCACCTGAGACAAGTAGTGTGTGTTACGGCCCCGACCACAACCGGCGTCGAGCACACGCGCGCCTGGCGGCCATTGGCGTCGCAGGTGCTCGGCAAACGCCACAACTTCTGCCTGCGGCTGATCAGGAGTCGGTTTTTCCTGATGAATGCGATTCCATGCCTGTTGTAAGGTGGATCGGTCAAACATCTCGAGTATGGAACTGATTCTTTCGAGCGGTCTGTGTTTTAACCCAGCCAGTGATATTCCAGCAACTTGCGGCCGTGCGGCAGTCGGTCCATCATCTGCTGTGTTGCCACGACGATGCCACGCGAGTCGGCCCACACGTGATGCGCGCCCGAGACGACATGGTGGATCGCGTCTACGTCGCCCGCCGGAGTGGTGACATGCTCCAAGCCAACGCACTCGTATCGCCGTCGTGTGGGCACCGGCTCAAGCCAGGGCAACTCGACTTTTATCACGTCCACCTCGCGCGCTTGTCCCGGTGCAAGCTTGAGCCGGTTAAGAGTGATCGCCTTGAGCCAGATTGAGTCAAAGTCTACTTGCATCTCTGGCCCAAAAGGAACCGTCCGCTCGATGGTTGCCTCGTCACTCTGAATCGTCGCCCGCCACAGCGCGCCCTCGGCGCGATGTGACGCGTCACGTTGCAGGCCGCCAGAGAGCCGCACGACGAGTGATTCTATGCGCCAATCGGCCCCGACGCGGATTTCCGCGTATAGAGTCGTGGGCCGGGGCCAGGTCAAGTCGCGCTCGGCCGTCATCCAATAGCCGCCATCGGCGCGGCGGTACAGGCAACAGTGCTCACGGTCAGCCGCATCATCACCATGGAAGATAGCATAGGTTACGTCGGCCAACAATCCAGTGGTGTCCAGCTTGGCGCACATCATTTCACCTCGTTGCTTTTATTATAAGAACATGTGTTCGCTGTGTCAAGCGTCCTGCCTGGCCCACCGAGGTTGAGGGAACCGGGTGGGTCTGAACAGTTCATTTGACAACCGTCACCAAGCGGCGTATACTCTGCCCGTCCATGAATACCAGCATCTCACAATGAAGCGTCAGGAGGGACTGATGGCAACCAGCGGATTAAGACTCGTCATGCGGCAAGGTCCGCGGGCCGGCCAAACTTTTGATCTAATCAAGCCTATCATGATCATTGGCCGCGAGGCAGGCAATGACATTGTCATCGAAGACCCACAGGTCAGCCGCCATCACGTCAAGCTGACACAGCAGGCTGCAAGCTACATCGTCGAGGACTTGGGCAGCACGAACGGCACGTTTATTGACGGCCGGCGTGTGATGAGTCCGACCCCCCTCAGTATCGGCGCCAGGCTCGGCCTGGGAGATACGGTCGTGCTGGAAGTTGAGCCGGGCATGGTGACTGAGCAGCCACAGCCCATGATGTCGCCCCCTCCTGCGCCGGCCTACAGCCCGCCACCGGCGTATGGCGTGCCATCTCCCGCTTATGGCGCTCCTCCTCCTCCCCCTGTGGAAAAAAAGAGCCCGAGTTGTTGGGTTTGGGGATGCGGCTGCCTGGTTGTGCTGTTCATCGTTTTGGCGTTAGTTGCCGTATTCCTCGTGGTTAACCCTTCTCATATGGCCGACCCAATCATCAAGGTCCTAGAGCAGATTTGGTACTCGCTTCCGATCTGACAGGCGCCTGAGAGGGATCGCACCCGACTGAACTGGCTTGACGCGAATGGCAAGGGGCTGCGATATGGCAGCCCCTTTTGCACTCAATACCGCAGCAGCGCTCCCACGCCGGCTGCGTTCAACTCTGAATGCCCGGCGACCATCTCTACGCGCCCGCCTTGCTCGAGCACTTGTCGGATGATCGTCTCGACTGCATCGGGAATGTGGCCCATTGTCCCGCCGCAAAACGGGCACTTGTCGAGGCGCTGGCTGGTTACATAGCCGCACTGCTGGCACTGGAAGCCTTCTGCCTTGTACCCTTCGGCCACCAGCAAGGTCTGGACGCGGCCTTCGTGCGCGGCGCTGAGCGTGTCGTCAAGGCGGACCACACCACCCTTGCCTTTGGCCGCAGCGGTGATGACTGCGTCGGCCAGGGCTACCTCGTGCTCCCGCTCGACCTCTGCCAGAATCTTGAGCGCCGCGTCGCGCACCTCGTTCTCGTGCATGCCCATATCCGCCGCAAAAGTGCCAATGACGTGGTCAGCCCAGACTCGTGGCAGCTTGGCCCGGAACTGTTTGAGAGTTTCGACCTTGCCACCCACCAGCACGTTGCGCGGCTGGTGCGCCTCACAAAAGGCTACCGTCAATTCCGCGGCTTCTTTCAGGTTGCGCGCCGCGACTTCGTCTTCGTGCTTGTCGGCTGTAGCGCCGATCCCGCCGCGCCGACCTTTCTCCGCAGACCCACCGCCCGTCTTGACACGGCGGACTGGCTCGCCCAGCATGCCTTCCGTGCGGATCAATTCGCCCACGTGATACAGCAAGAGTCGCACTCCTTGCTTGTCCACGATGGCCACAACGAACTGGCCAAATGCATCCCACAGGCTGGCGAGCGGTGTGAGGTACGGCTTGGGTCCTACAAAGACGCGATCGGCCACCGGCACAGCCAGCATGTACGTGCGCCAGAACTCGCCTTTCGTGCAAGAGAACACCGCCACGCCACGTCCACTCCAATCGTATTCCAAATCGAAAAAACGTTCGACGGCGGCAACGTCTTGCCCATCTGCTTGCTCACCTGCGCCGCGCAACAATTGGCGCAGGGCCAATTTGTACTCGTCGGTCGTATGTTGCGAAGGGTCAACGTTCAGGTAGAGGCTGAGCACAGGTCCGCCTGTGCCCTTGTATTCGGCCAGCTCTTGTAGATCGCGTCGGCTAAACATAAAGCCTCCTTGTTGAACACACTAGTCTCCCGAGCCCACTGCTGCGAGAGACGCGGCACGTTACCTGGGTCGTTCGCCCAGCTTGACTTGGACTGCTTGCTCTTTTCCGTCGCGGATAATCGTCACGGTGACGGTCTGGCCGACCTTGGTGTGATTGATCAGGTACGCAATCATCGCGTCAAAGTCGCTGACCTGTATCCCTTCGATCGCGGTGATGATGTCTCCGCCGACTGTCACCTGAGCGCCGCGGACCTGCGCTGCCTTGTCCCCGCCGCGCAGCCCGGCCTGCTCGGCTGGGCCATTGGGGGTCACCGTGGAAATCAATACACCGTGATCCACCGGCAGCTTGAGCTCCATGGCCAACTCGGCGATACTAAAGCGGTTATCCGCCGTCACGCCCAGGTACGGATAAGAGACGCTGCCCTTTTCGACGAGCTGCGGCACGACGCGCTTGACCGTGTTGACCGGGATGGCAAAGCCCACGCCAGAGTTGGCACGCGTCCCGCTGTCGGTGCGGATGGCCGCATTCACGCCGACGACACGCCCGCGAACATCCAGGAGCGGCCCGCCACTGTTACCAGGATTGATGGCCGCATCGGTCTGGATGATTTGAGGATTCTGGAATTGGCCAGGCTCTTGGGCGCTTTGCTGCTCTGCGGGCAGAGTGCGGCCCAAGGCGCTGACGATTCCCAGCGTCATGCTGCCCTGCAGCCCGAACGGGTTGCCGATGGCGACGACGCGCTGTCCCACTTTGACTGTGTCGCTATCACCCAGCTCGACAGGCGTCAGCCAGCTATCCGGCACGTCTACTTTAATGACGGCCAGGTCGCTGTATGGATCGGCCCCCACCACTTTTGCCATTGCCACGCGCCCATCGGAAAACGTCACTTCCAGCTCCGTCGCATCGGCCACTACGTGGTTGTTGGTGGCGATGTGGCCGTTTTTATCAATGACAAAGCCAGAGCCGGAGCCGGACTCGGTGAGTTGGCTGCCCGTCCCGGCCGATACCGTAATGTTGACGACGGCGGGGTTCACACGCAGATAGAGATTCTCCAGCAGCGCGTCCTCCGAGCTCAACTGAGCGCCGGCAGACGCCGGCAGCGGGGTAGGGAGGACAGCCGTGGAAGGCGGATTCGGTTTAGGTGGAACCGGTGTAACAGTCGAAGCCAAGAACGATTCAGTGCTGCATGCCAACGTTGCAGCGGCCAATAACAATACCCCAAGCATCTTGAACGGTTTCATTCAATCACCCCCAACAACACATTATGATCAGGTGACATAGTGACCAGGTGACGACCACTTTCACTTGCGCAATTTAGCCAGCTCTCGGAACAATTCTCGCTCACGTTCAGTCAATTTTGGAGGAAGCATCACACGCACCTTGGCGAACAAGTCGCCACGCGTCTTGGAGTCGTGCAGGTGCGGCATTCCTTGGCCCGATAGGCGGATGATCCGGCCCGATTGCGTCTCTGGCGCGATCTTGAGTTTCACATCGCCGCCCAGTGTGTGAACGACGGCTTCGCCACCCAGGACAGCCGCATAGAGATCTACCGGCAGCTCACAGCGCAGGTCATCGCCGTCACGCTCGAACACCTCGTGCGGCAGTACCTTGACGACGAGGTATAGGTCGCCCGCCGGAGCGCCGATGCCCGATGTGCCCTGGCCGGCCAATCGGACTTTGGTGCCGGTGCGAGCGCCAACGGGGATTTTGACTTCGAGCCGTTGACCGTCTTTGGAAAGCACGCGGGTTGTCCCGGAAAAGGCCTCATCCAACGTGATTTCGACCTCTTGCTCATAGTCTTGCCCGCGCACACTTTGTGGGGAATAGGCGCGCGAGCCGCGAGTGCCCGTCCGTCGAAACACATCCTGCCCGGCGCCTGCCCCGCCAAAGATGGAGTTGAAGAAATCGGAAAAGTCACCGCCGCCAAACAGGTCGTCCAGGTTGCCGCTATACTCGACGCGCGCGCCACGCGGCTGGCCGCCGAATCCGCTCGTCCACTGGCTCCAGTCAAAGCCGCGCGGATCGCCGCCTGTGCGCTGGTATCGCTGGTAACTCGCGCCGAGCTGATCGTACTTATGTCGCCGCTCCGGGTCGGAAAGCACCTCGTAAGCTTCGTTGATCTGCTTGAAGCGTTCCTCGGCTTTCTTGTCGCCAGGGTTCATGTCGGGATGGTATTGGCGGGCGAGCTTGCGATACGCTTTTTTGATCTGGGCCCCGGTCGCCTTTTTGTCCACCCCTAAGACTTTATAGTAATCCTGA
>Ga0315268_10004076_pt1 | contig 15948 bp, 21 predicted proteins | sample C1_top_MG_FD_204535 | JGI IMG/M metagenome (GOLD analysis project Ga0315268, IMG submission 204535) | Sediment microbial communities from Yellowstone Lake, YNP, Wyoming, USA - C1_top | ecosystem: Environmental > Aquatic > Freshwater > Lake > Sediment | place: USA: Wyoming | collected 2017-08-01
CACCTTGAGAATGAGCATGTCCACAAAATACTATTTTTATCCGTTTGAAATTTTTATCTATAAATTTTCTCAATGATATTGAGCCTATATGGTTTATTCCAAATCGTATACCTATGTCTAAAATCTTATGGGGTGGAGTGTGAGAAACAATAATAATCTTTTTATTTGTATTTTCTTTTAAAGCAGTGTCCAATGTATTCAAAATCTCTTTTTCAGAGTGCAAAAGAACTCCAGGAGATTTCACAGAACCTTCAATCCCTATAAACACATAATCATCAAAAACAAAGGGTTTTTTGTAGATATTAAATACATTTTTTCCACATATTGCGTTAACAATAAAAGGATGGTCATCATTACCTGCTACAGCAAGTAAACCATGTTTTGAATATTTAGCAAGTTCTTCAAAATAATTTTTATCTGGAAAATTGTCTGTATATTCATTTTTGAATAGCCCAGATAATTCTTTTTCTGGAATTCTGTTGAATCTTCCTATGTCATCTCCAGCATATATAATAAAATCGGGTCTTTCACTCAATCCTCTAACGTATTCTATGAGTTTCTCTATATTCTGTATTCTCCAGTCTGAAAATGCTAACAATTTCATATAATGAAAAACTATCTATTAACTATTTAATAATATTGCTTCTTCGTCCAAAACCAGCTCATAATCCAAGTCTTTTTCTTGCTTCTGCTTCTGTGAGGAACTTTCCTGCCCTGATTCGCTCTCTTGCCTTTTCAATTGCTTCAATGGCATCCTTTCCAAGCTCCGGCTCTTTTTTGCATATTTTTGCTATGTGAACGATTTTTTTGATAACCTCATCATAGCTTTCGTTTTTGTATTCCCTAAAGCTGTCCAGCTGCATCTTGGTGTCCATATGTATCTTTAGTGTTGTTGCTTCCATAGTATACTGGAGTATACCAAGGTATATTTAAATGTTTTCTTTTATACTGGCCATTAATGGCGAGATTTCGGCCAGCACCCTTTTACGTATGCAAAGAGAACTATTTAAGCTTAGGCAGTGGTGGATAGGACGACCTTGCAATTTTTTGTTAACACCATTAACCAATAACCATTTTAATCCATCATAAGTTAATAGTGTTAACTAATAAGCGCCCTTTTGATCTTATAGTCCACATTCCACTTGTCAAAGACCTGTTTCAGCAGGTCCTCTTTCGACACGGGAACAATTATTGAGCCACTGCCCATAAAACTGCCTTCTGCCTCTTTCAATATGCCCTTTGCGCCATGCCTGCCTTTGAGGAGATAATGAAACTGGACTCTTTTTGAAGGTGAAAATTTCTTTAGCGTGTAGATGAAAATGCTTTTATTCTTGAACCCTATATTTTCTGCGAGAAGTCTGCTATTTTTTATGCTATACCCCTCATTAAAAAGCGTCTTTGCAAGGGTGTTGCCTGAGATAAGGGCGCCAAGGGTCAATATTGTTATATGTGCATCGCATAATCTGCCCAAAGAATTAACAAGCTCTATGCTTTTTTTCTCATCAGAATCATTTATTATTATGCATAAATCAATATCTTTGGGATTTAATTTTCCTCTTGCAGAAGAGCCAAATAAAATTACATCAAAAATCCTATTTTTTTTAATCCATTCCCTAATTGATGAAAATAAGTTTTTTTGCATTTTCAACTTCTGCCTTGACGAGCTTTGCTATTGTTTCGCTTATTTCCTTGTTATAGGAATCCCTGTAAAACTTAAAAAGCTTTGAGGCTGTTGCATAAAGGACAGGCGAAATCTTTTTAAGAAGCTCGAATCTTTCTGTATGATTCGCCCCAATTCTGCCTGTTTTTCTTATAAGCTCTAGGTCACAGAGCTCAACAAGCGCTTTATAGTACAATGTTACGGAGCTATTAAATTTCTTTTTGGAGAAGGAATATTCAGCTATCTCTAGATATTCTTTGAGATTTTTTTCTATTATTTCCCTTTCAGCCACGTTAATAGTATTAACCGACAATGACTATTTAAACTTTTCGGTTAATGATATTAACTAACGCGTGATAGTTTTTTAAACCCTCAATCAAATCCTGCTTTATGATAACAGAAGGCCTTGCAAAAATAGAGGCAGAGCAGCCAAAAGTTGTTTCAAAAGACATGGAAGTATTCTATAATCCAGCCATGAGGCTAAACCGCTCGCTGTCTGTTTGCCTGATAAAAGGTTTTTTTAACAGAAAAATAAGAATCGCTGACATTTTGGCCGGCTCAGGCATTAGGTCAATAAGATTTCTCAGGGAGGCAGGAGAGAACATTGAGTCAATTGACATAAATGATTTTTCTGAAAAAGCAGTTAAGAGCATTAAAAAAAATTTGAAGCTTAATAAGATAAATTTAAAAAGCAAGAAAATAAAAATTCACACTAAGGAAGCAAACAAATTTCTCGCAGAAAGCTCGGGCTTTGACTACATTGACATTGACCCTTTTGGGAGCCCGAACCCATTTTTGGATTGCGCAGTGAAAAGAATTTCAAGAAGCGGGATTTTGGCAGTAACAGCAACAGACACTGCCGCACTGGCAGGAACATATGAAAATGCCTGCAAGAGAAAGTACTGGGCAAGGCCGATGAGGAATTATCTGATGCACGAAATTGGAATAAGAATTTTGATAAGAAAAATACAGCTGATTGGCTGCCAGTACGAAAAGGCATTGATTCCTGTCCTGAGCTACTCAAAGGACCATTATTACAGGGTTTTCCTGAAATGCGAAAAAGGAAAGCAGAAATGCGATGAGATAGTCAAGGAGCACAAGCTGCTCGGGTTTTGCAAAAGCTGCATTAACATCGAGACATTTTCAGAAGAAAAAATTTGCAGCAACTGCTCTGGTAAATTCATAATTGCAGGCCCAATCTGGACAGGACAGCTGGGAAACAGCAAGCTGGCAGAAAAGATGCTTCAATATGCAGACCAGGAATCATCTGAACTGCTGGAAATTTTAAAAGACGAAATTGACACAGTAGGGTTTTACAGCATCAATGATTTATGCAAGCTTAAAAGAAAAAAGCAGTGCCCGAAAGTAAAGGATGTGCTTGAAAAACTTAGAAAAAACAAAATCCCTGCTTCAAGAACGCACTTTGGCGGACAGTACATCAGGGTGGAGAATGTTGATTTTCTAAAGGCAGCACTTTAAACTGTCCTTACAGAAATATTGCTGTTTGCCACCTTTTCTCCTGACTGCGTGACAGAGGCATAAACAACCCTTTCCTTTTTTGTTTTCTCTGCAAGGTTCATCTCCTGCAGTCTGGTTAAAATATTTGATATTTTTGTTTTCTTTTTTTCATAGTCTTCGTAGGGATGCAATTCCCTTGCCAGGTCTGACAGGGATATTTCTTTGCCTGTCTCCTTTTGCATCTGGTAAAGCGTCAGCAATATTCTTTTTTCCGCATCTGTCAGGTCATACTTAATCTCAACCTTTGGTGCAGAAATTACTTCTTCCTCTTTGATTAAGGCAATAAGCTGGTCAAACAGGGCAATAAATTTCTTGCCTTTTTCTGTTATGCTTATGTGCAATTCACCTTCTGCCTCTTCCTTTAATATAAGCGCTTCATAGGCAAGTGTTATTATTGCGGAATCAACAGCACCTTTGTCCCTTATGGACTGCAGAATCTCTGATTTTTTCAGGCTATAGCTGTTTTTCCTCAGAACTTCATTATCATACAATATCTTGAGAAGATTCACGCAGGCCCTGCTGCTTAAAACATCATAGAGCATGTATCTGCTTAGGATTACAGATATTTAAGGATTTGTGTATTCTAAAGAATATATCCCCAATAGGAGAAGGAATCAGTCAGAGATAATGAAAATAATGAAACTCAAAAACAGCTCCTTAATCTCTTAAATAAGCGAGTTTGTGTATAAGTACAGTTATGCTCAATAATTTTAGGGGCTTAGAATTCTGTTGTGGGGCTTTGACAATGAATGTTTCATATCTTTTCTTTGTTGCATTGCTTCATAAAATCCATTCATATCTTTAAATAAACATAGTTGCTGAATTGCTGATGTATTTGGAGTTCCTGGCCCAGAAAGTGACATGAATTGTATGTGAAGTCCTTTTGCAATTAGGGGATTTTGTATGTATCCTTGATTATTTATGTATTTCAAAATGTTACAAAATAAAGGATGATTAACTTCTACAGTTCTTACACTTGTCAGCTTAAACTCTGTTGGTGAAGGGTATTTTTGAGGAACATCAATTACTTCCCAAGCATAAGCATGAGGTTCGCAATACCAGCCACCTCCAGGTATGCCATTAAGGTCCCCTAAATGTCTATCAGCTGATAAAGCACAAATAACATTCCCTAATTGAAGATCGCGAGGGTCGATTCCTTCTAAAGATGTAAGATCTCCTGTTTCTTCAACTGTAGGTATTTCCATCTGCACCTTGCTTTCCAATGCTTTTGTAATATCATACCATCTTGAATCAGGTAATTTTTTTATAATTATGCCGCTTGGCATTTTTGTTCCATGAAGCCACAAATGAGGGCTGGTAATTATTTCAAGCTCTTCTAAATCAACTGGAAGAAGGTTACAGTAAGGCAAAATCTCTCGATTATATTTTTCCAAAGAAGATTCATATTTTTCCATAGATGATTCTGGTCCCCTATGCGGGGAAATACCAGACACGACTCGTGGTTCTTTAAAAAGTATATCCTTCATTTTATATTACACTACCCCCGCTCATATTTAAATCTTTCTTTTTTCGTTACCATTAAGGTACAACAATATTAAGCCAAAGCCCCAAAACCCTTAAATTCAACCGTTTTATCGGATTTATCCATAATCGGAACTATCGGAAATATATTAATAATTGGAAAAATCGGAAGGTTTATATAACAGGGAAACTTCCTGGCTTATAACAACGGAAATCAATGGTTAAAATGGCTGATGAACTGACATTTGCAAGCATACTGGAGAACCAGTTATACAAGGACAGGGATGTTTTATTTGCATTGCAGCCGCCAACAGGGTTTTTGCACAGATTGAAGCAGAAGAACGAGCTGATTATGGAGCTTGCTCCAATCCTGATGAATTCGCCTGTTGCGTGCGTCTTTGTATACGGCAATCCTGGGACAGGGAAATCTGCTTTGCTTTTGGATTTAGTCAACGAGCTAAAGGGGGAGGCAAGAAAACGAAAAATTGACCTGACAACAGCATATGTAAACTGCTCTGAAAACAGGACAGAGACATCAATACTGCTGTCAATTTTAGGCCAGGTTGACAAAAGCAGGGAATATCCGAAAATGGGGTGGAACAGGGCTAAAACAATAGATGAGTTCAACAGGGCATTTAACAAGGAAAGCAAGAATGTCCTGATTGTGCTTGATGAAGTTGATTATGCGCTAAGGGAATCTGGGGATGACATACTATACCACCTGAGCAGGATAAACAACCAGGTGAAGAGCAAGACATCAACGATAATAATATCAAACGATGTCAGGGTATCGGATTATATAAAGCCAAGGACGCAGTCCGCATTTGGCAGGATAAAAATAATTTTTTCCCCTTACAATGCAAATGAACTGTTTGACATAGTCAAGGAAAGGGTGAAGTTTGCATTCAAAGAAAATGTAATAAGCGACATAGTCATAAAAAAAATCGCAGAGATAGAGGCGCAGAGGGGCGGGGACGCAAGAAAGGCGCTTGAGCTGGTTGATGCCTGCGCAAAGATTGCAATTGCAAAAAAGAGGGGCAAGGTCACAATCGACCTTGTTGAGGATGCAGACAAGAGCATTGAGGAAAATTCAGTTTTGAACATAATTGCAAGCCTGCCAAAGCACCAGAAAATCTTGTATCTTGCGGTCCTGAAGAACGAGAAAAATGAGCTTGAGATGGAGGGCGGAGAGGTTTACAAGGACTATCTGGAATTATGCTCATCATATAATGTTGAGCCGCTGACAGAGCGAAGGATAAGGACATTTTTGATAAATTTGAGCGAACTCTCGCTGATAAGTGCAGAGGTCGGATGGCTCAAGACAGCAAAAAAGAAGGCAAGAAAAATTAACATTAATTTGGACAAGGCGTTAAAGACAAAGGCGGAGAAACTGCTAAGAAGCAGCATTTGAGCATGGGGCGAATAAATTGATTTGAGCCAGCTGTAGCTATGCAGTTTTCCGAAAAATAAGGATAGCGTGAGAAAAAGAGGTGGGATGGATGGAAAGAATAATACCTTCAACACAGCCGCCAAATGTTTACAGGGGGCTGTCTGCACAGACAGTTATGAGGATTGCCGCAGAGCATGGCGTTGGAAATATAGAATGTGCTGTTCTGGGGATTAAAGAAAAGTTCCTCGGGCTGTCAAGGGAAAAGGTAATCCAGAGGGGCGTTGAAAAGCTTAACAGGTTTATCAAAGAGTTTGAATTGGAATTTGAAAATGCAAAAGGCCAAAATTTCCTGGGCATTCATGATATTAAACAATTTTCAGAAGAGGTCCTTGAAGAAATAACAAAAAGCCCTGCAATGGTGAACTGGCTGAGAGCGATTGAAATAGTTGAGGACCATTACGACCGGCTGAATGACTTCAGCAAGGTCGAGAGGGACAAGCTGAGTTTGCACTCGTACGAGGTAGCTGCACTTGCCGGCATATCTGCGATAGAGGTTAATAGGTATTGGCTTAAGAAATTCAGCGAGCTCGCATATACAAGGGAAGAGCTCAAGCAGATAATAACAGCGGGGTTTATGCATGACATAGGCAAAATTGCGCAGGACCTGATGCCCATATGGACCCAGCCAAGAAGATTAAGCCGAGATGAACGCGCAATGATGCAGGACCATACCATATACGGCGCCATGTATCTTGCGCCCTATGAATCAGAGCTGGGCAAAAATGTGATAGAGAGCGTTCTGTATCATCATGAAAGGCCTGACGGAACCGGCTATTTCGGCATGAAAGACAAGGAAGTAGGAACGATACCAAAAGTGCTTGCAGTAACTGACAAGTTCACGGCAATGTATGTGGACAGGAGAAGATACAGGGGAGGGCCTGTAAGTGAATTTTGGGAAGGCATGTTTTTGGCTGAGATATTTGGCTATGAGAACAGGGGTGACCATATTTATGTGCCAGTGCCCTGGAACTACCCTGACGATGAGTGGGGCAGGGTGGCTGCTGCATACGAGAGATTGTTCAACGGCCACCAGACAGAGCCGGGAGCAAAGGAATACAGGATGGTGCCTGACACAGTAACTGAAAAGAATAGCGGGGGATACAACTAATATTCAACAATTTGTTGGGGGTGTGCTCGGGCCTTGCAATTTTGTTGCAAGGCCTTTGAGCATAATTAATCATGGAAGAATTCGGAAACATACAATCAGCAGAACAGAAAAAGCTTGAGAAATCTGTAAATTCATTTAGGAATGTTTTTGTAACATTCAGTAAAAGGGCTCTGTTTTTCACCTCTCTGCCTTTTTACTGGATTGTTTTTTTCAATTACATACTTAACTGGTTTGACTACAGGTTTTTCGCATTTGTCGTAATAATTTCGGCGATGATGTCATTTTTCGGGCAGGGGTGGGGGTTGCTTAACTTTTTGGTAAAATGAAGATTAATTTCATACAGTCAAAGCAGAGCACGCTGAAGTGGAAGCAGTTTGAGGTAAGGAACGGCCTTTTTTACATGAGGGCAAAGAAAAGGTATTTTCCAAGGTGGGTTGAAGATGAGGATTCTGATAAGCAAGGATGAACTCGGGGAAAAGGCGAAGATAATAAATCTTATGCCGAGAATCAGGAAAAGAGAAATGGAAAATGAAAATAAAGACTATGAACCACCTAAAGAATTGAAAGAAAATCCGCCTAAAGAAAATAATATATTATATCTCAAGTTTCCCAAAGACAGATACAGGCCAAAAACCCTTTGCAATGAAGATGAGGGGGTGCTTTTTGAAATCCCTGGCCCGATTTAGCCAACTGCCCTTGTGACAAAGGTAACTTCTGCAGAATTCACGCCTTTGATTTCCCTTAATGCATTCTCAATCGGCTCTGTGTCCCCCTTTGCCTCTTCAACAAGAAATGTCAGGTCAAGCGCCTTTATCCCAAATGCAACAGGAGAGATGTCAGTCTTTGTTACCCTGCCTTCAAACTCCTCGATTTTTTCCCTTGCCTTTTTTTCCAGGCCAGCCAGGTCTGTGTCCGGGGATTCAGGCATTATTCTTATTACAACGAGAACTCTTGCCATTTTAGTTTGGACCTGCAAACCCGCATTCAGGGCACTTGTATCTTGCAACTATTGACCTGCAGTGGGAGCATCTGATTATTTCGTATTTGCCGCATTTTGGGCAGCTGAATATGGCTGTGCCAGTGGCATTTACTATTTTTCTCTTGCAGCTTATGCAAAAAAGCGGTTTTTCTGTCATACGGGAAAAAGGAAGGCAAAGTGTTTATAAATATTTTGATTTTAAAAGGGATATTTTCTATTGCCTGATAGTTATAAAAATATATAAATGCCGCTGAAATGACTGCTTGAGGGGGTAAAATGAGGATTAAAAGTTCTGAAAAAGATATTCCAGTTCCAGCTCCGCCTATTATTCCTAAAGCCCCTGCCGGGAAAAAAGGGCTTCTTTTGTTCGGAAAAAGTGACCTGAAAGACAGGGAAAAGGCGCTAAATGAAAAAGAAAAGGCGCTGGATGAAAAGGAAAGAATCCTGATAAGGATGGAAAAGGAGCTCAATGAAAAAAGGCTGAGATTAAACGAGCAGGAAGATTTCATAATCAACAGAAGGACAGTTCTTGACAACAAGGAAAAGGCTCTTGAGCAAAAGGAAAAAGAGCTTTCGGTGCTAAACAAGGAGATGTCAAGGCAGGTAAAGGACCTTGACAAGGACAGGAGAAAGCTTGTTGAAGAGATTGAGAAGCTTACTGAAAATAAAGATAAGCTGCTAAACGAGATTGAGGCAAACTCCAAAAAAGACCAGGACCTGAAGGGTTTGGTAAAACGGCAGGAAAAAGAGCTTGCCGAATTTAAGTCAAACCTTGAAAAAAGGGAAAGGGAGCTTTCAAAAAAGATTGAGGATGTTTCTTCAAGGGAGGCAAATATCTCAAAGAAATCAAGGGACCTTTCAGAAAAAGAAATATCCCTGAAGGAAAGGGAAGAGGGCGTAGAAGGCAGGGAAAGGTCGGTGATTGACAGGCTAAAGAACACTCAAAAGGAAAACATGCTGATAGAGGAAAAGCAGAAAAAGCTCATTGACGATGTCATGAAGCTTACAGAAGAAAAATCAGGCCTGCAGAAAGAGGTTTTTGAGTCAGCAGACAAGCTTCAGAGGCTGGACATTGAAATCGAGAAGAGAACAAAAGGCCTGGATGAAAAGGAAAAGCAGCTTGTCGACAGGGAGCATGATGTTGACAAGAAACTAGTCGAGATTGAGGAGGACAAGAAGGAGATAGAAGAGAATCTTGCGAAAATAGAAAAGGACAGGGAAACAATCTCTGAAAAGGAAGATGAGATTGAAAAGATATATTCAAAGCTTGACGAGGCAAGAACTGGCCTTGACTACAAGGAAAGGGAAATCAGCGGATTTAGAAAAGAGCTTGACAGAAGAGAGCTGCAGGTTAAGGCAAAGGAAGACAGGCTAAGCAAGATAAGGGAAATAAAAGCAAATACCGCGCCTTTGCAGAGGCAGTATGAAATCCTGCAGAAAAACATCACAAAGATATACTCCGACATTGCAAAACAGCAGGAGAAATTAGCCCAGCTGCAGAAGAGGGAAAAGATTATTCTTGAAAAGGAGCAGCAGTTCAGGGCAAGGGAATCGCAGTTTAAGGAAAGGGAGGCAAGGCTGGACAAACTGAAGGCAGAGGTTGAAAAGGAAAAAGAGGAAACAGACGAGTCAAGCTTCAGGTCCTATCTTGCAAAAGAGCTGAGAAGGTATGAGCTTGAGCCGGAAGAGGTTGAAAAAGAGGCTTTGGCGTCTGAAAGCTCAGAGGAGTATGCAATTTACCAGATAATAGAGCAGGCAAAGGATGCGGTCCAGCACGGGGACACTTCCAGAGCCAAGGAGCTGTATTACCAGATAAGGGATGCCTACTCAAAGCTGAAATTAGGCAAGGAAGAGAAAAAGAAAGTGTATTATGATGTGATGGCCCTCAAGACAGACATTGAGCTGGCAAGCATTGGGTGATTTGGTTTCTTTAAAAATTTTCATGCTTTTAGATAGTTTATTTTTTTAAAATAAAAAAATACCTTTGGAGAGGCAGGTCTTAAAAAAGGCCTATTTGAAGCAAAACAATTAAAAGGACTGCCAGACCTGCAAAATATAGACAATAAAAATGCACAAGCTTGTAATATTCCCAAACGCATCTGAAATAGAGTTCAAGCAGAATTTCATAGACAGGTATTCAAAGCTGACAGACTGGGAGGAATTCAAGAAATACTCCCTGTCATTTCTGAGAAAGTCAGTTCGCGTGAACACGCTGAAGATTTCTGTTAATGCATTAACAAAAAGGCTGGAAAATGCCTGGCAGCTGGAGCAAATCCCCTGGTGCAAAGAGGGGTTCTGGATTGAAGGGACAAGAAGGGATGTGGGGAATTTGCCGGAGCATGTTTTGGGCTACATTTATGTTCAGGAAGCTGCATCAATGATTCCGCCAATTGTTCTTGAGCCGAAGCCAGGCGAAATTGTGCTTGACATGGCTGCTGCTCCGGGAAGCAAGACAACGCAGATTGGCCAGCAGATGAAAAATACAGGAATAATCATTGCAAATGACATAAGCCATGACCGCCTTGCAGCGCTTGGGCTGAATCTCCAGAGATGCGGGGTTGCGAATGCAGTTGTTACAATGATGCAGGGCCACAAATTCAGGTATTTCTCCAGCAAGTTTGACAGGATTCTGCTTGATGCCCCCTGTTCAGGAACAGGCAGCATAAGAAAGTCAGTTAAAACAATCTACATGTGGAATCCCGATATGATAAAAAGGCTTGCTGCACAGCAAAAGCAGCTGATAAAAACCGCCTTTGAATTATTGAAGGAAAAGGGCATAATGGTTTACTCAACATGCACGCTTGAGCCAGAGGAAAATGAGGGGGTTGTTGATTATCTCCTGAATGAGTTTGAAAATGCAAAGGCTGAAAGGATAAATTTAAAAATAAAGCGCTCCCCTGCAGTTTTGGAGTTTGAAGGCAGGAAATATGATGAGCAAATCAGGAATTGCCTGAGAATCTGGCCGCAGGACAATGATACTGAGGGGTTTTTTGTAGCGAAAATAAAAAAACTGTAAAAATGATGCAATTCAATCAGCCAAAAATCTATCGGATAGGAAAAATAACAACATCTGACACCGAGATAAAGGACTTGGTGCTTGGCTGGATTGCGATTTCCCTTGCATTTGCAGTCATTCTCAGCCCGACGGGCTTTTCCCTTTCACAGCAGTTCATTCTTTTTTTTGCAGTTGCTGCAATCGGAGTTGGCTCGGGGTTTATTTTTCACGAGCTTGGGCACAAGATTGTCGCGCAGAAATACGGGTGCTTTGCAGAGTTCAGGGCAAATTACTTCATGCTTGTGCTTGCTGTCCTGATGTCATTTTTTGGGTTTGTATTTGCAGCCCCCGGAGCAGTCATGATTGCGGGGGGCCATGTTGATTTCAGGAGAAGCGGAAAAATCTCGCTGGCAGGGCCGCTGATTAATTTTATTTTGTCAGTGGTTTTTCTCGGCCTGAATTTTATTTACCCGAGCATGATTTTTGCCTACGGATTTACAATAAACGCATGGCTCGGTCTTTTTAACATGATTCCGTTTGGATTTTTTGACGGCATGAAGATATTCAGGTGGAGCAAGCCTGTCTATGCTCTGGCAGTTATTGCTGGAGCTGCTCTTTTGTTCCTTGGAAACTCGGGATTTTTGTTAAAGTGAAATCCTCCCTTTCTGCCAGTCATCAACTATTTTTCTTGAAGCTGAGTCTGTGTCCGGCTCGCCTTTTTTCCTGAACTTTTTCATTTTTAGGGCGATTTCCTCAAGGGTTTCGCAGGCATCGCCCTTTAATTCAATTCCGTAGAAATTTTCAAGGGCAGAGGGATTTTCATTTGCAAATTTTTCAATAATCTCCATTGCAGGCATGTCAGGCTCCTTTAAATTTGAAGGGCTTATGGCATTTAGCAGCGCAAGCTTTGACTCATCCCTTTCCATATACTGCAATACCCCTGGTGTGTCAATCAAAACAATTTTCCTGTCTATCCTTACAAACTGCTTTGTTTTTGTAAACCCTGCGTAGCTGCTTGTTCCTGTGGCTTTGCTGTGCTTTAGCATGTTTATTAAAGAGGATTTTCCCGTATTTGGGTATCCCACAACTCCGGCAACAACATCTTTTCCCCTTGTGGACTCAAGTATCTTTTTCCTGAGTATCGTTGTCCCGAGATTTTCCTTTGATGAAACAAAAACAGAGTCAGGAATCTTGTTCTTTATCTTGTCGAGCAGGTCCTTTGAGACAAGGTCGCACTTGTTCAGCACGACTATCAGCTTTTTTCCCGCCCTTTTTACCTTTTTCTCAAGCTCCTCATTTCTTGACTCAACTGGAAAGCGGGCATCAGCAACCTCGAGGATTATGTCGCACTTTTGTATCACTTCATTCACAATTTTCCAAAAAGGCTTTTTCATCCTGCCGTTTTTGGCAATTAAATTTAAATAGTTTTGCTTAAATAAGGCATTATATGAAGGCACTTGTTGCTTATTACTCAAGAACAGGAACAACGCGGAAGGCTGCAAAGGGTGTTTCAAAATTTCTGAAATGCGACGCTGAGGAGATTTTGGACACAAAGGACCGCTCCGGGCCTGTCGGATATTTGCTGGCAGGAAAGGATGCAACACTGAAAAGACTTACAAAGCTTAAGCAAACAGAGAAAAGTCCTCTTGCCTATGATTTGGTGGTCATAGGAACACCAGTCTGGGCCTTTACAGTGTCAGCTCCGGTAAGAACATATATCCATGAAAATAAGGGCAGGCTAAAGAAAGTGGCATTTTTCTGCACAATGGAAGGCACCGGAGGCAGTGGCGCATTCAGGGAAATGGAAAAGTTGTGCGGCAAAAAACCCGTAGGCCTGCTGGAGCTAAAGGCAAAGGAAGTCTGGAATGAAAGGCACATTGAGAATTTAAAAAAGTTTTGCAGGGAAATCATGGATTCACAACATTGACAGCATTTCCCTCGAAGAATTTCTTTATGTTTTCTATTGTCACATCAAGAATTCTCTGGAGCGCCTCTTTTGTGTTAAATGCATTGTGCGGGGTAACAATAACATTGTCCTGCTCCATGAGCATGTGCTCCTGCAAAAGCACCCTTAAGTCGCATGTTGCCTGGAAGACATTTGACAAGAGCTGCTTCTCCTCCCTTATGAAGCACTCCTCTTCCAGAACATCAACCCCCGCTGCACTGATTATGCCCTGCCTTAGCGCCTCAATAAGGGCATTTGTCTCAACAAGGCCTCCTCTTGCAGTGTTAATCAAAATCGCCCCTTTTTTGATTTTGCCTATGTTATTTGTGTTTATCATGTGATGCGTGCTTTCCACGTAGGGAGCGTGCAGTGTTATTATGTCTGAGTTTGACAAAAGCTCGTCAAGGCCAACATACCTGTAGCCCATCTGCTGGGCATAATTGTTGTCAGGGTAAGCGTCATAAGCAAGAATATTCATCTCAAAGCCTTTTGCAATCCTGACAACATGCTTTCCTATCTTTCCTGTTCCGATGATTCCTATTATCCTGCCTTTTAAGTCAAAGCCCCTTAGCCCTTCAAGGGAAAAGTCTCCCCTTTTTGTCCTTTCAGCAGACTCTATTATCTTTCTCGAAAGCGCAAGTATCAATGCAAAGGTGTGCTCTGCAACTGTGTTTTCCCCGTAGCTCGGGACATTGCACACCTCTATCCCCTTTTCTTTTGCATTTTTGAGGTCAATGTGGTCATAGCCCGTTGACATTGTTGCAATTAGTTTTAGGTTTGGAATGGAATCAATGACCTCTTTGGTTATCTCAGAATAAATAAAAATTCCAAGAGCATCGGCGTCCCTTGCTGTCCTGATATTTTTTTCATCAAGACGCTCGTTATAGAATGCGAGGTCATATCCCTGGAGCCGTTCTCTTACATAATCCTTTTCCCAGTCCTCAATCTCGTAAAAAACTATCCTTGCCATTCCGCCTCATAAGGCAATCCTGCCTTATCAACCCAGTAGCGGGCATAAAGCTCACTTACTGCAACTTATTAAAAATTGCTTGGTTGCAGGTATTGCTCTTGCCTGCAATTAATCAACCCTGTTTTAAAAATGTTTTGGTAATATTTAAATAGGATAATCCAAATATAAAAGGCAGTGAAAGAAATAGAATCAGAGTCAAGATTTGTCTGGAAGCAGTTTTTGTTTGTGATAACCCTGCCTGTCTTGGCTGTCCAGATTTTGCTTGGAAAGAAAAAGGCATCTGAATTGCTTAATCCTTTGAAAGATTTTGTCAGATTTGTTTTTGCGCCCAAAATAACAATAGCCCTGATTATCATCAACATTGCTGTCTTCATAATGGAGATTTTTTATTTTACCCCTGCACAGCTTGCTTCGCTTGCCTTCAGGCCTGCAGACTTGATTGCGCTGAATTATTACCCGATTGTTGCGTCATGGTTTTTGCACGCTTCTCTTGCCCATCTGGCAGGAAACATGCTTTTTCTTTTTATTTTTGGCAGGATTGCTGAAAAGGATTTTGGCGCAAAGATGCTTTTGATTTATTTCGGCTCTGCGATAATATCTGACATTGTATCTGCCTTCTTTGGCCAGGGAGGAATTGGCGCTTCGGGGGCAATTGCAGGGCTGATATCAACAGCCATTTTAATGCACCCGTTCTATCTTACATACCTGATAATCGGAATTCCGCTTCCAATACTGCTTGTCGGATGGCTTGCAATATTCTCGGACATAACAGGCATTCTTGTCCCAAAAAACGACAACATAGGCCACTTTGCCCATATGGGAGGGTATATTGCAACCTATGTGCTTGTCTTGTTTTTCAACAGGGAGCAGAAAGAAAGAATGAGGGCAGGCAGGGTAATCAGCCTTCTTTTCATAATCTCAATCATCATAGTTTATTATCTGCTTGGGCATAAGCTCATTTGAAAAACACCTTCAGCAAAAGCATTAGCGCTATTCCAAGCACCAAGAATGCAAATTCTACAATTGATTTTGAAATATTTGTTGTTTTTTTAAGTTCAGGAATCAGGTCTGAACCTGCGATATAGATAAACCCTCCTGCTGCAATGGGAATTAAGTATCCCATGTTGAAAAATCCCCTTAAGTAATATCCTATAAGCGCTCCTGCAACTGCTGTAAGGGCGGTCAGGAAATTGTAGAGAAGCGCCCTTGCCTTTGTGAAGCCGCCGTAGATCAGCACGCCAAAATCCCCGACTTCCTGCGGAATCTCATGGAAGATCACTGCTATTGTCGTGGCAAAACCCACTTCAAGGCTGACTATGTAGGACGCGGCTATTATAACCCCATCAATGAAGTTATGGACAGAATCCCCGATGAGGTTAAGGTGCGCAAATGGATGGATTTTGCAATTCTTTTTGTGGCAGTGCCTCCAGTGAAGTATTTTTTCAAGGATAAAAAACACCAGCATGCCCCCGATGAGCAGAATCCATATGTTTTTCATGCCAGATTCAACTGCCTCGGGCATTAGGTGGAGAAAAGCTCCGCCAATCATTGCCCCAGACGCAAAGCTTATCAGAATCATAAGAATCTTGCTGAAAGATTTTTCCTTTAATGACATAAAAAATATGCCAACTAAAGATATCAGGCTTACAACAATCACTGACAATAATATCCAGCCAAGCATGATTGTTTTTTATCCTGAGGGATTATAAAGATTTTGGTTTTTGAAGAAAGTTTAAATATACAAAATGCAAAATAACCTGAATGAAGCTCAAAAAATGCCCGAGATGCAGAAGCACTGATATAATCCTGGATACTGGAGGCCAGACAGGGAAATATGCTTG